>Ga0306922_10004170_pt1 | contig 13665 bp, 11 predicted proteins | sample sta12Cox44000082_FD_203758 | JGI IMG/M metagenome (GOLD analysis project Ga0306922, IMG submission 203758) | Lab enrichment of tropical soil microbial communities from Luquillo Experimental Forest, Puerto Rico - statoxic.12C.oxic.44.000.082 (v2)... | ecosystem: Environmental > Terrestrial >... | reverse complement strand
CCCGTCGAGCGCGATGAGCGCCGCCAGCACCTCTTTGTTGGTGCTCCCCAGCGCCCGTGCCAGCTGATGGACTCTTAGGCGGTCCGGCAGATCCTCGTCCCGGATCGACCCTTGTGATGGTCCTGTAGGTGGTGCAGCGTCTACCACGTATTCTCCTCTGGCCCCCGGGCGCGTCCTTTCGACGCGGCCACGCGAGGGCTTCGCTAGGGCCCGGGTCGCTTCTCCCGGGCTTGTGATGGTCTCGCCCCGAGCGGCTCAGGTAGAACTCACTCGGCGCCGTGCTGAATGACGGCCTGACATGCGGCGCAACACCGCGGGGTAGCGATGGTCGCGCTTGTCTAAGTCTTCATTCGGGTGTCTGAAGCCGGTCCGGCGACATTCACCCGCTGTCAGTATCCCACATCACTCGGCAAACCCAATCGCGCCTGATCCGGGCGCCTGAGCAAACCTGTCGTCGCAGCGCTACGCGCCGGGAAACCAGAGCGCGATCTCGCGCTTCGCCGAATCGGTCGAATCGGACCCGTGCACCAGGTTGAACTGCGTCTCCAGCCCGAAATCACCCCGAATTGTGCCCGGCGTGGCCTTGTCCACCGGGTCGGTGCCACCGGCGAGCTGCCGAAACGCCGCAACCGCGCGTGGTCCCTCCACTATCGCCGCGACCACCGGCCCCGAAGTGATGAATTCCAGCAACGATTCGAAGAAGGGCTTGCCTTCGTGTTCCGCGTAATGCTGGCCGGCCAGCTGTTCGCCGACATGGCGGAGTTCCAGCGCCGCGATGGTGAGGCCTTTTTGCTCGATGCGGGCGATGATCTCGCCTATCAGGCGCCGCTCGACGGCGTCCGGCTTGATCAGTACCAAGGTCCGTTCGGTCACGGCGGACAGCGTACAGAACCATCTGCCGATTAGCCCGGCGGCGAGTGTCTGATTGCTGCCGCTACTGCTGGCGGCGCCGGACCTCGGCCCGGAGATAGGCGATCAGCGCCCACAAGCCGGTGAACAGCACCCCGATGAATCCCACGCCCGGATACACCGCGAAGCCGGCGAGAAGAACCACTTGGACGCCCAGATTCACCCAGATCGCCCAGGGTCTGCGCTGCAGCCCGGCGAGCAGGATCAGCACGACGGCCAGGCCGATCAGATACGCCAGCGATGCGGTGGTCAGGCCGCCGCCGACCGCGCCGACCACCGGTATAGCGAGGAGCACGACGATCGCCTCGAGAATCAGCGTCGCGGCCATCACCGCGCCGAAGCTCTTCCACGGGTCAGCGCTCGGAGCCGGGGTTTGGTCGCTCATTCCGGATCACGACCGAACAGCGTGCGCGCGGCGCCCGCGGTGACCACCGACCCGGTGATGACGATTCCCGTGCCCGAGAAAGACTCGCCCAGGGCCTCCCCGGGCGTGGCGGCCTCGTCGACCAGGGTCGTGGCGACGTCGATGGCGTCGCGTAGGTTCTCGGCGGTCGTCACCCGGTCGGGTCCGAACCGCTCGCGCGCCGCCAGCGCCAGCGACTCAACGTCCATCGCCCGGGGCGAGCCGTTGTGGGTGATGACGACGGAATCGAACACCGGCTCCAGCGCGGCGAGGATGCCGTCCACGTCCTTGTCGGCCAGCACGCTGAGCACGCCGACCAGGAACCGGAAGTCGAACTCGTCGGCCAGCGTCTGAGCCAACGCGGCCGCGCCTGCCGGATTGTGCGCGGCGTCGATGAAGACGGTGGGTGCGCTGCGCATGCGCTCCAGCCGGCCGGGGCTGGTGACGGCGGCGAAACCGGCCCGGACAGCGTCGACGTCAAGCTGACGCTGCGCACCGGCCCCGAAAAATGCCTCGACCGCCGCCAGCGCCACCACCGCATTGTGTGCCTGGTGCTCGCCATGCAGCGGCAAGAAGACGTCGGAATACACCCCGCCAAGTCCTTGCAACTGCAGCACCTGTCCACCGATCGCGACCTGACGGCCCAAGACCGCGAACTCGGAATCCTCGCGGGCGACCGCGGCGTCGGCACGCACGGTTTGGGCCAACAGCACCTCCATCGCCTCCGGCACCTGACGCCCGATGACCGCGACGGTGTCGGGTGCGCCGTCGGCGGCCCCGGACGCTCGAGTGATGATGCCGGCCTTCTCGCCGGCGATCCCGGCGATGTCGTCGCCGAGGTAATCGACGTGGTCGATCGCTATCGGGGTGATGACCGCGACGGGCGCGTTGATCACGTTGGTCGCATCCCAACGCCCGCCCATGCCCACCTCGACCACCGCGACGTCGACCGGCGCGTCGGCGAACGCAGCGAATGCCATCGCGGTGAGGACCTCGAACTTGCTCATCGCCGGCCCTCCGGCGGACTCCGATTGCGCATCGATCATCTGCACGAACGGCTCGATCTCCCGATAGGTCGCCACGTACTGGGCGGGACTGATCGGTTTTCCGTCGATCGCGATGCGTTCGACCGCCGACTGCAGGTGCGGGCTGGTGGTTCGGCCGGTGCGGCCGTGCAGCGCGGTCACCAGCGCGTCGACCATCCGCGCCACCGACGTCTTGCCGTTGGTCCCCGCGATGTGGATCGACGGATAACCGAGTTGCGGCGAACCCAGCAGGTCCATCAACGCGCTGATCCGGGTCAGGCTCGGTTCGATGCGAGTCTCGGGCCAACGTTGATCCAGCAGGTGCTCGACCTGCAGTAGGGACGCGATCTCGTCCGGCGTGGGAGCCGCGGTGTTGGCTTCAAGGTGCCCCGGTTCCCACTCGGGCGGCTCGAAACTCATTGCAGCCCGGCCAGCCTCGCGTTGATCCGGTCGGTTTCCTCCTGAGCCACGCGCTGACGGTCGCGGATCTTGCCGACGACGTCTTGTGGAGCCCTGGCCAAAAAATCCGCGTTGCCCAGTTTAGCGGCGGTCGACGCCAGCTCCTTTTGCGCTGCGGCCAAATCCTTTTCCAGGCGGCGGCGCTCGGCAGCGACGTCGATGGTGCCCGAGGTGTCGAGTTCGACGACGACCGTGCGGTCCATGTCGAGACCCAGCCGTACCTCCACGGACGCCGACGCGCGAAATTCCGGACCCGGCGCGGTGAGCCAGGCCAGTGACGTGACGGCAGCCACCTGAGTGCTCAGGTCGGCGTCCTCAACACCGGCCAACCGGGCCGGCACTTTCTGCCGGTCGGCCAAACCCTGATCGCTGCGAAACCGGCGGACCTCGGTGACCAACTTCTGCATGTCGCTGATCCGCTGCGCGGCAACGGGATCCAGGGCGATACCCGACGGTTCCGGCCACTCGGCGATCACCAGCGACTCTTGGGACGTCAAGGCCTGCCAGAGCGCCTCGGTGATGAACGGGATCACCGGGTGCAGCAGCCGCAACAGTGTGTCCAGGGCGGCGGCCAGCACCGCGGTCGTGTGGGTGAGCCCGTCGGCGAGCTGCGTCTTGGCCAATTCGACGTACCAGTCGCAGAATTCGTCCCAGGTGAAGTGGTAGAGCGCTTCGCAGCCCCGGCTGAATTCGTAGGCGTCGAACGCCGAATCAACTTCGGCGCGAACCTCTTCCAGTCGTCCGAGTATCCACCGGTCGGCGTCGGTCATCTCGGCCTGCGCAGGTAATGGAGCCAGCGCGGCCCCGTTCATCAGGGCGTACCTGGTCGCGTTGAACAGCTTCGTGCCGAAATTGCGCGACGCCCGGACGTGATCCTCGCCGATGGCCAGGTCACCGCCGGGGCTGGCGCCTCGGGCCAGCGTGAACCGCAGCGCGTCGGCCCCGAAGATCTCCATCCAGTCCAGCGGGTCGATGACGTTGCCCCTGGACTTGCTCATCTTGCGGCCGAACTCGTCACGGATCAGCCCGTGCAGGAAGACATCGGTGAACGGCACCTGCGGGCCACGGCGGCCGCCGAGCGTGATGGTGTCGTCGCCACCGACGAAGGTGCCGAACATCATCATCCGCGCAACCCAGAAGAACAGAATGTCGTAGCCGGTGACCAGAACGCTTGTCGGATAAAACTTTTCCAGCTCCGGAGTCTTTTCCGGCCAGCCGAGCGTGGAGAACGGCCAGAGGCCTGAGGAGAACCATGTGTCCAGCACGTCGGGGTCCTGCTCCCAGCCCTCCGGGGGTGTCTCGTCCGGACCGACGCACACCTGTTCGCCGTCGGGTCCGTACCAGATGGGGATGCGGTGGCCCCACCACAGCTGGCGTGAGATGCACCAGTCGCGCATGTCGTCCACCCAGCCGAACCAGCGCGGTTCCATGCTGGCGGGGTGAATCACGGTGTCCCCGTTGCGTACCGCGTCGCCGGCGGCCTTGGCCAGCGATTCCACCCTGACCCACCACTGCAGCGACAGGCGCGGCTCGATGACTTCGCCGCTGCGCTCCGAATGCCCCACGCTGTGCAGATATGGCCGTTTTTCCTCGACGATGCGCCCCTGGGCCGCCAGAGCTTCGCGCACCGCGACGCGCGCCTCGAATCGGTCCATGCCGTCGAATTGCGTTCCGGTGTCGGCGATAACGGCCTTGGCGTCCATGATGTTCGGCATCGGCAGGTTGTGCCGCAATCCGATGTCGAAGTCGTTGGGGTCATGCGCGGGCGTGACTTTGACCGCACCGGTGCCGAATTCGGGGTCGACGTGCTCATCGGCAACGATGACGAGTTCGCGGTCGATGAATGGGTGCGGCAGCGTCGTCCCGACCAGATGGCTGTAGCGCTTGTCATCGGGATGGACGGCGATGGCGGTGTCGCCGAGCATCGTCTCGACCCGGGTGGTCGCGACCACGATGTGGGGCTCGTTGTCGTTGAGTGACCCGTAGCGGAATGAGACCAGCTCGCCCTCGACCTCGTCGTATATGACCTCGATGTCGGAGATCGCAGTCTGAAGCACCGGCGACCAGTTGACCAGCCGCTCGGCCCGGTAGATCAGCCCGGCATCGTAGAGCCGCTTAAAGATTGTCCGCACCGCCCGCGACAGGCCCTCGTCCATGGTGAACCGGTCTCGGCTCCAATCCACCCCGTCGCCGAGCCGGCGCATCTGGCCGGCGATGGCACCGCCGGATTCATGCTTCCAATCCCAGACCTTGTCGACGAACAGCTCCCGGCCGAAGTCCTCCTTGGTCTTGCCGTCGACCGCAAGCTGTTTTTCCACCACGCTTTGGGTCGCGATACCCGCATGGTCCATGCCCGGCTGCCATAGCACCGCATAGCCTTGCATGCGCTTGCGGCGGGTCAGGGCGTCCATCATGGTGTGTTCCAGCGCGTGGCCCATGTGCAGGCTGCCCGTCACGTTCGGCGGCGGCAACACGATCGAGTACGCGGGTTTGGCGCTGGCGGGGTCCGCGGTGAAGTAGCCGGCATCCAGCCACCTCTGGTAGATCGCGCCCTCCATCGCGCCGGGGTCCCACGACTTGGGCAGGTCGGCGGCGGAACTGTGGCTAGCGGTCACCGGTCAATTCTAGGGAGCCTCATTTGCCAGCGCGTAAGCGGCCGAATCCGCAGGTCACACGGATTCGACCGCTGCGGCCGCCCCTAACGATCAGGGAATAGTCAGCACTTGGCCGGGCTGGATAAGGTCGGGGTTGGGGATTCCGCTGGCGTCGGCGATCACCTGGAATTTGCTGCCGTCGCCATAGAATTGCTCCGCGATGGCCCATAGGGTGTCGCCGGATTCGACGGTGTACGTCCGAACGGCGGGTTCCGGCGCGGCTTCCTCAACGGCTTCAGCGACGGGCTTTTCAACCACGGCTTCTTCTGCTTCGGCCTCCGCCTCGGGGGCTGCTGCCTCGGGCGCCGGCGGCGGGGGGGCATCGGTCTCGGTCTTGGTCGACCAGGCCGCTCCGTCGCCGGAGTACAGCACCAGGTTGCGATCGTCCTGCAGCACGAGCCTGACGTTCTTCTTGCCCTGGGTGTCGGTGTGCCACACGGGTTTGTCGGCCGTGTAGACGACGAAATTGCCGTCGGGTTGTACTTCGGCGCGCACCACATCCTGGCCGTCGGTCCCGGAGGCCCAGATAGATTGGCCGCGCGATGCCAGGACCAGGTTGCCGTCGTCTTGCAATGTGAGGGTATAGGCGCCGTTGTTCGAGGTGAGCGATTCGCCTCGTACCAGCTTTTGTCCTTCGGTGAGCGTGTCTGACATGCCATTCCCCTCTCGTCGTTAACCTATCCACTCATCCCTGCAACTGGGAGCCTAGTTATGTTGAATTGTCCCGGGCAGACTCGGATTCGACGCAATTCAAACCATCAAAGAACTGCCCGTGAACATTCCGAACACTCCGCATGGGTGTTGCGCTACTTCCCGCCGCGGAGCAGGCCGCCGAGGATATCGCCGAGACCGCCACCCTTGCCGGCCAACACGTTGCCGATGATGCCGCCAAGGGATTTGTCGCCGGAGCCGCCAAGGATGCCGCCCAGAATCTCGCCGAGACCCCCGCCGGAGGCTTCCTCCTGCTTCTGCGAGCCGAGTTGTTTTCCGATGTATGCCAACACGATCGGCAGCAGGACGGGCATCAGCTGTTTGAGCAGGTCGCGGTTCCCGGCTCCGCCCTTGGCCAGCGCTGACGCGATCTGCTCGGCGTCGCTACCACCGAAAAGCGTCGCGACGGCCTGATGCCCGTCGCTTTCGTCAACCCGGGCCGAGCCTCCACCGGCGTCGAGCAAGCCGCGTGCGGCCTGACTACTTGCGGCGGATTCGATCCTGCTGGCGTGCTCGGGATCGCCCGAATTCTGCTGCAGCCCGCTGAGCAGCGCCGGCACCAGCGTGTGGATGGCGTTCTGGACCTCGCCTTCGTCGGCGCCGAGTTTGCTTGCGATTTCGGACGTGGGGATCTGCGCGTAGAGATCATCGAGACCGGCCATGGGTGTATCCACCTTCGTCGCTGGGATGTGTCGCTGGATCTACAGGCGAGTCGACTACGACACTAGTCGCATGTGGTCTCGGCTGAAAGCCGTTGTGGCAGCGCGGTTCAAACCAGTCGTTCGGTCTGCAACGACACACCGGCGCCAGGGAACCGCGCGAGCAACGCGTCACCCATCGCGGCTGCCGGAGTGAGCACGCCGCGCAGGTCCGAGAGTGCGTCGCGGTCGAATGCGAGCGCAAGAGCGGACTCGCCCAACAACACCGACGTCGCTTTGTAGCCCGGGTCGCCTCGCTGCTCCATGCGCGCCACATAACGGACGCCGGTGGTTGTGGTCGTGTACGTCTCAATGCGGTAGTAGCCACGATCCCGAGCCGACGCACTCGGGCCGGTGCCGGGCTTGGGGACGACGCGCTCCACCAAGCGGCGCGGCAAGAACCGGAAGTAGCGGCTGCCCAGCCCGAACATCGCGTTGCCGACGCCGCTGACGACGGCCGACGCCACCGGCGCGACAGCCGACGAACCGACGCTCATGTTCTCGTCGTAGCGGAACCGCCCGCCGTACGCCCAGTCCAGTAATGCATTGCTGCGCCGTACGATTCGGGTGTTGTAGGGCGCCATCGGGAATCCCGCGGTCCAGGTGCCGGACAGTTCCGGCGCAATGTTGCGACCGCGACGCCACGGCAGATCGGGTTGCCGTCCAAGTTCTGGTTCCGCGGCGCGGTCGGAGCTCAGCGTGTAGGGGTCGGCGAGCTGGCGGCGCGCCTCAGGGTCGCTCGAGGCGGTGTCCAGAACTTCGAGCAGCGACGCGATGGTGCCGCCGGACAGCCCGCCGGAGAAGGAGCGCACTACAAGGTGGGTGTCGCCGAGATCGCCGGCGCCATCGTCGCGCGCCGCCCGGTACAGCGCATACACGCTCAGGTCCGAAGGGATCGAGTCGAATCCGCAGGCATGCACGATGCGGGCGCCGGTGTCGGCGGCCTGCTTGTGGTAGAGGTCGATGCTTTCGCGGACGAACATGGCCTCGCCGGTCAGGTCGGCGTAATCGCTGCCCGCTGCGGCGCAGGCGGCCACCAGTGGCAATCCATAGCGGGTATAGGGCCCGACCGTGGTGACGACGACTTGTGTCCGGGCGGCCATCTCGCTCAGCGTCGACGGCGATGTCGCGTCGGCGGTCAGTACCGACCAGGACCGCGCGGATTCTGCCAGCGTTTCGCGTACGGCGAGCAATCGGTCCGGCGACCTGCCGGCCAAGGCGATCCGTGCGCCGGTTCCGGCCCGTGCCAGGTATTCGGCGGTCAACCTACCGACGAACCCGGTCGCCCCGTACAACACAATGTCGAACTCGCGCGGCGTTTCGGTCACCAGGCCGACGCTACCCGAGCGGTAGATAAGTAATGCCGGGCCGAAGGCCCGGCATTACTTATATCTGTGACGGCAGCTGGTCAGCCGCGCCGGCCGCAGACCGGCCAAGCGTGGATGCCCTGCGAGTGCAGCACGTTCTCGGCCACGCGAATCTGCTCCTCACGGCTCGCACCGGCCGGGGAACCCGACCCACCGTTGGCGTGCCACGTGCCCACCGTGAACTGCAGGCCGCCGGAGTAGCCGTTACCGGTGTTGATCGCCCAGTTGCCACCCGACTCGCACTGCGCGATGGCATCCCAGTTCACGCTGTACGCCGGGTGAACCGGAGGAGGCGGCGGGGCGTCCGGCGCGGGGGGCGGCGGAACGTTCGGGTCGAAGCCCGCGGGAGCCGGCGGAGCGTCCGGAGCCGGGGGAGGCGGCGGGGCGTCCGGGGCCGGCGGCGCAGGCGGCACGTCGACCGGCGCCAAAGCACCCGGAGCCGCAGGCTGCGGAGCGTTCGGGTCGTAGCCCACGGGAGCGGGCGGCGGGGGCGCGTCCGGAGCCGCAGGCGGGGGCGCGTCCGGGGTGGCCCCGGCTGGGTGAACGTTCGGGTCAAAGCCCATCGGGTCCGCGCTGGCGGTCGCCGATGGCACGCCCGCGAGCGTCCCGGCGATCGCGGCGAGTATGAGCGTCTTACGGACGTTCTTCAAATTTCTTCCTTTCGCGGTGCGCGCGCCGAAGCAAACCCACAGGGTGGGTTGGAGGTGCTTGGTTCATGCGGAACAGTTGCTCTGGGACGTGCCGTCTAGTTCTGGCACGGCAGCGGAGGGCCCGGTCTCTGCCCGGCGGGGTACTACCCCTCGGATGCGGCGCGGCTATCACCGCCCGCAGCCCCCCGCTCACACGCGGGTCCGTGTATTCAATTTTTTATTACATTTCGATAACCCGTTCTCGGGCTAAGAGGACCGTACGAGAACGGACCGTTTTCGTCATCTCCTGAAATAAACATCTCGCTTAAATAACGGACGGATTACGACGCGGTCGCGGATTTATTTTTGCAGGTCAACGCGGCCTTTTCGAGCAGCGCGGGGTCAGCGGGTTCAGGGCCGAACGGTGAGCCGAATCACTCACTTTTTGTGAACTGGGACACGTGTTTGCGGTGGCGCGCGTAGCCGATGCGGCTAGTGCTCAGCCGACCCCCCAGGGGGCGAGCGGACGAGGATACAGCAAGGTATGCCCGATCGAAACCGACACGCCGACGCGGAACGGCCGAACGCGGGACCGATTCGAAATCGACTGCACTGCAACATTTTTCAGAATTTCAGTCCCCAAATAGCGCACGATAAAGGGTGTTGCACTCGTGTCGACAGACTTTTCTTCGAATTAACCACTATTCCAATATCTTCCGACTTCCGGATGACGCGCGGACCGCAACGATGGTCGCGGACCCTTCCGTCGGCCCGGTGACAGGGTCTGGGGCCTGGGGCCGTGGGGTAATGCCCGCGATTCGCGTCCCACAATTTGCTACACGCTCGCGAAGATCACTCGACGCCGAAATCTCTGCTGCCCCAAGACAATACAACATCCAATCAGAAGAGAACGCCCGCAGCTATTCCCGCCATGCCGCCGGCGGCGTTGTGACCAGCCACGGTCCTAATTGGGATTAACGCCCTGAAGAATGCCGAAAAATGCCGTCAACCTGCGGGTCCCCGAATTATTTATATCGAATTTATAAAGCGGCCGTTTGAGCTAATTTAAACTGCGCTTGCCCTCAGGCGCCGGGCCGCGTCAGCGCGCGCAGCTCGGCATCCGTGTTGACGTTGGTCAGCGGGCGGGATTCGGAGATGACGATCCGTTGCGCGTCCGAAGCATCGACCAAGGCGCTCATCCTGCGCTCCCCGGCGGCCACCAGCGCATCGGCGCGATCGGCCAGGTCGGTTCGGTACACCGCGGCAAGAAAGTGGTCCTGCCCGTCCCATGGCAACACCACTTCGGCGTTGGTCTCGAGGGCTCGGCGGGCGAGATCGTCGATGAGCTCGACGGCCAGAAACGGCATGTCGACCGCGCAGACGAACGCGATCCGCTTACCCGCCTCTGAGGCCGCCCGCAGTCCCCGCGCGATCGCCGGCAACGGCCCGAGCCCCCGCACCTCGTCGCGCACGACGCGAGCAGCCCCCAACGGGGGCAGCGGCTGCCCTTGGGCGCCCACTACGAAAACCGGCTCGCAGCGCTGTCCGACAACGCCGACGACGTACTCGACCATTGTGTTGGCGCCGGAGCCGCCGGCGGACCCGGGGATCGGCAGGGTGGCCTTGTCGCGGCCCATGCGCCGGGATTCACCACCAGCGAGCACGATCCCTGCCAGCAACCCGGCCAGTGACACTGCGTCGGGCGTTCGCTCGGCCACGTCAGTCGACGGTCCAGGTGTCGCGCCCGCGCAACAGCGATTGCAGGGCGTCGGAGTCGAACGGCTTCGAAGACCGCGCGGCGCGGACCTGAGCGCGGGCCGCGTCGTCGTAGGTGGGCCGGCTGATGTCGCGGAAGATGCCCAGCACCGTGTGGTCGAGGTTCTGATCGGACAGCCGGGACAGCGCGAAAGCGTAGGCCGCGTCATCGGCATGCGCGTCGTGCACGACGATTTCCTCGACGGCCACGTCGGCGGTCTTGGCCACTTCGAGGCTGAAGCCAGACTTCACCACGCAGTATTCGCCGTTGACGCCGAACACAATTGGCTCGCCGTGGCGGACGTTGATCACCCGCTCCTCGGCCCCCTCCTTGCGCAGCGCGTCGAACGATCCGTCGTTGAAAATCGGACAATCCTGCAGAATTTCGACAACGGCGGCGCCGCGGTGTTCGGCAGCGGCGCGCAGCACCTCGGAGAGGCCGCTGCGGTCGGAGTCCAGTGCCCGACCGACGAAGGTCGCCTCGGCACCCAGCGCCAACGACACCGGGTTGAACGGGTGATCCAGTGACCCCATCGGCGTCGACTTGGTGACCTTGCCCACCTCCGACGTCGGCGAGTACTGGCCCTTCGTAAGCCCGTAGATCCTGTTGTTGAACAGCAGGATCGTGATGTTGACGTTGCGGCGCAGCGCATGGATCAGGTGGTTGCCGCCGATCGACAGCGCGTCGCCGTCACCCGTGACCACCCACACCGACAGATCTTCGCGGGCCAGCGCCAAACCGGTCGCGATGGCCGGCGCGCGGCCGTGGATCGAGTGGAATCCGTAGGTCTCCAGGTAGTACGGGAACCGGCTGGAGCAGCCGATCCCGCTGATGAAGACGATGTTCTCGCGGCGCAGACCGAGCTCGGGCAGGAAGTTGCGGATGGTGTTCAGGATGACGTAGTCACCGCAGCCGGGGCACCAACGGACCTCCTGGTCACTGGTGAAGTCCTTGGCCTTCTGCGCCTCGTCCGTCGAGGGCACCCCGTCGTTTTTCGTCAGCCTCGGAGTCAGTCCGAGGTCGGTGCCCCCAAGGTTGCCTGTCAGGCCAGTCATTCTTCAGCTCCCGCTCCGACCGTTGCCGCCGACAGTCTGGCGACCATTGCCTTGTCCCGCTCAACCTCGGCCAGTGTGCCGCCCAGCGCCGCGCGTATAACGCGCCCGATTTCATCGGCCAGGAACGCGAGACCCTGGACCTTTGTGACCGATTGCACGTCGACCAAATACTTGCCGCGCATGATCAGCGCAAGCTGGCCCAGGTTCATCTCCGGGCACACCACCATGGGGTACCGCCGCAGCACGTCGCCGAGGTTCGCCGGGAATGGGCTCAGGTGACGCAGGTGAGCGTGCGCGACCTTGATGCCCTTGCGTCGCGCCCGCCGGCAGGCTTCACCGATCGGGCCGTACGAACTCCCCCACCCGATGAGCAGCAGTTCGGCGTCGCCGGTCGGATCGTCGACTTCCAGATCGGGGACGGCGATGCCATCGATCTTGGCCTGCCGCAGGCGAACCATGAGGTCGTGATTGACCGGCTCATATGAGATGTTGCCCGAGCCGTTCGCCGCTTCCAGACCGCCGATGCGGTGTTCCAGTCCGGGAGTCCCCGGGACGGCGAATTGGCGGGCGAGCGTTTCCGGGTCGCGGTTGTACGGCTGGAAGGGCTCGTCCGGTTTGGCGAAAGTGTGCGTGATCGGCTGCAGCGTGCTGACGTCCGGGATTCGCCACGGCTCCGAGCCATTGGCGATTGCGCCGTCGGACAGCACGATCACCGGGGTGTGGTAGGACACCGCGATCCGCACCGCTTCCAGCGCGGTCTCAAAACAGTCAGACGGCGACCGTGGCGCTACCACCGCCACCGGTGACTCCCCGTTGCGGCCATACAACGCTTGCAGCAGGTCCGCCTGCTCGGTCTTGGTGGGAAGCCCGGTCGACGGTCCGCCCCGCTGCACGTCAACGACGAGCAACGGCAGTTCGGTCATCACGGCGAGGCCCATTGCCTCGGACTTCAGTGAGATACCGGGCCCGGAGGTGCTGGTGACTCCGAGAGCGCCGCCGTAGGAGGCGCCGATCGCCGCGCAGATGCCGCCGATCTCGTCCTCCGCTTGGAACGTGACCACGTCGAAGTTCTTGTGCTTGGACAGTTCGTGCAGGATGTCTGACGCCGGCGTAATCGGGTAGCTGCCGAGCACGACCGGAATGTCGGCCAGCCGCCCGGCCGTCACGATGCCGTAGGCCAGCGCGGTGTTGCCCGAGATCTGGCGGTACTCGCCGGCCGGCAAGGTCGCCCGCGAGACTTCGTAGGTCGTGCCGAAAGCCTCGGTCGTTTCGCCGTAGTTCCAGCCCGCCTTGAGCGCGAGCACGTTGGCCTCGGCGATGTCGGGCTTGCGGGCGAACTTCTCGCGGATGAAGGCCTCGCTGGCTTCGATCGGCCGCCCGTACATCCACGACAAAAGGCCAAGCGCGAACATGTTTTTGGCGCGCTGGCCGTCCTTTTTGGACGCGGCGATCGCCTCGACCGCCCCCAGCGTCAGTCCGGTCATCGGGACCGAGTGCACGACGTATTCCTCGAGCTCGTCGGACTCCAGCGGGTTGGTTACGTAGCCCACCTTCGTCAGGTTGCGCTTGGTGAATTCGTCGGAATTGGCGATGACCATTCCGCCGCGCGGCAAGTCGCCGATGTTGGCCTTCAGCGCCGCGGGATTCATGGCGACGAGCACGTCCGGCCGGTCACCGGCGGTCAAGATGTCGTAGTCGGCGATTTGAATCTGGAAGGACGAGACCCCGGGTAACGTGCCTGCGGGGGCGCGGATCTCGGCGGGATAGTTCGGTTGGGTCGCCAGGTCGTTGCCGAAAAGCGCGGCCTCGGAGGTGAACCGGTCGCCGGTCAGCTGCATGCCGTCGCCGGAGTCCCCGGCGAATCGAATGACAACCTGTTCTAGACGCTGCCGGTCGGACCCGGTGTTCGAGGACCCATTATGAGAATGTGACCCGGCTCGGCTGCCGTTCGGATCCACCTCTTCGCCTTCCATCTGTCACCCGGATGGGCGCTCCGCTG
>Ga0306922_10004169_pt1 | contig 13666 bp, 9 predicted proteins | sample sta12Cox44000082_FD_203758 | JGI IMG/M metagenome (GOLD analysis project Ga0306922, IMG submission 203758) | Lab enrichment of tropical soil microbial communities from Luquillo Experimental Forest, Puerto Rico - statoxic.12C.oxic.44.000.082 (v2)... | ecosystem: Environmental > Terrestrial > Soil... | reverse complement strand
AAAAGCAGATCGATAGGGAAGGAGTGATCCGTGAGTTGTCTATGGACATATTCAAGATCGCAAAGGCCGAGGGAGCAGGTTTGCTATCGGATGCTCTCGTCGACAAAGCCTTCGCCGACATGTGCTCGCGACTAGGTCTCGCGCAGGCAGATCTGATGAAAGCCTTGGAGGAGAAAGGCATCCGGCTCGACACTGTGAGAAAGCGCCTTAGGTCTGATGTTGCTCGGGAACGTCTGGGGCAAATGCCAAGCCATGGTTACGAAGATCGACTCGATCACCCTCTCATTCCCAAAATGTAAACGAACAGCGCCTTTAATTTCATACCTACCGGGAAAACTGAATTCTGTATTTCAGACCCTGCTCAGTGCGTGGAGGTAACTCCGCAACCCTAATCCGTACTCAGATCGAGAATCCCTAACGCGAATTTTCCACGAAAAACGTTTAAGGCCGTCAGAGCATGTAGGTGGGTCGGTAGCCAGGGGGCGTTACTGCTCGAGCACCATCTTGCCGTTGGCGTATTCGAACCGCTTCAACTTCGAGAGGAAGGAAAGGCCGAGCAGGTTTTCCGAAAGCGCTTCATCCGGCAGCACCATCGCATCGACGTCGCGTACCACGAGGCCGCCGATTTCGACCATGGCAAGACGCGTCGGCGCCGCCTTGACCACGCCGTTCGCGGTCGTGACAGTTGCGCGGTAGTCGCCGCGCCCCGGGCGCAGGCCGAACCGCGCCGCCGAACTTTCGTTCAGGGCAATGACCGAGGCGCCGGTGTCGACCATGAATGCGATCCGCTGGCCATCAATGCGTCCCTCGGTCTCGAAATGACCGCGCGCGTCGCGCGGGATGGCCAGGCTGCGGACTCCGGCCTGCGATACGGTTTCGGGGAGAGATGCCTTTCGAGCCGAAGCCGAAGGCGTGGCGGCCGAGGGAGGTGGCGTCATCCTGTCGGCCATTTGCGCCATCACGGTGCCGAGGCCGATCAAGATCGCGGCAAAGACCAATATGTTACGCATCGCGTCACACCCGATCTGAGGATTCGCCGATCACATCATGCCGGCGTGGAAAGTTCGACCGACGATGCCGGCGAGACCATTGATTTTGCCGAAAAGGATGAGCGAAGCGTTAACGCGCAACTTGACCTGTTCTTGCAAAGGAGCTGGCAGCGGAATGCTGCAGGCGCAAAGCTCAGCCGTTAATGATTCCCCATTCATGTACGCATTTTACGTTCCCTTGGGCTTGGCACGACGGGTCGGCGGCGCGCTCGCGGGGTCCTCAGGCCAGGGATGCCGGGGGTAGCGTCCGCGCAGGTCGGAGCGCACCGCCTCATAGCTGCCGCGCCAAAAACCCGGCAGGTCGCGCGTCACCTGCACCGGCCGATGCGCCGGCGACAACAATTCCAGCACCAGCGGAATTTTTCCCCGGGCGATCGAGGGATGAGTATTGAGTCCGAACAATTCCTGCAGACGAACCGCAATCGTCGGCCCCTGCTCGGCCTCGTAGTCGATCGCCAACTGCGAGCCGGTCGGCGCCTCGAAATGCGTCGGCGCTTCGCGATCGAGACGCGCGCGCAATTCCCGGGCGAGCAGCCTCATCAGCGCATCCGACAGCTCGCCCGCTGAAATCTCTTTCAACGACGTCTTGTCGTAAAGTAGCGGCGTCAGCCATGCCTCGCGTTGGGCCGCGAGCGCAGCGTCGGAAAGATCGGGCCAGAGATTTTGCGCCCCTTCGCCTTCGGCCTTTCGCAAAAACATCACCCGGTCACGCCATTGCCTGGTCGGCTTCGACCAGGGCAATTGATCCAGACCCGCCGCGATCAGGCCGTCACAGAGGATGCGGGCGTTTTGTTCGGAGAACTGCAGCGCCAGCGGCGCTTCCGACAGCGTCAACGCGTGCAACGTTTTGCGGCGCCGCGACCGCAGCGCCATGGCGGCGCGGTCGAAAGTGATCTCGTCGGAAGTTTCGATCTGATCGGCAAAATGCGCCTCGATCTCCGCTTGCGTGATCGGCGCGGCCAGCAGAATGCGTCCCTGCGCGGCCGTGCCGGTGAGTTCGGCGACCGCAATAAAAGGCGCGCGCGACAGCGCAGAAGCCTGATCGATCGCCGCGCCACGGCCGTTGGCCAGAACAAAACTTCCATTGCCGCGATTGCGCGCGACGCGGTCGGGAAAGGCAAACGCGAGTGTCACGCCTGTGGAGGGTGGCGGTCCCTCGAGGGGGGAGGGAGAAGCGGTGGCCACCTGCGAGGCCCAGCGCTGTGCGAGAGTGCGTGCGCTTGCCGCGCGCTGCGAGCGGTCGCGGCGAAACGCGTCCAGCCTGGCGTCCAGATCGATATGGTCGCCGCCGAGCCCGCGCTCGGTGAGGACGGCGGCGATTTCGGCGGCCGAACGGCCGGCACCCAGACGATGCGAATCCACGATCATGCGCGCCAGCCGCGGCGGCAGCGCCAACGCACGCAGGCTCTTGCCTTCCGCGGTGATCCTGCCGTCGGCATCGAGCGCCCCGAGTTCATTCAGCAGTTGGCGCGCCTCGTTCAATGCCGGCGGCGGCGGTGGATCGAGGAATGCAAGACTTGCCGGATCGCGCACGCCCCATTGCGCCAGATCGAGTACCAGCGACGACAGATCAGCGCTGAGGATTTCGGGCTTGGTATAGGCGGCAAAGGAAGCGGTCTGCGGCTCGTCCCAGAGCCGGTAGCACACACCGGGCTCGGTACGCCCGGCGCGGCCGCGGCGCTGATCGACAGCGGCACGCGAGGCGCGAACCGTTTCAAGCCGCGTCAGGCCGATGTCGGGCTCGTAACGCGGCAGGCGCGAAAGCCCGGAATCGACGACGATGCGCACGCCCTCGATGGTCAGCGACGTCTCGGCGATCGAAGTTGCGAGTACCACCTTGCGGCGGCCCTTCGCGGCCGGCGCGATGGCGCGGTCCTGCACGGATGCATCGAGCGCCCCGAACAGCGGTACGATCTCGATCGCAGCGTCGTGGATACGCTCGGCAAGGAACGTCTCGGTACGGCGAATTTCCGCAGCACCTGGCAGAAACGCCAGCACCGAACCGGGATCGGCGCGCAGCGCCGTCGCGATGGCGTCCGCCATTTGCCGTTCCAGTGGCGCATCCGGTTTTCGGCCGAGGTATCGTGTCTCGACCGCAAAGGCGCGGCCCCGGCTTTCAATCACAGGCGCCTCGCCGATCAGTCTGGCGACGCGCGCACCGTCCAGCGTCGCCGACATCACAAGGATTCGCAGATCCTCGCGCAGGCCGGTTTGGACATCGCGCGCCAACGCGAGGCCCAAATCAGCATCGAGCGAGCGCTCGTGGAACTCGTCGAACAGCACCGCGGCAACGTCTGACAATTCTGGATCGTCGAGAATTTGCCGCGAGAAAATCCCCTCGGTGACGACTTCGATCCGTGTGGCGCGCGAAACTTTCGAACCGAACCGGACGCGATAGCCTACGGTCTCGCCGACCCGCTCCGACAGCGTATGCGCCATCCGCTCGGCGCTGGCTCGCGCCGCAATCCGCCGCGGCTCGAGCACGATGATTTTCCTGTTTTCAGCCCATGCTGTATCGAGCAGCACCAGTGGCACCCGTGTTGTTTTGCCGGCGCCGGGCGGCGCGACCAGGACTGCGCTGGTGTGGCCTTCAAGCGTGCGCGTCAGTTCGTCCAGCACGGCGTCGATCGGAAGCGGGGTGTCGAAGGAGCGGGGCAAATTTCTCACCAACTCGTCATGCCCGGCCTCGTGCCGGTCATCCACGTCTTTCTTTTGCCGAGAGAAAACAAGACGTGGACGGCCGGGCATAGGCGAGCGCAAGCGACGCCGTTCTTCGAACGGCTATGCCCGGCCATGACGAAATCGCAAATGCTCACAACCGCGTGGGTGGCCGCCCGACGCTCTCGTAGACGAAACCGTGCGCGGCCATGTCCTCGGGGCGATAGACGTTGCGCAGGTCGACTACGACCGGATGGGCGAGTTCGCGCTTCAGGCGTTCCAGGTCGATGGCTCGATATTGCGCCCACTCCGTCACCACCACCATCGCATCCGCGCCGCGCGCGCAAACATAGGGGTCGTCGCAATATTCGATCTCGGGCAGTTCGCGGCGCGCCGCTTCCATGCCGACTGGATCGTGGGCGCGCACTTTCGCTCCCATGTCGAGCAACCCCGTCACCAGCGGAATCGACGGCGCCTCGCGCATGTCGTCGGTGTCGGGCTTGAAGGTGAGGCCGAGCACGGCGACGGTCTTGCCGCGCAGATTGCCGCCGGCCGCACCCGAGACCTTGCGCGCCATCGCCCGCTTGCGGTTGTCGTTGACCGCAAGCACCGCCTCGACGATGCGCAAATGCACATCGTGATCGAGCGCGATCTTGACCAGCGCGCGCGTATCCTTCGGGAAACATGAGCCGCCGAAGCCGGGACCTGCATGCAGAAATTTGGTTCCGATGCGGTTGTCGAGCCCGATGCCGCGCGCAACCTCCTGCACGTTGGCTCCGACTTTCTCGGAAAGGTCGGCCATCTCGTTGATGAAAGTGATCTTGGTGGCAAGGAACGCGTTGGCAGCGTATTTGATCAGCTCCGCAGTACGCCGGGTCGTGAACATCAGCGGACCCTGATTGAGCGACAATGGCCTGTAGATGTCGCCGAGCACCTTGCGGGCGCGCTCATCCGCAGTGCCGATCACGATCCGGTCCGGGAATTTGAAATCGCGGATCGCGGCGCCCTCCCGCAAGAATTCCGGATTGGAAGCGACCTCGGCGTCGGCCGCGGAATTGGTCTCGCGAATGATGCGCTCGACCTCGTCGCCGGTGCCGACCGGTACGGTGGACTTGGTGATGACGACGGTGAATCCCTTTATTGCCACAGCAATTTCGCGGGCAGCCGCATAGACATAGCTAAGATCGGCGTGCCCGTCGCCGCGCCGGGACGGCGTGCCGACCGCAATGAACACGGCATCGGCCGCGGCCACGGGCGCTGCAAGATCTGTCGTGAAATTCAGCCGGCCGGCTTTCACATTGTTAGCGACGAGCGTGTCGAGCCCCGGCTCGAAGATCGGAATTTCGCCCCGGCGCAACGCGGCGATCTTGCCTTCATCCCTGTCGACGCAGGTGACCTGGTGGCCGAAATCGGCAAAGCACGCACCGGAGACCAGCCCCACATAGCCCGTACCGATCATGGCGATATGCATCTAGTGCTCCGATTCCGAAGTTCGCAAACACTCGCGGCGACCCTGCCAACCTGTCAGAAATAGTTAACGGCTGATTCTTGGGGCGGGTCTTAAAGCATTTTAGCGCGTAGGGGAAATCGGAAAAACCATGAAAACGGCATGTCCCTTGGATGAATAAAGGAGAATGAAACGGATTGGGCGCGAAGATGCCGCGCTTTGCGCCGGTACCGCGCCGAAACGGAACAGCGATGACAACAAACGGCACTTCCGTCGTAACCGGGCGAAATCCCTCCACCCGCGTCGACTGGGTGGACTACGCCAAGGGCATCTGCATCGTCATGGTAGTGATGATGCATTCGGTGCTGGGCGTGGAGTTGGCGGCCGGCGAGAGCGGCTTCATGCACCCGCTGGTGGCCTTCGCAAAGCCCTTCCGCATGCCGGATTTCTTCCTTATCTCGGGCCTGTTCCTTTCGCTTGTGATCGACCGTGACTGGCGAACCTACCTCGACCGCAAGGTGGTCCACTTTGCCTATTTCTACGTGCTGTGGGTGACCATCCAGTTCGGTTTCAAGGCGCCGGCCTTTGCCGCGGAGACAAGCTGGGCTCATGCGGGCTTTTTGTATGTGGAATCCTTCATCGAGCCGTTCGGCACCTTGTGGTTCATCTACCTGCTGCCGGTATTTTTCGTCGTCACCAAGGCCACACGCCGGGTACCGCCGCTCCTGATCTGGAGCATCGCGGCGCTGCTCGAGATGGCCCACTTCATCACCGGCTGGACCGTGATCGATGAATTCTGCGCACGCTTCGTATATTTCTACACCGGCTATCTGTTCGCAGATCACGTATTTGTCTTGTCCGACCGCGCCCGTGCGCGCCCTGTGCTCGCGCTTCTCGCGCTGGTGCTGTGGGCCATATTGGACGGCAGCCTGGTGAAATTGGGCTTTAGCGAATGGCCCCTGGTTTCACTCGTGCTTGGCCTTGTAGGCGCGTCCGCAATCGTCACCATCGGAACGCTGTTTGCGAAGATGCAATGGCTGAACTTCTTGCGTTTCTGCGGCGAGCATTCGATCGTGATCTATCTCGCCTTCTTCCTGCCGATGGCGGCGGCTCGAACGCTTCTGCTGCGCACCGGCATCATCCCTGATGTCGGAACCATGTCGCTGGTCGTCACCCTGGTTGCCCTGTTCGGCGCACTCGCGATCTGGAGAATCGCACTCAAGATGGGGGCCAATTTCCTGTTCGAACGGCCGCTCGCGTTCTGGATTGCGCCAAAGAAGGGACCCGCGCTGCAGCCGGCGGAATAGCCGTTTTCCCCGCGCTGGCGGGACGATCTCAGCCGCGATTGTTTTCAGCTCAACGCGCGCCTCGGGGCCGTGTCACCGCAAAGCTCGCGGTAAGCGACCCATGCAACCCCTTTCGGCCCTGTCCGCCAGCAAAAATCCCGGCACAACGCGCTCGCGAGACTGTCATTCGCCGGAAAAATCCCTAAATTCCGGCCATGCCCAAAACATCTTCGAAGACGTCGCCAGCGACTTCCGCCAAAGCTGCCCCCAAGCCCGTTGCCGCCAAGGCGCTTGCGAAAGGCGACCATTTGTTTCTGGTGGATGGTTCCTCGTACATTTTTCGCGCCTATCACGCGCTGCCGCCGTTAAACCGCAAATCCGACGGGTTGCAGGTCAACGCGGTGCTCGGCTTCTGCAACATGCTGTGGAAGCTTTTGCGCGACATGCCGCCCGACAGCCGCCCGACCCACCTCGCCATCGTGTTCGACAAGTCGGAAGTCACGTTCCGCAACAAGATCTATGCCGACTACAAGTCGCACCGGCCGCCGGCGCCCGACGATCTGATTCCGCAATTTGCGTTTATCCGCGAGGCAGTGCGTGCCTTCGATCTGCCCTGTCTCGAGCAGGCCGGCTTTGAAGCCGACGACCTGATCGCCACCTATGTGCGGCAAGCCTGCGCGCGTGGCGCCACCGCGACCATCGTGTCTTCGGACAAGGATCTGATGCAGCTCGTGACCAAGCATGTCACCATGTACGACACCATGAAGGACCGCCGCATCGGCGTCGCCGAAGTGATCGAAAAATTCGGCGTGCCGCCGGAAAAGGTGATCGAGGTTCAGGCGCTCGCCGGTGATTCCACCGACAACGTGCCGGGGGTGCCCGGCATCGGCATCAAGACCGCGGCGCAACTGATCGCCGAATACGGCGATCTGGAAACGCTGCTCAAGCGCGCGGGCGAGATCAAGCAGCCGAAGCGACGCGAGGCGCTGATCGAGAATGCGGAGAAGGCTCGCATTTCGCGGCTACTGGTGACGCTGGACGACAAGGTCAAGCTCGAAGTGCCGCTCGACGACCTCGCGGTGCACGAGCCCGACCCTCGCAGGCTGATCGCGTTTCTCAAAGCGATGGAGTTCTCCTCACTAACGCGCCGTGTCGCGGAGTTTGCGCAGATCGATCCGGCCAATATTGCGGCGGATGTCTCTTCGTCTTCGTCGGCGGCGGGTGCCGCCTCCGTTCCCTCCCCCATCGTGGGCGAGCGAGGGAGCTCTTCTGCCGCTCAACAGATACCCCCCTCCCGGACCGCTTCGCGATCCGACCTCCCTCATAAGGGGGGAGGTGACAAGGCGGACAAGGCTTCCGGACTCAAGGGCACGCCCAAGGCGCTCGCCGCGGCGCGCGCCGAGGAAGCGCGGAAAACGCCGATCGATCGCAACAAGTACCAGACCATCCGCAACCTCGCCGACCTCAAGGCATGGATCGCGCGGGTGCGCGACGTCGGACATTTCGTCATTGAACCCAAGGCGAGTTCGATCGATCCGATGCGGGCCGAACTCTGCGGCATTGCGCTCGCGCTCAAGCCCAACGACGCCTGCTACGTTCCGCTCGCCCACAGGCAGTCCGGCGACGGCGACGGCCTGTTCGCTACAGGGCTTGCGCCGGGCCAGCTCAAGACGAGCGAGGCGCTCGACGCGCTGCGGCCGATCCTGGAATCGACGGGCATTCTCAAGATCGGATTCAATACCAAATTTGCCGCCGTGATGTTCGCGCAGGCCGGCATCACACTTTCCAACTACGACGACGTGCAGTTGATGAGCTACGCGCTCGATGCGGGGCGCAATTCCCATGGGCTCGACGCGCTGGCGCAGGCCTGGCTCGGACATGCCAGCATTTCGCATGGCGAATTGACCGGCAGCGGCAAGGGGAAGCTCAGCTTCGACCAGGTCGCAATCGACAGGGCGACCGCGTTTTCGGCCGAAGATGCCGACGTGATCTTGAGGCTGTGGCGTGTGCTCAAACCGCGCCTGGTCGCCGAGCGCATGACGGCAGTTTACGAAACGCTGGAGCGGCCGCTGGTTTTGGTACTGGCGCGCATGGAGCGGCGCGGCATCTCGATCGACCGCCACGTGCTGTCGCGGCTGTCCGGCGAATTCGCCCAGACCGCGGCGCGGGTCGAGGCGGAAATTCAGGAGATCGCCGGCGAGCCGATCAACGTCGGCAGCCCGAAACAGATCGGCGACATCCTGTTCGGCAAGATGGGGATTCCCGGTGGCACCAAAACCAAGACTGGCGCGTGGTCGACCTCGGCGCAGATCCTCGATGAGCTTGCCGAGCAGGGTCACGAATTTCCGAAGAAAATCCTGGAATGGCGGCAGGTTTCAAAGCTGAAATCGACTTACACCGACGCGCTGCCGACCTATGTGCACCCCCAGACCCATCGCGTGCACACGACTTACGCACTGGCTGCGACCACCACCGGGCGGCTGTCGTCGAACGAGCCGAATTTGCAGAACATCCCGGTGCGCACCGAGGACGGCCGAAAAATCCGCCGCGCCTTCATCGCCTCGCCCGGCCACAAGCTGGTATCGGCCGATTACTCGCAGATCGAACTCCGGCTGCTTGCCGAAATCGCCGACATTCCCGTGCTCAAGCAGGCCTTCCGCGACGGCCTCGACATTCACGCCATGACCGCGTCGGAAATGTTCGGCGTGCCGATCAAGGACATGCCAAGTGAGGTGCGCCGCCGGGCGAAGGCGATCAATTTCGGCATCATCTACGGCATCTCGGCGTTCGGGCTCGCCAACCAGCTCGGCATCGCCCGCGAGGAAGCGTCGGCCTATATCAAGAAATATTTTGAGCGCTTTCCGGGCATTCGCGCATATATGGATGCGACCCGGGATTTCTGCCGCGCTCACGGTTATGTCGAGACGCTATTCGGGAGAAAATGCCATTACCCCGACATCAAGGCATCTAACGCCTCGGTCCGCTCCTTCAACGAACGCGCCGCGATCAATGCGAGGCTGCAGGGCACCGCCGCCGACATCATCCGACGCGCCATGATCCGGATGGAAGACGCGCTCGCCGAGAAGAAGCTTTCAGCCGCGATGCTGCTGCAGGTTCACGACGAACTGATCTTCGAGGTGCCCGACGAAGAGGTCGCCGCCACTTTGCCGGTGGTGCAGCACGTGATGCAGGACGCGCCGTTCCCGGCCGTGCTGCTCTCGTTGCCGCTGCATGTCGACGCCCGCGCCGCCGACAATTGGGACGAGGCGCATTAAACCTCGTCCTCTCGCCATGCTTCAAACGATGTCGGCGCAACTGATCGAGGATGCCTCGATCACGTTGCCGCTGCTGGGTACGGCCCACGATGCCGACAGCATCGCGGCCGATCCAGAACTCGCGCCTGCGCTCCGCCACGCGCTCGAATGCTTCGTCCGCGGAATCGCGGCGCTCAGTCCAGCTTCGCTTCCATCCCGCGCCTGACGCCAGGTCGCGCCATCATCTGATCGTACCAGCGCTCGACGTTGGGAAAATCGGACAGCTCCACCTTGTGGCGGGGATGGCGCCATGCCCAACCGAGGATCGCAAAATCGGCTACCGACAACGCGTCCGCCACGAACTCGCAGGTGGCAAGCCGCCGGTCGAGCACCCCATAAAGGCGCCTCGTCTCGGCCATGAAGCGCTTGAGCCCATAGGCGCGGTCCTGCTCGTTCTCCAGTGCGATGAAGTGGTGCACCTGTCCAGGAAACGGGCCGAAACCGCCCATCTGCCACATCAGCCATTCATAGACCGGGATTCGCTCGATCAGCGGAACAGGCAGAAATTTGCCTGTTTTCTCGCCGAGATAGAGCAGGATCGCGCCGGACTCGAAGATGCTGACGCGCTTGCCGCCGGGTCCATCGGGATCGACGATCGCCGGAATCTTGTTATTCGGACTGATCGCCAGGAACTCCGGCGACATCTGTTCGCCTTTGGTGATGTTGATCGGAACAACCTTGTAAGGCAGGCCCATCTCTTCCAACGCGACGCTGATCTTGCGGCCGTTCGGCGTGTTCCAGGTGTGGAGTTCAATCGTCATTTCTTGCTGTTTCCCGTGAAAATAACCGGATACCCGTAGCCCGAAGGTGACAATGTTACAATCGTGCCTTGTACATCGCCTGTTCATACGCAGTGCGCGACAGTTCGATACGCAACCGCCGGGCTCTTGTTACGTTTTCGGGGCTGTTGACGGTGCAGGTTCCTCACTGGCATCTGTCTTCAACCGCGAATAGATTGCGCCTCCCCCGTCGAGAGATTGCCTTGTCCAAATCAGCCTCCCGCGCCCGCCTCGCCGAGATCATCCGCAAACGTTCCTTCGGGCGGGGTGAAGTAACGCTGGCCTCGGGCCGCAAAAGTAATTTCTACTTCAACCTCAAGCCGACCATGCTGGACCCGGAAGGAGCGACGTTGCTTGCGGACTTGACCTACGAGGCGGTCAAGGACGATGGCCTCGACTATGTCGGCGGGCTGGAGATGGGCGCGGTACCGCTCGCGGGCGCGGTTGCGCAGCTTTCCTGGATCAAGGGCCATCCGATCGCCGCCTTCTTCGTGCGCAAGAAGCCCAAGGAGCACGGCGCCCGGCTTGCCGTTGAGGGATTGGCCAAAAACGAGAGCCTTGAAGGCAAGCGCGTGGCGATCATTGAGGACGTCACCACCACGGGAGACTCCGCTATCAAGGCTGTAGAAGCGGCGCGCGAGGCCGGAGCCGAGATCGCGCTGGTACTGACCATGGTCGACCGCGAAGAAGGTGCCACCGAAACCTTCGCAAAAGCCGGACTGCCGTTTCGCTGGCTCTACAGGGCCAGCGAATTCCTCAATAGTTGAGGACTCGAACCTGAACGGCCGTCATCGGCGATGACGAGCAGCAATTCTTTTCCTCCGCCCACCCGTCACTCATAGCTCGTTTACCATCGCGCACTAATCTGAGGAGGGTTACCCGGCAAGAGCGCCGGAGCTGCGTTCTCAGCGCGTGGTGGAGTAAGCGTTGCGTACAGAGTTGCCTTTTCAGTGCAAGCGACGCCACATGTTGCTCGTCGCGACCGCCTGCCTGGCCGGCGCTGTTGGGCTCGCGCCGCGCACCGCTTTCGCCGAAAACCTGTTCGAGAAGTTTTTTGGCGCCCTTCAGAAGCAGATCCAGGCGTCGACGCAAACCAACTTTTTCGCCGATCCGTTCGGTCAAAACCAGGCAGCCGCGCCGTCACGGCCGCTCGCCTCGGGCGGCGGCGGCGCATTCTGCGTGCGAAGCTGCGATGGCAAGTATTTTCCGCTGACGCGCGGGGCTGGTACGCCGGCGCAGATGTGCCAGGCCTTCTGTCCGGCAAGCCCGACAAAGGTTTTCTTTGGCTCCAGCATCGACAGCGCCGTCACCGTCACGGGCGAGCAATATGTAGAGAGCGAGAACGCCTATGCCTATCGCAAGGCGCTGCGCACCGACTGCACCTGCAACGGCCACGACGCCGCAGGGCTCGCGCCGGTCGACCTGACCCTCGACACATCGCTGCGCGCCGGCGACGTCGTCGCCACCACCGACGGGCTGGTCGCCTATTCAGGCATCCGGGTCGGCAACGACCAGACTGCGGAATTCACGCCGGTCGCTTCCTATCCCGGCCTCACGGCGGACGTGCGCGCCCGGTTGAGCGAAATGAAGGTGGTACCTCCGACGGCCGAGGCGCTCGGCGCCGAAACCCTGCTGGAGAGCGACCGCGAGCTGATTCCGCCTGTGAACTCGGTGCCGAAGCCCGCTTCGACGCCCGCCAAGCGCGCGGAAGTTAATTAGCGCATCACTCTCCACTGCGTCATGCCCGGCAGTCTGCCTTCGCGCAGACTGCGTGAACTTGTCTGCGATGCCGGGCATCCACGTCTTGGCGATGCATAGGACGTGGATGGCCGGGTCAAGCCCGGCCATGACGAGTAACTCCGAGTCATCGCCCCACGATGACGCCAATCACGTTTGGGGCTGACCGATATTTTTCCTCGATCTGTGCGCGGGCCGCGGCGCGATTTTCCGCCGTCAGAAGGCCGCGCTTTTCGGCGAGGATCATCCAGCAATAACCCCACCAGTCCGTGAGCATGCCCTCATCATCGACGAGATCGTAACCCTGCTCGGCGGCGAAGAGGCGCGCATGCGCTTCATCGAGGGAGTCGAGAAAGGCGTGGTCGGCATCCGAAAATAGATCGTCGCTGATATCGTCGGTCGAATAACCCCACACCGACAGGCAGACGGCGTTGAATTCCCGGTCGATCGCATCGTCCTCGACGAGCTGATGGCGCGAGGTTTTATGCAGCCGCGACAGCGAGCGGGCGAAGTCGGCAATGCGGGTGAGCGCGAATTGATCAAAGGCGATGGTGGACATGTAGACCTCAAATTCTGATCACTCAGGATGCCTCAGGATAACTCAATATATCTAAGCCATTGATTTGTCCACATTTATGCCTAACTAGGATTGGTCAGGATGCCTCGGGATATCTGCTTACCCGTGGAAAGAAACGTGGAAACTATCATGGCAATTCATCGCATTCGAGACGACAGAAAGGGCGAGCTTGCGCGACTCATGCGAACAAAGGGTAAACACCCTGACGGAGGCGGCCTGTATTTGCAAGTCGCTTCTCCGGGTCAAGCGTCGTGGGTCTTCCGCCATAAGGAGCGTTGGGCGTCTATCGGCCCGGCCAGCGCCTACAAGATCAGCGACGCCCGAGAAAAGGCCCGGCTGCTTCGCGTGGAAGTGGTCGAAGGCCGCGACCCGTTTACATGGCTCGCCAATAGCCGGAAGAGCGCCATAGGCGAGACATTCGGGGAATCGCTGGCGAAGTACCTCGACAAGAAAGAGGTGCATTGGTCAACTTCCAATCGCGCAAGGGAACGGCGGGATCATGAACGCACGTTCGGCCAAATACCTGAGTTTACGGCTCTCCCGATCAAGGCCATCGATCAGGCGGCCAAGAACGGCGCCCTCGACCAGCTCGGAAAGTCAGCGCGGCGGAAAGCTACTAGCTGGATTAATGCTGTCATCTACTTCGCCGAGACCGGCACCGTGCGGCAGCGCGGTCCGGGCGATTACGAGGTCGAACATCACGAAGCCATGCCATGGGCTCAGGTCCCGGCCTTCTACGCGGGGATAGCCGGAATCGACAGCGATGATGCGCGGGCGCTGCGCTTCACGATTTTGACCGGCGCGCGCACTGACGAAGTC
>Ga0306922_10004164_pt1 | contig 13667 bp, 12 predicted proteins | sample sta12Cox44000082_FD_203758 | JGI IMG/M metagenome (GOLD analysis project Ga0306922, IMG submission 203758) | Lab enrichment of tropical soil microbial communities from Luquillo Experimental Forest, Puerto Rico - statoxic.12C.oxic.44.000.082 (v2)... | ecosystem: Environmental > Terrestrial >... | reverse complement strand
CGGTCCTTGTGCGGCCGCATGGCCTTGGAGATCCCAATCCGCTGTGTTGAGCGCTTGCCAGATCCCGTTCAAGTTGGGCTTTGCATCGGCAGTCCGCGGCGCCCGGTACGCCGGGGCCTGCGCCACAGCCAGCATGGCGGCCAGTGACCCAAGGCCAGCCAGAGCAGTCCAAACGATCATCAAGTCTCGAAGTCGGTTTCGCATAGCGCCGTTCTCAAAGATGGTTTGCGGTTGATCGTACCTGTCGACGAATCCGGTGTCAAGCGGGGGTGGCGGACGTCGAGCTGCGGCCGGGCGCGCGGGCTACTTCCCGACCAGGTGTTTGAGGTCGGCGTTGTTCTCCTGGCAGACGTATTCGTAGGGCTCCATGCCTGGGTGGAACAGGATGTTCCAGCTGGTGGTCCAGGGACCGGTGTAAGCGCCAGGATCCTCGATGGTCGCTTCGTAATGGAGAATCAACTGATTCACGCGAGTGAAGCGCTCAACGACGTGGAGTTGTTCGGTGTGGGGATGGCCGGCGGCATCGAGCCAAGTGCGATTGTTGAAGCCGGTGACGTCGACGACCAGAGTGTCGCCCTCCCAATGTCCGATACCTTCGCCCAGATACGTGGGGTTCAACCGGTCGGCTGGCGTGTGCTTGCGCCCGTCCATGTAGACGACCCGCCACATGTGGGCGCCACCTTCGAAGACAAAGAGGATGCGGTTGGGGAGTTGGTAGATCTGGAACGGAAAAGAAGTGGCGTACAGGCGCGGGCCTCCAGGCGGCAAGCAGAATCCCTCCGGGTCGTCTCTGGTGAGGTTGGCGTTGCGCTGTTCATAGAGTGTCTTGGCCCAGGAGAGAAAGGGGACGTCCTGCTTCTTTTCGGGTTGTGCGCTGCCAGCAAAGCCGCCGTGGGTGCCCGCCATATCGCCGACCCCGGGAGGGACCCAGGAACCCGTCGCATTGCCCAGATCGGTATGGCCATCGGGCAGGCGCGGAGCGGGAGCAATGTTGTTGCGAGTAAGCGCGGCGGCCACCTGCTTGCCGTCGAAATCATCTTGCGCGGCGGCCGCAAACGAGAGCGCTGCTATCACCGCGGTCGTGGTCAGGGAGGCCGGGAAACGAACGGGCACGGTAGACCTCCTGAACATGATAGCCCGGCAGGCACGGGCAGGGAAAAGGCCGATTACGACCCGAGGTAATGGCGGAGGTCCTCGACGCGAAAGCAATGCGCGAGGGCAGTTTCCCGGTGGATGCGGCCGGTGCGCACCAGCTCGGCGAGCGACTGCTCCATGGTCACCATGCCGTCGGCGCGGCCGACTGAGATCTGGCTGCGGAGTTGATGGTCGTCGCCTTTCCGGATGAGGGCCCGCACCGCGTCGGTGGCAATCATGATCTCGGTGGCCGGCCACCGAGATTGGCCGTCTGTGCCGGGCACCAACTGCTGGGCGATGATGGCCAGCAGCGCAAGCGACAGCTGCTGGCGGATCTGCGGCTGGTTGGCGGTGGGGAAAGAATCGAGGATCCGGCTGACAGCCTGGATGGCGTCGTTGGTGTGCAGTGTGGACAGGACCAGGTGGCCGGTCTCGGCCGCGGTCAGGGCGGTGGCGACGGTTTCGGTATCGCGCATTTCTCCGATGAGGATCACGTCCGGAGTCTGGCGGACAATGCTGCGGAGGGTGCCGGTGAAATCGGGGGTATCACGGCCGAGCTCGATCTGCTCGATGATGGCGGCGCGGTTGGCGTGCTGGTATTCGACCGGGTCCTCGATGGTGACCACGTGTGCGGCGCGGCGGGTGTTGATGAGGTCGATTAAGGCAGCGAGCGTCGAAGTCTTGCCGCAGCCGGTGGCGCCAGTGACCAGGACTAGACCTTGGCGGCGCTCGGCCAGCTTGGCGAGGGACCCAGGAAGGTGCAGGGATTCGAGCGACGGGATGCGGGAGGGGAGCAGGCGGATGCTCGCCGCGAGTGTACCGCGCTGGTGATGGATGTTCACGCGGAAACGACCAACCCCTTCGCGGACAAACCCGAAGTCGACGGATCTGCGTTTCTGGAGCTCCTCGATCTGCGAAGGTGCAAGCAACGGCAGCATGAGGGTGCGGACGTCTTCTGGGCCGAGAGCAGCGCCCAGGTTGGGCGCCAGCGCTCCGTTGACCCGCAGAACCGGAGGAGCCCCCGCCACCAGCAGGATGTCGGAGGCGTTGCGTTTGGTGGCGAAGTCCAGCAGTTGATCGAGCGATGCCGTCGACCCAGGCGTGCCCGGCGCCGACTTCTGACTGGGCGCCGCGCGGTTCAGTTCCTCGACAATGCGGGACAGCTCGCTGTCGTAGTCGCCCATGACCGGTCCGGCATCCAAAAGTATATCGGGTCTGGGTTAAGATGCGGTCTGTGAAGCTCGTCATCTTCTCCGATATTCACAACGATTGGAAGACGCTCGAAAGACTGCTGGCGCTCGAGGCCGACTACTATATCGCCGCCGGTGATCAGGTGAGCTGGGCCAAAGGCATCGAGCGTTGCGGTGAAATCTTGGAGGCGCGCGGCGACAAAGTCTACGTGCTCCCGGGGAATCATGAATCGGCCGAACTGGTGGATACCATGTGCGCGCGCTTTGGACTGCACAATTTCCACGAGCGTCATATACAGGTGGGGAAGTGGCGCGTCGCCGGGCTAGGATATTCGAATCCGACGCCGTTTGATACTCCCGGCGAGTATAGCGAGGCCGAGATCAGCGAACGGTTGCAGCGGTTTGCCGGTCTCACCCCGCTGGTGCTGATCTGTCATGCGCCGCCGTTTGGGACAGCGCTCGACGAGGTCCGCAACGGCGTGCACGCTGGATCCCATTCAGTGCGGGAGTTCATCGAAAAGCACCAGCCGGAATACTTCTTCTGCGGTCACATCCATGAGGCCGAGGGCGTCACGATCGAGATGGGCCGGACGCGCGCGATGAATGTGGGCAAGAAGGGGTATTTGTTAGAATTGGAGTAAATGACCGTAGAAGAACTGGACCGCGAATATGTTCCCCTCCGCGTGCAGGCGTTGGCTGTGCGGAGGTATCTTTGACGCTCCTGCGCAAAAACAAAAACTAGCTAGACTCGAACAGCAGATCGCCACTCCGGATTTCTGGAGCCAGCCGGAAAAAAGCCAGAAAGTCATGCAGGACCGGAAGCGGCTGGAGGAGACGATCACAAGCGACGAGCGCGTGCGCGCCCTCACCGAAGACCTCGACACGCTATTCGAACTGGCGCGCGAGGGCGAGGATGTCCACACCGACATTGCGCGGGAGATGAAAGCGTACGAAGACCTGCTGGAGAAGCTAGAAACCACGATGCTGCTCTCCGGCGAAAACGACGTGCGCAGCGCGATCGTGACCATTCACCCCGGAGCGGGCGGCACAGAGAGCCAGGACTGGGCCGAGATGCTGCTGCGCATGTACCTGCGGTGGGCGGAACGCCAGGGTTTCGGCACCGTGATCACCGACCGGCTGGAGGGAGAAGGCGCGGGCATCAAGTCGGCGACCTTCGAGGTGAATGGCGAAAATGCCTATGGGCTGCTGCAGTCGGAGATCGGCGTGCACCGCTTGGTGCGGATCTCGCCGTTTGACGCGAACGCGCGGCGCCACACTTCGTTTGCCTCCGTGTTCGTTTATCCGCAGGTCGACGACGAGATCAAGATCGAGATCCGGCCCGAGGACCTGCGCATCGACACCTTTCGCTCCTCGGGGGCCGGAGGGCAGCACGTGAATATGACCGATTCCGCGGTGCGGATCACGCACTTTCCGACTGGAATCGTGGTGCAGTGCCAGAACGAGCGGTCGCAGCACAAGAATCGCGACAGCGCCTTCAAGCAATTGCGGGCGCGGCTGTACGAGCACGAGCTCGAACGGAAGCGCGAGGAAACCCGCAAGACCGAAGATGCGAAGCTCGACATCAACTTCGGAAGTCAGATCCGAAATTATGTGCTGGCGCCGTACCGGTTGGTAAAGGACCTGCGCAGCAAGCTCGCCTTAGGAGACGTGGACCGAGTGCTGGAAGGCGACTTGGAACCAATGATCCATGCGTACCTGGTGTGGCGAAAGACCGGCAAGATTGCCGGCGACGGCAAAGACGAAGGTTCCGAGGGCACCCCGGAGTGAGCGATATCGAGCGGGCCGCGGCGTTGATTCGCGCGGGACGGCTGGTCGCGTTTCCAACCGAAACCGTCTATGGGCTGGGCGCCAACGCGCTGGACGCTGAGGCCGTGGCGCGAATTTTTGCGGCCAAGGGTCGTCCGTCGACGAGTCCTGTGATTGTTCATGTGGATTCGGTGGAGATGGCGCGCCGGCTCGCCGCCGAATGGCCGGAAGCCGCCGAGACCCTGGCCGAGCGCTATTGGCCAGGACCGCTAACGCTGGTGGTTCCGAAGGCGTCACGAATTCCCGACATCGTCACGGCGGGATTGCCGACAGTGGGGCTGCGGATGCCGGCGCATCCGGTGGCGCTCGAATTGATTCGTACCTCCGGCACCCCGATTGCGGCGCCGAGCGCGAACCGGTTCACAGAGCTTTCGCCCACTCTGGCGGAACATGTCGCCGAACACCTGGCGGACTTCGTGCTGGACGGAGGCCCCGCCCGTGTGGGAATCGAATCGACCGTGCTCTCGCTTGCGGGTCGAGCGGAACTCTTACGGCCGGGCGTGATTCCGCTGCCGGAGATCGAAGCCCTTGTTGGGCCGGTCGAGGTCTCCTCAGGCGTCGGTCCCGGTGCGCACCCGGCGCCGGGAATGCACCTCCGGCACTACCGGCCGAGCACTCCGCTGGTTCTTTTGGGCCGTGAGGCACCGCCCCCGGCGGGCCATGGCGCGTGGCTGCGGCTGGGACTTGAGATGCCCCACAACGCAGCCGAATATGCCGCGTCCCTCTATGAGAAATTGCACGAACTCGACCGGCGCGGGCTCGATTGGATCGCGGTGGAGCCGCCTCCCGATCGACCGGATTGGGCCGGCGTGCTGGACCGGCTGAGGCGTGCCGCCGCGGAGAAAGTTACGCGGTGACGGCGCGGTCGCGGCTGGGCTCGAAGGTGTAACCGAAGCCGCGCACGGAATGGATCAGAAGGGGATTGGCCGGGTCGCGCTCGACTTTCTGGCGGAGGCGGAGGACGTAGACGTCGACGGCGCGGTCGGTGATGGCGCGGTCCTGGCCCCATACGGCGTTCAACAATTGCTCGCGGCTGAAGACTACCCCGGGACGGCTCATCAGAAACTCCAACAGGCGAAACTCGGTGGCGGTGAGTGCGAGCGGCACGCTATTCACGCGAACCTGGCAGCTGGTGCGGTCGAGCTCAATCCCGCCGGCTTCGAGCACGCGCGACGGCCTCGCCTGATTGCGAAACTGGAGCTTGATCCGAGCAATCAGCTCGCGGATGGAGAAGGGCTTGACCACGTAGTCGTTGGCGCCGACTTCCAACCCGACAATACGGTCGGTTTCCGCGGCGCGCGCGGTCAGAAAGATGATGGGAGTGGCGGCCAAGTCCGGATCCTTGCGGATACCTTTACAGATATCAAGCCCGTCGGAGTCGGGCAGCATGATATCGAGCAGGATCAGATCGGGCCGCACCTGGCGGCAGAGTTCGATCGCTCCGCGACCGGTCTGCAATCCGGTGAGGACAAAGCCTTCTTTTTCGAGGTTGTATTGGAGGAGTGCGAACAGGTCCGAGTCGTCCTCGATAAGAATTATTTTTTTCATTCCAGGTCTCGGCTTCCTCAAGTTAACAGCCCGCCCGTTACAGGACCGTTAAAGCGCTGTGAATTCGGGATTAAGACGCTCGCCACCGAGCTCGGATTCGCTCCCCGGCAGCGTGAAAAAGAACGTGGAGCCTTCATTCACGCGGCTTTCGACGCGCGCCGTTCCGTTGTGGGCGGCCACCAGGTGCTTGACGATGGCAAGACCCAGACCGGTGCCGCCTAGCTCGCGGGAGCGGGCTTTGTCGACGCGATAGAAGCGCTCGAACAGCCGCGGCAGTTCCTCGGCGGGGATGCCCACCCCGGTGTCGCGGACGTAGAGCTCGAAGAAGCGCCCCGACTCGCGCCCCCCCACAGTAATCGCGCCTCCCACCGGTGTGTATTTGATGGCGTTGTCCAGAAGGTTGCTCAGGATCTGGGAGACCGCTTCGCTGTCACACCACACTTCGACGCCGCTCGGCGCCGGCTCTTCCCAGATGCGGATCTGGTTCTTCTCGGCGAGGGGAGTCATCAGCTCCACCGCGTCGCGCAGAAGATCGTTGACGCGGTGTGCTTCGAATTCGAACTTCTGCCGCTTCTGCTCGATGCGGGACAGCGTCAGCAGGTCCTCGGTGAGGCGGGCCAGCCGCTCGGCGTTATGACGGATGATGCGTAGAAAACGCATGTTGTACTGGGGATCTTGGAGCGCGCCGCTGATGAGCGTTTCGGTGTAGCCCTGGATGGAAGCAAGCGGCGTGCGCAGCTCATGCGACACATTGATGACAAAATCCTTGCGGATGCGCTCGACCTTTTCAAGCTCGGTGTGCTCGTGCTGGAGCTGCGCCATAGTCTGCTCGAGATTTCCCGCGGTTTCGTTGAGCGTGCGTGCCAGGGTTCCGAACTCGGCGCCGCCCGTGCTGGGCAGCCGGGCGCGAAAATTGCCCTTGGCCAGTTCCCCGGCGTATGCCAGGATGCTCCCGAAGCGCCGCGAGACCCAGCGGGCGAGCAGCGCGGCGATGACAACGGCGGGCAGGAAGGCGAGCGCAGTGCCGGAGAGAATCTTCGCCCGGACCTCGGAGACCTGGCGGTTGATTTCAGAGAGCGGCACCGCGATGCGAATGGCGCCGCCGTGAATCGGCACGGCGACATAGAGGAAGTCGACACCGATGGTGGCGCTGCGCCGGATGCTGGAGCCGGCGACACCGCGGAAGGCGTCGATCAGCTCCGGTCGGTTGCGGTGATTCTCCATTTCCCGAGGGTTGGCCTCCGAATCGGCCAGCACCAGCCCGTCGGATCGAATCACCGTGACTCGGCCGCCAGCCGCCTGGGCGATCTCGCGGGCGCCGACGGGGGGAAAGCGGGCGGGTTCGGGAAAGGATAATGCCAGCATCCGGCCTTTGTCGGCCAGCTGGCGCCGCAAGTTCGCAATATATGCCTCGCTGGCCACCTGGGTGGCGAAGTAATCGACCAGGACAATGGCGACCAGCAGCAGGCCAAACATGCCCACAATCAGCTTGAAAAAGATGCGCCCGGTCACGGGGCCTCCTCGAAGCGGTAGCCGAAGCCGCGAACCGTGGTGAGGTAGCGCGGGCTGTCGGGCTGTTCTTCGATCTGCTCGCGCAGGCGGCGGACGTGCACATCGACGGTGCGCGGCGTGACGAAGCGCTGTTCACCCCAAACCGATTCCAGAAGCTGATCGCGGCTGTAGGCGCGGCCGGGATGCGTCAGGAAGAATTCCAGAAGATTGAATTCGGTGGAAGTCAGGGTCAACTCGCGATCCGCTTGAAACACGCGGCGGGCGCTGCGGTCGAGCTTGAACGGCCCGATGTCGAAAACGGTCGGCTCAGCGCCCAGCTCTTCGCGGCGGAGGTGGGCTTTGACGCGGGCGACCAGCTCTCGGGGGCTGAACGGCTTGGTCATGTAGTCGTCGCCGCCGATCTCGAGACCGAGCACGCGGTCGACCTCGTCGGAACGGGCCGTGAGAAACAGGATCGGCGTGCGCGCCAGCGCCGAAGACCCACGAATCTGGCGGCAAAGCTCGAAGCCATCCATCTCGGGAAGCATCACGTCGAGCAGGATAAGGTCGGGTTTCAGCCCCTCGAGCGATTTCAGAGTCCCCTTGGAGCCGCCGAGCACCCGCGCTTCAAAGCCGTGCCGGGTCAGATTGTAGTCGATCAGAGAGGCAAGTTCCGCCTCGTCTTCCACAATGGCAATTCGCTTCGGCATGGGGCGGAACGAGTAACCGTATCTCTATTGTAGGGCATGGCGGATGGAGAGCTGCGCCGAGCGTCGGGTGCGACTTACCTCGCTTTTGGGATTTTCCGCGCCCGCCGGCGGCACATTTCGCTCGAGATTCGGGTTCCTGTCGGATTCGGACCGTTGTATTCTGGGATTTGGCGAACGTCTCGTTTTGCGTGCTGGCAAGCGGCAGTTCGGGCAACGCGGCGTTGCTTGGAACCGATCAGACGCGCATTCTGATTGACGCTGGGCTGAGCATGAAAGAGCTTAGTCGGCGACTCGGGCGCATGGGAGAGGAGTTGGAGCGCCTCGATGCGATCCTGATCACCCATGAACACGCCGATCATGTAGCCGGTCTGCCGGTTCTGGCGCGCAACCAGAAGGTGCGAGCCCGCATTTATCTGACCCGTTTGACCGCCCCTGCGATCGATTGGGGCGAAGCACAGCCGAGCCTGGAAACGTTTCAGGCGGGGGCCCAGTTTCGGATCGGCGACATCAACGTGACCAGTTTCAGCGTCCCGCACGATGCGGTGGACCCGGTGGCGTTTTGCTTCGAGATGCGGGGAGTCCGCATCGGAGTCGCCACCGATCTCGGCTACATTCCGGCCTCGATCAAATATCATCTGCGGCGGACAGACCTGCTGCTGCTCGAATCGAATCACGATCTGGACATGCTCAAGGTGGGGCCGTACCCGTGGGCCACCAAGCAACGGGTGATGAGCCGGGTCGGGCACCTCTCGAATCTCGGGATGTCGGATTACCTGATCGAGGACTTGGACGCCGCAACTGATCGCCTGGTGCTCGGGCACCTGAGCGAGCACAACAATCATCCCGAAATCGTGCGGCTGGTCGCGACCCAGGCCCTCGAAGAGCGCGGCCTGCGCACGCAACTCTCGATTGCCTCACAGCGTGAGGCGTCTGAAGTCTTTCGCTTTTGAACGTCCAATGATTCCCCGATATACGCGGCCGGAGATGGGCCGGATCTGGACCGACCAGAACAAGTTTCAACAGTGGTTGGAAGTGGAGCTGGCGGCTTCCGAAGCTCTAGCGGATCTCGGCGTGGTGCCCATGGAAGCGGCGGTGCGGCTGCGCGAGAACGCGGGCTTCGACGTGGCGCGGATTCTCGAAATCGAGAAACAAGTCAAGCACGATGTGATTGCCTTCACCACGGCGGTCGCCGAGACCATGGCCAAGGCCGGCCACGCCGAGGCTTCGCGTTGGCTCCATTACGGGCTCACTTCCAATGACATCGTCGATACGGCGCAGGCCTTGCAGCTCCAGCAGGCTTCCCAGCTCCTGGTGCGCGATCTCGAAGACCTCCGCACGGTGTTGAAACGCCGCGCTCTCGAGTTCCGGCACACCGTCCAGATCGGCCGCACGCACGGGGTGCACGCGGAGCCGATTACGTTCGGCATGAAACTGGCCCTGTGGTACGACGAAGCGACGCGTAACCTGGAACGGCTCTGCCAGGCTGCCGAGGAGGTGCGCATCGGCAAAGCTTCGGGCGCCGTAGGTACGTACGCGCATATCGGGCCGGAAGTGGAAGAGCGAATCTGCGCGCGCCTCAATCTGAAGCAGGCGCCGGTCGCGTCTCAGGTGATCCCGCGAGACCGGCATGCGCATTTTGTCGCGACCCTGGCTCTGGTTACCTCGCTTTGCGAGAGGATCGCGCTCGAAGTTCGTCACTTGCAGCGGACCGAGGTTCGTGAGGCGGAGGAGTATTTTTCCAAGGGCCAGAAGGGCAGCTCGGCCATGCCGCACAAGCGGAACCCGGTCACCTCGGAGCAGATCTGCGGCCTCGCACGGGTGGTGCGGGCCAACGCGCAGGCGGCGTTCGAGGACATCGCGCTGTGGCATGAGCGCGATATTTCGCACTCCTCGGTGGAGCGCGTGATCCTACCGGATTCGACCATCTTGGCCGACTACCTGCTCGGCAAGACGACGCAGTTGGTCGACAAGCTGCTGGTCTACCCGGACCGCATGCGGCGAAACTTGGAGATGACGCGCGGCCTGGTGTTTTCCGGCCAATTGCTGCTGGACCTGGCCGCCGCCGGCATGCTGCGCGAGCAGGCTTACCGCCTGGTACAAAGCCACGCCATGCGGGCGTGGGAACAAGAAGGCGATTTTCGGGCGGCTGTGGAAGCCGACCCGGAAATCCGCGCGGTCATGAAGCCGGACCAGATCGCCCTAGCGTTCTCGCTCGAACGCCAGCTTCGCAACGTGGATCAGATCTTCAGGCAGGTGTTCGGCTGACGGCCTTTAAGCGCCGTTAGACTGCCGCCCGCGTTCGATCCGGATCAACCCTTTCGGATCCGCGCCCTTGTCCACCACCACGCTGAAGAACGGGAACATCATCTCTTCCCAGGTCATGTCGCCGTAATAGACCGTCTTGGCCGGGTCCGGATTGAACTTGTTGTTGACCGAATTGTCGTAATGCGCGGTCACCACGAGCCGGGTTCCCTTCGGCACATGGACCGGCCGCGCCAGGTCGTATCCGAGCTGCCAGTTGAAGTCGTAATGCGGCACGCTCAACACCGTCTCCGATGTGCCGTCGGGATAGACCAACCGGTAGGTCATGTCCTTGCCGCGCACGTGCATGTGGGGGAACATCCAAACCAGATCGACGTCATCGGTGAATGTAACCTCCGCAGGCGGGCTCTCCCAGTTGGGATCATTCGGTGGGATCGCGAAACTCTTGGGGTCGCTGGGCGACGAAATTCCAAACGAGACGTACATGCGCTGCGGCTCCGAGTTCGCCACCGTGAAGCCGATGCGCGGCTGGTCGGTCACGTCCTTGCCGTTGGGTGTGTAGTGCATTTGGAAGACGATGTCGGTTCCCGCCTTGACCAGCTTGGCCGCGCCGTGCATGCGATAATCCTGCGACAATTGGCCGGGCACATAGCATCCCTCGATGCCGTTCGAGCCTGCTGTGATCGAAGGCGGAATGCCTCGCCCGTTGATCCCCGCCGCCGCGGGCAGCGCGGCCCCATTGCCGTCACGCGGCCGGTCGTACCAGACCGGTTTGTTGTACTCGACGTCGGCCGTATGCGGCTTGAAGTAAACGCAAATGTGATGAGTGACCGCTGGCTCGCTCGGGCGAATCTGCATCGAGGTGATCCAGGTGTCCTGGGTGATCCCGCTCGGCACCGTGACGTAGGTCCATTCGATCACGTTGTTGTTCGGGTGAGCCGGCACCGCCGTCACCGGCCCATTCACGATCAGATCCGGCTGGATCTCCCAACCCTCCGCCGGCCACTTGACTGGCGGCGGAGCATCCTTGGCGTCGCCTTCCGGAGCTCCCGCGTCGGCCCACTGGGCGATGGTTTCGATCGCGCTCTGGTCGAGCGACCGGTCGTTGGCGAAATGTCCGAACCGTGCGTCCGCAAACCAGGGCGGCATCTTCCGCGTCAGGACTGCGGCCTTCATAGCTTTGGCCCACGGCCGGGCGCCCTCATAAGTCAGGAAGGACATCGGCGCCACCTGCCCTGGGCGGTGACAGCTCTGGCAATTCTTCTCGAGGATCGGCAAGACGTCCTTGTTGAACGTGACCGGCTGACCACCGTCGGCACACACAGCCCCGATGACCATTAAGCCTGCAATGGGAAAATGCCTGCTCATGAACCACCCTTTCGCCTGAGGAATCTGCGCTCAATCATAACTTCACTGACCCTGCCCGTCAAACTCGAATGCCTCTCCAACGCCTGGCGGTCGCGTGCGAGCCTACTCGACCAGACTGACGCGATCGATGGCGAGCGTGTCGGTGCCGCCTTCCGGATGGGGCCCAAGTCGCGATCCCCGACCTCCAGATCGAGCTTGCCGAAGCAGGCTTCTTTCATTCGGGTGTAGCGGGGATTGTCGCTGGCGACACTTGCCAGCGGTAGGTCGGTGTGATGCACATCGGCCATACGCAACCACACAGTGGTCCGGTTCGATGCGCGCAGAGTGTAAGATCTGGAAGTCTTCGCCGGGCTGAGCCCGGATTTGGTGCGCTCCGACCAGAGAAGGCGGGGTCCTTTTGCAGGATCGCAGCGGCCCAGCCTGGTCGCTCGAGACGAGAAGAAATCAAGCTCAAGAGATGGAGAAAGGGACTTCCCACACACAGTCGTGGAATCCGCTGCGCCCGTTCGGCGACCCAACCTCGATCCCGATTCAGAGCTGAACCGGCGTCTTTAGGGGAAACGTGAGCAGCGTTTCGGCAGCGACGCCAACCTCTTTCTTCCCGGTGGCCGCGGCGCCCGCCGTGCCCGCCCCGGCTCCGGCACCGGCGCCAATCAATGCGCCCTTGCCGCCGCCGGCGAGGCCGCCAATGAGCGCACCGAGGCCCGCGCCGCCGCCGATCAACTCAAAATTCCGCTTTTTATGAGCGGCACTCACGCGATTGACGCTACCCGTACGCACGCGATAACCCTTCCCTTCGAGCTCGAAGGAATCGAGCGTCAAAGCCAGCACCGCGCGGCCTTGCAGGCGACCCGACGGTTGCGACTCCGTCACGTGTCCCAAAAATGGCGTCCCTCTCGGCACGACCGTCCTACCCCCCACCACAATGGGCTCCGCCAGGCTGGCACGAAACTGGTCGCCAGCGCGATTGCGCCTGGTGTTCACGGCCTCATCGACCCGGACCCGTAGTGCCGTGCCTCTGGGGATGACGACCTCCCTGTGCTCCGGGATCGTCGCCGGCGGCCGGCCAAGATCCGGTTGCGCGACCGGCTCGGGGTCCCCCTGGATCACGGGCGAGGAAGCGGCCGCCACCTGAGCGTCGCGTCTGGGAGAATTTGATTTCCCGCAACCGGCCAAAAACAACAGCGGCGCGATCCAGATCCAACTCCGCATATTCGTCTCCAACCTCCCGTTTGCCAGTCTTTGTTGCAAGGCAAGGGCCAAAATGTAAGCGGTTTCGACTGATAGCGTTCCCGGCCCAGGCCAAAGAAATCACATAAGAAATTACATACCCGTGAGGGCAGACCCGGCCGGGCAGCGGGGTAAGATAAGAGCATGGGGTTCACCCCCTCTACATCCCGGCCTGGGTTATTTGGCTCCGATTAGCCGGCTCTCGCTCCTGGCGGCGCGCAGACCCGGCCGTTCATCAGGCCCGTCTGCGCAAGTAACGTGTGTGTCTGTCCGAAGTAAACAGGAGGAATTTTAAATGGCTCAGATCCGGGAACAGGTCCGTCTGAACCTGCCTCATATCGATGGCCCGTTGCCGGGGCCGCGCGCAAGGGCGATTATTGAGCGCGACCGGCGGGTGGTTTCGCCCTCTTATACGCGTCCCTATCCGATGGTAGCTGCGAGCGGTGCCGGCCTAGTGGTGGAGGACGTCGACGGGAACCGTTTTCTCGATTTCAACGCTGGAATTGCGGTCGTGGCGACCGGTCATTGCCATCCTCGCGTGGTACAGGCCATACAAGAACAGGCGGCGCGTCTCATCCACATGTCCGGCACCGATTTCTATTACGAAGAGATGGTAGCCTTGGCCGAAAAGCTGGCTGCGATCGCCCCGGGCGATCGCGCGCGTCGCGTGTCGTTCGGTAACTCCGGAGCCGAGGCCATCGAAGGTGCCATCAAAGTAGCGCGCTACGCGAGCGGGCGTGACAAAATCATCGCATTCTTGGGCTCGTTTCACGGGCGCACCCTGGGAGCTCTGGCGCTCACGGCGCGCAAGGCTGTTCAGCGCCGAGGCTTTGGCCCGCTGATGCCGGGCGTGGTGCACGCGCCCTACCCATATTGTTACCGCTGCCCATTCGGCAAGGAACCCGAA
>Ga0306922_10004161_pt1 | contig 13674 bp, 12 predicted proteins | sample sta12Cox44000082_FD_203758 | JGI IMG/M metagenome (GOLD analysis project Ga0306922, IMG submission 203758) | Lab enrichment of tropical soil microbial communities from Luquillo Experimental Forest, Puerto Rico - statoxic.12C.oxic.44.000.082 (v2)... | ecosystem: Environmental > Terrestrial >... | reverse complement strand
GAGCTGGCACGCGGAACCGGCATCCTTAAGACGGCGAGGCTGTGCGGAACTGGCGTGAGTGCGGTGCAACGAATCAAACGCGAACTGATTGCATCGGAGGTCCCGGCGGAGGGTCGCGGATAGGCGCTTAACGCTCGCGTGCGCGAGAGAGCACTGATCGGACGGACTAGGCGCAACCACCCGTTTTGCCCATCCCTGTGGTATACTGTGCTATGTCGCTCCCATCCCCTTGTCCCGTTGTCGCTAAAGGTAGGCCCGCCGCCATTCTCGCCTTGCCGCCTGAAGATGCGTGGCCGCCACCGGATACGCTGATCACGCGCCGCCAGCTTGCGGAGCTTTACGGAGTGACGGTTGAGGTTATCAGGGCCTGGGAACGCCGCGGGAAGGGACCGCCCAAGGTGACCACCCTCAAAAGGGGGGATTTTTCGCCGGCTTTATACCGATGCGGGGAAGCGAGAGTCTGGCTGGAGGACATCGTTGCTGCACAGAGCGCGACGGTCGCAGCATTCACTCCACCGTCGCCCGCTGAGCCCGTCGAACCCGTTGTTGACGACCGCGAGACCCGTATGGCCAAAGTGGTCGCCCGCGTCCGACAGCTCGAAAGCCAGCTGATCGAGGACGAACCGGTCGTGCTCGCGCAGAGGGTCAGCTCCAATTGGTGCGCCGTGGCTGAAGGGGACGAGCCTTTCGCCAGCAACGTCGTCGCGCGGTCGCGTCCGGGACCGTACTGGGGATCGTGATAGGTGCCGGCTGTCTCTCGTCGCGAGCCGATGGCGAAACGCCCAAGCGAGAGGCGTATGGCAGAGGAGAGGGCGCGAGGATGGTCCTAAGGTGAAATTGATCCGCGGGCTTCCGAAGGGCTTCCGGTGCAGACGTTGAGACGATGCTCAGGGGGCCTAACAATTTGATTTTAATGGTCGGAGTGAGAGGATTTGAACCTCCGGCCCCTGCCTCCCGAAAGCAGTGCTCTACCAGGCTGAGCTACACTCCGCCGACCGCGCCGCGAGCTATAGCCAAAAGCGCGCCTCCAGGCAATATGGGCGCTTTCGGGCAGCAATTCAGCAAGCGCCGGACTCGGTCCCAAGGCAAAGCAGCTGGCCGCGGGACCGGTCTCGCCTCGGCCATGTCACACTTGGCAATTTCCCGGATCCTTGGCTTTCGGCGAACTCTTGCAGTTGATGAAATCCCATGTAATATGCCCGCAATATGCCGACTTAATGCTGTTTTATCAATAATCAAGACCACTTAGGAGTGCTCCTACTTGGCGGGCGCTGGATGCCGCCAAATTCCGCTGCCGGTCCGCTGGCAACGCCGATCTAGCGTTCAGAGATACCGCTGCCGGCACATCGGCAAAACCACATCAAGTCCTTGAAATCGCTGAAGTGTGTCTGCTCGGAAGACCGCCGAAACCGGTTTTTCCGCTGCCGTCAGCGAGATCGGGTCATCAAAAGCCGCGCTCGGTGGCAAAGCCGGCAGCGTCGATTAAAGCGCGGCGCTCGATCCCGTCGCGGAATATCGACAGCCCATCGATCGCCGTCGCCGCATAGCTGCGGGCGCGTGACAGGGTCTCGGCGAGGGCGCCGTGCCGCTCGAGCAGCTCGATCGCCCGCTGGAGATCCCCAGCCCGCTGATCCTGCTCTTCGATCGTGCGGCGCCAAAAGGCGCGCTCTCCTTTGTCGCCACGGGCGAACGCGACAAGGACAGGAAGGGTGACCTTGCCGTCGCGGAAATCATTGCCGATGCTTTTGCCCAGTTCGGTGGCGTGCGCCGAGAAGTCGAGCATGTCGTCGACCAGCTGAAAGGCGATGCCGAGGTTGCGGCCAAACCGATCGAGCGCCTCCTCCTCCTCTTTCGGCCGCTCGGCCATCACCGCGCCGATCCGGCTCGCCGCCGCAAACAGCTCTGCGGTTTTCGCCTGGATGACAGCGAGATACGCGGCTTCGGAGGTCCGGGTGTCGTTCGCGGTCATTAACTGGAGCACCTCGCCTTCGGCGATCACCGAGGAGGCGTGCGACAGGATCTCGAGAATGCGCAGCGATCCGTCGGCTACCATCAGCTCGAAAGATCGGCTGAAGAGAAAGTCGCCGACGAGGATCGGCGGCTTGTTGCCCCAGACCGCGTTTGCCGTGTCCCGGCCCCGGCGCAAATCGCTCGCGTCGACGACATCGTCATGCAGCAAGGTCGCAGTGTGGATGAATTCGACTGCAGCGGCGAGCGCGATGTGCCGGCCCCCTCGATAGCCGCACAGCCGGGCGCAGCCGAGGGTGAGCATCGGGCGCAACCGTTTGCCGCCGCCGGCTACGATATGGCCGGCAAGTTGCGGGATCAACGCCACCGGGCTCTGCATGCGTTGGACGATCAGCTGGTTGACCCGCTCCAACTCACTGCTAAGCAACCGGCACAGCGGATCGAGAGAAGGTTTTCGGATAGCGTCCAGCCGATCGACACCCGCCACCAGCGCCCCCGAACTCTGTCGCCTGTTTGGCATACCCGCCGGCCCGTTGCCCGATCGGCTTGACGTGCCCAGGCGTGAACGAGCATAGAATGCCGCAGAGACCGGTCAAGAGCCGCCCGGCCGGACGCCCTTCGCTCCCTGCCACACGGCGTCTGATGAAGGAATTGCTGCGCACTAACGATGTGGTCCGCCTGTCCTGGCTGCAGGCTCTGCTTGCGGATTCGGGGATCGATACCCTCATCCTCGACCATCACACGAGCCTCGTCGAAGGAAGCATCGGCGCCATCCCGCGCCGTCTGATGGTCGCAGAGCGAGATTATAGGCGGGCCTGCGCGCTGCTCGCGGCGGCGGGCGAGGACGCCGAGTGAGCGACACCCGAGCGGCCGAGCCGATTTTCACCGAGGACCTTCTCCTGGGTGGCCGCGTACGTCTCAGGCAGCCGGCGGATGGTTATCGTGCCGCCATCGATCCGGTGTTTCTCGCCGCCTCGGTGCCGGCGGAGCCACATCAGCTGGTCCTCGATGTCGGCTGCGGTCCGGGCGCTGCGATGTTTTGCTTGGCGGCGCGAGTGCCGCATTGCCGCGTCGTCGGGCTCGAGATGCAGCGCGAGCTTGTTCGCCTAGCTGGCGACAACGCGATTTTGAATGCGTTGGAGACGCGCGTCTCGGTAATGATCGGGGACCTGTTGCATCCAGCGCCACGGCTGTCACCCAGCGCCTTTGATCATGTCATGGCGAACCCGCCCTTCAACGAGCGCGGCCGCGCCACGCCGCCCGCAATGTCAGACAAGGCTGAGGCGACGATCGAAGGTGAGGCTGATCTCGGCAGCTGGGTGCGCTTCTCCCTCGCCATGGTTCGCTCTAAAGGCACCGTAACCTTTATCCATAGGGCCGACCGTATCGATGCGCTTCTCAGCCAAATCGCCGGGCAGGCCGGCGAGATCGTGATTTTTCCGCTGTGGCCAGGCCAGGGTAGGGCGGCGAGCCGCGTCCTGGTGCGCGCCCGCAAGCAAATCGCCGCACCGGCGCGGCTCGCCGTGGGCCTCGTCTTGCACGAGCCAGACGGGCGGCTCACCGCCGCCGCGGAAGCGGTGTTGCGCGAGGGCAGGGGGCTCGAGCTCTGACCACCTTTGGCGATCGGGTCTGTAGTCGTGGCCCGCACTTCGCCCCATCTTGAGATCGAATGAAGCTCCGCGATCATCTCCCCATCGATCGGCTGTGGTCGCGCGCACCGGTCGTGGCGGTGCTACGGTTCGAAGGCGTCATCATGTCGCGGCCGCGGCGTGGCGGGGTTTCGCTGGCGAGCCACGCGACGGCAATCGAACGGGCGTTTCGCGTCTCCAACCTCGTTGCGGTCGCGGTCGTCGTCAACTCGCCGGGCGGCTCGGCGGTGCAGTCCGCGCTGCTCTTCCGGCGCATTCGTGAGCTCGCCGAGGAGAAGCACGTTCCGGTCATCTCCTTTGCCGAGGATGTGGCGGCATCGGGAGGCTATTGGCTGGCGCTCGCCGGGGACGAAATCTTCAGCGAGGAAACCTCGATCCTTGGCTCGATCGGTGTCATCAGCGCAAGCTTTGGCTTCACCCAGCTGATCGAGCGGCTGGGTGTCGAGCGGCGTCTCCATGCGGCCGGGGAGCGCAAATCTCTGCTCGATCCTTTTCTTCCCGAGAACCCAGCCGATGTCGAGCGGCTCACGGTGTTGCAACAGGACATCCATCGCGCCTTCAAAGAGCATGTGCAGCGTCGGCGCGCCGGCAAAATCGATACCGGGGACGAGTCATTGTTCAACGGTGACGTGCTGACCGGGCGCATGGCCCTGAACCGGGGTCTTGTCGACGGCATTGGCGAGCTCCGTGGGGTGATGCGCGCTCGTTACGGCGACAAGGTCAAGTTGCGGCCATTTGCGGCCGAGCGGCGCCGATGGCCGTTCTGGCGTCGACTGCCGTTCACCGCGCGCGAGCCGATTGCCTCCATCGCCGACCTCGCCGACTGGGTTGAGGCGCGTCTCCTATGGGCGAGTTTCGGACTATGAGAGCTCGCGCTGCGCAAGCCCGTTGCTTGACCGATCTTTGCAGCTCCAAGTAAACCTCGTCGATGTTCGCCTTTCCAAAGCTGATCATTGTCGTCCTCGTCGTCGCCGCCGCCTGGGTCGGCTATCGGTGGCTGAATGGGGTGACGCGCGAGCTGTCGACCCGGCGTCCGCCGCCGCCGAACCGGGCGATCAATGCGGAGGATCTGGTGGCTTGCGAAATCTGCGGCGCCTATGTCGCCGCGGGCGCAGGTGCTTGCGGCCGGCCAGATTGCCCGCGCCCGCGCTGACTTATCTCACACCAAGGGTCGAACGTTGAGTTTCCAATCGTTGATTCTCGATTTGCAGAAGTTCTGGGCGAACCAGGGGTGCGTCATCCTGCAGCCCTACGATGTCGAAGTAGGCGCCGGCACCTTCCACCCGGCGACCGCGCTGCGAGCGCTCGGTCCCGAGCCATGGCGTGCCGCCTATGTCCAGCCCTCGCGGCGGCCGACCGATGGTCGCTATGGGGAAAACCCCAACCGGGTGCAACAGCACTATCAGCTTCAGGTCATCCTTAAACCCGCGCCGGCGAAAAGCCAGGATCTCTATCTCGCGAGCCTCGCCGCGATCGGCATCGATGCCGGTCTGCACGACATCCGGTTCGTCGAAGATGATTGGGAGAGCCCGACCTTGGGTGCCTGGGGGCTCGGCTGGGAAGTCTGGGTCGACGGGATGGAGGTCAGTCAGTTCACCTATTTTCAGCAAGTCGGCGGGATCGAATGCGACCCGGTCTCGACCGAGCTGACCTATGGGCTGGAGCGGCTGGCGATGTATGTCCAAGGGGTCGCGAGCATGTTCGATCTTGACTACAACGGCGCCAGCGGCCCGGGTCGCATCACCTACGGCCAAGTTTTCAAGCGGGCCGAGCGGGAATTTTCCGCGTATAATTTCGAGTTGGCCGACACCGCCCGCCTGGTCGCGCATTTCGCCGATGCCGAACAGGAATGCCGGCGGCTAGTAGATCACGAGCTGGCCTTGCCGGCTTACGACCAATGCCTGAAGGCGAGCCATCTCTTCAACCTGCTCGATGCGCGCGGCGCAATCAGTGTGACCGAGCGCGCCGCCTATATTCTCCGGGTCAGAACCCTTGCCAATGCGTGCTGCCGGGCTTGGCTCGCCGGCGTGTGCGCAGCCGACTGATATGCCCGAACTGCTGCTCGAGCTGTTGTCCGAAGAAATCCCGGCGCGGATGCAATCCCGTGCCGTCTCAGATCTGACCGGATTGCTCCGCGACAGGCTCGCTGCCACCGAGCTTCCGGCCGAAAGTCTGCGGGGATACGTCACGCCGCGGCGCCTCGCAGTCATCGCGGGAGGGATTCCGGCGATACAGCCGGATCGAACCGAGGAGCGGCGGGGACCCCGCGTGGGCGCTCCGCAGCCGGCGATCGACGGCTTTCTACGTTCGGCGGGACTCGCTTCTATCGGAGAATGCGAGATTCGCGACACCGGTAGAGGCGAATTCTACTTTGCAGTGGTAAGCCGGGTGGGGCGGCCTGCCCGCGAGGTGCTGCCGGAGGTGATACGGGCGGCCATGAGCGAGTTGCCTTGGCCGAAATCGATGCGTTATCCAGCCTCTGATCTCCGTTGGGTACGGCCGTTGACTTCCGTCCTGTGCCTGTTCGACGGCACGGCTTTGCCGCTACCCCTCGACAATGTTCCAGTGGGGCGAACGACCCGCGGGCATCGCTTTCTGTCGCCCGGCGAGATCTGCGTCAGCGACGCCTCCGATTATCTCGATCGCCTGCGTGAGGCCCACGTGGTCCTCGATCAGGAATGTCGCAAAGCGGCGATCCATAGGGGCCTCGAAGCGGCTGTCGCTACCGAGGGACTCTCCCTAAAGCCGGATGCGGAGCTGCTCGACGAGGTTACCGGCCTGGTGGAGTTCCCGGTGGTTCTTATGGGCGCGATCGATGCCGACTTCATGACGCTCCCCCCGGAAGTGCTGGCGACGGCGATGCGCGCGCATCAAAAGTATTTCTCCTGCTTGCAGCCCGACGGCACACCGGCTCCGCGCTTTCTGTTTGTCGCCAACAACATCGCGACCGATTGTGGAAAGACAATTATTGCGGGAAACGAGCGGGTGCTGCGGGCACGTCTGGCGGACGCGCGCTTCTTTTGGGATCAGGACCGACGGGTAAAGCTCTCATCCAGGGTCGAGGCACTCGCCGATCGGATTTTCCACGCCAAGCTTGGCAGCTTGCGCGATAAAGTCGAGCGTGTTGAGGCTTTGGCCTGGTCCCTAGCGCGGTTGCTTCGTCAGGAGGCGCCAGAGCTTGCTCGGCGTGCTGCTCATCTCGCCAAGGCTGATTTATCGACTGGCATGGTTGGGGAATTCCCCGAGCTGCAGGGGGTGATGGGGCGCTATTACGCATTGCACGACGGCGAAGATCCAGCGATTGCCCAGGCGATTGCAGATCATTACCGACCGCTCGGCCCCAACGACGCCTGTCCTCATGCACCGGTAAGCGTTGCCGTCGCCCTCGCCGACAAGATCGATTCACTGGTCGGCTTCTTTGCCGTCGGCGAAAGGCCCAGCGGTTCACGCGATCCATTCGCACTGCGGCGAGCGGCGCTGGGGGTGATCCGGCTTGTCTTGGAAAACGGGTTGCGGTTGCAGCTTCGCAACGTGTTCCGCCAAGCGGCGTCGAGCTTCGACCCCGCGCGCTACGGGCTGAGTGATCCGTCCGGGGACTTGCTCGACTTTATCGCCGACCGGCTAAAGGTCCACATGCGGGGCGAGGGGTTCGGGTACGTCGGAGACATAAAGCTACTGCGGCTGCGTCACGACCTGATTGCCGCGGTCTTCGCGCTCGAAGAAGACGATCTCGTGCGATTACTCGCGCGTGCGGCCGAACTAGCCGGCTTTCTGGCGACCAACGACGGCGAGAATCTTCTCGTCGCCTATCGGCGCGCCTCGAACATCGTCTCTATCGAGGAACGGCGTGATAACCGGAGCTATAACGATCCGATAGATCCGTCTCTTCTTCAGCAGCCGGAGGAGATCAAGCTTTATCAGAGTCTCAATGGGATGAGCGTCATCTTAGAGAGTTCGTTGGCGAACGAACACTTTGGTCGTGCTATGACCCGGTTGGCGACTCTCCGCGCGCCAGTCGATGAATTTTTCGACAACGTAACTGTTAATGTCGGTGAGCCCAAATGGCGGGCCAACCGGCTGCGGCTGCTGTCAGGCATCCGGGAGACTATGAACCGGGTTGCCGACTTCTCGCAGATCGAAGGGTGAGCGGGCAGATGAAAAAATGGGTCTACAGGTTCGGCGGTGGCACCGCCGAAGGCTGCGCCGACATGAGAAACCTGCTCGGAGGCAAGGGCGCCGGCCTGGCCGAGATGAGTAGTCTCGGGCTGCCGGTCCCGCCCGGCTTTACAATTACCGCCGAGGCCTGCAGCTATTTTTATGCACACGACAAATCTCATCCGGCGGAGCTGCGCGAACAGGTCGAATGTGCGCTCGCCGGGATCGAGCGCTCGCTCGGTATGCGGTTCGGAGACCCGGACAACCCGCTTCTCGTCTCGGTGCGCTCCGGCGCCCGCGTTTCGATGCCAGGCATGATGGACACGGTGCTCAACCTCGGGCTCAACGACCGAGTGGTCGAGGGGCTGGCGCGTGAGAGCGACGACGAACGCTTCGCCTATGACAGTTATCGCCGCTTTATCCAAATGTACGGACAAGTGGTGCTCGGTATCGAGAACCATTTCGAGGAGCTGCTCGAAAACCACAAGCTTGACAGTGGCGTCCAGCTCGACACCGAGCTGTCTGCGGACGACTGGAGAACCCTTGTCGCCGGGTTCAAGGATCTCGTCGCCGATGAACTCGGACGCCCGTTTCCGGAGGATCCTCACGAGCAACTATGGGGTGCCATCGGCGCCGTCTTCGGCTCGTGGATGAACCCGCGTGCCGTCACCTACCGGCGGCTGCATGACATTCCCGGCGACTGGGGTACGGCGGTGAATGTCCAGGCGATGGTATTCGGCAACATGGGGGCAGATTGCGCGACCGGCGTGGCCTTCACCCGCAACCCTTCGACCGGCGACAACGAGTTTTATGGAGAATACCTGGTCAACGCGCAGGGTGAGGACGTCGTGGCGGGCATCCGCACCCCGCAGCATCTGACCATCGCTGGCAAGCAAGCGAACCGATCGACTTTGCCGGCGATGCAAGAGGTGATGCCCGAAGTCCTGACCGAACTCTACGCGGTGCGGCGAACGCTCGAAGACCATTACCGCGACATGCAGGACATCGAGTTCACGGTGCAGCGCGGCAAGCTATGGATGCTGCAGACCCGTTCGGGCAAGCGCACCGCTCAGGCTGCACTGAAGATCGCGGTATCGCTGGTCGAGGAAGGGCTTATCACTCGCGAGGAGGCGGTCGGGCGGATCGAGCCGGCATCGCTTGATCAGCTTTTGCACCCGACACTCGACCCGAAAGCGAAAACCACGATCCTTGCCCTCGGTCTCCCGGCTTCGCCCGGCGCTGCCTCGGGCGAGATCGTATTCACTGCCGAGGAAGCCGAGTCGCGCGCCTCGCGCGGCGAAGCGGTGATCCTCGTGCGTATCGAGACGAGCCCCGAGGACATCCATGGCATGCACGCCGCCAAGGGAATCCTGACGACCCGAGGCGGAATGACCAGCCATGCCGCAGTGGTCGCGCGTGGCATGGGGCGTCCCTGCGTTGCGGGGGCGGGAGACTTGCGGGTGGATTACGCGGCGCGGACGATCGCGGCGCGGAATATTGTGGTGGCGGCCGGTGAGATCATCACGATCGACGGGTCGACAGGCGAGGTGATGTTGGGTGCGGTGCCGACGATCCAGCCGCAGCTGTCAGGCGATTTCGCGACCCTGATGGGCTGGGCTGACGCGATCCGCTGGATGAAGATTCGCGCCAATGCCGAGACTGCGGCCGACGCTCGAATGGCACGCCGCTTTGGCGCCGAGGGCATCGGGCTGAGCCGTACCGAGCACATGTTTTTCCAGGCCGACCGGATCGGCGCGATGCGTCGGGTCATCATGGCCGAAGACGAAACCGGACGGCGTGCGGGACTGGCCGAGCTGCTGCCGATGCAGCGCGAGGATTTCGCCGAGATCTTCCGGATTATGAAAGGCTTCCCGGTGACGATCCGGCTGTTGGATCCGCCGCTTCACGAGTTCTTGCCAAAGACCCCCGACGAGTTCGGCGAGATGGCTCGATTGAGCGGCAAGGACGTTGACACGGTTCGCCACCGCGCTCTCGTGCTGCACGAGGTCAACCCGATGCTCGGTCATCGTGGCTGTCGCCTCGGCATCACCTATCCGGAGATCTACGAGATGCAGGCGGCTGCAATTTTTGAGGCGGCTGTCGCGGTGACCAAGGAAACCGGCGAGCCGGTCGAGCCGGAGATCATGGTGCCGCTGGTCGCTACCAAAAAGGAGTTTGATATCCTAAAGGCGATCATCGATCGCGTCGGCAAAGAGGTGATGGAAAGGGCCGGCACCGCCGTGGGCTATCTCGTCGGTACGATGATCGAGTTGCCGCGGGCGGCCTTGCGTGCCGGCGAGATCGCCCAGACGGCAGAGTTTTTCAGCTTTGGCACCAACGATCTGACCCAGACGGTTTTTGGACTGTCGCGCGATGACGCTACGAGCTTTGCCGGGGCCTATCAGCGGCTCGGGATTTTCGAGCACGACCCGTTTGTGACGCTCGATGTCGACGGGGTCGGGGAGCTCGTGCGCCTGGCCGCCGAGCGCGGACGTGCGGCCCGTCCGGGGTTGAAGCTCGGCATTTGCGGCGAGCACGGCGGTGACCCGGCGTCGATCAGCTTCTGCCAGACGGTCGGTCTCGATTACGTATCCTGCTCCGCCTACCGAATCCCGATCGCCCGGCTCGCTGCGGCGCAAGCCGCATTGGCATGCAAAGCCGGGGACACGACGGTGTGATCCCGCAAGCCGCCGGCCTGCTGTTGGTACTGATCGGCGGGACGACCGCTGTGACCGCCCAGACCAGAGGTCCTATACCGCACCTATCTCCACCACCAACCGCGTATGTGGTGCCGACCCCGACGCCGCAGGCCCCGCCGACCGGTGCGCCCCCGGCCGCAACACCGCCGGCTGGCCTTTCACCGTTGCTGACGCAGCCGGGCTTGATATTCGGGACCCCTGAGCGGGCGAGCCCGCTCTTTCGGTCCACCCCTTCTCCCGCCCCGGTGGATCAGCAAAAAACGCAATCCTATCGCAACGACCTGATCAACCAGCGCTTTCAGCTGGATCGGCAAGGCGTCAGTCCAGGCACCGAGCGTTACCGCGAAATACAGCAGCAGCTGAACCAGCCGGGTTCGCGTTAGCCTCCGCCCGAAACGGCGTCATCGAGGTGCATCCAGGCGGGTTTCGAGGCAACGAGAGCGGTCTCCCCGGCCTTCAGCTGCTTGCCCTCGACGACCGGCGCGATGCGCACCAGCGCCAGACCGAGCTCGCCGCGGGCTGACCGCATCTCGCCGACTTCGCGTCCGTCGGCGGTAATGATCGTCCCGGGTGCCGGTGCCGGTCCATCGATCTCGACCGGCATCAGCCGCTTCTTGATCAGGCCACGGTACTTGGTGCGCGCCGTCAGCTCCTGACCAATGTAGCAACCCTTCTCCCAGTCGACGCCATTCAGCTCGTCAAACCCCGCCTCGAGCAAAATCGATTTTTCCGGCACGAGGTCGCGACCGCCATCGGGAATCCCGAGCTCGATCCGCAATCGGTCATACGCGTGGAAGCTGCACTCCGCGAGGCCGATGCCTGCAAGTGCCGGTCGAATATCTGGGCGCGGCAGAATGCAGCGCACACCCACCGCTACAAGCCTCGGGTCGACAAAGGCGACGCCCGAGCCGAACGGGCGGGCGGCACCCGGTTCTTCGGAAAGACCTATCGCCGCTGGAGCGCCTGCGCCAAACACGACCGCTACCGCGAACTCCTGCCGCTCGTCGAGGGCGGCCTTTGCCCGCAGGCGGTAGATCGAGAGCCGCCGCTTCAAGTCGCTGAGGCGCCCGGCCTCCGCCTCGAGCCAGATTGCCTCGTCGAATTCGATCATCATGAAATCGTGCAGGTACTTGCCCTGCGCGGTGAGCAGAGCCGCGTAGCGCGCTTGCGCCGGACCGACCTTCTCGACGTCGTTCGAGACGAGCCCCTGGAGAAAGCTCCGACGCTCCGCCCCGGAGACGGCAAGGATGCCTCGGTCATCGAGCAAAGCAAAGCCAGCGTCGGGCATTGTTCGAAGAACCCTTTGGGATCCGATAAAAGTGGGCGAGGAGCGGTTGCTTGGCAAGCCGCTTGGCCGCAGGATATAAGGCGCCGAGACCGGCGAAAATGCGCATCCTGTTTGTCACCGCGACGCGTATCGGCGATGCCGTGCTGTCGACCGGTGTTCTTTCTTATTTGATCGATCGCCATCCGACCGCGCGGCTGACCATCGCGGCGGGGCCCGTAGCAGCGCCGCTGTTCGAAGCAGTACCGCAGCTCGAGCGACTCGAGGTGATCGAAAAGCTGCGCTGGTCGGCACATTGGCTGCCGTTCTACGCTGCCGTCGTGACCCGGCGTTGGGACCTCGTCGTCGACCTGCGGGGCTCGGCGCTTGCGTGGCTGCTGCGGGCCCAAGAGCGGCGGGTGATGGCCAAAGGTGACGTGCGCGAGCACCGAGTGCGCCAGCTCGGCCGCTTGTTCCGGCTTGATCCGCCGCCGAGCCCGCGGCTGTGGACGGCGGCGCACCACGAAGCCGCCGCGAGTGCGCTGATCTCTGCCGGCGCACCTGTGTTGGCGGTAGGTCCGGCTGCGAACTGGCGCGGTAAGGAGTGGCGAGCCGAGCGCTTCGCTGTGCTTGCGCAACGCCTGACTGCTATGGACGGTCTGCTGCCTGGGGCGCGTGTCGCGGTGCTGGCGGCCGCGCATGAGCGCAGCCAAGCCGGGCCTGTACTCGCGGCGATCCCGCCCCATCGGCAAATCGACCTGGTCGGCAAAACCGATCTGCTGACCGCAGCGGCCGTGCTGCGAGGCTGCGCCCTGTTCGTCGGCAACGATACGGGACTGATGCACATCGCAGCGGCGTCGGGGACGCCGACCCTCGGCCTCTTCGGTCCAAGCCCGAGCGATCGATACGCTCCTTGGGGGCGGCACACCGGGTTGGCGCGTTCGAGCGATTCGCCCGATGCGATGTTTGGTCCGGGATTTGATCACCGCACCACCGACACGCTGATGGACGGTCTCTCGGTCGATGCCGCTGAAGCGGCGGCGCATAAATTGTGGCACCTGGTGGCGAGCGCTGCGGTGTGAACGGGTCGCGGCGACCGAGCCTTTCCGCGCTGGTCGTGGTTCACGACGAGGAGCGGCAACTTGCCGAATGCCTGGGCCGTCTTAGCTTTGCCGACGAGATCGTCGTTGTCCTCGATCGCTGCACCGACCGGTCTCGCGAGATTGCCCGCGGATTCGCACAGCGGCTCGTCGAAGGTGCTTGGGAGCGGGAAGGACCCCGTCGCCATGCCGGCATCGATGCTTGCGGCGGTGACTGGATCCTCGAAATCGATGCCGACGAGCGGGTTTCATCGGAGCTCGCGGCCGAGATCCGCGAGGTCGTCGCCGGGTCGTCGGCGAACTGGCATCTGATCCCGGTCGACAACTATATCGGCTCCCGGCTGGTGCGCTGGGGATGGGGAGCCTCCTTCGGCAGGCCGGCGCATGGCGCGCTGTTCCACAAGGGCGCCAAGAAGTGGGGAGATCAACGCATCCACCCGGCCGTCTCGTTTTCGGGAGCACAGGGGAGGACACTCGCGGCGCCGATCATCCACTACGTCGACCGCGACATCTCCGAGATGCTGCTGCGGCTCGACCGCTATACCAGCGCGCGGGCCGAGGATCTGCGCGAGAGCGGCGACATCGGCAGCTATGGGCGCAACCTGCGCCGCATCGCTTCGCGCTTTTGCAAATGCTACATCGGGCGCAAGGGCTATCGAGAGGGCCAGTGGGGCTTTCTGATCGCGCTGTGCGCCGCCCTTTACCCGATCCTCTCCTATCTGAAGGCACGGCTCGACCCCTCGTCCGACGCAGCCGCGCGCCTCGACCCTCTCCCCGCGCCCGGAGACAGGGAGGGCACCGCGAATCGCCAGATCAAGTCCGGAGAGGAGGGTGAGGAG
>Ga0306922_10004159_pt1 | contig 13675 bp, 12 predicted proteins | sample sta12Cox44000082_FD_203758 | JGI IMG/M metagenome (GOLD analysis project Ga0306922, IMG submission 203758) | Lab enrichment of tropical soil microbial communities from Luquillo Experimental Forest, Puerto Rico - statoxic.12C.oxic.44.000.082 (v2)... | ecosystem: Environmental > Terrestrial >... | reverse complement strand
ATCCCGGGCTTCCGCAGTGACTTTTCCTTTGGAGACCCCGTCCTCGAGAAACTTCTTGATGCGCCCGAGCCCTTTGTCCAGAAACGCCTGGTCCACTTCGCGGGCGATTGTCTTGTAGCCCGCCGCCGCGCACACCTGCGCGATCCCGGCGCCCATCAAACCACACCCCAGTACTCCGACCGTTCGAATCACCATCCACCTACCTCTGAAAATTATGAATTCGGAATTCGGAATTCGGAATTCGGAATGCGTGCGCGAATTCCGAATTCAACATTCCGAATTCTTAATTGCATGTTTCGACGATCGCCGCGATTCCCTGTCGGCCACCAAATCACGAAGAAGCTCTCTCAGGGTTTGCGGTCAAGGTACCGCTCTGCGAATCTGCGCCGCAATGTAGTCGCCGGTCTCGGTCGTTCCGAGCGAGCCGCCGATTTCCCGGGTGCCCTGACCCGCAACCACGGCGTCCCGGACGGCCGCCTCCATCGCCGCCGCCTCGTGATTCAGGCCAAGGTAATCGAGCATCAGCGCAGCGGACAGGATCGCGCCCATCGGGTTGGCGACGTTCTTCCCGGCCAGCGGCGGCGCCGAACCGTGAACCGGCTCGAACATCGACGTCTTGCCAGGGTGCAAGTTGCCCGACGCCGCCAGGCCAAGGCCGCCCTGCAGCGCCGCTCCAAGGTCGGTGATGATGTCGCCGAAGAGGTTGTTGGTGACGATGACGTCGAACGGTGCGGGATTCTGGACGAGCAGGAGCGCCAGCGCGTCGATGTAGAGATGCCGCGCCTCGATTCCCGGGTACAACGGCGCGACCTCCCTGAACACCCGCTGCCAGAGGGCGTGTCCCTGCGCCATCGCGTTGCTCTTGTCGGTCATGCACACGCTGCGGCGGCCGTTGGCCTTCGCAAACTCGAACGCATGGACGATGATCCGGCGGACGCCTTTGTAGGTGTTCACCTCTTCCTGGATCGACACCTCGTCCTCGGTCCCGGCCTTGAAGCGTCCGCCGATGCTGACGTATAGCCCTTCCGTGTTCTCGCGAAACACGACGAAGTTCACGTCGGCCGTCGAGCGGTCCCGCAGCGGACACAGCCGGGCGTCGAGCAGCTTCACGGGCCGATAGTTGACGTACAAGTCGAGCTCGAAGCGGGTCCCGAGAAGAATGTCGCGTGCGTGCCGGTTATCGGGCACGCGCGGATCGCCGAGCGCGCCAATGAAGATCGCGTCAAACTGATCGCGCAGCATCGAGTAGCCGTCAGCCGGAATGGTGACGCCGGTCTTCAAGAAGTGCTCGGCGCCCCAAGGCAGCATCTGGAGATCGAACTGCCGGCCGAACGCGGCGCCCGCGGCACTAATCGCCTTGACCGCTTCCGCCGTCGTCTCCACGCCAATGCCGTCGCCGGGAATGACCGCGATCCTCAATTACCCCTTCCCTTTCTGCAATCCTGCAATTCTGCAATTCTGCAATTCTCAAGTCCTCAAATTCCCAGATTCTCGATCGCCAACGCCATCCCCATGCCTCCGCTGACGCACAGCGTGGCCAGTCCGCGTCGAGCGCCGCGGCGTTCGAGTTCATGCAGCAGCGTCACGACAATCCGTGCGCCGGTGCAGCCAATCGGGTGTCCGAGTGCGATGGCACCGCCGTTGACGTTCAGACGATCCGCGGCGATTGGTGCCTCGTCGAGGACCGCGAGCACCTGTACGGCGAATGCTTCGTTGAGCTCGACCAGATCGAAGTCTTCAAGGCTGAGTCCGGTTCGCTCTCCCAGCTTCTGGATCGCCGGAACGGGTCCGATACCCATAATGTGCGGATCGACGCCCGCGCTCGCCCAACCCAGGATCTTCGCGCGCGGCTGCAAGCCGCGCGCGCGTGCGGCTTCCGCGGACGCGAGCACCAGCGCGGCGCCGCCGTCGGTGATCCCGGAGGACGTGCCGGCCGTGATGATCCCCGGCTGCCCTTCCACGTCACCAAATACCGCCGGCAGCTTGCGAAGGGTCTCGAGCGTGGTGTCGGCGCGCGGATGCTCGTCGCGATCGACTACGCGGGATTCGCGATCCGACCCGACCACGAGCGGTGCGATTTCCCGCGTGAAGTGACCGGCGTCGATCGCGGCGGCCGCCTTCCTCTGGCTCTCGAGGGCGAACGCGTCGGACTGCTCGCGCGAGATACCGTGCTGGCGTCCGAGAATTTCGGCCGTCTCGCCCATGATGAGGTTCGAGAGCGGGCACTGGAAACCGTCACGATACATGGCATCGACCAGGGTGAAGTTCCCCATGCGGTGACCCCAGCGCGCGTCGATCGAATCGATCAGATACGGCATGCGGCTCATCGACTCGATGCCGCCGGCCAGGACGACCTCCGACTCCCCGAGCATGATCGATTGCGCACCCGACACGACCGCCTGCAGGCTCGAGGCGCAGGCCTTGTTGACCGTCTGGGCGGGCGCGCGATCGGGAATGCCGGCGCGGCGACCGACCTGGCGGCCGGGATTCGGTCCCGATCCGGCCTGACGGCCGTGCCCAATAATGACTTCGTCGATGTCCGATGGGATAAGGCCCGCGCGTTCGATCGCCGCACGTCCGGCGACGGCGCCGAGCTCGGCCGGGTGCAGATTCTTGAAGGAGCCACCATATCGACCGATGGGCGTACGCGCGGCGCCGAGGATCACGACGTCCCGGGAGGGCATGAACCTTCTATTGTAGCGGGTCAGTGGATAGCTGCCGGTCCGGGAAAACCCGCGCCGGGAAGGGTCAGGCGGAAGCAGCAGCCGACAGGCGCGGCGACGAGTTCCAGGTGTCCCTGATGCGCGTTCGCGATGCCGAGCGACAGCGACAATCCGAGCCCTGGGCCGGCACCGGCCGACCGGGTCGTGAAGAACGGTTCGAAGACGCGGCCCGCAAGCTCGGTGGGGATTCCGGGGCCGGTGTCGCGCACTTCGAGGGCCGCATCGACGCCGGTCATGAACGTGCGAATCGAGAGCACACGCGGCCCGTTCGGATCCGACATCGCCTGCTGCGCGTTCATCACGAGGTTCAGGATCACCTGCTGGATTTCCTCGCGGTTGGCGAGCACCAGCGGAAGCAGCGGCGCGTACTCCTCTCGAATCGCGATGCCCGCCATCTCGAGCTCGTACGCACGAATGCTCATCGTGGCCTTGACGATCTCGTTCAGCTCGAGGAGCAGACGCTCGTTGGGCGCCTGGCGAACGAATCGCAGGAGGTTGCGCACGATGCGGCCAGCGCGTCCCGCTTCGAAGCGCGCACGCTCGATGTCGCCGCGGTTTGCCGCATCGAGATCCTGATCGAGCACGAGCTCGAGCGATCCGATGATCGACTGGAGCGGGTTGTTGATCTCGAGTGCGACGCCCGACACGAACTCGCCGATGGCCGATAGCCGCTCGCCGCGCACCAGCTGCTCCCGCAGCCTCAACTCCTCCGTGGTGTCGCGGATGACGGCGACAAAATGCGTCACGCGGCCCGAAGGTCCCACGATCGGTGCGGCGACGCACGCCGACTGAAAGACGCCGCCGTCCTTGCGCGAGAGCGTCGCCGTCAATCGCGTCACCTTGCCGGTCTTCAGGCTCTGGTTGAAGATGGGGATCGACTCCGCCGATTCTGCGGCGACGAGAGTGGCTGGCTGAATCGATTCGAGCTCTTCCAGCGAGTAGCCCGTCGATCGGCAGAACGCCTCGTTCGCGTATTCCACGCGGCTGTCGCGTCCCACGATGATGACGAGATCGCCCGCCTGTTCGCAGGCCGTCGCGAGCAGGCCGAGCCGCTGGTTCGCCTGCTCGGCGAAACGCTGTTCCACGCGAAGCCGCACGAGGACCAAGCCGATTCCTGCGACGAGCGTGCCGGCGGTCGCGACGTCGCGCATCGTGTCGACCGGTTCGCCGAGCGGCATGAGGTGACGGAGGCCGTATCCGACGATCGGCACGCTGAGCAGTGCGACGAACAGCAGCGTGGGCGACGCCTGCGACAGGGGACGGGTCGGGCTGAGCCGCATCGCCGGGCCAGACTCCGGCGCGCCGGCCGCCGCCCAGGCCGCGGCAAAGAACGGAATCATCCAGCCGATATCAGCCGGCGATCCGGTGCCGTAGCTGCCGGTGACCGTCATCATCGACAGCCCGATCAGGATCACGAACGCGAGCCCCATCCCGGCCGCCATCCGCTGATACACGCCTGCCCACGCGCTCGTTCCCGCCGACCGCGCGGCCTGCAACAACCCGATCACGATGGCGAGCCGCACCAGCGGACCAACGATCGCCAGCGATCGCAGTCCGATCGCCGTCTGCGCCGGGTTGGTGGCCGGCGCGATGATCAGCGACCAGTAGAGGAAACCGGTCAGAAACACCAGCACCGTGATGTCGATGGCGACGGTAACGGCCGTCTCTTCGGGCGCGCGCTTGTGCGGCCACGACACGAGCGCAATCAGCGGCAGCGCCGAGCCGCACAGCTGAAGCAGCACGTGCCACTTGAACCATGGCATCGGCATCGCCAGCACGAGCTCATCGACCGCCCAGCCAAGCTGACCGACGACCCACAACACCGACCACATCGCGATCGCCGCCCAGAAGATCGCGGCCCGGCCCCTCCATTCGTTCCGGCGGGTGACGATGACATAGAGGGGGGCGAACGGCGGCAGCAGGAGGGCGATGTTGCCGGCGACCAGCCTCGCCGTCTGATGATCGGCAAGCGGCGTCAAGAGCGCGGCGCACACGCCGGCGTAGACAAGCCCTGCGACAGCCCAATTCATGAACGTCAGAGATCCGCGGTGTCGATTTGCGCGCGCTGCAGTTTGCCGCTGAAGTCCACGTAGACCGACTTCCACTCCGAGAACACGTCCAGCGCGGCGGTTCCCGCCTCGCGGTGCCCGTTCCCCGTCGCTTTCGTCCCGCCAAACGGCAGATGGACTTCCGCGCCGATGGTCGGCGCGTTCACGTAGAAGATGCCTGTGTACATGTCACGCATCGCGGAGAACGCGCGATTGACATCTCGAGTGTAGATCGAAGCGGACAACCCATACTGCACGCCGTTGCCCACGGCGACCGCCTCCTCGAACGACTTGCACGGAATCACTGAGACGACAGGTCCGAAGATCTCTTCCTGCGCGATGCGCATGGCGGGATGCACGTCCGCGAAGATCGTCGGCTCGTGGAAATAGCCGTTGGCAAGCGCCCCTTTCGTCAGGGGATGGCCTCCGCACGCAAGGCGAGCGCCCTCATGCGTACCGATCTCCACATACTTCATCACGGTGTCGAGTTGACCTTTGCTGATCGACGGCCCCATCTGCGTGGCGGCGTCGAGGCCATCGCCGACCCGCAACGATTTGGCTCGCGCGACAAACTGCTCGAGGAATGCATCGTAGACCGCTTCGTGGACGACGACCCGGCTGGCTGCCGTGCAGCGTTGGCCGCTCGTACCGAATCCGCCCCACAAGCATCCCTCAACCGCAAGCTCCAGATTCGCGTCGTCCATGACGAGGATGACGTTCTTGCCCCCCATCTCGAGGTGTACTTTCTTGAACGACGGCGCCGCCTGCGACGAGACGAGCCGGCCGACATCGGTCGATCCGGTGAACGAAACGATCCGCACGGCGTCGTGGACCAGCAGCGCGTTGCCGACGTCGCCGCCCCCGCCCGTGACAAGGTTCACGACGCCACGCGGGATGCCGGCCTCCTCGAGAATTCTCACGAAGTTCAGCGCCGAGAGCGGCGTCAGCGTCGCGGGCTTGAAGACGACCGTATTGCCGCAGACCAGGGCCGGAATAATCTTCCATGACGGAATCGCCATCGGAAAATTCCAGGGTGTGATGATCGCGGCGACACCGACCGGTTGACGCATCGACATCGCGAACTTGTCGCGGAGCTCGGACGGGACCGTCTGGCCGTACTGACGCCGGCCTTCGCCGGCGATGAAGTACGTCATATCGATGGCTTCCTGAACGTCGCCGCGCGTTTCGTCCAGAACCTTGCCCATCTCGCGTGTCATGTCCCGCGCCAGCGCTTCTTTCCGCTCCGCGAGCAGCTGCGCGACGCGAAACAGGATCTCCGCGCGCCTGGGCGCCGGGACCAGCCGCCAGTGTTCGTACGCGCGACGGGCGGCGTCGATGGCGCGCGCGGCGTCAGCCGCGTCCGACTGCTGGAAGAGACCGATCAGGTCGCTCGTGTTGGCTGGGTTTCGATTCTCGAAGAGCTTTCCTGAAACCGACGGGACCCACTCGCCGTCAATAAGGTTGTAGTAGGTCGGAGTGGCAATCGTGGCGGTCTCCATGTCTGCAGAGTGCCGTACTGTGGACATCTCCCGCAACACACGAGCGAACATTCGGGCGGTCAGCAAGTTACCGTGTGCTCGAGCTGCGTCTTTTCGTGGTCATGCGGGTAGCGTCGGACCTTCGGAGGCGAAGGACGGGCGGAAATGACGGCAATTTTCTCTTCCTTACGTGGCACGGATCCTGAACTGACGAAGGTGTCCGCCGGAGGCGGACGAGCGATGATGACCAACGCCGCAACCAACAATGACCCTCGCCAGCGCGCCGCCACCGCGACCACGGCACAGAAAGTGGTCATCGTGAACGGCAGCCCCGAGATGCTCGAAATGCTCGAGACGGTGCTCGATGCAGGCCGTTACGACGTCGTGTTCGTCGAATCGAGCGGCCACGCCTACTCGCAGATCAAGCGGGTGCAGCCGAACCTCGTCATCCTGTGCGTCCGAATCGACGACCCCGACGGCTTTCAGGTGCTGTCGATGCTGAAGCTGGACGCCGAGACGCGCGACATTCCGGTGCTGACGTACGCCAGCGAGCAGAGCGACGAAGAGTTGGAAGCGGAGTATGCCGAGTCGTCCGACGAGGAGCTGTTTCCCGCAGCGAAGGCGGCCGTCTGGATGAACTGAAAGATGCTATAGTCCCGCGCGATGACGCCGGAAGACAACAAACGCGACGCCCAGCGTCTGGAAATCCTGGGCGACCTGCGCGGCGAAGTGATGGTCTTTCAGCCGATGGCGATCAAGGAAATCAGCCGCGGCGGCGCCCAGATCGAAACCATCTTCCCGCTGCATCTCGACTCGCTGCACGATTTTCGCTTGACGCTCGGCGAGCGCTCCGTCGTGGTCAAAGGCCGCGTCGTGCATTGCAGCATCACCGACGTCGAAGAGGAACTCGTCGTCTACCGGGCTGGCATCGAGTTCATCGAACCGCCTGAACGCATCGCGTCCGCCATCGGCGATTTCATAGACGCGGTCACTACGGGGCGGCGAGCGCTCTGACGCACCTGTTCACACTCCCGATCGCAACCGCGCCGGCCGCTACGTTCCCGGCTTTGTCTTGATGTCGGTGCTGACGCGCGGCGGCGTCACATACGCCGTGACAAAGCTTTCGTGGCCGCCGGCATCGATGGCCGCCACACCGAATACGTAGTCATCGATCTGCATGTTGGGCAGGATGACGGACGTCACGTTCCCGACGCGCACGTCCTGCTGCCAGTCGGCGCCCCAGGCCTCACGCCAGAAGATTCGATACGACGCCGCCCCCGGCGAGGCATTCCATTTCAGGTTCGCGTCGTAGCCCGATGGCGCGCGTGTAATCATCGGCTGATTGCGGTCGCTGATCACGCTCGGCGGCGGCGGTGCGAGCGCGAGCGTCGCGGCCGACGCGGCGTTGACCCTGGCGTTCTGCGCCAGATACGGAAGCGAGATGCCCTCGTACGTGTCTCGAACGTCGTGCTGCCTTGTAAAATTCTCGCGCGATTCGCGGAATCCGACGGCGGTGAAGCCGAGCGCGTTGTACGCGGAATGATCGCCGCCGCGGCCGAAGCGATCCGGCCGCGACATCGGCCGCACCTTGTGCGAAGGCACGTATTTGCCGCCCCAGCGCTGGACGAAGCGGGCGAGCTCCCTCGACGGTGAATCTTCGGGCCCCTCGGAATACACGCGAATCGTCGCGCCGTCGATGATCCCGTTGCCGCCCCGATCGTTGCCGACGATATCGTTGTTGAACACGGCCTCGATCGGCGTCTTCTCGGCGACCGCCTTCTGCGCGTGCAGCCGCGCACCGACCAGTCCCTGCTCCTCGCCGACATGACACATGAACACCAGCGTCGCATCGAAGTCGATGCCGCTCTGGCTGAACACGCGCGCGAGCTCGATAGTCAGCGCAGTACCGCTGCCATCGTCGTTGACGCCGGGCGCAAGGTTGTCGAGGGGGGCGTTGGGATCGGCAGGAGGCGCAGTTCGGGCATCGGGATCGGCCGGCGAAGCCCCGCCGGCATTGGACGCGCCCTGACCGCCAGGCCGTGCGACGGTATCATAGTGGCCGCTCACGTAGATGCGCCGGGGACTCCTGCCTGGGAGAATGGCCATCACATTGCGGAGCTCGACGTCGCGTGTGATCCGGCCTTGCGGAACCACCTGATACGTGTCGAAGCTCACGTGCAGCTTCGGGCTGTAGCTTTTCATCTCATCGAGAATCCACTGGCGAGCTGCGCCGATGCCGCGGCTCGTCGACGCGGTCGACGACAGCGTGCTTCGGGTCTCGAAGCTCTCGAGCTTTTTCAGGATGACCCCGAGATGCTCCTCGGAGACCGTCGCCACCAGTTTGACGATGCGCGGATCGAGGTCGGAGTCCTGCGCGACCGCGCTTCGCGCCTGGGCACAGATGGTCAACAACAACAGACATTGCAGGATTGCAGGAAGTCGGGATTGCAGCCTTCCCTTTTGCAATTCTGCAATCCCAACTTCCTGCAATGTCTCTGTCTCTGTCATTACTTCACCTTCAGGTATTGGAGGTAGTCGCCCGACTCGATGCGCTGCGCGCGTCCGAGCGGTGCGTTGTAGAAGTACGCCCACGCCTGCTCGACACGGCCGTCCTCGAGCGTGACGGGCGTCTCCACGCGTGTATACAGGCTTGCGTCGGGTTGGCTGGGCCGGTAGCCCTCAATCTCATCTAACTCCGCCAGGACGCCGTCCACATCGCTCATGCGATGGACTTCGCCGAACACGCGCTCGTCCGACGCCGGAATCGCAGCCGGATAAATCCCGAGGTCGAACAGCGTCGCCTTGATCGTCCCTCGGCCAACGGGAGTCAGCTTCGGATCGATGCGCGATCGACCGGGGCGCTTGAAGCCGCTCATGAGCGTGCCGTAGAAAAAAACGAGGTCGGTCATTTGTGAGAGGAAGAGCGCGCGGGTGTTTCTGGCGAGGAGTGTAGGGGGCACGGAGGAAGGCGTCAAGAGAACGCCTTCCTGTGGAGACAAACGTTTACGTCAGATGAGTGGCGGGCTCCGATTAGTGATTCATCGCCGGCTTGACGCGACCCGACGCGGCGCCGATCACATCGAACAACTCGGCGGGCACTACGAACGACAACGAGACGGTCTTGCCGGTGCCGCTGAGCTCCAGCGACTGCATGACTGCCTGCAGCTCGGGCTTCGCTCCCGCGCCCATCTTCGCCAGTGCCAGGAATCCTCGAACCACGTCGCGCAGGTTGTTGGCCGACTCGTCGTCACGCGTATCGGCGCGGAGCGTGCCCCGCAGTCCGCCATTGATGTGGGCGCTGGCCGCAAACCAGGTGATCGCGGGAATCTGACTGAGGACGTTGTCCGGCAGGTGCGACTGCGACCGCAGCACGTCGAAGCGGCCCACGGCCCACGCATTCGAGCTGTCGAGCGAGCGGACCAGATTCATCAGCTCGTCGTTCCCCGTCACGCTCTCGAGTCCGGCTTGCGGATTGTTGCCGGCCTTGTGCAAGTCGATGGCGGCTTTGATGAGTCTCGTGCTGCCGATGGCGGCGAGACCGGGTTCGATGAACGAGAGCGAGACATCGGCGGGGTGAAGATGACGGATGGAAGGTTGGGTGGCATCGTTCGGATCGTTCGGAACGTCGAGCGTTCTGTCTGCAGCGTCCGCGACCACCATCCGTTTGCCGTTATAGGTTTCGACATGCGCGCCGTGTTCGCGCATGAGCGCCTCGATCTTCGTTTCGTCGAAGCGGCCGCGAGCCAGAACCATCCCCGCGCCTCGTCCGGTTCCGCCCGCAGTATCCGGGCTCATGCACGCCACGACGGAATCGATATCGGTTTCGAGGTTGATGCCGGTCTGGTTCTGGAGTTCCTGCTGACCGTTTTCCTGCGTCGGGAGAGCGCGGTGAAGCTTCTGCCGCAGCTCCGACGCCATGATTTCCTGAACGTTCGCGAACGCGATGACCGACGCATCACGCGGGATGAAATTGAGCTCGGTGGGACCGCCGCGGCTGGCGAGCGCCCCGGCCGGGAATCCGACGTAATAGGCAACCAGGCCCGTGCCGAACCCGACGCCGATCACCAGGAGCGAAACAATTACGAAGTAACGCGTCTTTGTCGACATCGGAACGCCCTCAAAATCTTATACGGCCTGAGGTTAATTATTGTTCAAGGACGTACTCCCGCCGCTCGACCGCCCGCCCCGCAAACCACAGCGCAACCCCGACGATGGTGCCCAGCGCGACAAGACTGACAGCCACTGAGGGCACCTCATGAAAGATCTGGAGAAGCACGCTCACCGAAGAATCCGACGGCATCTCGTGCGTAACCAGCGCCTGCATATAGTAAGCGACCGTGAGCCGCTTGAGGTATCCGGGAAACAGCAGCACGGCCGGCTCCCATCCGAACGCAAAAACGAGTCCCGCCACGAGCGGCCGCTTGAGTCGAGTGCCAACGAGCGCAAAAACGGACCCGTAGGACGCGAGCCCGACCACCAGCATTCCCAGGTCGGCGACCAGCCCGGGAAACGCGGCGCCGATGCTTCCGCCGGCGGTCGGCACGATGAGAAAGAACACCAGCATCACCGACGGCAGGACCAGCAGCACGGTGCACACAAGGTAAGCAAAGTATTTTCCCAGCAGCACCGCGCCTCGCGGGATCGGGCGCGTGAACAGATACGTGATGGTCTTGTCTTCGACCTCATCGGCGATGAGCGACGTGCCGTAGAACACGCCGAGCACCGGCACGATGAAGCGAATGAAAAGCAGCCAGATCATCATGCCGAACACCGTCCCGCCGTTGACCGCGGCGCCGTTGACTCGAAAGCCGGACGAGTGCAGCGTGTCGACAATCCGCAGCACGACGGCGAGCACGACCGGACCGCCGAGCAGGAGGGCGAGAAACACCGATCGGCGTGACCACAGCATCTGCCCGAGCGATAGATCGAAGATCCGGATCGCGGACGCAAGCAGGCCGGGCGCCGATGGAGCAGGACGCGTCGGGGCGTTCATGATTTCACCAGATATTGGAACACGGCCTGCAGATTGTCGTCCGGCGAGGTGACCTCGTGGATCGCCCCGTGCGCTCCCGAGGCCGCCAGGTCCGTCAGCCTCGCGTAGAAGGCGTCCGGCCGCCCCGTCTGCACCACGACGGCCCCTTGCTCGAACTTCAGGCTCAGCACGTCGTCGTGGCCGAGGAACTCTCGAGCGAGGGCGCGCGTCTGCTCGGCCTTGATATGAACTGTATGCGGGTGCTCGTCGATCAGATCGCGAATCTGGTGAACGTTGCCTTCGGCGAGAATCCGTCCCTGGTTGATGAGGAGGATGTTCGCCGTCATCGATTCGATCTCGTGCAGGATGTGACTGGAGACGATCACGCCTTTTCCTGCCCGCCCCCAGTCCTTGATCATCCGAATCGCCTTTCGGCGGGCGATCGGATCCATGCCTGACAGCGGCTCGTCGAGGATGAGCAGTTCCGGGTTGTGCGCAAGCGCCTGCGCCATCTTGATGCGCTGGCGCATGCCCTTGCTGTAGGCGCCGATCTTCTTGTCTGCCGCCTCGGTGAGCTCGACGTCCTCGATAGCGCGGGCCGCCATCGCCGCCGCCTCAGTGTCGGTGAACCCGTTCAGCCGGACGAGCGCCGTGACCCACTCACGTCCGGTCATCCGCTCGTAAAACGCGTCCTGCTCGGGGCAGAACCCGATCCGGTTGTAGAGTCCTGGATTCTGCCAGATCGGCTCGCCGAGGACCGTGATGCCGCCCTTGCTCGGTTTCAGCTGACCGGTGATCAGCTTCATGAACGTGGACTTGCCGGCGCCGTTCGGTCCAAGGAGACCGGTGATGCCGGCGGGCACTCTCACCGACACGTCGTTGAGGCCGATGACCTGACCGTACCACTTCGACAGGTGATCGGCGACGACCAGCTCCGGCATCAGGCGACCACCTCGACGCCGCGAACCCGGCGTTCGAGAACCAGTCCGGACACCCCGACGACGACCAGGATCATGAGCAGCGACACCGGCCACGGTGTCTCGTACTTGAGCGGCTGGCGGAAGATGACGTCGCCAATCTGCGCGAGGTTGGCCGAGAACGACAGCCACGACAAGGCGGTGCTACGCGTGACGGCGTAAATCACGCCGTACACCGCCTGGGTGAAGAAGATGACCGCCGCATACAGGATCGCCACGTAGCGGCTGCTCTTCGACAGCGACGACAGCGCCAGCATCGTCGACGACGCAAGGGCGACCTCGATGAACGCGAACAGGGTGATGGCCGGAAACAGGAACACGTTGTTCATGAAAAACGTGAAGTTGCCGGCAAAGGTGATCTGCACGATCAGCAGGACGATGGCCGGCAGCCAGGTGACGAGCGCGAGAAACGACATGAGGATGGCGAGCTTGCCGAAGACGTATTCGGTTCTCGTCAGCGGCTTCGAGAGATAAATCTGCAGCGCGTTCGCACGCCGATCGTTGGCGATGAGCCCGGCGCCGACATAGACCGTGACGAAGAACACGAAGGTCTGCTGCTGTTCGAGAAACTGACGGAACGTCTCGGCGGAAGGCGCCAGCAGCGAGGCCTGCGGAATGCTCGTGAGGTTGGACGCCGCATAGAACTGAACCGCGCGCACGAAGAATGGAAACCAGGAGACGAGCAGCAGCCCGAGAAACGCGCGCTTCGAGATGAATGTGCGGATGCCCGCTCGCGCGATCACCGTCCAGCCAGTGCCGGTCCGGGCCTTGTGGCCGCCGTAACGTCTATAGCCTTGATCGTGTATTGGCATGTCAGGAACGGACAGTAACCTGGACGTTCGTGGTTCGTCGTTCGTGGTTCTTCGTTCGAACGGCGTCGTGGTTCTTCGTTCGAACGGCGTCGTGGTTCTTCGTTCGAACGACGAACGTCGAACGTCGAACGACGAACCTCATTCTTCACCCACCGCATGCGCGAAGACGTCTTCGAGCGTCGGCACGCTGGCCCGCAGATGACGCACCTGAACATGTTCCGAGGCGGCCAGCGCAAAGAGCTGACGTGCGCCGCCATCACCAGGAACGAACACGCGCATCACATCTTCGTCCGTCTGTTTGCACTCGAGACCCGACGCGCGCAGCCGCTCCACGAACGTATCCAGCTCGCCGGCTGTCTTCACCCGCAACTCGTACACGCGGCCGCGCGGCTGCTTCAGCGCCGCGATCGGGCCGGACGCGGCGATCGCGCCCTTGTCCATCACGACGACATGGTCGCAGGTGTACTCGACGTCGGGCAGCAGGTGTGACGAGAGAATCAAGTTGACGCCCTTGTTGTGCGCCAGATCCCGGATCAGCTCGAGCATTTCGTCGCGCCCCTTCGGGTCCATGCCGTTGGTCGGCTCGTCGAGGAACAAAAGATCGGGATCGTGAACCAGCACCTGCGCCAGCTTGATGCGCTGCTTCATGCCGGTGGAATAGGTTT
>Ga0306922_10004157_pt1 | contig 13678 bp, 8 predicted proteins | sample sta12Cox44000082_FD_203758 | JGI IMG/M metagenome (GOLD analysis project Ga0306922, IMG submission 203758) | Lab enrichment of tropical soil microbial communities from Luquillo Experimental Forest, Puerto Rico - statoxic.12C.oxic.44.000.082 (v2)... | ecosystem: Environmental > Terrestrial > Soil... | reverse complement strand
TATGATGCCGACTGATTGTTTGGACTATCTTGATCGAAGCGCGATGAGACTCCGATTTAGTTGCTCTCTCTGCTTGGCGATTCTAGTCGGGCTTTGCCTAGCGCCAAAACTCGGGGCACAGACTACGATATCCGGTAGTTTGACCGGTGTCGTATCAGACCGGAGCGGTGCGGTTGTCCCGAATGCGCGTGTCGAAATCCGGGACGAGACGAAGGGTCTTTCGCAAGCAGCGAACACGGATCAAGAGGGAGTCTACCGGTTTTACTTTCTTGCGCCGGGCAGCTATTCACTAACGTTGAGCCACGATGGTTTTCGAAACGAGCGTCGCACGGCGGAAGTATTAGTCGGACCACCGACCACAGCGAACGTAGTTCTGCAAATCGCACAATCTAATACGACTCTTCAGGTGACGTCGCAGGCTCCGCTCGTCCAGACGGTGAACGGAGATTTCGCCACGACAGTGAACGATCGGCAAATCAGCGAGCTTCCGAACCCCGGCAACGATCTCACCTATATCGCACAAACGGCACCAGGAATGGTGATGAACGTGGAGAATCAGCTCGGCGCGAACTTTTCGAGCCTGGGCATGCCTGGAACTGCAAACCTGTTCACCATCGATGGGCTAAATCAAAATGACAACGGTACGAACATTCCGCTAGTCGGCGCCACATTTCTGCTCTTGGGACAAAACCAGATTCAAGAAGCTACTGTGGCGAGCATTGGGTATTCCGGCCAATTCGGCGGCGCCGCCGGAGCAAACATAAATTACGTAACCAAGTCAGGAAGCAATGCCTTTCACGGCAACGCTCAATACTACTGGAACGGCCGCGCGTTGAACGCGAACGACTGGTTCAACAACGAATTCGGCAAACCCCGCCCTTTCGACATCGCCAATCAGTGGGCTGGTTCTATCGCCGGGCCCATCCGGAAGGACGAACTTTTCTTCTTCATCGACACCGAAGGTCTGCGACTACTAATTCCGCAGATCTCCTTTGTGGCGATACCGAGCCTTGAGTTTGCAGCGGCAACGCTGGCGAACATCAAGTCGCGTTTTGGCCAAGGCTCGGCATCGGACATGTTCTACAGCCAGATCTTCAAACTATACGATGGAGCACCCGGTGCGAGCGCGGCGACTCCCGGTGGCTTTGCGGACGCGCTCGGTTGTACGGGATTTATTGGCCCATCCGGCTTAGGCACAACCGTGCCGTGTGCCAGGCACTTCTTGACGGAACGCGGGCGACCCACCAGCGATACTCTTGTGGCAGGCCGCATGGACTGGATACCTGGAAAGAGCGATCGCGTTTTCCTTCGAGTTCAGTACGACGCCGGTCACAATTGGTTTTATCTCGACCCTATTAATTCACTGTTCGATGCAGGTCACCAGCAGTCGTGGTGGCAAGGTCAAGTAGTCGAGAATCACTCATTCGGTGCAACAGCTGCGAGTCAATTCCTGTTGGCAGGGATGTATTTCACGGACACCAACCAGCTGCAAGACCCAGCTAGAGCTCTGGCTACTTTTCCGACAAGCTTGAACTTCAATGCCACGGCCACGTTTACGGGCTTGGGAACTTTCAACAATCTCGCTTTTCCGGCTGGCAGGCCCACGACTCAGTATCAAATTGCTGAAGACCTTCTGAAAAATTGGGGGCGACACAAGCTCGGCGCCGGTGTCAGCTTCGAACGAATCTACTGGACTAACATCGGCTACACGCTCAACGCGGTCGGAACTCTCACTCCGCAGACGCTTGACGCATTTTACCAGGGTGGGGTCGACGCGGCGTCGCCGCAGACTGACTTCACACAATTGAGCCAATCGTTCCCCTCGAAGTCATCGCAACGTCTGGCGTTTTATAATCTCGGATTTTACGTACAGGATGAGTGGCACACTCTGCCGAACCTGACCTTCACTCTTGCGCTTCGCGCTGAGCATTACTCCAATCCTGTCTGCCAAGACGCCTGTTTCGCCCGCATGGAAGGACCCTTCGGCTTCGTAAGCCATAATCCCGATCAACCGTACAACCAGGCCATCTTAGTCAACCAAACACAAGCCTTTCAACACATAGATAACATCTTGTGGTCGCCGCGAATCAGCTTCGCCTGGCAGCCGCGCGGGATCGCACACGATACCGTGATTCGCGGGGGAATTGGGATCTTTTACGACCCCGTGCCGGGCAACATTGCTGCGACATTTTCTTCGAATCCACCGCTGTCAAACTCCTATACGATTGTAGGCGACAATCTCACGCCTAAAGAACAGACGAGCCTTTTCAAGGATGCTGCGGCATCGAACGCGGCCTTTTTGAACGGCTTTGTCGCTGGACAGACACTTGCCCAGATTCAGGCCACGATTTCGAGCTTCTATCCTGCGGGGTTTTCTCCACCGGCGATTACGTTGCCGCCAGCACGGATGCACTTTCCGCAGTTTCAGAGGTGGAGTTTCGAGTGGCAGCAAGCTTTTGGTACCGCCACTGCGGTCAGCGTGGGTTATTTCGGCAATCACGGCATTCACGAGTTGGTGCAGAATCCCAGCGCCAATGCTTACGGCTTCGGCTCACTCCCCGCTTCGCTCTGTAAGAGTCCTGCGGTGGCACCCTGTGCCGATCCACGTTTTTCGGGGGTGACGCAGATCGCGTCAGAGGCCCTGTCGAACTACAACGGCATAGTTGTTTCCCTCCAGCGCCGGTTCTCTGGTTGGGGCCAGGGGCTGTTTCAAGCCAACTACACCTTCAGCCATGCGTTTGATGAAGTTTCGAATGGCGGCTTAATGACCTTCACATTTGGCAGCGCTCTGTATCCACAGGATCCCAATGATCTTCGAGGCACCTATGGGCCAGCCGAGTATGACGTGCGCCATTCGTTGAATGCCAGCTACGTGTGGGAAGTCCATGTGAATAAGGCGTTGAGGGGACACGATCCTGAGCTTCTGGTTAAAGGATGGCAGATATCTGGTACCGTTTTTGCGCGGACCGGATTTCCGTATACCGTGTTTGACTTCTTCGAATCAGGCCTGCTTGTACCGCAGAATTACTTCGGAGCGATCTACGCTGTACCGGATAAAGGTGTTGTTTCAGGGAACTCCTGTGGCGAAGCGGCTGCTGCAACTGGCGCGCCACATCCCTGTCAGCCGCCACAACTCCTTGCAAATGGGAACCCGAATCCGAGCGCAAACTTTGTGCAGGCAGGCTGCGAGACTGGATTTAACACCGGGAACTTGCCAGGACCGTTGGGTCCCTGTGCTGGTTCGAAGGTTTCCTTTGCGCAAGGACGTAATCGCTTCCGAGGACCAGGCTACGTCAACACTGACTTTGCCATCATGAAAAACACAAGGATTCCACGATTGGAAAAAGCGGAGCTGGGAGTCGGTTTCCAGTTCTTCAACTTATTTAACCACCCGAATTTCAGCCTCCCGGATAGCGGGCTCTCCGACCAACTATTTGGGCAGATTCTGACTCTGGAGCAGCCGCCGACCGGAATTCTTGGGGCTGGATTGGGCGGTGACGTGTCGCCCCGGATGATTCAACTAAAGGCGCAGCTTCGTTTTTGATTCCAGAGACAGAATGAGCGTTGAGCCAAATTGACGCTCCTGAATCTGATTCAGAAATCCTCCATCATCCACATGTTGCTGCTGGTGGTGCGGCTCTGAATCGCCAGGTGGCGGCCATCAGGGGAGGGCGAAGCCAGTGTTTCACCATCAGCCCCGGTATCCTCCCACAGGACGTGTGTGTTCCCCTTAAGATCCACGTGGAGGAGTGCCTTTCCACGACTGGCGGGGGCGACGACAAACAGCCCCCTTCCATCGGCCGCCCACGTGAACTCCTCGAGCCTATCCCATCCCTTCACCTTGATCTGCTGCACGCCTTGGCCGTGCACGGGGAGAATGTAGATTGGTCCAGCGGCGGTCCGGGTCGCGGCAATGTGAGTACCATCCCACGAAATAACGGAGAACCAGCTGCTGTCATTCGGATCGACTGTAAACCTGGCCAACTCCGGGCCGCGGCCTTTCACCGGATCGAGGGATGTGATGACCTCCTGGGTGCGATCCTCGGTTGGTTCAGCAATCACACATAGCTCCGCGGGCGACCTCGCGCAAGACAAGATGCTGATAGGCCGAGCGCTGAGTACGGCCTCGGCCCGCCCGCCAGTCTCAAGGACCCTCATGACTGGCTGGGGTCTCGTCTCGAGAGGCTCCCGATCGTCCCCTAAGCCCAGATAGAGAATCCACTTGCCATCTGGAGACACACAAGGGTTCCGTCCATACCCGTCGGTGACCAGGGGCTGCGCAGTTTCCTGGTCCAGGAGCAGCTTGTAGATTCCATAGGTTCCCGTGCGATCCGAGACGAGGATCACTTCCTTACTATCTGGAGTCCAGCTTACTAGCCCATCCGAACTTTCACTTGTCGGAAAATGTCTTATATTGACAATGCGTGTTCCGCCCGCAACTAAGTCGGCCATGTATGAGATTATGTGCGACGCCGATTTGACGAATGCAAGTCTCCTACCGTCTGATGTCACGCTCATCTTGGTCCTACACGACGTAGTTTCTCTCGTCAGCCTCCTTGGTTTCTCGAGGAGCCTCCCGGTTGCGGAGTCGAGGCGCGCCGTCCAAAAGTTACAAACTTCGTTCGTTATCGAGGGTTCCGCCACCGAGTACAACAACCTTCCGTCTGGCAACCAGGCTACATCGATCAGGTTCTTCATCTCGGGAGGCGAGGCTATCGTTCGTGGCGGCCCTCCGTTTAAATCCAGGCTCAGGAGTGTGATACCGGACTTATCCGCTCTGCCGTAGATAGCCCGGTGTCCTTTTGGTGCCCAGAGAAATCCCCCAATCGCGCTGTTCTCGTCGGCCGAAAGAATTTTAGTCCTGAGTTCTCCCGTCAGGGTCATCAGCCAGACTTCACGTTCGCCGAACGCACCCTTGTTCGCGGCGACGGCGATCGACGATCCGTCTGGGGCCACAGACCAGGCGACCGCACCAGTTCGGAGTTCACGCGGCGGATCACCGTTCACCGGAATCGTCCAGACACTCGTATTCGTTGAATTCTCATCTTCAGTCGCCGGGTAGCAATTGGCGATGAAGCCGCCGCTGTCCGGAAACCAAGCCGTCGAGAAAATCTCCCACTCTACTCTCTTGCTCCCGAATTCCTCCGGTTGGGGAACGGCTCTAACCGTGCCTGTGTCGATCGACTTGATGAACATTCCATTGACGTCGGCGTACGCGAGATATTTCCCATTGGGAGAAATAGCACCACTGTTCACTTTGCTCTCGAAAGAATTGACCGTGAGTTGGGTCAGTTTGGGTTCTTGACGGGCTTCAGGATGTCTGGCACGATGCCCGTAAATCCACGAACCATAAGCCGCGAGCGAAACCAGGGCCAAGCCTCCTGCCATCTCCCACCGGTGTGAACTCCGACCGGCTGCATTCTTTAGCTCTTGCAGATCGCTGAGAAGATCTGCTGCAGACGCATAGCGCGCTGCCCTGTCCTTCTCAAGCAACTTGCTGATGATTTTGCTTAGCTTCGCGGGAAGCCGCGGATTCAGCTGCGAAAGCGAAGTTGGGTTCTGACGGAGAATGGCGTCGCGAAGCGACGGCTCCGTCTCTTCACGGAACGCCCGTTGCCCACTAGCCATTTCGTACAATACCAGCCCCAACGAAAACAAATCGGTACGCGCATCCAACTTCTCGCCGTGCGCTTGCTCCGGCGACATGTAGGCCGCCGTGCCCATGGCGACTCCGGTTCGGCTGAGAAGCGGATCACGAGTCATGTCAAACGTGGGTTCGCCCAAACGCCGATGTGCGCCGCGGTTCTCGCCCAGCTCCGCTTCACGAATGTCGGCGATTGCGTCGGTAACCCACGTCAGTTTCGCCAGGCCGAAATCCAGGATCTTGGCTTTTCCTTGTTTGGTCACAAAGATATTTGCAGGCTTGATGTCGCGATGGATGATGCCTTTCTGATGGGCTGCATCTAATCCTTCTGTAATCTGAACGGAAAGATCGAGCAATTGTTCTAGTGGAAAGGGTGATTCCCCGGGCGCCGCCGCAGAGATCAACTCCCGCAACGTCCGGCCTTCCAGTAACTGCATCACCAGGAATAGCTGTCCCTCGTGCTCTCCGAACTCGTAAATCGGGCAGATGTTGGGATGCTCAAGTGCTGATGCCGAGCGCGCCTCGCGCTCAAAGCGTCCGAGGGCCGCAGAATCCCGGGCTGTTTCCTCGGGTAGGAGTTTCAGCGCCACTTGACGTCCGAGCTTGATATCCTCGGCCCGATACACCAAGCCCATGCCGCCGCCACCGAGTCCTGCCACAATGTGGTAATGGGAAATAGTTCGGCCCACCAGCGGGAAGCCCACCGTATCGACCGCGCTGTGAACAGCGGCCTGCATGTGATCACTGGCGCTCTTCTCATTTGCGAGAAGCGACTCTACTTCTCGCCGCAACTCCGGATCGCCCGCGCATTCCTTAGCAAGGAGACTAGGTCGGTTCTCCAGGTCGCACTCAGCAGCTCGATGAAACAGATCTTCGATCTGCGCCCATCGTTCGGGAGTTAAGTCGCACCTACTCATCCTGCATCTCGCGGTGAAGCCAAGCTTCCGCCAGTCTCAAGTCGCGCCGGACGGTAACTGCAGAAACGTGCAGCGATTGGGCTATTTCCGCCACCGAAAGTCCGCCAAAGTAGTGAAGCTCCACGGCTTTGCACTTCCGCGGATCGATCTTTTCAAGCGCGCTGAGGCCGGTGTCGAGAGCGATGAGGTCCTGACTAGCGTCCCGTTCAAAGCTTATTGCCTGCTCCAGGGGAACCGCGAGTCCTGCGCGTTTGCCTGCCTTTTTGAACCGGGCGTGATCGACGAGGATCTGACGCATCAAACGTGCCGCCACCCCATAGAAATGTGATCGGCTAAGCCAGTTGGGACGCTTCTGATCCACGAGTCGCAAGTAAGCTTCATGGACAAGCGCGGTTGGCTGTAGGGTATGGCTCCGGCGTTCCCTTCGCAGATAACTGGCGGCTAGTCGTCGAAGTTCGTGGTACACCAGCGGCGTAAGTTCCTCAAGGGCCTCGGGCTTGCCCTGCGCCCATTCCGCGAGAAGCCGCGTCACCTCATGAGTGTTTAGTTCGCCCATGAATCGTGTAGTCCCTGTACGCGCCGCAGGATTATACATCGCCGGCTTCGTATCGTCGGTTTCATGCCTGGCTAGCAAGATCAAAATCTTATGATCATATTCGGCTCCAGTTTTCGCATGAATAGGTAAGAAGCGCAAAGGTCATACTCACCTCGCGCGGAGGCGCGTTTGCGCTCTCTCGAACCCATACTTAACCAGGGCCGCGTACCGAAGCTGTTCGAAGAATGAGCCGTGAGACGAACTGGAGTCGCCTCGCCTGACACCCACACGAGTGCTCTCCTGATTTTCCGCGGGGAGGAAAGATGAAATCGAGAACCTGGACAGCGATCATAGCGACAATCTCGCTCGCTGCATTCACGCCCGCTTCGCCTACGACCGCTCAGGACGGCCAAGCGAACCAGCCTAAGCATCATCACTACAAGCTCATCGATATGGGAACCTTCGGTGGACCAGCTAGCTCCATTAACTTTCCATTTTCCCAGGGCACGGTGAACAACAATGGTATGGCGGTGGGCTGGTCGGCCACGGGCCTTCCAGCGTTGCCTACGAGCAGTTTTCTGATCTGTGGGGGGCTCGATGCCGTAGTGCCATTTATCACCCACACGTTTGAATGGGACGGCGCTGTAAGAGATCTCAGCGCTCTTCCCCCGTCCGGTACCAATTGCAGCGAACCCTTCTATATGAACTCGAAAGGAGAAGTCGTCGGCGCTTCGGAGACCGCCGAGATTGATCCGCAATTCTTTGGTCTTCAACAGATTCATGCCGTGTTATGGAAAGGCGGGCAAATTATTGACCTTGGGACCTTGGGAGGAAATCAAGCCGCCGCATTCGGCATCAACAACCGGGGCCAAATTGTCGGTTCTTCGACAAACATTATTCCTGATCCTTACTGTTTTTTTGCAACCGTTCAGCAGCGAGCCTTTATCTGGGAGAACGGCAATATACGGGACATCGGCACTTTGGGTGGCAACTGCGCCGGCATCGGAATCGTTGACGCCAATATTCATGCCATCAACGAAGCCGGACAGATCGTGGGAGGGTCCACAACAAATCCCGCGCCCAACCCACTCACCGGCAGTCCCACGTGGGAGCCCTTCCTCTGGGACGAAGGTACAGGCATGACGGACCTGGGAACGCTGGGAGGAGCCTACGGGGGAGCGCAGGCCATCAACAATAACGGCCAGATAATCGGTCAATCCAGCATCTCGGCCGATCCCGGAGCCTGTAACGGCTTTCCTGACAACAACGATTTGAATTGTCACGGTTTCTTGTGGAACCAGGGAAAACTGATCGATCTGACCACAAGTTCGATTGGGGGCAGCCCGGAATTCCTGGCCGCCATTAACGACGAAGGCGAAATTATCGGCTGGGGTGTGTTTCCGAGTTCCCCACTCGAGGCTTTCGTATGGAGGAAAGGCGTAGCGACCGACCTGGGACACCTGGATGGTTGTTTCAGCTTCACGCATTCCATCAACTCGCTGGGTCAGATCGTGGGTGCCGCCATTTCCTGCGATGGGAACAGCCTTCGCGCGTTTTTGTGGGAGCAAGGTTCGATGGTTGACTTGAACACACTGGTTCCTCCTGAGTCGGACCTGCAACTGATAGATGCGACCGGCATCAATGATCGTGGCGAAATTGTTGGCGACGGTGTCCCGTCAGGGACTTCCACAAATCGTTTTGTTGATCGCGGCTTTCTACTGATTCCTTGTGACGAGAATCACCCGGATATAGACGGCTGCGACTACGACCCGGTCCAAGGCAGCACAAATGTAACTTCGCATAGCGCTCAGAAGACGACCCTGTCACCGGAGACAGTCAAGCGCCTGATGAGGTCTGCCGGCTTCAGCTCCTCGCCATGGTCCCACGTCACTGGATCGCGCTCGTCGAATTAGGTTCAACCGAAGACCGATGGAGGAGAAATGATGAAACTCACAGGATCGCATTGCTCGCGAAACGTTATTCGCCGCTCAAGCCGGAAACAATGTGCGAGGCGTAGGAGCATGTCATGAATAAGAAACTAATGCTGTTCGTTGTGGCAATCGCACTCGCGACTGCAAGTCCGTTGGCTGCGCAGACCCACCATCATTACAAACTCATTGACGTGGGGACCTTTGGCGGGCCTGGAAGCTTTGGGGCAGACCCACCGGCCCCCAGGCCACTAAACAATCTGGGAATTGTCGTGGGAGGCGCCGACACTGCCACACCCGATGCCAACTTTCCAAATTTATGCCTCTATTGCGGCCCAAACATTTTCCATGCGTTCCAGTTTCACAATGGAGTCCAAGCCGATCTGGGCGCGCTTCCCGGTGCCAATAGCAGTTTAGCCAGTTGGGTCAGTGACAACGGATTGATTGTTGGATGGTCGGAAAACGGTGCAATCGATCCGCTGCTTGGAGCGCCTGAACTCGAAGCTGTTCTTTGGAAGAGCGGGCAAATCATTGGCCTTGGAACTCTGGGAGGCGGATACGAGAGCGTTGCGTTGGCCGTCAACAATCGCGGGGAAGTCGTCGGGGTCAGCTCAAATTTGGTGCCGGACGTCTTTGGCCCGCTAGGAACGCAGAATCGCGTATTCCTGTGGAAGGACGGGAGCATGAAAGATTTGGGCACTTTAGGCGGCCCCGACGCGGGGTTTCTGGGACTAGTAGGCGGCGTTGAAATCAATGAGGCAGGTCAAGTGGTCGCATGTTCTTACACAAACTCCACCGCGAACCCCGTTACCGGAACTCCTACTTTAGATCCCTTTCTTTGGCAAAACGGCACCATGCACGACCTAGGCAATCTTGGTGGCACCTCCGCTTGCGCCACGTTTATCAATAATTACGGTCAGGTGGGGGGGTATTCGACCTTGGCAGGCGACTTAGAATTCCACCCTTTCCTTTGGGATCGAGGGACATTGAAAGATCTGGGCACTTTCGGCGGAGATAATGGACTGGCGCTTTGGGTCAATGACGCCGGGCACACAGTCGGAAGAGCGGACATCACCGCAGTCTGTGCCGAATGCGCGCCCGGCAATCAAAGACAGCTCCATCATCCATTTCTGTGGATCAATGGCGCGCTGACGGATCTAGGAGTGGTGGACAGTGACACTGGAGGCACCGGATTCAGCATTAACTCGAGGGATCAGGTTGTGGGGATTTCGGTTCGGTGTATGCAAATCAACCCGGACGATTCCTGCGACGGCACGGTTATGCACGGCTTCTTGTGGGAAGCTGGCTCCATCGTTGATTTGCAGAGGCTGATTGTCACGAATTCCGAGATCACGGTCAACACTGCGTCGGACATCAATGAGCGTGGCGAAATTTTTGGCTCTGGAGTGCTTCCAGACGGTGACACCCACTTGGTCCTGCTCATTCCGTGCGACGAGTATCACCCCAACATTGAAGGGTGCAACTACAGCCTCGTTGCTGCCAGGTCCGCTGAGCACGGAGAAACGCAAACTGTTGCGAAGCCCGCACTGGCATCTGATAGGATCCACAGATCGCGGCATTCTGCTGCTCTCCGCTCAACGCCTGAGGCGCAAGTATCAAAGTAGCTCGTTGAGAATACGCGAGGCTGTTTTCGGAGGTTCCTCAAAAAGATCCACCGGTGCCCGTCGCGAAGTGCAAGCTGGGCATCTCCCGGAATTCCTCATCGCTTGTGGCGCCACCGCCGTCAGTGTCTAATGGCCCCACCGCTAACACGCGGACCTGAAAAGCAGATAGGCTAACCCATGAGAAAAAGCGCTTCGTCGGGTTTTGTCACACCCCTTACCAGGCACAGCTAACCAAATACCGGTCACGCATCCACGTTTGCCAGTCTTTTAGACGAAAATCTAAAGAGGCGATTGTTTCGACGACTTCTTCTGCATTCCACTCTAGTACACAGTCGCTGACGGAAAGGGAACGGAATGCGCCGATTGCATCGCCCCAACATTGAGACCGGTTCGTCCAGGAAAGGTTTGCAGAATGGCAGCAGACCGCGAAATCGGCCCAAGTGGCTCCGGTTCGACGAGCAAAATCATCCGCCAGCACACAATTGCGCATCATCTGGTACAGCCAATGCCGAAATGGCAGGAGAGTTAGTTCGCCATTGGAGTTGCGACCACACGAAGCACGTCAGCTCGTCCGAATCCGGCCATGCGAAACGCTTCGCAGTTGCTCGTAGCATGTACTAGAACAACTTTAGTCCTGGACGTGGTCTCCAAAGTCACCTTGCGTAACATTATCTGATCGGAGCCAACGATACACGGCGAGCAGCCTTCAGATCCTGGACGTTCACGACCCAGTTTTAGATTTCTGCACCGTACTTCGGACGGCTCGCTGGATGAGGTACTTGTACGTAAACCGCTGCGCTTCAGTACCTTCGTACTATTTTTCGCGGACTCAATCTAAAGTATTCTCGTCGTGTATCAAGAGCGACGGCGTTTTCAGCCGTCCAACAACCGAGCCAGAGAAAAGGCCACGGTGCTTTCCTTCGAGAGAAGGGATACGGCCGTAGGGGCAAAACCCACCTTAGCGACTCCCCAAACATTTCGAGGGGATCTTCTCCAATAAGAGGATGATGCTTTCGCACGATTCCTTTGCAGAGGATCTGCACTTCCTCGCCCATACGAGCGACGGTCGGCTAGCGATGCAGCCAGGAAGGTTGCCGAGGAAGAGCGATTGATGAAACGGCCCGATTTCGGCCGAGCGCGTGAAATTGAGATTTTTGCCGGGGAAGAGTGCAATGAGTAAAAGTAAATATTTTACTCAAACGAAGTACTAGCAACGTATTCCTATGCAGAATGTAACTTGTGCCGTTGACTTTTTGTTGTAACCATAATTGCACGAACCGGTGGGAAACCGACTTGATGAAAAAGCAAGATAACCGCCTGAAGCAAGATCGTATGCGGAAGAGAATCCACAGAACGTTTGGTTCCGCAGCGAGAGCACTAGCAGGACAGACAGTGTCACCACCGCGGCAAAGAGCGAATCTACTGGGTTTCTGAGCCGTAGACAATTCAGCCACAAGCCATAAGCACCTATACGGACGGTGCAGGAGGGGAAAAGTACGTGATTTACTCGCGCCTTCTGCCGACTCGACGATTGACCCGGAGCACCAGAAGAGTCCCCACTGGAGTTCTCTCCTTCGGGACGCACCAGGCGTTTTCGCGTGTGTTCTTCAATCGTCTCTTTGGCCTTCGGTGTAGCAAAACAATCCTATCTGGCTGAAACCCTGCATCCACGGCTATCGGTCATTTGCCAACGGCGCGACGCAGTGCTCCGTCTGCCGCAGATTCGGATTACAGGTCCGGCACTAGCACTCTGCGGCGCTTGCGGGTACGCGACCGCCGAGAGCCCAATGCAGGATGGGGTCTCCGCTCTTTCCGGAAGTACTAACGTGATTCGCGAAAAGAAATTCCCAAAAAGACCGAGAGCGCAGATCGAATTTCTTGCAAACTCGTTGGCTGGGTTGCCAAGCGTGGAACCTAGAACGTCTCGGGATATTTGTGCGAAACACCTTGCGGAACAGAAAGCCAAGTCGCCCCATAAGATCTTGCGCAAAGAGTTCTATGTTGAATGTTCCTGTGGATATAAAGGTCCTGCTTTGAACGACGCTTGTCGCAAGTGTGGGGCGCAAATTTCATTTCTCCCGGGACTACTGCACGGAATCGGCCTCTTTTTGAGGTATTCCTTAGCGACCCAACGTAACCTACGTACGTTACATTAGGCCTGACGCATCCTCATCGCATGATGGAGTCCTGAATCGATAATAAATCACCGAAAATGAGGTAGTTGATGTGGGATTGCAGTACAATCGCGAGCAACAGCAAGTAACTAGCAAGCCTTAAGACGTATTGGGAAGTTTCTTGGATGCGGTCAATCGCCCTCATCGCCAATGGAGCAGGGCATTGCCCAATCGGAAATAGAGTAGTGCTGTGAAGTTCAATGCTATCCTGCTTACATTTTCTTTGTTGTTGTTGCTCGCCGTTTTTTCAAATGAACTTCCCGCTCAAACGACGACCTCCGGGGGCCTAATAGGTGTCGTCACAGATCCTAGCGAGGCGGTCGTGCCCAATGCCTACGTCGAGATAAGAACGGAACCACATTGAACGCCAACGACTGGTTCAGCAATGCGTATCAGTATCCGCGCCCGACCGACAGTGCCAGTCAATGGGCGGGTTCGCTGGGCGGTCCAATCAAGAAGGACAAACTATTCTTTTTTGTGAATACGGAGGGGATGTGGTTCTCGATTCCTTTTACGGCCGGGATTGTTATACCGAGCCCGCAATTCGAAACTACAACGCTGACCAATATTGATAACATTTTGGGGGCGACGTCGGCCTCGGACACATTTTATCGGCAGATGTTTAACCTGTGGAACGCCACGACGGGTGCGAGCGCTGCGCAGCCGGGCGATTTTAGTTCACCGCTGGGATGCTATGGGTGGAATGATCCAACTGACCACGACAATCCCGGCAGGGTCGGAGTGGGGGCGCCCTGCACGGTGCATTTTATAAATAATTTGAATGCGACTTCCCACGATGGTGACCTTCACCAGCATTGCAATCACGGGACCTTTTTCTCAACCTTTTTCCCAGAC
>Ga0306922_10004156_pt1 | contig 13680 bp, 11 predicted proteins | sample sta12Cox44000082_FD_203758 | JGI IMG/M metagenome (GOLD analysis project Ga0306922, IMG submission 203758) | Lab enrichment of tropical soil microbial communities from Luquillo Experimental Forest, Puerto Rico - statoxic.12C.oxic.44.000.082 (v2)... | ecosystem: Environmental > Terrestrial >... | reverse complement strand
GGCCTCCCGGCAATTCGCCGTGTAGGCCGACGAAACTGTCTGGCTCTTGCGAAGTGGTGGGACGGTAGATCTGCAAGAAGTTGAAAATAAGACGTTTAGTTTGGCTGCGGAAATTTGCGTTGTATCCCGGTCATGCGCGCGGGAGAAAGGTCGGTGCGTCGGTTGGCGCACTCGAGGCGTCCGTCACGGAAATCGCGCGCCCTGGGGAGAATACCGGCTGACCGAATAAAAGGCGATCAACAGGACGGCAAACAGCAGGACCCAGAAGTTCCGTGTGCGGCTTGTCTTCCCTCTTGCCATCAAGTCGGCGATCGCCGAGCTGAAAAAAAATACTTGCAGAGCTGTGCACAGACTCGCCGCCACTTCGACGAGGGCAAGCTGATCGAGGAGGGAAGCGAGGAAGATGGCGGCACTCGCCAGGGAGGCTGCCAGGCTCAATAGAATGGAGAAGAAATGCTGGCCCCTGGTCGATGCTTGCGCCTCTTCGGACACTCTGTTGTGCTCCGTTTCCCTTCGATCGCCCCGGGACGCCTGGCCCTCAACGATTTCATTGTAGCGTTTCAGGGCAGCCAAGCTTGCGAATTTTCTATTCAGGTAGGGTATCCGAAGCCACGAAATTTTCATCCAACCAATATCCGCGCACGAGGAGACGCTGATGCAGCTACGCCCACTAGGAAAGAACGGTCCGCTTGTTTCGGCCCTGGGGTTGGGGTGTATGGGCATGTCCGAATTCTACGGACCGCGGCACGATGCGGAATCGACGGCTACGATTCATCGTTCGATTGAGCTGGGCATCACGCTTCTGGACACCGCGGACGTTTACGGCCATGGCGACAACGAAGTGCTTGTTGGTCAGGCCATCCGCGGCATGCGGGAAAAGGTCTTTCTCGCCACCAAGTTCGGAATTGTGCGCGACAAGGCCAACCCTGCGGTTCGCGGCGTTAATGGCCGGCCGGACTATGTGAAGGCATGCTGCGCGGCGAGCTTGAAGCGTTTGGGGGTGGCTACCATCGATTTGTACTACCAGCATCGCGTCGATCCGGGTGTGCCGATCGAAGAAACGGTTGGCGCTATGGCGGAATTGGTGAAGGCGGGAAAGGTCCGCTATCTGGGATTGTCGGAAGCATCCTCAGCAACCATACGGCGCGCTCACAAGGTGCATCCTATTGCCGCGTTGCAAACCGAATATTCGCTGTGGACACGCGATGCGGAAGACGAAATTCTTCCTACCACGCGCGAACTGGGCATTGCTTTTGTTGCCTATAGCCCGCTAGGACGCGGCTTCCTGACCGGGCAAATCAGACGCTTCGAGGATTTTGCTCCCGACGACTACCGGAGGAATTCCCCGCGCTTTCAGGGAGAGAACTTCCAGAAGAATCTGGACTTGGTGGCGCGCGTGGAGGCGATTGCGAAAGAGAAAGGATCGACGCCGGGACAACTTGCCTTGGCATGGCTGCTTGCAAAGGGCCAGGACATCATTCCGATTCCCGGGACCAAGCGCCGGAAATACCTTGAGGAAAACGCCGGCGCGTTGAACGTAAGACTCTCACAGCGCGACTTGAAGCGGATGGATGAAGTAGCTCCCCATGGAGCATCGGGCCTGCGCTACCCGGAACACCTGATGGCCTTGGTGGAGCGCTGAGTTGTTTTGAGACTCCCAAGCACCGTCTCTCATCGCCCTTCTTCTATTGACAAAAGCAAGTGCGACTCTTCTTTATTGGCCGGTGCGCAGCGCGGGCAGCGTGAATTTCGGCGTAACCTCCTTGCGTTTGGACCAGTCATGATAGATGTGGCATTCCGAACATCGCGCATCGGCGCGACCGGGGCCGGGCCCGTGGCAGGTCTTACAGACGGCAATTCCCGGTAGCAAGATGTCGCTCGCTTCCGTGCTGGTAAGAGCTTTGGCATGACAGCTCACGCAAGAGAATCCTCGATGCGCGTCATGGTCGAACTTCGCGTGCGGCATCCACTGTGTTTTTATGTTGGCAGGGGCCACCTGGGGAAGGGCACCACCCGGCGAAATTGTAAGCGCGTGGCACTGCTTGCAGGTTTTGCGCCACAACAATTCTTCGGCTCCGCTGATCCGCTCCGTTACCCACTCTGATACGGTGAACACCTGGACTCGCGGGGGAATGAGCTTGCCGCCATCCTGAGTTGGGTCAGGCGTCACGCGGAGTTCACTGGGATGCGCGGCAATGTATTGCTGGAATTTCTCGAGCAAGAACGAGTGAACGACTTCTGGTTTGTCGTGAGGCACGCCTTCGTCAAAGCGCTTGTCAAACGTGAGAAGATGACAAGCCGCGCAGGCATTGGCGAATTTCACGGGGGCCATCAGTTCGCGTCCCGTAATTGGTTTTGGTCCCCTCAGGGAATCGGCGCCGACCGGAAGAATTTCATCGCCGACGTTATAGCTGACCGCGGCAGCACGGTACTTGGCATCTGAATAGGTCAGGTCTGCTTCGACACCCGTGGGGCGATGACAATTGCCGCACTCCAGGTTCACGAGGATGCCATCGGGCCCTCGTCGAATCGGCTTCATGTGAATGGAGTGGTTCAGCTTGATGGTAGGGGAATGACCCGCAGGGAGATCGGCGATCTGGCCGAGCGCGGCGAATTCGGGATGGCCGTCGAGAAGGCTGTGGATGCGCGCGGCGTATCGTGTGTCGGGCTGGCTATTTCTTAAAGTCGCGTGACACCTGGCGCAGACGTCTTCGCTCGCGGCCGCGATAGGGACGCGGCCGCGATGCTCGGCGTGACACGTGGCGCAGAGCGGTGAAGCGATCTGGGAAGCGTGGTGCTGGGGCCCATCGTGGCAGTCGAGGCAAGCGCGATCGGCGGCTTTCGCGGAGAAGCCGACGGCTTGTCGCACGTGGCAGGCGGCACACTCGTTTTCAAGCACGGCATGCGCCCGCGATAAGCTGCCGCTCGAGTAGATGCGACGGTCGCTCGATATGCCGCGCCCGACAATCCACAGCAGCGCGAGAAGCGGCACGCCCAAGCTAAGCCAGAATTTGGCGTGCTTGAGCGGCGTCGGCCTCCTGAAGTAGTTGAGGTCGATGCGCTGCGCGAGCTCCTTGGTTGTCCTTGCTCTTGCCACTGGTTATCGAGCCTCACCACTTGTTCAATAGCGCAAGGCCATGACCGCATGTACGGCGCCGAGCAAAATCAGCGCAAGCGAAAGCGGAATGTGCAGCAGCAGCCAGCCGTGCAGCCAGCGGTGCAGCTTCTCTTGGCGTGCCAGTTGGCGGGCTTCCTCGCAAATGTCTTCGAGGTCGGCGAGCGCGGCATGCGCTCGGCGGGGCAGCAGAGTGCGCAGGCCGGCAAAGGTGTCGCTCGCGGTAGCTGCTTGTGCTAAACGGTGGCGGTGTTTTTTGGGACGTTCGAGGAACAAGCGCATCTCGTTCAAATAAAAAAGGCGCAGCGGCGCACTCTGGTCTTGGCTCAGGCGAATACTCTCAGGCGCCGTGGCCACGGCCGCGCTCGCGCCGGCGCTCACGGCGGCAGAGGTCCGTAAGGGAGCCGCGGCGGCGGCTATTGGGCGTAACGCGGTGAACCCGCCAGCGCGCCGGTTTCCCTCGACCGAAGATTTGGCCAAGCCGAGGTTTCCGCACAGCGCTTCAACCCTGCGATCCGCCTCTTCGCGTAACAGCAGGCGAACGTGGTCGATCTCGTCGTAGATGGTTTCGAGCGGCACTTCAGCAGTCATCACGCGGGGAAGGTAGTGCTGGAGCGCCGCGCCGACGAACCCGCTAGCGACGGTAAGGATCAGCAGCCACATCAACACGCGCGTGAGGGTCCCGCCAAAATGAAAACCCCCGTGAAAGAGAATTATCGGCAGCGCCAGAAGACCGAGCCAGAGGTGGCCGCGCATCCAGGCCTGCGCGCGGCCAAGACGCCAGGTGGACACGCGTTTTCGTGCGCCGAGTAAGGCGGCAAAAATCATCAAGCCGAACCCGATGATTCCAAACAGGAGACCAACAACGCTTCCGCCGCGTGGCCCTTGAGGCGCGTTGAGTACATCGAGGAGATAGACGATCGTCGAGGCGGCAAGAACGGCAAACGTCGCGATGGCCCAGGCGCGGTGTGTGCGATCGATTCTCATTTTGCGCCGTCCTGGCGCAACCTATCCGCAAAAAATGCCTTGGGATCGACCCGATACGCTGCGTCGTGTGGACAGGCGTACACGCAGCTAGGTTCCTTCAAATGCGTGCAAAGATCGCAGGAAGTCGCTTTTTGCTGGATGACCGCTTTCTTGCGGCTGGGATTTTGCGGATCGTCGGCCAGAACTTCGAAGGGATGGAGATTGATATTACCGTAGGGGCAATTCCGCGCGCACAGCCCGCAGCCAATGCACCAATCCTCGATGATGACTTCGAGGGACTGGCGGCGACGAATCGCGCCAACCGGGCAGCCGACCATGCAAAGCGGATCGCGGCACTGGCGGCAACTGGTAGCCACCAGATAGCGGTCAAAGCGCAAGCCGTCACGCACCAGGCGCGTTACGCCGTCGTGCGCATCGGCACACGCGTTCACACAAGCATCGCAGCGCGTGCAGTTCTGCAAATCGAGGATGAGCAGGCTCTGCGCTTCCATCAATCCTTGCGAGAGGAATTGGTCAATGGGCATGCGGTCGACCATTTGCAATCGCTGCCGGTTTGCCGCGCGGCGTTCGGCGGCGACGGTTTCAAGACCGGCTCGCACGCCCGGGAATTTTGCAACCATGTCGCGGAAATCGTCGCCGGAAATGCGCACGAGCTCGACATGGTCGAGCGCCGTGCACGTTGCCGTTCGAACGCCCCCGCCGAGCAAACCGATTTCGCCGAAGTAATCGCCTCGGGAAAGATAAGCCAACACCATCTCGCCGCCAGGGTAGTTCTCGGAAACCTTCACGAACCCGATCCGCACAAGGTAGAAACTATCGGCGGCCTCGCCTTGGTGAACGATCACTTGCCCGGGGGCGAATCGCTCGAACGCGATACTCCCTTTGAGGTGTTCGATGAACTCCAAAGACAGGTCCGCGAACATGGGGACGCCGCGAAGATGATTCTCGAGCGCGCGGCGGCGGTAGGTTTCGTCGAGTTGCCCGCGGAAGGTCTTGTTCTTTAGCATGATGTCGAGTACGTTGCGCAGCATCTCGTAAGCGACAAGGTCAGATTCCGCGACCACCGTGGCGGAGCGCGGATAGAAATTCATGCAGGTCATTTCCCCAAACAGATCTCCGGGACCGAGTTCGGCAACGGGATTGCCATAGGAAAGATCGACGGAAGCATCGATCGGAATCGTGCGGTCGCGCGTTTCTTCTTCGCGGCGGTCTTCCTCGCGACCGACAAGCGTGCTGGTCAGCCGCTTAAAGAAACCCTTGGCGCCGCCTTGCGTTTTGACATGAGCGATGGGCGCTCGAATGGAGACTTTGGCACGACCCTCGACCAAGTAGAACGCCGTGGAACCAAATTCGCCCTCGCGGCAAACCACCTCGCCTTTGCGGAAACGCCGCTTCACAATGGCCCCACGATTCAGTTCCAAAAATGTTCCGGACACCCCTTTGAAAACGGGGATATGCAAAAGTTCTTCGGCTTTGAAAATTTCTGCACTAGCACCGGCGGCGATCGCGGTACGCGTGTGTCCTTTGTTCGTGAGCGCGCCCGTCGGGCATGAGACCATGCATTCGCCGCAGGAAATGCAGGTGGAATCGCCCATCGGTCGATTCAGGTCGAACGCGATGCCCGCGGAATAACCTTTGCCCATGCGGCCGAGAACGAAATTGTTCTTGATTTCGTCGCAGCCGCGAATGCAGCGGTCGCAGAGGATGCAGGCGTCGTGATCGACGGCGATGGCCAGAGAGGAATCGTCCGCGCCGCGTACGATCGATCGCCCGGCGAAACGCGGCTGGACGATCCCGGCGGCTTTTGCCAGCGCCTCCAGTTCGCAATCGCCGGATTTTTCCTGCCGCGCGCACGGCGAAGGATGATCCGACATCAGCAGCTCGAGTAGCATCTTACGGGCATTCAAAACTTTGTCCGAATTGGTGACCACCTTCATGTCGGGTTCGACCGGACGCACGCACGAAGCAGAAAGTACGCGCGCACCGGTATCCACAACACACAAGCGGCACACCCCCACCGGCGTCTGGTTTTGCAAGTGGCACAACGTGGGAACGTGGATGCCGTTCATACGCGCCGCGTCGAAGACCGTGGTGCCGTGTGGCACGCGCAGGGGTTGGCCGTCAATCGTGAGGTCCACCATCCCCGTCGGTGTGGCAGAGCCGCTCATATTCACGGCCGAACTCCAACGCGCTGGGCTTCACCGGCACGCGATAGGGCGGTCGAACAGATCCCGCTCGGGCACTGTCCCTTCAGCACGTGGGCATCGACTTCGGCGCGAAAATGCTTGAGCACCGACCGAATTGGCGCCGGAGCAATCTGGCCAAGGCCGCAGATCGACGTTTGGCTCATGGTCTCGGAAAGATCGTCAAGCAGCGCGAGGTCGGCGCGGTACTGCGGCTCGGGCACGGCTCCTTGCGTCCAGCGAACCAGCAGGTCGGTCAGCTTTTGCGAGCCGAGGCGGCATGGCACGCACTTCCCGCAAGACTCGTTCCGATAAAAACGCACCGCGTTCAAGGCCATATCCAGCATGCAGGTGTTGTCGTCGCAAACGACGATGGCACCCGAGCCAAGCATCGAGCCGACGTCCGCCAGCGCTTTGAAGTCCAGGCGCACGTCCACGAAGGAAGCCGGCAGGTAGCCCGACGAAGGGCCGGAAGGCGCGAAGGCCTTGAGCGCGCGGCCTCCCGGAATGCCACCCGCATGCTTGAAAATCACTTCTCGCATGGGAGTGCCCATGGGCAGTTCGAAGACCCCGGGACGCTCGACGTGGCCGCTGACCCCGACAAATTTCAGCCCGCGCGAACCGTTGACACCTTGCGCCGCAAACCAATCGACGCCGCGCGCCAGAATCTGCGGGACGTTGATGAAGGTTTCCACGTTGTTGATCACGGTGGGCTTCTGCCATAAACCGATCTGGCCCGGGAATGGCGGCTTGTTGCGCGGTTCGGCGCGATGGCCTTCGATGGCCTCGATGAGCGCACTCTCTTCTCCGCAGATGTAGCCACCCGGGCTCACAAAAACTTCGAGGTCAAAATCCAGCCCGCTGCCGAGGATTCCCTTTCCTAGCAAGCCTTGGCGGTAACAACCGCGAATTTCTTCGCCGAGGATCTCTTCCTCGAGGGCGTATTCGTGCCGGATATAAAGGATGCCGCGCTTCGCCCCGGTCACCAGGCCGGCGATCATCATGCCCTCGATAACCAAGTGGGGCAGATGGGTCATGATGAAGCGGTCCTTGAAGGTGCCCGGCTCGCTTTCATCGGCATTGCACACGACGTATTTCACGGGATCGGGCTGCTTGCGCACCAGATCCCACTTCAGGCTCGTAGAAAAGCCGGCGCCGCCCATGCCGCGAAGTTCGGCGGCTTTTAGCCGGGCGAGGACGTCGTTCCAGGCGCGGTTGTGCGTGAGCTTGCGCACCGTGCCGTATTTCTTGTCGTCACCATCACCATAAGGGTCGGCTTTCGACGCCACGTGCGCCAGCTCGGGGTGCGGCTCTTGAATTTCTTCGCCGCGAAGGGCGCGGTAAGCGACTCCCTCCGCGCTCGCGGCAGTAACATCGGTAAGAATCTGATCGTTGATCGATATGGCCGGCGCGTGATCGCAGCGGCCGAGACAGGAAACCTCACGAATCTGCACGTGTTCGGGGCGGCAGCCGGCAAAGCGCCGCTCGAGCTCGGCGCGCAGTTCACAGCCGCCGTTGAGATGGCAACTCATGTCCGTGCAAACGCGAATTTCGGCTTTGGCCGGCGGCGCCAGGTGAAAATGCGGGTAAAAACTCGCGACGCTGTGAATCTGGTAGAGCGGAGTATGCGTGCGCTGGGAAAGCGCTTCCAGTTCCGCCTGGGGAAGAAAGCCGTAGCGAAGCTGGATGGCCCGAAGGTCGTCGAAGATCACGTCTCTCCGTCTCGCGCACAAATCGCCGCGCAAGCTTCGCGGAATACGCGGCGCAAGTTGGGTTGCTGAGTCTCGTGCATACTACTGAGCGTAAAGCAGGCTGTGAGCAGCGCCCCGTTTGCTTTTCGCGACGCGTCGCCAAAAAGGCAACGCAATCCGTTGACTTCGCCGCGCGGCAAACGATATAAGCGAACAGATTCCTCCGGCATGAGCGAATGCGGAAGACGAAGAATTCATTCCTACTGCGATTCATGATCTGCCTGCCTTTCCTAACCCCCGCCGTGCTGGTCGGGCAGGAAAAGGGGCCCGTCAAATACATTGGCCCGGGATCGTGCGCCGCGACGAGCTGCCACGGAAGCGTTAAGCCAATCGCGGGAAGCCGCATCCTGCAAAATGAGTATTCGACCTGGATCCTTCAGGACAAGCACAGCCGCGCCTACCAGGCGCTCCGGGGAGAGGTCGGCGAACGCATGGCGCGTACCCTCAAATTGGGCGCGAAGGCTGAGGAATCCCCCAAATGCCTCGCTTGCCACGCGCTTTACACCACGGCGGACGAGCGCGGTCGGGCCTTCGAAATCTCCGAAGGCGTATCCTGCGAAAACTGCCACGGACCGGCATCGGCCTGGCTGGGTCCTCACACGACACGCTCCTGGTCCCATGAAAAATCGCTGGCGCTGGGAATGACCGACACGCGCAACGTGATGCATCGCACGGAGAAATGCCTGGAATGCCATCTCGGGACAAAAAACAAGTTTGTCGATCACGAAATGATCGCGGCCGGACATCCGGATTTGTATTTCGAGCTGGATTCTTTCTCGGCGGTGATGCCGCGCCACTGGAAAGTTCCTCGCGAGTCGGAGCCGGGAAAGCCGGCAGAAGATGCCGTCTGGGTGGGCGTACGCGAATGGAGCGTTGGCCAGGCGGTGCAACTTGCCGCGGCCATGGAGCGTCTGGCCTGGCGCGCGAAGAGCGAGCGTTTCGACAAAAAAGATATCTGGCCCGAATACTCGGAGCTTTCCTGTTTCGCCTGTCACCATGCCCTAGGCCCCGCCAAAGACAGTTGGCGGCAGGAACATGGTTACGCGGGGCGACGTCCAGGCGACCCGGCGTGGAATGCTTCGCGCTACGCCGTGTTTCGATTGCTTGCGAAGCAGGTTGACTCCGCAAACGCGCAAGAGCTCGACCGGCAAATGCTCCTGCTCTCCGATGAGATGAGCAAGCTCAATCCCGACCGCAACGTCGTGGCGGCTGCGGCTTCCCAGGCAGCGCCCTCGGCCCAGCGTATCGGGGAGCGGCTCGCCGCCATGCCGTACGATCAGGCCATGGTGTTGCGCATGCTCGAGCGCATTCCCGACGACGCCGAAACGATTGCGCTCGCCGATGAGCGCGCTGCGGAGCAAGCCACGATGGCCATGGATTCGCTCTACATCGCTTACAGCCGAGCCACGAAGCCAGCCAATGCCGCCGAAGTCCGCAACGCCATCAACGGCCTGTTCCAGCAGCTCGAGAATCCCTCCGCGTATAATGCGGACCAATTTGCCGCCGCGCTCCGGCGACTTCGCTCTTTGTTACAATGATGCAATTGCTATGGTCGGGTGCCTAAGCGAGGAATTGCAGGAGCGTTTGACTTCCATTCTCGAAAATCAATCTTTTTGGCCAGGAGATCGACGAATCGGAAAAAATAACCGCCTGCTGTTCCCCGGAGCCGAGCAATTTCATTTCGCAAATGCGAAATCTCATCGCGGCAGCTAATCGAGAAGGCCACGGCATGGTGTTCTGACTTTTCGCTAGGCAATGAACTCTTTCGAAAAATGGTATTGCGGTTCAGCGCTGTGGGGTTATCTCACGCGAAGGCAGTTGCTGCCGTGGATGCTTCGCGACTCCCGGTTGGGTGACCATCTATTGGAGATTGGCGCGGGCCCGGGAGCCGCGACTGTCGAGTTGGCCCGTCGTGCGCCTCGTGTCACCAGCCTCGAATACGACCACGCCCTCGCGGTGAAGCTTCGTCGAAGGGTGAATCTTTCGAACGTCACCATCATTCAGGGCGATGCGGCAGCTCTCTCTTTCCCGGACGGCACATTCTCCTCCGCGATCTGCATCCTTATGCTGCATCATCTGAAATCCATCGAGTTGCAGGACCGCACGTTTGCGGAAGTAAGGCGTGTGCTTCGGCCTGGCGGCATTTTCTTGGCCTTGGATATTCCGGACGCCTGGATTCATCGGGTCGGCCACATCAAAAGTACGTTTGTGCCTGTCGACCCATCGACCGCGCCCCAAAGGCTGCACCGCGCCGGACTTTCCGAGGTCACGATGGAATTCCGGAGCGGCGCCTTCCTGCTTCGCGCGGTCCTCCCGAGCTGCCGCATTCGCCCGCATTGACCCCCGGGAAGCCCACGGCTTAGCATGTTCGTATGTGGCCGCGCCGCGACAAATTCCCCCCCGGACCCTACGGAGGGCTCAAAGGCTGGTCGTTCCGCGCGTTGAACGAAAGCCCGCTCGAAATGTTCAGCGAATTGGCGCGCTACGGAGACATCGTCGGCATCCGCGTGGTCAATTTACGCAATATTTTTGTCAATCACCCCGACCTCATCGAGGAAGTTTTGATCGGTCATCCCCGCCGCTACGTCAAAGGCCGCGTTTTGCGGGCGAACCGGCACGTCTTTGGCGAAGGACTGCTCACGAGCGAAGGCGATTTCTGGCTGCGGCAACGGCGGTTAGTGCAGCCGGCGTTCCATCGCGCGCAAATCGACGCTTATGCGGAAACCATGGTGCAATACGCGCAGCGCATGCTGGAAGGCTGGCGCAGTGGAGAAGAACGCGACGTGCACCAGGAAATGATGCGGCTCACCCTCGAGATCGTGGTCAAAACCTTGTTTGGTGCCGATGTCGCCCGCGACGCGCAAGACGTCGGAAACTCTCTTGCGCTGCTGCTGGAACTCGGCGCCAACTTCCGGCGGACCCTTTTTGTTCCCCACTGGATGCCCACGCCCACCAACCTTCGCATCAAGCGCGAAATCGCTTTCATCGAGAGCATTCTCTACCGCATCATCGGCGAGCGCCGCGCTGCGGGCCGCGATACCGATGATCTTCTCTCCATGCTTCTTCATGTGCAGGACGAAGACGGCTCGCGCATGACCGACAAACAACTCCGCGATGAAACGATCACGCTCTTTCTCGCCGGGCATGAGACCACCGCTAGCTCGCTCTCCTGGACCTGGTGGCTCCTGGCGCGCAACCCGGCGGTGGAAGCGAAACTGCACGCCGAACTCGACGAAGTTCTCCTCGGCCGACCGCCTTCTCTCGAGGATCTCGCGCGCCTCCCTTACACCGGCAATGTGGTCACCGAATCACTGCGGCTTTATCCCCCCGCGTGGGGCTTGGCGCGCGTGGCCGTCGAAAACCACGAAATCGCTGGCTATCCGGTGAAGAAGGGCATGGGCATTGCTATGGCCCAGTGGGTCGTGCACCGCGACACCCGCTGGTTTGAGGCACCGGAAGAATTTCGTCCGGAGCGCTGGGAAGGAGATTTGCTAAAACGCATCCCGCGATTCGCGTATTTCCCGTTTGGCGGCGGCCCGCGCCAATGCATCGGGAACTCCTTTGCTTTGATGGAAACGACGCTGATTTTGGCGACCGTCGCGCAAAAGTACCGGTTGCGCCTGGTTCCGGATCATCCTGTCGTGCCGCTGGCATCCATTACGCTGCGGCCCCGTTACGGTGTGCGGGTAATGCTGGAATTGCGCCAGCGCTCGGCCCCCAAGAGTCTTTCGCAAGCGATCCTACCCACCACCCAGGCCATGACCGCCGACTAAGCGCTTTCTCCGCGCCAGTTGTCATCCTCGGCAAAGTACACCCTCCCGTCCGACTGAACACCGCTGTTTGGGTTGCGCGACGGGTGCTATTTGGCGGAAAGCTGCGAAGCCAGCTCGGAATGCGTTTGCATCACGCGCAAAATCGAGTCGCGCGTGACGATTCCCACGATCTGCGGCGCTTCGTCCGCCGCGCCGCTTACCACCGGCATCTGGTTGATGTCCGCGGTCAGCAGCCGCTCGAGGAGCTTCAGCAGCGGCTCATCCGGTGAGGTCCACTGAATTTTGTCGCGCGGAATCATCGCCGACTGGACCGAGTTATTTGCCCATTGCTCCCGCGGCACGGCATTCAACGTGTGGACGTTCATCATGCCCACCAGCCGATCACCTGAGAGCACCAGGTGGCAGCGCCGTCCGGTCCGCAGCACCTCCGCACCATATTCCTCTAGCGTGATGTGCCCCTCGATTGTGGGAACTTCGTGGCTCATCACGTCCGATGCATGCAGACCCGCAAGAGCGTCGCGGATGGTCATTTGCGCGATGCTTTGTTGCGCGGCGTTCAATAGGTAAAGCCCGATCACTCCCAGCCACAGGCCCGAGTACCAATCATTCTTGTAGAAAGCCTCATACCCGCCGATTCCCATCAGTGCGTAGGCAACGACCCTGCCGCTCGAGCCCGCGATCAGCGTGGCGCGGGAGAAATCTTTGGTGATTCCCCAGACGATGGCGCGAAAGATTCTTCCGCCGTCCAGCGGAAATCCCGGCGCCAGATTGAAGACTGCAAGAATGAAGTTGCTCCCACCAAGAATCTTGGCAAGCGCCCCTACCATTTGCGCCGAAGGGAAGAGCAAGGTCATCCCCCCGAATACGCCGGCAAGCAAGAAGCTGGCAAGGGGCCCGGCGACGGCGATGTTGAATTCCTGAATGGGCTTCGCGGGCTCCCTCCCAATGCGAGCTATGCCGCCAAACAAGAACAGCGTGATGGAGTGAACGGGAATCTTGTAATGGAGCGCCACCACGCTATGCGCCAGCTCGTGAAAAAGCACGGAGCCGAAAAAAAGGAGACTGGTCAGGATTCCTAAAGACCAGTGCTCGGCGGGAGCCCACTGGGGATGCAGCTGCCGGAAGTTCATGGCCAGCGTGTAGGTAATCAGGCCAAAAATGAGCAGCCACGTGGCATCCAGATAAATCGGAATGCCCAGGATTTTAGCGACTCGAAAACCGGCCGTTCGAATGGGCATTAGCCAATGTTCCCCAAGGAGCAGGCAGATCCTGACCTCGCGACGGACCCGCCAAACTCACTATCTACACTAGCGCGAATTCCCACACTAGCAAAACGGTAGGCCCGAAGAATTTCGCGTCCCTCCCGACACAACGTGTTCTGAAATCCACGCCGGCGGATTGTTTCGATCTAAGTAACGTCTTTGCTTTCAACGCATGGAGATTGGCCGGCGAGCTGCCTCCGCTAAGTTCGTGCTCGAGGAGGAACGCCATGCTGGCCATAGTGAACTTCACCATACTCGCCGTCGCCACGATGTTCGCCGTCGTTGCCGCCGCCGCTCTCTCCTGGATCTGCCTCCGCATCGCCTTCGCGCTGATCGATCCGGCAAGGGCCTGGCACGCTCCGAACCGCACCGGGCTAGCGCAGGGCACAGCGCGACTGGCCCGGGCCTTCTCGACCAATCGTTGAGCTCGCGCGTATGGACAGGGAGGGGAGTAACACCATGGTTGCATTGAGATACGTGCTGATGATTCTTGGGCTCGGACTTTTTGGCAGTGCCAGCGCCCTGGCTGCCTACGACATCTTTCTTGCGACGCAGCTTCGACGGTTACTCCGCCGGACGTCGCCGCGCCCTCACGCGTGGGCGGTGACC
>Ga0306922_10004155_pt1 | contig 13684 bp, 10 predicted proteins | sample sta12Cox44000082_FD_203758 | JGI IMG/M metagenome (GOLD analysis project Ga0306922, IMG submission 203758) | Lab enrichment of tropical soil microbial communities from Luquillo Experimental Forest, Puerto Rico - statoxic.12C.oxic.44.000.082 (v2)... | ecosystem: Environmental > Terrestrial >... | reverse complement strand
CGCACCTGCCCGGTCAGGTTACTGGCCATGAAGTTGACGTGGTCGGTGAGGTCTTTCCAGGTGCCGCCCACACCCGGCACCTGCGCCTGGCCACCGAGCTTGCCTTCGGTGCCGACCTCGCGCGCCACGCGCGTCACCTCGCCGGCAAAGGCGTTGAGCTGGTCCACCATGGTGTTGATGGTGTCCTTGAGCTCGAGAATTTCGCCGCGCACGTCGACCGTGATCTTTTTCGAAAGGTCGCCGCTGGCGATCGCGGTCGACACCTCGGCGATGTTGCGCACCTGTGCGGTCAGGTTCGACGCCATCGAGTTGACGCTGTCGGTCAAGTCCTTCCAGGTGCCGGCGACGCCGAGCACGTTCGCCTGTCCGCCGAGGCGCCCTTCGGTGCCGACTTCGCGCGCCACGCGGGTGACTTCGCCGGCGAACGCATTGAGCTGATCGACCATCGTATTGATGGTCTCCTTGAGCTGCAGGATCTCGCCGCTCACGTTCACCGTGATCTTCTTCGACAGGTCGCCGCCGGCGATGGCGGTGGCGACGTCGGCGATGTTGCGGACCTGCGCGGTCAGATTGCCGGCCATGAAGTTGACGCTGTCGGTTAGGTCCTTCCACGTGCCGGCGACGCCGGGCACTTGCGCCTGGCCGCCGAGCTTGCCCTCGGTGCCGACCTCGCGCGCCACGCGCGTCACTTCCGAGGCAAACGCGTTCAACTGGTCCACCATCGTATTGATGGTGTCCTTGAGCTCGAGAATCTCGCCGCGCACATCGACCGTGATCTTGCGCGAAAGGTCGCCGCGCGCCACGGCCGTCGTCACCTGCGCGATGTTGCGCACCTGGTCGGTGAGATTGCCGCACATGGCGTTCACCGAGTCGGTCAAATCCTTCCAGGTGCCGGCAACGCCCGGCACGATCGCCTGGCCGCCGAGCTTGCCCTCGGTGCCGACCTCGCGCGCCACGCGCGTCACTTCCGAAGCGAACGACCGCAATTGGTCGACCATCGTGTTGATGGCTTCCTTGAGCTGCAGGATCTCGCCGCGCACGTCGACCGTGATCTTCTTGGAAAGGTCGCCCATGGCGACGGCGATGGTGACGTCGGCGATGTTGCGGACCTGCGCGGTGAGGTTCGAGGCCATCGAGTTGACGCTTTCGGTCAGGTCCTTCCAGACGCCGGTCACCTCGCGCACTTGCGCCTGACCGCCGAGCTTGCCTTCGGTGCCGACCTCGCGCGCGACGCGCGTCACCTCCGAGGTGAACACGCTGAGCTGCTTGATCATGGTGTTGACGATGTTCGCCGCGCGCAGGAATTCGCCCTGCAGCGGTCGGCCCTCGACATCGAGGGGTACCGTTTGCAGCAGATCGCCCTTCGCCACGGCGGAGATGGCGCGGGTCACCTCCCGCGTCGGCCAAAGCAGATCGTCGATGAGGGTGTTGACCGACGTTTCCATCTCGCCCCAGGCGCCGTGCGAGAGCCCGAATTTCACCCGCTGGCGCGTTTTTCCTTCGCGGCCCACGACCTGGCCCACGCGCTCGAGCTGCTGCGCCATGCGCGCGTTGGCGCCGACGATTTCATTGAAGGTGTCGGCGATTTTGCCCAAGAGTCCGGCTTGACCGCCCGCGAGACGGACCGAGAAGTCGCCCACGCGCATGGACTGCAGCGCATTCAACAGATCGTAAAGTTCCGGCGATGCGCCGCCGTCGACGGGGCGATCCGCTCTGTCCGCGACCACCGCGCTGGGAGCTGGGCCGTTGGTCTTGAGCTTGTCGACCGGCTCGGTGTCCCGTTGCATTGTTTCCTCCAGGCGCGGATGAACGGGCACGATGCTACGCACGCAGCGGAGCTGTCACAGCCCGTAAGCTGACACTGCTGAGATCTTTGACAGGTGAGCCCGCAGGCCGCCAGTGGAAAGCGGGGAAGGTGCAGCGAAGCCGGGCATGGCGTCGCACGCGCATCACGCCCCGGCGCCACGCCTTCCGGCGCAGGGGAACCACAGAGCTTTGCGGATGACCCTCCGACCGGCTGGATCCGGCCATGTGCTTAAGACCCCTCGGTGCCTCCAAGTCGGAGCACCACCTGACGCGCGAAACGCCGAAACGATCGGATGGTTCCGCAGCCAACCAAATTTTTCTTTCCTTGGTGAAAAATGGCTGTAAATTCAGATGCTTAGTTCAAGGATTGCGCACAATTCCCATACCCCGGATAACTGCCAAGCGTCCGTCTCGCCCGGCCTTCGCCAACCGTTCCCGCCCATGCTCTCAGCCGCCTATAAGATAAAGAATTAAGGGAACGGATCCGCGACAAATCAATGAAGCGACGGACTCAAACAAGGGCCAACGGCTCGCGCCTTCGCCTTGCGGCCGACATCGGCGGCACCTTCACGGATATCGCGGTCTTCGACGAGCGCACTGGCGCGCTGACTTTCGGCAAGGCGCTCTCGACGCCGCAGCGCCTGGTCGAGGGCATCAATGCCGGCGTGGCCAAGGCCGGCAGCGCCTACGCGTCCGCCGGCCTGTTCCTGCACGGCTCCACCATTGCCATTAATACGATCCTCGAGCGCAAGGGCGCCAAAACCGCGCTCCTCATCACCGAGGGCTTCCGCGACATCTACGAGATCGGCCGCATCAACCGGCCGGATGCCTACAATTTGTTCTTCCGCAAGCACGAGCCCCTGGTCGAGCGGGCGCTGCGCTTCGAGGTGAAAGAGCGCGTGCTCTCCGGCGGCGAGATCGAGATGTCGCTCGACGAGAAAGAGATCGAGACCTTCGGGCGCATGCTGGCGCAACGCGGTGTGGAGGCTGCGGCAATCCTGTTTCTCAACTGCTTCGCCAGGCACGAGCACGAGGCGCGCGCGAAGGCGATTCTCGAGCGGAATCACTCGGATATGTTCGTTTCCGCCTCGCATGAATTGTCCGAGGAATATCGCGAGTTCGAGCGCTGCTCGACCGTCGTCGCCAACGCCTATATCGGCCCGATCGTCCGTCGATACCTCGGCGAGATCGAGGAGCACATTCGCGGTGAGGGGTTTTCCGGCTCGTTCCTTGTCGTGCAGTCGACCGGCGGCCTCTACCAAGCGGAGCAGGCCAAGAGTCACTGCGTGCACATGCTGGAATCGGGGCCGGCGGCCGGCGTGATTGGCACGCAGGCGCTTTGTCAGACGCTCGGGCTCAAGAATGCGATCGCCTTCGATATGGGCGGCACCACGGCGAAAGCCGGCGTCATTCACAACGGCGCGGCACTCACCACCGGCGCCGCCTTGGTCGGCGGCTACGATCAGGCGCTGCCGGTGCAGATGGCGATGATGGACATTTTCGAGGTCGGCACCGGCGGCGGCTCGATCGCGCGCGTCGAGGAAGGGGCGCTGCGGGTCGGGCCGCAAAGCGCGGGCGCGGCGCCAGGCCCTGCCTGTTACGGGCTCGGCGGCAGCGAGCCGACGGTGACGGACGCCAATCTTCTCCTTGGTCGGCTTGCCGCCGATCGCTTCCTCGGCGGGGAGATGCGGCTTGACGTCGAGGCTGCCAAACGCGCGGTCGCCCAGCGCGTGGCCAAGCCCCTCGGCATGGACGTGACGGTGGCGGCCGACGGAATCTTGCGCATCGCCGCGACGGCCATGTCCTACGCGGTGAAGGGAGTCACGACCGAGCGCGGTCTCGATGCGGGAGACTTCGCGCTGGTCGCCTATGGCGGCGCGGGTCCCCTGCATGCGGTCGAGGTCGCGCGCGAGATCGGCATCAGGACCGTCATCGTTCCGACTGCCCCGGGAGTATTCTCCGCCTTCGGCATGCTGTTTTCGGATCTGCGCTACGATTTTGTCCGCACCTGGTTCACGCGGCTCGACGACGCTCCCTTCGCGGCGATCGAACGTGTTTATCGCGATCTCGAGGACCAGGGCCGCGCAGCAATCGCCGGCGCTTCGATCGAGCCGCAGAAGATCACGCTCAGGCGTGCGGCCGACATGCGCTACGTGGGGCAGGAGCATGCGGTCACGGTGGAACTGCCGCTCAAGCTGTTCGAGCGGCAAGACCGCCGTGCGATCAAACGCCTTTTCGACGCCATGCACGAGTTGCGCTACGGCACCTCGGCGCCGGACGAGCGCGCCGAGATCGTCAGCCTGCGCAGCACCGTCACCGGCGTCATGCGCAAGCCGGCGCAGGAGAGGGTCGCGCGAGGGGGAAGGACGCCTGAGCGAGCCGCCTTTACCGGCAGCCGCCCAGTCTATTTGCACGGCAAGTTCCGCCCGACGTCGACCTACGCCCGCGCCGCGCTCAGCGCCGGCAATCGGATCAGCGGACCCGCGCTCATCGAGGAACATGCGGCGACGACGCTCCTGCTGCCGGGCGATCGGCTCGAGGTCGACACGGGCGGACATCTGAGGATCAAGGTCGGGGGAGGCCGGTGATCGCTATGGCAAAAAGGGCGAAGACAATTGCGCGCAAGTCGAGAGCCAAGCGCGGGATCGATCCGGTAATCACGGAAATCGTGCGCAACGGCGTCATCGCCGTGACCGAGGAAATGAAAACCAACCTGATGCGCACCGCCTATAACATCATCATCTACGAAGCGCTCGACTTCACCACCGGGCTGTTCACGCCGCACGGCGAGACGATTTCGATCGGTATCGGCTTGCCCATGTTCATTCGTGGCATGGCGGAGACGGTAAAGGCCAAGATCAAGCATTTCGGTGCCGGCAACATGCGTCCCGGCGACATCTACGTCACCAACGATTCCTATCTCACCGGCAGCCATCTCAACCACGTCACGCTGACGCTGCCGATCTTCCACAAGGGCAGGCTGGTCGCGTTCTCCTGCTGCATGGCGCACTGGCTCGACATCGGCGGCATTCTCGGCGGCATGAGCACGGACATTTTTTCCGAGGGCTTGCAGATTCCGATCCTCAAATATCAGGACCGCGGCGTCGTCAATGCGACGGTGGTGGACATCATCCGGCAGAATGTCCGCCTGCCGAGCCGGGCCATGGGCGATTTGCGCGCGCAGGTCACCGCGGTGAAGACCGGCGAGCGGCGCTTCCTTGAACTCATCGAGCGTTACGGGCGCGATGCCGTGCTCGGGTCGATCGCGGCGATCATGGATCACGCCGAGGCCATGGCGCGCGCGCGCACGCGCACGATTCCCGACGGCGTCTACGAGGCGGAATCGTACATGGACGACGACGGCATCGACATCGGCCGCAAGGTGCCGATCCGCGTCCGCGTCGTGGTCGAGGGTGACGAGATGACCGTCGACCTGAGCGAGGTCTCGAAACAGGTTCGCGGCTTCTACAATTCCGGCATCACCACCGGCTATGCATGCGCGCAGGTCGCTTATAAATGTCTCACCTCGCCGACGGATTATCCCATCAACGACGGGTCCTTTCGCAGCCTCAAGACCGTGGTGCCGCCGGGGCGGGTGATCAGCGCGGTGCGCCCCGCGCCGATGCGCTGGTGGATGACCTATCCGATGACCATCGTCGACACGATTTTCAAGGCGCTGGCCCCTGCCGTTCCCAAGCGAGTCATCGCCGGCCATCACGCCGATCTTTTGGCCTCTTCGTTTCATGGCATCAACGACCGAACCTCCGAGTTCTTCATCGGCAGCTTTGGGCCGCTGGGCGGCGGCTGGGGTGCCAAGATGGGCGAGGATGGTGTCTCTGCCACGGTTTGCATCAACGACGGCGACACCCACAACAGCCCGAACGAGCAGGCCGAGTTCAAGTTTCCCATCGTGGTCGAGCGCTATGCGCTGGTGCCGGATTCCGGCGGTGCCGGCCGTCGCCGCGGCGGGCTCGGCGTGGAACGCGTGGTGCGCGCGCGCACGAATATCGTGGTCAACAATCAGAGCGAGCGCGCCCATTGCCGGCCCTGGGGACTCGACGGCGGCCTCGACGGCACCGGCAACGCGGTTGAACTGCGCATCGGCGGGAAATGGAAGAGCGATTTTCCCAACGCCAAGGTCTTGGTGGCGCAGCTCAAACCCGGTGACGCTTTCAAGATCCGCTCGGGTGGTGGCGGCGGCTACGGCGACCCGCTCGAGCGGCCGGTCGAGCAGGTTCGTGAAGATGTCCGCCAGGGTTACGTGACGGCCGAGGCGGCGGCCGAACTCTACGGCGTCGTGCTGGATCCGGAAACCTTCGAGGTCGATACCGCGGCAACCGAACGCTTGCGCGCCGCGCGTCGATCGGCGGACGGCAGCGCGGCGGGCGCCAGATCGGCGTAGGGCAAAATTACCGCTTGAGCTTGGCGGTGAACGACATTGCGCCGGCGCCGCAACAGGGGCAGCTCATGGCGACGAGAATGTTCTGCTTCTGCTCCTCATCGAGATCGGTCCGGTCGAGCAATTGTCGCGCCTGCTGCTCGAACAGCGCGTGCAGCGAGAGCGCGCTATAGGAAATTTGGTCCTCGGGCGTCCCCTCCGAAGCAGGTTTGGCTGAGACTTGCTCCTTTGCGGGGGCGCGACGGACTTTGCGGCTTCTCGGCTTGTGCGACAATGTCGATGTCCTCTGGTCAACGGCCGATAGCGAGCTTGCACCGATCGGTGCCGCTTTTTCCGCCTACTCGCACGGCACATGATACGATATGAGGATATCGACTTGTAGACCGCAGGGGGCTCGCGCGTGTTTCCGACCGACAGGACAAAGGGATGACTTCGCCAGGCCGCGCGCGGCCGCGCGCCATCGATTTCCACGCCCACGTCATCGTGCCGGAAGTCTACGCGGTCGCGGCGCAGCACAACATTTTTTCCGAGCTGCCCACCGATGGCGGCGTGACCGACGAGATGCGGCGCAGCATCAAGGATCGCGCCGGCACGGTGCTCGCGCGCATGAGCGACTTGACCGAGCGCATCGGCAATATGGATGCCATGGGCGTTGACGTTCAGGTGCTGAGCGCAAGCCTCGTCCATCAGGGATTGGAATGGGCCGACGCGCAAACGAGCCTGCGGCTTGCGCGCACGACCAACGATTGGATCGCCAAGGCCATCGCCTCACATCCGACGCGATTGCTCGGGCTGGGCACGTTGCCGCTGCACGTGCCGGCGCTCGTGGTCGCCGAGCTCGAGCGCTGCATGCGCGACTTGGGGCTCCGGGGTGCGGCCATCTCGACTACGGCCGGAGCGATGGAGCTCGGCGACCCGCAGCTGCGGCCGTTCTGGGCCAAGGCGGAGGAGCTCGGCGCCATCGTCTTCATCCATCCCGGCGGCAATCGCGACGCCCGTTTCAAGCGGTATCATCTCTGGAACAGCGTCGGGCAGGCGTTCGAGGAGGCCATGGCGATCTCGTCGCTGATGTACGACGGCGTGCTGGAAAGCTTTCCCGGACTTAAAATCTGCGTCTCCCATGGCGGCGGCTACATGCCGTACTATATGGGCCGCATCGATCGCAATTACATCGAGAAAGCCAACACGCGTATCAATATGAGCAAGCCGCCGATCGATTATCTGCGCATGCTTTACTTCGACAGCTGCGTCTACGAGCGCTCGGTGCTGCAACATCTGGTCGAGAAGGTGGGGGCGGAGCGGGTGCTGCTCGGGTCGGACTATCCCGTGGGCGAAGGCAGGCCGATCGAATTCATCACCGATGCGGCCGCGCTATCGCCGGGCGAGAAGGAGCGCATCGTAGCAGCGAATGCGGCGTCGCTGCTCGGCCTGGCACAACCGTAGCCGGTCAAAATTGGTTTTCTCCGCCCCATCAAGCTTACCGGACACGCTCCAGCAGGAACGCAAGTGATCGACGAACGGCTTCTCAATCCGATTTCAACCCGCGAGCTCGAACGGCGCTGGGGCGCGGTCCGCACCGCCATGGCGGAGCGCAAGATCGATGCCCTCGTGATGCAGAACAACAACGACTGGCTCGGCGGCTATGTCCGATGGTTCACCGACACCCCGCTGAGCAATGGTTATGCCCGCAGCGTCGTCTTCCCCGCATCCGATCTTATGACCGTGGTCGACATGGGCGCGCGCGGCGCACGCCGCAAGATCAACGGCGGCGATGAGGCCAACCGCGGCGTAGGCGAGATGATCTTCACGCCGGCCTTCACCAGCGTCGCCTATACCGATGAATACCAGGCGGAACTCGTCGCCCAAGAGCTCAAGCAGCGCGGCTACCGCACCATTGGCTGGGTCGGCAGCGGCGCCATACCGCACAGATTCGTCACGCGCATCGAACGCGAGCTTGCCGGCAAGGCTGCGTTCGTAGATGCGACCGAATTCGTCGATCGCCTCAAGGCGATCAAGAGCGAGGAAGAGAGGCATCTCATCCGCAAGGCGGCGGCGATGCAGGATGAGATTTTCAACCGGCTGCTGGAGAAGATCGGCCCCGGCATGACCGACAACGACATTACCGCATTGGCGCAATACGAAGGTCGGCGGCTCGGCAGCGAGCAGGGGCTCTTCCTCGGCTCCTCGGCGCCGCTCGGGCAGGCGTCCCGCTTCGTCGATCGCCATCTGCAGGCGCGTAGGCTCAATCCCGGCGAGCACTTCACGCTCTTGATCGAAAATAATGGACCCGGCGGCTTCTATACCGAGATGGCGCGCACCATCGTGCTAGGCAAAGCATCGAACGAGCTCATCGACGGCTTCGAATCGATGAGGGAGGCGCAGGCCCACACCTTGCGCCTGCTCAAGCCCGGCGCGTCTTGCGCCGAGATCGCGCAGCGCCACGACGATTACATGCGCAGCCGCAACCTGCCGCCCGAGTTGCGGCTCTATTGCCACGGCCAGGGCTACGATCTCGTGGAGCGGCCGTTGATCCGCTGCGATGAGACCATGACGATCGAGGAGCATATGAACCTTGCGGTCCATCCGGGCTATGAGACGCCGTCGATCTTCGCCGTGATCTGCGACAATTACCTCATCGAGTCCGGCGGCCCAGGCGACTGCCTGCACAAAACCCCGAAGCAGGTCTTCGAGGTCTGACGCGTTCATGAAGATCGACGTGTTGAGCATCGGCTCGTTTCCCGAGGCGACCAATACGGAGCTTGCGCAGCGCTTCGCCGTCACTCGATACTTGCAGCGGCCGGGACCGGATGCGCTGGGCGCCGATCTCAAGAACCGCGTCCGCGGGATTGCGACGGAGGCCAATCGCGGCGCCGATCGCGCGCTGATCGCGGCGCTTCCCAAGCTTGAAGTGATTGCCGTCTTCGGCGTCGGAACCGATGCCGTCGACCTCGCCGCGGCGCGCGAGCGCAACATCCCGGTGACCAATACCCCCGGCATCTTGGGGGACGAGGTGGCCGACCTCGCCATCGGCCTGATGCTTGCGTCAGCGCGGCAGATCCTGTTCGCGGATCGCTACGTGCGCGACGGCAGCTGGGCCAGCAAGGGTCCAATCCCGCTCGGCCGCAGCGTCGGCGGCAAGACCATGGGAGTGCTCGGGCTGGGCGGCATCGGCCGCGCCACCGCCGAGCGCGGCGTCGCCTTGCGCATGCGCGTGATCTACAGCGGGCCGCGCCGCAAAGCCGATGTGCCTTACGAATACGTCGCCGATCCGGTCGAGCTGGCGCGGCGCAGCGATTATCTCATGGTCGCGTGTAAGGGCGGTCCGGAGACGCGGCACCTCGTCTCTGCTGCCGTCATCGACGCGCTCGGTCCGAAGGGCACGCTCGTCAACGTCGCGCGCGGCAGCGTAGTCGACGAGCACGCGCTCATTGCGGCGCTGGCAGAGGGCCGGCTAGGTCACGCCGCCCTCGACGTATTCGAGAGCGCGCCCCATCCATCGCCCGAGCTCCTGAAGCTGCCCAATGTCATCTTGCAGCCGCATCACGGCAGCGCGACGGTGGAAACCCGCACCGCGATCGGACGACTCATGATCGATAATCTCAGCGCGCATTTCGGCGGGCGGCCATTGCTGACACCCGTGCTCTAGGCCCACGTGTTGGTCGCGTAAAAAATCCATTTATTCGGAAATAGCGAAAAGCCCGTTTGGTACCTCCTCGGTTATCAAACGACTTGCCCGCCATACCTCCCCCGCTGCGCGGTTGAGAGTTCCTCGGTCGCGTGCCCGACATGCCGGAAGAGGAGCAGATTATGGGCAAGCAAGCTTGGTCACGACAGGCGATCGGTCGCGCGGTCGCGCTTGCGCTTGTCATGCCGTCCACGACGCAAGCGCAAGCCTATCCCTTGGGCCACCACATCGGGGGCGCTTACCAAATGACGGCTGGCGCTGAGCAAGGCCCGGCCCTCGACGAAGCGCATCCAAAGGATGATGGTTCCATCATCGTCGAATGTCTGGGTTTCACTCGCATTATGCCTTCTGGCCGCGACGCCGACGCCACTTCGACGCTTCAGACCGTGAGCATGCCGCAGCATCCGTTCGGCCCGTCGACGTGCGGGCCAGGGGAAAAGCAGGGTGCCGGTGGTGGCGGGAGTGGCGGATTGATGACGGTCTTCTAACGACCGCCGTAACACAGGTCAGGACTCGCTCCGACAACCTCGGTCCGGCTCGGCCTCGCCGAGCCGCCGCACGTTTGCGTCTGGCGAAAATGTGAGCAAACGTGATCGCGGCCAACTTGCTAAGGCCCAACCAGCGGAACATGTCTGGCGCCGATAATCAGGTGATGACATGGACCGTATGACCAGCATGGCCACCTTTGTGAAGGTGGTGGAGAGCGGCGGCTTTTCCGCGGCCGCGCGCGCGCTGAGCATCTCCCCGAGCATGGTGACCGCTCACGTGCAATCGCTCGAGGAGCGGCTCGGCATTCGCCTCCTCAACCGCAGCACGCGCCGCGTGAGCCTGACCGAGGTCGGCCACGCCTATTACGAGCGCTGCTTGCAGATCCTGGCTGAGATGGAGGATGCCGATCGGATCGCCCAGGCCCTGCAGTCGACGCCGCGGGGCACGCTGCGCCTCAATACCTCGATCGCCATCCCACCCTTGCTCGCGCCGGTGATCGCCGAGTTCGTGGCGCTGTATCCAGAGGTGTCGATCAACTTGACGATGACCGATCGGATGATCGATCTCGTCGAGGAGGGATTCGATCTCGCGGTGCGCAACATGGCGGTGCCGGACTCGAGCCTGATCGTGCGCCGCGTCGCCACCTACCGTTTCGTCGTTTGCGGCGCGCCCGGCTACCTCGCTGCGCGAGGAACGCCCCGGTGGCCAAGCGACCTCGTGCATCACAACTGTCTGGTTTATTCGCAATCCGTGTGGGGCAACGAATGGCGGTTCGACGGACCGCAGGGGGAACAATCCGTCGCCGTCTCGGGCAATTTGCAAGCCAACAGCGACAACGCGCTGCGGCTCGCTGCCGTGCACGGCCAGGGTCTCGCATTGGCGCCGAGCTTTCTGCTCATCGATGAAATCAAGGCGGGTCGTCTCGTTCCGGTGCTGAGCGAATTCTTGCAGACGGAGCATGCCATCAACGCGATCTATCCCCATCGCCATCACCTCTCGGCGAAGGTCCGCACGTTCATCGATCTGCTGGTGAAGCACTTCCATGCGGACCCCGCCTGGGCCGATCCGTGCGGTTCTCGCGCCACCGTGAAGGCCGGCGCGGATCTCATCGCCGATGCGCCGGCGGCCGAACTGGCGATCGCGGCCGAATAACGCGCACATCGTTGCTTGGGGGTAAACCGGAGCCGCCTTGGCTTGCGGCTTTGCCGCGCCCGCAGGATTTCGCTAGCTTTCCCGACCGTCCAAGTTGGCGGGGCAGGGGCTGCAAGCCATGACGCAGGCGCAAATCGTCATCGATGGCGTGAGCCATTGCTATCGCCCGCCGACCGGCCGGCCTGTGCTCGCGCTCGAGGAGGTCTCGCTCGACGTCGGCGCGCGTGAGTTCGTAGCGCTGCTCGGACCCTCCGGCTGCGGCAAGTCGACGCTGCTCTATCTCATCGGCGGTTTTCTCCCTACGGAGACCGGCACGATCCTCGTCGAGGGCAAGCCGGTCGCCGCGCCCGGCCCGGATCGCGGCATCGTCTTTCAGCATTTCGCGCTGTTTCCGTGGAAGACAGTGCGCGGCAATGTGCTCTACGGCCTGGAGCGAATGGGACTTGCGCGGCAGGAACGCGAGAAGCGGGCGCAATCCTTCATCGACCTGGTCGGGCTCGATGGCTTCGAGGACAGCTACCCCTCGCAGCTGTCGGGCGGCATGCGGCAGCGCACCGCGATTGCGCGCACGCTCGCCTTCGATCCGAAGATCCTGCTGATGGACGAGCCGTTCGGCGCGCTCGACGCCCAGACCCGCGGCCTCATGCAATCCGAACTGCTGAGCATCTGGCAGCGCACGCCGAAGACCGTGATCTTCGTGACCCACGACGTGCAGGAGGCAGTCTATCTCGCCGATCGCGTGGCGGTCATGTCGGCGCGGCCAGGGCGCATCAAGACGATCGTCGATACCAAATTCGACAAGAGCGATCCCGCGATCTTCAAGAACCAGGGCTTCATCGACAAGGTCGACGAGATCTGGAACTTGGTTCGCATCGAGGCGATCAAAGCCCAGGGCGGCCGCCGTGAGTGACCGCGTCGCAGGCCTGACGGCGGCGCTGCTGCGGTATCTTCCGCTCCTCTTGCTCGCGCTCGCCTGGGAGGCCGGCGCGCGCAGCGGCCTGATCTCCACCTTGGCGCTGCCGCCGCTGAGCGCGGTGGCGACGGCCTGGATCGATCTCGTCAAGGACGGCGAGCTCATCAGCAACGGTGCGGCGTCGCTGTGGCGCACGGGCGCCGGGCTGACGCTGGCGATCGTGATTGGCGCCGCGCTCGGCATCTTCATGGCTTGGTGGCGTCCGGTAAACGTTCTGCTCAGTCCGTTGGTGGAAATGTTCTATCCGATGCCGAAATCGGCGCTCATCCCGGTCACCGTGCTGTGGCTCGGATTCGGCAACGGCTCGAAGATCCTGCTGATTTTTCTCGGCTGCATGCTGCCGGTCACCATCGGCGCGTTCAACGGCGCGCGTTCGAGCGAGCAGGTGCTGGTCTGGTCAGCGCGCAGTATGGGGGCGAATCGACCGCGCATGTTGTGGGACGTGGTGGTGCCGAGCGCGATGCCCGAGTTGCTCAACGGCATCCGCACCGCGCTCGCGCTCTCCTTCATCCTCATGGTCAGCTCCGAGCTGGTCGCGGCGCGCGAAGGATTTGGCTACCTCATCGGCTTCCTCGGCGCGAGCGGCACTTACGACGCGATGTTCGCGGTGGTTCTTACCGTGGCTTTGCTCGGCTTCATTGCCGACCGGATCTATCTCGTCCTCATGCAAAGGATGCTGCGGTGGCAGGAATAGACATGCCGGGCGGGCCGTTGGGCGAACTCGCGCGCGAGCCAGTGGCCTATCGCTGGCTGCGCACCGCCGGCTGGGGCTTTGCACGGGTGTTTTCGATCCTCGCGCTCGCGCTCGCCTGGGAGCTTGCGGCGCGTTCGGGCGCATTCACGCCCTACATGCTGCCGGCGCTCAGCGCGGTGCTGCAACGTATCTGGAGCGACCTCCTCACGGGCGATCTCCTCCTCAACACCGGCGTGACGCTCTACCGCGCGCTCACCGGATTTCTGATCGGGGCCGTCGCCGGCATTGCGCTGGGGATGGGAATTTCCCGCAACCGATTCACCAACTGGTTCTTCGACCCGATCATTTCCGTCGGCTTTCCCATGCCGAAGATCGCCTTCCTGCCGGTCGTCATGCTCTGGCTCGGCGTTTACGACGTTTCCAAGATCACGATGATCGCGGTCGAAGCGATCTTCCCCGTCGTTACGGCGACGGTCGTGGGCATCC
>Ga0306922_10004154_pt1 | contig 13684 bp, 13 predicted proteins | sample sta12Cox44000082_FD_203758 | JGI IMG/M metagenome (GOLD analysis project Ga0306922, IMG submission 203758) | Lab enrichment of tropical soil microbial communities from Luquillo Experimental Forest, Puerto Rico - statoxic.12C.oxic.44.000.082 (v2)... | ecosystem: Environmental > Terrestrial >... | reverse complement strand
AGAGCTGAACAGGAATTATAAGTCGAGAGTCCTGAGGTAAATACCCCTGAATGAACTAGCCCTTTTGTACTCACCTAAAAGCAGGAGCAACAAGCACCTATTGACTCGATTGAGACCCAAGGGTAGTGTTCTTTCCCGCAACCTCATCGGGGGTTGGCATGTCGGCCTGCCCGTAGTGGCACCGCTTCGCAGTGGCATGGGCTTTGTTTGGGCGATACCAGCACACCCGGAGAACCGTTATCGCTTTGAAACCGATCCGCCGGTATTGTTGGCCGTCCACACATTCGCACCATCAAAAGCTATTCCTACCGGAGCGTTCCCCGTTGGAAAAGTCCCGAGCACCGTTCCATCACAGTCGCGCAACTTGGTGATGTTATTGCTCCCCAGATTAGTCACCCACAGATTTGTTCCGTCGAAAGCGATGAACTGCGGACTAGATCCCACGGCGAATGTCCCGGTAATTTTTCCGTCCTTAGAACGCAGTCGGGTTAGGGTATTACTGTTGGAGTTGGCTACCCAGATGGATGTTCCATCGAAGGCCACCCCCACCGGATTCTGACCCACCGCGAACGTTCCTAGCAGCGCCCCATCCCTCGCACGCAGTTTTGTCACGGTATTCGCATTGCCCTGGTTCGCCACCCAGATGTTTTCCCCATCAAATGCCAAGCCAATCGGATTGGAGCCAGCCGGAAAAACGCCTAATGTCGCCCCATCGCTCGGGCGCACCTTGCTGACCGCATTGTCCAGGATGTCAGCGATCCAAATGCTGGCCCCATCAAACGCAATGACCCAGGGAAACTTGCCGGTCGGAAACGTACCCAGATTCTTTCCATCGCTGGCGCGTAGCTTGCTGACCGTGTTATCCAGAAGATTGGTCACCCAGATATTCGCCCCATCGAAAGCCGCATATCCGGGAATATTCCCAACGGGAAACGTTCCCAGCAGCCGACCATCATTGGCTCGTATTTTGGAGACAGAGTTGGTAGGCCCACCCACGGCCCAGATATTCTGCCCATCAAAAGCCAGACCGTTGGGACGGCCGCCTATTGGAAGCGTATTAACCACATTCGCGCCATACCAGCCCAGCAAAGCCAACTGGTTCACATTGGGCAAGGCGGAAACGTTGCAAGATCCCTGTGACGGCGGAGTTACGCTTGCCCCGGTAGCTCCCGTTGAACTCGGCTGAGCAAACAACAAGGAAGCACACCACATCAGCAGGACCGGAAACATTCGGCAGGTTCTCATCTGGTCTCTCCTTTCAGGCGAGAAAGAAATGTCGCGAAATCTTTATGCGTGGCGCAAGCCGAAGCCAGGCACAAACGGAAGGCGTAAGGGAAATCCTGAATCTCGGCCTTGGGTTAGGGGGGTCAAGAGTTTCTGTTTCATTATTCTCCTGTTTTCTCCGTCATGGCCGCCAGACTCGTGCTTCGCTTCCACGAGCAATGCTTGTGAATCTGCGGACCTGGGACGGTGGCACGCTGAGCTCTCACAAAACCTCAACTCGGTCTCGTTTAGTCTGCCGCTAAGCAGCCGGGGCCGGGTTGGGGTTTTGCCTCCGGGTACTTTGTGCTCTGCCTCTGAAAAGATTAATCCTCTGCGTCTATCTTTTGTCTCTCATTTATCTATCTGACCTCCATGTGACTCGGCATTCTCGATTGCACCGACGGTGCAGAGTACTGGCTAACTCCGCCGCCCGATGTACGAACTTGGGAAGCCGCAAGCGAGAAAATGCGCCGACCAGGAAGCAACCTATCATTCTGCGATAACTCGATCAGCTATGTCATTGAATCCAGGGTGCTTCGATGTTGACGGCAGTGACCAGTGACACGTGAGCTCATCAAGGACACGAATCAGAGTCCCGGTGTGTATCGGCATCGACGAACGACAAAAAGCTACTTTTGGTCGTGGCTAAGCGCCGTTCAGAGACGGGGTGCTGAACTCCCAATGATTTATGTTCCAAATGGCTGTAACGCGGCCTGAGTGGGAAACCGCCTACTTGGCGGCCGTCCTCTCACTTAACACGACGGCGAGAAGCTGTGAGTTGAAGGGTCTGAGGTGGGGTGACGTTGACCTTTTCTCCGGTATTCTAATTTAACGTTTCGCAAATCGAAAACACGGCGGGTGAGCGCATTGTGCCGCTAACGGATGTGGCAGCCTCCGCACTGGCAAGGTTACGCCGCGGGGGCTCAATCCTTTGGCCCGTTGAGCAGGGACAAATTTGTATTCGCGGCCTTTACGCAGAAGTTCACCTTCAGCGGCACGGAGATTGCAAGCTATGCTGTATAACCGGATGGGACCCGACCCGCCTTATCGGGAGTTGTCGCTCAGCGTGGTGCACTCTGACAAAGAAAGCCGGGTTGCCGGGCTTCCGCTTTCACGATTTGCGTCACTGCGCTATTACCCAGCTCGCGGAAGGAGGGGCGTCGGGTGCAACGATCATGAGCCTGGCAGGGCATGTCAGCAAACGGATGCTGGGGAGGTATAGTCACGTCTGCATGGAAGCCAAGCGTAAGGCAATGGAAGCCCTCGCCGAAAGCACTAAACGTGCGGGTTATGACACAACTCACGACACAAATGTCGTGACTCTGACAAAGAAACCCGTCTAATTGATTGAGGGATTTGGTGGACCTGGTCGGGATCGAACCGACGACCTCTTCCATGCCATGGAAGCGCGCTCCCAGCTGCGCCACAGGCCCACTTGGTTAGGCAATGCCGTTGCCATACTTGCAAAATAGCAACAGGGCACCTCTTGGATTTTCTCGCAGCCGCGCAGCTTAGTCAAACAACTCAACGAGCTGAAGCCCAAGGAGCCGAGTTCATGCAGCACTCATCTGTTGGCACGGAAGCCGCCTCATTTGTGCCGACCGGCATCGTCATGACCTCCTTGGCAGCCTGCGTAAGGTCGCATTCTCGCAGGTCGACCGCTGAACGCGGGTCGGGCATGCCGGTCAAAGCCTTTTTCCCAACACCTGTTGGGCATTTTGCTGCATCAAACTAACATCTACGACTCGCAGTTATAGCGTGCTCAAATTCTTCGCCGCTCTCGTGAGGAGATTCTGCTTCGGCAGCAAGTTAAGGATGAAACTCGTCATCTCATGCCTTGGATTGTGCGCGGCAGCCGGATCACTTCTGGCCCAAACAGCATCGCAACCCCCTCCAGCTAGCCCGGCGACGGCCTCGACGGCAGGCCACCCCGCGATGACTTCCGTTATTCCCGATTTGGATCGGCTTCAGGCTGCTGCTTCGCAGATCTCCGCGACCATTAGCCACATGCGAATCGAAAGGTGGAAAGCCGACAGTAACTCGAAACAGCAGGCACAGTCGAATGCCGACTCCATTCAGCGCAACCTAACCTCGGCCTTGCCGAGAATGATCGATAGCGTTCGTTCCTCGCCACAGGATCTCGGCGCGGAGTTCAAGCTCTATCGCAACGCAAATGCCCTCTACGACGTCATGAGTTCTCTCACGGAATCGGCCGGAGCATTTGGGCCAAGGGGTGACTACGAGGCATTGGCGCAGCAACTCGGGGTTCTCGACTCGGTGCGCCGGAACTTGGGCGATGCGATCGAGCAATTGGCGGCGTCGACACAATCGGAAATGGGTCAATTGCGCATCGAATTGCAGGTGGCGCAGCGGGCCGCAGCTGCGGCTGCAGCCGCACCTCCTAAGAAAATCGTGATCGTCGACGACAACGCCTCCGACAAGAAGGCCACGACCAAGAAGAAGCCGGCGGCGAAGAAACCACCTAACGCCGACGAAAATGCTCCTTCAAACACCTCTGCCCCGAAAAACTGACGTCCAGTCGCGAGCACTCATGTTCATTTGACCTGGATTCCTCCTGCCGAGGGGCGCCTGACGAACCGACACAAAAAAATCCGCCTTGTGCTTATAGGGCTATGGATTCAACGCCTGTTAATCGAGAACGGGAACAAATAGCCGCCCTGCGGGGTCTATTTTCATAGATCTTGGACGGGCTGGGGGCGGAAGCCGGGACAAGATCTCTGGGAGAGAAGGCTTTCGTGTCGGAACGAGGACTTTCAAGTATGTTGTTGCGGTCTCTGAAACTATTTATGATGAGGTAAACGCCGTAAGAAACATGGCGGGAGCAACAACCTTGAGTGACCTCGCAAGTGCGATAGGCGTCCGCACTGAAGAAGCGGCGATCGTGGCCGAGTTGAAGGCCGGATCGGAAGAAGCGTTCGCGTGGCTGATCGCACAATACCATCAGCCGGTGTACAGCCTGGTGCACCGTATCTTGGATGATCCATCCGACGCAGCCGACACCACCCAGGATGTGTTTATAAAGGTGTTTCGCGGCATCGGGAGCTTTAATGCCAACTCGAGCCTGAAGACCTGGATTTATCGTATTGCTTTGCATGAAGCGTCCAACCAGCGGCGCTGGTGGTTCCGGCATAAGTTTCGCGAGATGTCGATCGAACCGGGGACAGAGACTGACGGTCACCGCGGGATGCCGCTTAGAGACTTACTGGTGGACGAGAGCAAATCGCCGCTCGACAACGTCTACGATGAGGAATTGCGCTCTCGCGTTGAACACGAACTGAGGGCGATAGCCGAACCCTATCGCACGACACTAATCCTGCGGGACATTGAGGACTTGTCGTACGAGCAGATCGCCGACGTAATGCAGACTTCGCTTGGAACTGTCAAGTCGCGGCTAGTGCGGGGCCGTGAAGTCCTGCGCAAGAGATTAGAACGCTGTTTGCCATTGTTCGGGATTCACACTCATTCCGAGCGCGCGAGCCAGCCCCGCCAGAGAGGACAGCTTGCGGGTCAAGAAATTGAGGTCATGCCATGAAGTGCTCAGTTGCGCAACGACTCATGTCGTCGTACCTGGACGCGGCCCTCACTCGCAGCGAATTTTCCCAGGTGCATGAGCATCTGACCGCGTGCAGGAAGTGTGCAACGCGGTATGCCTCGTTACAACGCACACAGAGCCTGGTGGGTTCGCTTGGGCGAAAGGCCGTGCCAGCGGATCTTGCACTCCGCCTTCGAGTTGTTCTTTCTCAGGAGTTGGCCAACGCACGCCGGTCACGCTGGGAGATGCGGCGCGTGCGCTGGCAGAACGCGGTCAACGCATTCATGGTTCCTGCCACGGCTTCGGTGGTCACAACCCTGATCATCTTTGGCCTTCTCATCAGCTTCTTGGTTCCGGCACAACTGACGGCCTCGAATGATGTGCCTACCATGCTGTACACGCCACCGCAACTCCAGTTCACGCCCTTTGAGCTGGGAATGGGTAATGCCACCGACTCCCTGGTGGTGGAAGCGTATGTCGGTGCCGATGGCCGTGTTCTGGATTACCGCATCCTCTCCGGCGGCGAAGATGAGCGGATTCTGTCAGAACTAAAGAACATGTTGATCTTCACTACCTTCCATCCGGCAACCAGCTTCGGGCGGCCAACTGCGGGTCGGGCCATTCTGACGTTTTCCAAGATTCAAGTGAAGGGCTAAAGGCCAATTGGTCCTCTAGGAACGAACCGGGCATCAGCTGCTTGAGGGTGCCCGGATTTACTCGCGCGGGAGATCTCGTTTGACTCGACAATGCGCAACCCGTTGAGACTTCAGCCATGGACGACATGCCTGGTATTCCTTGGACTGAGCGGCGTAACGTCCTAACGTCAAACAATCACCCGGTTCGAAGGTCTTGAAACCCGAGCTGTCGTGCAATCGAAGGCGCTCATGATAACTCCGCAGTAATAAACATGGAGGAGCCGAAGATACCTTCTCTCCAGTCAGACCATGCATTTGCATGCTCCTCGCCTCCCCTCGTAAACTGGAGAAACTGACTCTTTGCCTTCCAGGTTTCAGGAGGCTCTTCTGAGCTCTTCTTTCCGCTTACTCTTACTGCCGCTTCTGGTGGCGGCGGCTTGTTGCGCCGAAACCGGCCAGAACCGGGCGACTCTCGACGTCAGCGAAACACTGTTCAGCGCGGTTTCAGCCATTAATGTGTGCGGGTACGACCACGAGTTGCAGTCGTCTTCACCGACCCGGTCGCAGGTTCGAAGTGAGTTGGCGGAGGCCAGCAAGTCACCCGAGGTCGCCAAGGTTGCGAGCGAAATGTGCAACTTTTATCACGACCACCGGCAGAGCGACAGCGGTCACGAGCTGGCGCAGTACGTTTCCCTGGCGCTGAATCTTGGGAACCCGCCGGATTTCACGCCCCAGCATGCCGAAGCAGATATGCCCCCGGACGCGATTTACGTGCTGGGTTTTGCTCCCTTGCTGAAAGAGTATTATGCCGCGGCGAAGATGCACCGGATCTGGCTGAAGCACCAGCCGGAATACTCTGCTTTGATTGACCGCTATCATGAGCCGGTGGCAAAGATGATCAGCACGACAGACAATTACCTGCGGATGCCAGTCTCAGGGTACGCCGGCCGCACCTTCACCATTTATCTTGAGCCCACGTGTGCGCCCGGACAGGTCAACTCCCGCAACTACTATCAGGATCTTTTCTACGTAGTGGTTGCCCCCGCCGGAAACGACATTCACATCGAAGCCATCCGCCACACCTACTTGCACTTTGTCCTTGAACCGTTGATCGGGAGACGGGCAACAGCACTTAAGCGCCTGGAACCCCTGCTGGCCTACGTCAAAAAGTCACCTATGCCGGAGGAGTACCGGCATGACATTGGATTGCTGGTGATTGAATGCCTGATCCGGGCGCTTGAGGCCCGCATGCCTGCTGATCCCAAGCTGCAGGAAAAGGACCGTCTGGCGCTCGTAAGACAAGACCAAGAGGAAGGCTACGTCCTTACAGAAGTCTTCTACAATGACTTGAAAGCCTTCGAAAGGGACAACAGGGGCTTGCAGGACGCGTTTCCCGACTTCCTGCACAGTATCGACCTGGATGACCAGGAGAAACGTGCCGGCCAAACACAATTTGCGACGCAGGCTGCTCCAGAGATAATGCGGACCGCAAATCCCGCATCCCAACAGAAGATCGTCTTGGCGGAGCAGGATCTGGCCAGTGGCAATCCGATCGAGGCTCAGAAACTGGCACAGGAGTCTCTGGATGCCAAAGAAGACGCATCGCGCGCCTACTTCGTGCTGGCGCGGGCCGCCACAATGCAAGGAAATATGCAGGGTGCACGAGACAATTTCCAAAAGGCGCTGGAATCGGCCAAGGATCCGCGGATTGCGGCATGGTGTCACATTTACCTGGGACGTATCCTCGACTTGCAGGATGAGCGTGAGGCCGCTGTCGAACAATATCAGGCAGCGCTCACGACTGGTGACGTTTCGATTGACACCAGGAACGCCGCCGAGCGAGGACTGAAACAACCGTATGAGCCGCCCCCGGCCAAGCCGGAAAAAGAATGAGACTTGCCTTACTGGAAAGCGCGCATGTCTGCCGCGGCCAACGAAAGGACAGATTATGAAAACGAATTTGGCAATACTTACAATGTTGGCAGCGGCGACGGTTGTGGCAGCTCAATCGGCCCCATCGAAAAGCCAGAGTCCGGCGCAGGGCGCACAAACACAGACGCAACCAGCTACAGCCACACATCAGCCGCAAGCGAAGACTAAGGACGAATTCGACGCATACCAGGCCGCGGCCGCGGAAACTGATCCTGCCAAACTGGAGGCGGCTGCCGACGCGTTCGCGCAGAAATATCCGACCAGCGACCTTCGGGCTCTCCTCTACGTCCGCGACATGAGCCTCTATCAACAGGCAAACAATTCGGCCAAAGTGATCGAGGTAGGGCGCAAAGCAATCGTGATCGATGCGACCAACCCCGTCCCGCTGGTGAACACCGCCTCGGCACTGGCTGAAACCACGCACGACAGTGATCTTGACCATGACGCCAGACTCAACGAGGCTGGCAAGGATGCGCAAGGTGCAATCGATAACATCAACAATCTGCAGGTGCCGCCGAACGTTGCAGCCGATCGAGTGGCCCAGGTAAAGGCCAGCATTCTGTCCATGGCTTATGACGCCCTTGCCGTCGTAGAAATGAATAAGAAGGACTATGCCGCCTCCGAGCAGAATCTTTTGAAGGCTATCGATGCGAGTAAGAATCAGCCGGAGGGCGTTATTTACCTGCGTCTTTCGGTCGTCCAGGACAATCTGAAAAAATATCCTGAAGCACTGGATTCGGCCACCAAGGCAGTCCAGTATTCTCCGGATGGCAGCCCGGAGCAGAATTTGGCGAAACAACAATTGTCACGTGTGCAGAAGCTCATGATGTCGGCTCCAGCACCGGCGCCTGGAAGCTCGCCCTCGCCTGCGCCGTCGAACAATCCCAACCCACCGAATCCTCAGACACAGACACCGCCTCCACAACCACACTGATGCCATTCCGTGAAATCTCGGCGCTGGAACAGGCTCTCGGTCACCACTTCCAGAGTCAGGCCCTGATCGAACAGGCTCTGACGCACTCCTCGCACGCACGCGAGGTGGAATCGCAAACCACCGCGACTCGAACGGCATCCCCGTGCCTGGACAACGAACAGATGGAGTTTCTCGGCGACGCTGTCCTTGGCTTCGTCGTGAGCCAGGAACTGTTTCGGCGTTTTCCTCAGTACTCCGAAGGCGAACTGTCCAAGCTGAGAGCGCACATAGTGAGCGCGCGTCATCTACTTCGCCCGGCCCGCAACCTGGACGTAGGCAGGTATCTACGTCTGGGCAGAGGTGAAGAGCGCAGCGGTGGGCGGAGCAAGAGCGCCTTGCTGGTGGACGCACTGGAGGCCATTATCGCCGCCCTGTTTCTGGACGCCGGAATGGAGGCTGCACAGCGTTTCATCCTTAGTGCCATTGTCGACCCTGAACTCACTGAGTTACAAAGGGGTGGGGGTGAGAAGCTTCCGGTCATTGACTACAAATCGGCCCTACAGGAGGCGCTGCATGCCTTGGGACGTACCCAGCCACGATACTTGCTGGTGAAGGAAGAGGGCCCGGAGCATCGCAAGATGTTTACTGTCGAAGCTCATGTTGTGTCCCGCAGCGGAGATGCAGCCGAGTTCGTGTGCCGTGCCGAGGGCAGTACCAAAAAGCGGGCTGAGCAAATGGCTGCACGTGAAGCCTGGGAATATCTACAATCATTCGAGGCTGGGTCCGTGGCGAAGGCCAGCAGGCCCACCGGGGAAGCCTCTGAGCGTTCATGAACGAAGTCCAAGCAGATCCCGCAATGATCGGCCAAGGGCGACAGCCGGAAATGCAGGTTGGTTGCTCTCCCGTCTCTCCAACGCAAGCGCATCAACACAGCGAGCGTGGCAGTTGGCACTCGCTACAGTCACTAGCCAGCACGATTGTAATCGCAGTATTCGTGATCACGTTCGTCGTGCAGGCGTTCCAGATTCCCTCCGAATCTATGGAGAAAACGCTCCTGGTAGGCGACTATCTCCTGGTGGACAAGGCACATTACGGCGAGTCGCGATTCTGGGGGTGGCTGCTCCCATACCACAAGATTCAACGGCAGGAGATCATCGTCTTCCGTTATCCAGTGAATCCCTCCCAGCATTTCGTGAAGCGCGTAGTCGCAATTCCGGGAGACCATGTCCGGCTGCTCAACAAACATGTGTACGTGAATGGCGTTAAGCAAGACGACGACTATGCGACCTTTAACTGGACAACACACGATCGCTTCCGCGACAACTTTCCAGATGGCGGCCTCTACGGTGACAAGATTACGTCCAAGTGGTTTCTCCAGGCTCATAAGCTGCTGGAGGATGGTGAGCTGATCGTGCCTGAAGGATCGTACTTTGTGCTCGGCGATAATCGCGATGACAGCTATGACTCTCGATACTGGGGCTTTGTGCCTCGCGAGGCCATTGTTGGACGACCTTTGCTCATTTACTGGTCCATGGACCGCGACTTTGGCGACCCCGTCGATGATGCTTCGTCTGGTAAACTTTCGACTTTGGCATTCAACGTCAGTCGGCTGGTCGACAGCCTGCGGTGGCACCGCATGCTCCGGATCGTACATTAGTCCGGAATTCCAAGGGATACACCTACAAGGAAGGGCACAGTTTGGCGGTCACAAAAAAACCACCGAAGGTCCTGGCACAGAAACCGGAGAAAATTGAAAAGGCTTCCAAGCCGAAGGAAACCACTTCGGAGTTTATCGCCTCCATCGCTGTCGTTTTGGTAACCGGCCTTTTCATCATAACTTTCGTGATGCAGGCCTTCGAGATTCCGTCCAGCTCGATGGAAAACACCTTGCTGATCGGCGATCACGTCTTCGTGGACCGCATGATGCTGGCCCCCAGAAGCAGTTGGATAGGGCCGCTAATTCCTTACCGTAACCCCAGGCACGGTGATGTATTTGTCTTCATTTCACCGGCCACGCCCGGGCTTTACGTCGTTAAGCGTGTGATTGGGATTCCCGGAGACCGCATCCGTCTGGTGGATGGGGTGGTCTACCGCAACGGTGAAAAACTGAACGAGCCGTACGTAATCCGCGACGGTACGTACAACGGCTATCGCGACAACTTCCCCAGCCTGCCGGCCAGCGATTTTGAAAATGTCACTCCGGAGTGGCGTCTCACTTTGCCGCCTCACATACAAAATGGAGAGCTGGTTGTGCCTCCGGACGGCATCTTCGCAATGGGCGACAACCGCGACGTCAGCCTTGACAGCCGTTACTGGGGCTTTGTACCGCAGGAGAACATCGTCGGCCGGCCCATGTTCATTTACTGGTCATTTGAGACTCCTCGCGACGAGTACACCCGGACCAGCATCGGTGACCGGCTGCAATTCTTTTTCACCATCGTGTTTCATTTCCTGGATCGGACACGCTGGTCACGGATGTTCCACGTGGTGCACTGATGCCCGGCCGGATCTCTCGGCGAACGACGTGGATGTGGGTCCTGCTTGCATTGATTGTGCTGGGCGTGTTGCTGCCGCCTTACGTCAATGTCAATCGCTTCCGCAGCCGCGTCACGGCATCGATTGGACGTGCCCTGGGGCGCGAGGTCGCCGTCTCCAATATTGCGCTGCAACTTCTGCCACGTCCCGGCCTGGTGCTCGCAAATTTTGTCGTCGCGGACGGCCCCGGCTACGGTTCGGAACCCATGCTTCAAGCCGGCACGGTTACTGCGCTGCTTCGGATGAGCTCGCTGTGGCGGGGGCGTCTGGAGATCGGCACGTTGGAGCTCGACGATCCTAGCCTCAACCTAGTTCGCCGCTCCGACGGTCGTTGGAACCTTGAAGAACTCGTTCAACGCACGGCAGAGGTTCCGTCGGCTCCCACCAGCAAAGTAAGTCCCGAAACCCGGCTCCGATTCCCCTATGTGAAGGCTTCCTCGGGACGCATTAATTTCAAACTGGGCGACGTCAAGAAAGCTTTTGCTGTCTCCGATGCCGACTTCGGTCTTTGGCAGGAGTCGGAGAACGATTGGGGCCTGCGCCTGGAAGGCAGGCCGGTACGTACGGATGTGAATCTCAGCGATTCTGGAACGGTTAGCCTGGAAGGGCGTTTCCAGCGAGCCGCGACTACGCAGGATACACCTCTCAGCATCAGGGTCGTCTACCGGCAGGCACAGCTTGGCGCGGTCAGCAAGCTCGCTTTCGGCCGGGATCGGGGCTGGCGTGGTTCCGTCAGTGGCAGTGCAAGTCTTTCCGGCACGCCGTCGGCACTCAGCATCACTCTTGACGGCGAAGTTAATGATTTTCGCCGCTACGATATCGCCCTCGGTGAAGCCCTGCGTTTGCGGATACACTGCGTGGGAGCCTATTCGTCGCCGGTTGATGCCGTGCAGGACTTGCAATGTGAATCTCCTGTCGGGGACGGGGTAATCCGCATCCGTGGCAATGAACGGGGCTGGCCCGGCGGGAGCTACGCTTTCGGCGTCGCAGCAGATCAGCTTCCCATGGAGCGGGTCGTGGCGTTCGCACGCCACGCCAAGAAGGACTTGCCATCTGATCTTACCGCTACGGGGACGATGGACGCGGTTTTCACGGTTCAAGAGTCGCCTGGTGGCGCAGCTACATGGTCTGGTGGTGGCACAGCCAAGGACATTGTGCTTCATTCGGGCGTGCTGAAGAAAGATCTGGAACTGGGAGAACTACAGTTCGCTATCCCCGCGAACGAGACGCGAGCTGTGCGACATGTCGCTAGCAGGAAAGGAAAGGGCGCAACCAACGATGGGCTGCGCCTGGTCGTAAAACCTCTTGCGATTCCTTTGGGAGCCTCTCCTCCGGCCATAGCTGCTGCTGTTTTCGATAGCGAACGATATCAGGTTAGCCTTACCGGAAATGCCGAGCTGTCCCAGTTACTCAGCGTCGCGCGGTCTGTCGGGGTGGGCACGCCGGGCATCGGCCTTGAGGGCAATGCGGACATCAATCTCAAGATGTCGGGAACCTGGGCTGGGTTCGCGCCCCCGGCCCCATCCGGAAAGGTTGACGTCCACAACATTACGGCTGAGCTGCAGGGTGTCGCGGAACCGCTGCAAGTTACCAGCGCTGCGGCCGCCATCAGTGATCAGGCGCTTAACATTAACTCGTTCACGGCCGCATTCGCAGATGGACCGGTATTTAACGGATCGGCAAGCTTCCCGGTGCACTGCACCGCTCCGGAAACTTGCGTCGTGCACTTCGATGTTCACACAGGCGATGTGACGCTTGCGCGCATGAATCAGCTTCTCAATCCAAGCTTCGTAAGCCGTCCATGGTATCGATTACTCGCAGTGTGGCAGCGCCACGAAGACGCCTTGTTGAAGCTGCGAGCCAGTGGCCACTTCTCCGCGACGCGCCTGGCAATGGCCTCGCTGGTAGCCAGCAATGTCAGCGGCGACCTGACGTTGGACGCCGGCAAGATCCGACTGAACATCGTCGGCTCGGAGTTGCTTGGCGGAAATCATTCGGGCGTGTGGAATGCAGACTTCACCCAATCACCACCTCGATTTGTGGGAGGCGGTACCGTCAGCCGAATCTCGATGGAGCAACTTTCTGTGCTGATGCACGATAGCTGGGCTGCCGGTGCGGCCAGCGGCAAGTATGCGATGTCCTTGCAGGGGTCGGATGCAGCAACTTTACGCAATTCAGCCGACGGTTCGGCGACCTTCACATGGAATTCCGGCTCCTTGCGTCACGTAGCCCTCGAAGGACACAGCGGGCCAATCACGTTTTCCGCCTTCACCGGTAACATGTCACTAGAGAAGGGCAAATTCACGCTGTCCGACGGCGAGATGCAAGCAGGTAACACCTCTTTTGCGGTCAAGGGCACCGCATCCTACGATCGCAATGTTGACTTCCGATTCGAACATCCTGGCGGACAGTCCTACACGATCTCCGGATCGCTGGACAAGCCGCGCGTCGAACCTGTCACGCCATCCACGGAAGCACAGCTGCGATGAGCAGCCACTGATTTCTCTCACGATCTTCATCGCAAAGCATTGCTGATGAACCCTGACACGTCCTGCTTCAAGTGATCCAGCGACTCGCTTCTGATATAGACCATGTGTCCGGCCTCGTAGTAGCCGAGGGAGATTCTGGTGTGCTGCTGAGCATCGAGGTTCATATGATTCAGCGTGTACTGCGTCGCAAAGTAAGGCGTCGCCAGGTCGTAATAGCCGGAGGCGACAAACAGCTTCATGTATGGGTTCTTCACGAATGCCGTGTGCAGCAGCTCGCTGGTATCCGGAAATCCTTCACGTGCCGATCCCCAGTTCCACTCTCCGATTCCGCCTCCAAGAATGTAGTACTCCAGATCCGTCTTGT
>Ga0306922_10004150_pt1 | contig 13688 bp, 6 predicted proteins | sample sta12Cox44000082_FD_203758 | JGI IMG/M metagenome (GOLD analysis project Ga0306922, IMG submission 203758) | Lab enrichment of tropical soil microbial communities from Luquillo Experimental Forest, Puerto Rico - statoxic.12C.oxic.44.000.082 (v2)... | ecosystem: Environmental > Terrestrial > Soil... | reverse complement strand
TGCCGCTATTAGCAGATATCACACATGCAGACGGGTCATTAATTCAGCATAGGTTCGGCGGTAAACAGGGGGAGAGTGCCCGGCTGGCAAGAAGTTGTCATGTGTACAAAATCAGTAAACAGCAGGTATTTCTTTAGTTAATGGGCAGATCAAATGCTTTGTTAATCTTCCGTGTTGCTGTACAATCCTTCTCGAATATTGGGCAGGTCGAGATTTCCTGCGTTTGTAAAGGCTGTACAGCACAACAAAAGAGGACCCGAGCTTGGCCTCTCTGGTCACGGTACTGCTAGAGTTCCGGAGGATTACGAATGTCATCTCATTGCGAGGTAGTCCCGAAACGCACTGTTGCAACAGCAGTTGCAATTGCGTTCGCGCTGTGTCTGCTGGGCAGTCAAGCCGCGGCGCAGGTAACCATCCAACCAAAAGTCGAGGTCTACGGTGGGTATTCGTGGTTGCACCCTAACGGCTTCTATGGCCAATTTGACAATGGCATCAAAACCGCCGACATCGTTGACGGCTTTGACATTTCTGGCGTCTATTATCTGCCGAACCTGCACAACCTCGGGCTCTTGATCGACGGAAGCGGACACTTCAACAAGTCGCATGTTCCCGGCGGAGTGAATGTCGGTATTGGAGACTTGGGCCTGCAATATAAGTGGCACACCGATCAATTGTCGCCGTTTGCGCGAATTGCGGTTGGCGCCGACCGCCTTGTGCCTCCCGCGGGCCTTGGACCGGCGCAATGGCGTCCGGCCATCATCGCCGGCGGCGGCCTGGATTTGACGGTCACGCATCGTTTTTCGATTCGTGTCGTCCAGGCTGACTACATCTGGACTTACTTTAACCCAGCCGGCATACGTCCTTATTCCAACTCCACCACCTGGAACATGATTCGCCTGTCCGCGGGTTTGCTTGTCAACTTCGGCAATTACGCCGGGGTGCCTCCGACCGCGACTTGTACTGCCAATCCACCCTCCGTGAAACAGGGTGAGCCGCTCACGGTTAGCGCCACCGGTGCCGGCTTCAACCCCAAGCACACTCTGACTTACGGCTGGACCACGACCGGTGGCAAGCTGGCGACCCCGAACGCGCAGAGCTCGACCATTGACACGACGGGTGCTACGCCCGGCAGCTACGTAGCCAACGCCACGATCACCGATCCCAAGGGTCCGAAGAACGCGAATGTGGCGAACTGCGGAGCCAACTATACAATCGCAGAGCTTCCAAAGAATCCGCCGCAAGTTTCCTGCCAGGCTGCCCCGTTGACGGTGAAGGCCGGTGAACCCTCCACCATCACCGCCAGTGCAACCAGCCCGGACAATGCGGAAATCACGGGTTACACTTACCAGGCTTCTGCTGGCACAGTGACCGGAACGGGTACAACGGCGACGTTTGACAGTACCGGCTTGCCGAGCGGACCTGTGACGATAACCGTGACAGCTACTGATTCTCGTGGCTTGACCGGCACGTGCACTTCGACGGTCACCGTCGAGGCACCGCCGCCACCGCCGCAGTGCAGCGCTCGTACGCCGATCCAGTTCATACAGCGTCCGCACCAGCGGTACATCCCGTGGCGTGTTGACAACGAAGCCAAGGCGATCCTGGACGACGACGCCTCCGCGTTGAAGAACGATCCCAATGCGAAGCTTGTCATCGTCGGCTATGCTGACGGCGAGCCGCCCGTGTATGAAGGCAAGGGCAAGAACCGCCATCAGATGGATCTGGCTGCGCAACGTGCCGTGAACGCGAAGGCGTATCTGGTACAGCAGCAGGGTATCGACCCAAGCCGCATCGAAGTCAGAAAGGGAACCGGCAAGGACCATGTTGCCGATATCTTCTGGCTGCCGCAAGGTGCCGATTCTGCCAGCTGTGCGTTGCTGCAGGGAACGACACCTGTAGACGAGTCAGTCGTGAAACCGAGCGAGAATGCTTACCCGAAGCCGCGTAGCGCGGCTCCGACACACCACAGGGCTAAGAAAGCAGCTCCTGCGGCGCAATAGCATTACGCACTAGCTGGAACTCTGGGCCGGTGAGAGGGCAACCTCTTACCGGCTTTTTTCTACGGATTGAGTGATGGCGCAGAGCGGGTCTGGTTGCGCCACTGGTTGCTTAGCGCGCACACGGTGCAAGCCGCCCCGGCATGCGAAGCTTGTCCCTGCAAACGGAGCCTGCCAAGTGCGGCAGGGAGATTCCATAACAGGTCAGCTAATGCTGACTGCCTTGATTGCCAGGGTACCTCAAAGGTTTTTGCAGGTTACGCCGCCAGCAACTCCGAGTTATCATCATAGGGATGGGGAGTTCTTCTTGTATCAATTGACGATGCGCAACTCACTTCGGTTCTGTAACATCCTGGCTCTGGGCTTCGCTCTACTGTTGACGGTTGCCGCGAATGCCTCCGATTGGCAACTGATTGGGCCCGAGGGTGGCGACGTACGCTCGCTCACCTACGATCCCAGCGATCCGAGCCGCATCCTGCTTGGCACCAGCGCAGGTCAATTGTTTGTGTCGCACGATGCCGGTGCCTCGTGGGCGCCGTTCGCGCATCTTGGCCCGAACGATGATTACGTTCTCGACCACGTCATTTTCGATCCCACACATCCTGCCACCGTCTATGTTGCGGGATGGAGCCTTTACAACAATACTGAGGGGGATGTGTTTCGGTCGGATGATGGCGGACAAACCTGGCGAACCTTGAAAGCTGTACATGGAATGTCGGTGCGTACCATGACCATGGCTCCCAGCGACCATAACATGCTGGTGATTGGGACGCTCGATGGCCTCTTCCGTTCGCGCGACGGAGGAGAGACCTGGGAACGGATATCGCCCGAGCATCATTCGGACATTAAGAACATCGAATCCGTCGCCGTCGATCCGAAGAATACGGATGTGATTTATGCCGGCACGTTCCACCTGCCGTGGAAGACCGAAGATGGCGGCAGGAACTGGCACAGCATCACGGAAGGATGGCTGCTGGACTCCGATGTCTTCAGTATTGTCATCGATCCCAAGACGCCGTCTACGATTTATGCCAGTGCCTGCTCCGGAATCTACAAGAGCCTGAATGGTGGCGAGCTGTTCAGCCGCATCCGTGGCATTCCGCACTCGGCGATTCGCACACGCGTCCTTAAGCAGGATCCGCTGCGTCCCGAAATAGTGTATGCCGGCACGACGGGCGGGTTGTGGAAGACCTTTGACGGCGGCAGCAAGTGGGAGCTCTACTCCGCGCCCGACATTATCATTAACGATGTCCTGATTGATCCGCGCGAGCCCGATCATGTTCTGTTGGCCACCGATCGTGCAGGGGTGCTCTCCAGCAACGATGGCTTCGACCATTACGTGACGTCGAACCGTGGGTTTTCCCACCGCGTTGTCGGCGCAGTCATCTCGGACCGGAAAGATCCGAACCGTCTCTACGTGGGCGTCATGAATGACAAGAATCTGGGCGGCGTGTTCTACAGTGACGATGCAGGAAGAAGCTGGCACCAGTCGAGTCGCGGCCTGGACGAGCGTGACGTGCTAAGCCTCGGCCAGACACCCGGTGGTGTGCTCCTCGCCGGCACCAACCACGGCATCTTCTCCCTGCCGGCAATGAATGGTTCATGGACGCCGGCGGCGATGATCCGCGGCCCTGTTCCGCAGTGGCGCGAACAGGCTGCAGACTGGCAGCCCAATTATCAGGACGTTGGTAAAGGCACCTCCACGGCCAAAAAGGCTGCCTCAAAGCAGGCTGCACCTGCACGCAAGACGGTGAAGCCAAAACCCCCAGTCGAGGCTGTCATTCCTGCCGCCAATGCGCCTCGTGTGCGTTCGATCGCGATTGCGGATAAGGCGTGGTTTGCAGCAACGGACGAAGGGTTATTCATCAGCGTTGATCAAGGACACAAGTGGTACGGCGAACCGATTGAAGGCCAGCTGGATTTCCAGGCCGTCAGTGATGGCGGTTCCGGCCTGCTTACACTCGTGAGCACCAAACGAGCCTTCTTGTCGAACGACGGAGGCCGGACGTGGACGGAAGTAACCCCTCCACCTTATGTCACCATCCTGTTCGGCTTCGCCGCAACACCCGGCCCAATCCTGTGGCTGGGAGCGCGTGAAGGCGCGCTGCGGTCAACCGATGGCGGCAAGACCTGGCGGCACGTACTAGGTGGACTTCCGCCGCGCGACGTACTGGGCGTGCGCTATGACGACCAGACACAACGCCTGTTGGCCACCGCCGTCAACACTCATGGTTTCTTCGAGAGCCGGGATGACGGTCGCACCTGGACGCGTACCTCAGATACCGGAGTTTCGATTCGCACCGCCATGAGTTACCAGGGCCGGTTGTTGGCAGCATCAACCTTCAATGGCCTCGTGCTCGAGCAAGGCGGACAAGCCGTCGCGGCTGGGTCAGGAAGAGCTACGCAACCCAGTTCGCTCGACAGCCGCTGATCGTTGACAGCAACCCCCGGATCGACGGTGGTCGGGAAGGAGCGGTCCTTCCCGATTCGCTTTTTCAGCAGCATTTCAGGTCGTGTCGCGCGGAGGCAGCACTTCGCTACCTCGATTTGCTCCCTGACAATAGATTCCGGGAGGCTACCGCAAAGCGACGACAAGAGGCGATAGCCCGAGCTGCCTGGTGGGATCAAGCTCTGCCACCGTACCAGACAAGCTGCGGCAGGCGTGATGGGTGACCCTGGCGCCAGCGCCGGGAGAGCATGCCCGGAACAATCGGAGCCGCAGGCGGCGATGCCCAACGGAAGTCAGCGGCCCAATCGGGTATCTTTGCAAGATCCCATATTTTCCGGTGGAGAAACGGGGCTCCGTTCCGGGATCCGTCTTGCTCCTGCCTTCTTCAGCTTCTTGCTTCTGCCGCTCACAAACACTGTGTGGCCAATTAGCAGGCCTTACTCATAAAACACCATGCTTGCTGTTCCATAAACGTTTCTTGAACAGCCCGAGCCGAACAGGAGACGAACATGGAGCGACACGAAACAAACTTTCAGCGGCCTGAGATTGATCAGTAGCGCCCGGCCCAGCGTAGCTGATGAACCACTTGTTGCCTCGCCTCGGCCGGCTCCACAATGCAAGGCGAGAGCAGCGGACGGACGAACATATTCGTGGGCAGGGCCTCTGCATGCCGGCCGGCAGTTACGGTGACGGCACAGGAAGCTGAACGTGGAGGCACCCGCCCCTTCCAGAGTGGCGGGTGGGTGCTCCGGCACGCCCGGCTTCTGCTTTCTCCCGCCGTTACCACGGGCCTCTCACACCGGCATGTGATGCACGCACTAGAACATTTTTCCCAAAAGGGGATGATGACAGAGGAGTCGTAATTTTGTGCCGCGGAGACGGATTTGTCGCAAAGTCTTCGCGGGGAAGGTGATTGGCGTGCTTTCTGCTGAGACGGCTACACCCATCGAGCAAGTGTCGGAAGTGAACCTGCTAAATCTCCTGATCGTCGATGGTGAACACAGCGTACGCACCGCTTGCCTCGACGTGGCGCAATCGTTGGGCTTTCATGCCCAGCAGGCCGACAACCTCGGGGACGCCTATCACATCCTGGACAATACCGGCGTGGATGTCGTGCTGCTCGATTTGCATGTGCCTGGCGGGAACGGGAGGGATGAGCTTGTGGCGATCAAGCGCCAACGTCCCGAAGCGGCCGTGATTGTCATGACTGGATTTGCCAGCGTGCACTCTGCGGTCCAGGCTGTCAAGTCGGGTGCCTACGGCTACATCGCCAAACCGCTTGACTACGGCGAACTCCGCATGTCGCTGGAGCGAGTGGCCGCACATGTGAAACTCACCATCGAGAATCGGCTGTTGCGAGAGCAGGTCCGTGCGCGGCAGTGCTTTAGGGCCTTGGTGGGACACTCTCTGGCCATGGAGAAGCTCTATCGCATCATTGCCAAGGCTGCTCACAGTACCCACCCCGTGCTCATTGTAGGCGAGAGCGGCACCGGCAAGGAACTGGTGGCCCGCTCGATTCACGATACCGGTGATCACGGCGATAAGCCCTTCGTCGCCGTGGACTGCGGATCTCTGGTCCCCGCCCTCATCGAGAGCGAGCTCTTCGGCTACGTGAAAGGCGCGTTCAGCGGGGCACGTGCGAAAGGATTACTGGCCGCGGCCGATGGCGGCACCGTCTTCCTCGACGAGATTGGTGAGCTCCCTATCGAACTCCAAGCCAAGCTCCTGCGCGCCATCCAGGAGAAGGAAATCCGTCCCGTGGGCGGGTCACGGCCCATCCCGATCAATGTGCGCATCCTGGCCGCCTCGAATCGCGATCTGGAGGCCGCGGTGCAGCATGGCGCCTTCCGTCGTGATCTCTATTTTCGTCTCAATGTTCTGACCCTGCGCGTTCCCCCTTTGCGGGAGCGCAAGGAGGACATTCCGCTGCTGGTTGGCCACATCCTCGAACGCATCAATGGCGCGCATGAATCGCATAAGAGTATCGGGGACGATGCTCTCAGGCTCCTGCTCCACTACGACTGGCCCGGCAATGTGCGTGAGCTGGAAAACTGCCTGGAGCGTATCTGCGCGACCTGTTCGCTTCCCACCATACACATCGCAGACCTGCCGATGCCGTTACGTGGCTTCGAGAAGACCCGGGTCGCGCCACCGTTCGTCGCCAACGGAGAGGGAATCAAACCGCTGGCTGAACTGGAAAAGCAGGCCATTTTGCATGCCATCGAGGCGTTGAAGGGCGACAAGTTAAAGGCGGCAAGCCAGCTAGGTATCGGCAAGACCACGTTGTATCGCAAGCTGAAAGAATACGGCGCAGCGCGTTGAGCAACGCCCTGCCTTGCCGCCCACGGAAGTATCGGTCTAAGTACGCCAACAGCCCGCCACTCGGACAACCTTCCGCAGCGTACCTGCCTTCCTAAATCCTGCGCCTGGTCTGGTCTGGCGCTGGGGGGCGCAATGCTTTGGACAATCTTTGCAATTCTGCTCATCCTGTGGTTGCTCGGTTGGGGCTTTCACGTTGCAGGCAGCGTGATTCACCTGCTCCTGGTGTTGGCTGTGATCGTGGCCATCGTCAATCTAGTCACCGGACGCAGAGCGGTGTAGCGGCAGTCGCTGGCAACTAGCACTGGGCTCGAGAATGGCCGGTCCGGGGTCACTTGAGGTTGCTGCCAACAGGAGCACAAACCAACAACATCCGTGCTGGTAAGCACCACTGCAGAATGTGCCGGAAGCTAGCTGTTGTTACTTGCCACCTGAACCACAGAGATTTTTCCCTTACCGGTACCAGGTATAAGGGATAACTGTCGTTGCTCATCGCTGATATCCAGTTGCCAATTGCTTCCTACTCCGTCCGCAGCGCCTGCATGGGATTAGTCGAAGCGGCTCGCCGTGCTGGCAGCAGCGCTGCCACGAAGGCCACGGCACCAACCATCACCACACCAAGAGCAAGCGTGAGTGGATCGTTAGCGCTGACCCCGTATAGCTGGCTGCGCACCATGCGTGACAGCAGCAGCGCAACCGGAACTGTCAGCGCGATGCTGATGCCCGCCAGCCACAACACATCCGACAACACCAACCGCATCACGCTGCTACGCTGCGCACCCAACGCCATCCGGATGCCGATTTCGCGCGTGCGCTGTGCCGTGGCGTAGGCCAAAACGCCATACAGACCAATCGCTGCCAGCAGGATCGCCAGCACACCAAAGCCAACTGACAGCAGCGCAATGAGCCTTTCGCTGGAAAGATCGTCGGCGACCAGGTTGTCCATCGTGCGCACCTGTCCCAGCGCCAGCTTCGAATCCAATTGCTGCATGGCGTTGCGGACCGAACCTTCCGCGGATTCCGGAGATTGCCAGGTGCGTATCAGGAACGTCGTGAAGTTCGGTTGGGTGGCCTGAAGAAGTGGCCGATAGACGGTTCGCCTGACCGGGGCGCGCACTCCCGAATGTTTCGTGTCGCCCACGACACCGACAATTTCCGTGTCGAACTTGTGCTCCTGGCCCGGCGGTGCACCTCCGAATTGCACCACGTGACCGAGGGCATTTTGCGCGCTTCCGAAATAATGACTGGCAAAACTGGCGTTCACGATGGCTACATTGGCAGTGGTGGTATTGTCCCGGTCGGTGAAGACGCGGCCCGTCAGCAGGGGCACCTGCATCACCGAAAAGTACTCTGGCGAAATCCACGGTTGCTCGGCCTGCATGTCTTCGCTTTCTTGCGCGTGGTAGCCGATGATCGAGATCCCGCCATTTTCGTCGTTGTGGTAGAGGTCAGGATCATCCGTAGCGCCCACCGCCCGCACTCCTGGCAGGGCGGCCAGCGTCTGCTGAATCCGCTGATTCAGCGCAGTTACCTGGTCTGGCTGATAACCCGCCAGCCGGGGATTGATGTTGAAGCCCAATACGTGGTCGGTCGCAAAGCCCACGTCCACCAACCGGAGGTTCAGCAGAGTGCGCACGAAGAGTCCGGCGCCGATGAGCAACAGCAGGCTCAGGCCGATTTGCACGCCGACGGAAATCCTTCGAAAACGCAGCGGTGCGCCTGTCGCGGTTAGCGTCTGCTGCTTGAGCGAGTTGACCAGGTCAGGCCGCAGGAAGTGCAGAGCCGGGGCCAGGCTGAAGGCCAGCGAGACCAGGAAAGCAAGCGCAAAAGCGAAGAGCAAAATGCGTAGGTCGGGGTGGGAACTGAATGGAAGCTCAGTGACATAGCTTCCAAGCCAGTGATGGAGCAGTGTACTCGATACCGCGGGAGCGAGCGCGAGGCCCAGACCTCCGCCAATCAGGCCCAGAAGCAAGCCCTCGATCAGCAACTGGCGAACGATCTGCCAGCGGCCGGCGCCCATGGCGTAGCGCACGGAGATCTCGCGCACGCGTCCCGCAGCGCGCACCAGCAGCAGGCTGGATACATTGACACAAGTCATCAGGATCAGCAGTGCTACCATTCCCATCAGCACCTTCAATGGCGTGCCGATCTGGTCGCGCAAGGGAGAGAAGCCGCGCGCGCTATCCAGCATTTCGAGCTTCGAATCGTCGAGAAATTTCTTTTGCCGGCGGTCCTTGTGAACCAACGTTTTTAACTCTTCTGCCCGAAGCGCATGCCAGAGCGGCGCCAGTCCTGCCTCTGCCTGTTGGCGGCCAATTTCAGGCTTGAGTCGACCGGCGACTGTCAGCCATGACGACCGGCGGTCTTCCAGGTCCTGCCAGCGGGGCGTGATGAGGTTCTTGGTGGTGATCGGGACGAACACGTCCTCAACCGATCCGGCGACGATGCTGTGAAATCCCGGAGGGGTGACTCCGATAATCGTGAATGGCTGTGTATTGATCAACAACATCTGGTTGATCACGGCAGGATCGGAGCCGAAGTGCGTCTTCCAGTAATTGAAGCTGAGCAGCACCACAGGGCTTATGTTCGGAGCTTCATCGGAGGGCAGAATCAGGCGGCCCATCGCCGGCTTAAGGCCCAGCACCTCGAAGTAGTTTCCCGACACCAGTTCACAGGCGGCCATACTGGGCTTGTTCTGCCATTGCACCGCGACGTCCTGCTGGTCGTTGGCGATCACACCCTCGAGCACCGTATTTTTTCCCCGCAGGTCGCGATACATCGGATAGGAAAAGAAGTCGGAGTCGTCGCCGCCGTAAATGTTGAAGTGGCCAGGGGCGTCGCCGGTCCAGCGCAGGCGCACAAGTTGCTCAGGATGGCTCACCGGCAAACTGCGCAGCACGGCCTGGTCGAGCAACGTGAATACAGCCGTGTTCGCGCCGATGCCCAGTGCCAACGTGATGACAGCGACCAGGGTGAAGATGGGCGCCTTGCGAAGTTGCCGCAGTGCGTAATTGAAGTCTTGTAAGATCGACGACATCGTTCACTCCGAAAGGCAGCTGCCGGCAACTGGTTGTTGCCCGTCAACTTAGTTATTAATCCGGTCTCTGGCTGCTCCTCACTCGCTTCGCAGGGCTCGCATGGGATCGACACGGGTCGCGTTGCGTGCGGGCCAGACGGTTGCCCCCAGTGCCGAGACAACCAGCAGAATGAGCGCAGCGATCGCGCTTATTGGATCAAAGGGCGATATGCCGTACAACGCGCTTTTCAGCATTCTGACCGCGAAAAATGCGCCCACGGCTCCCATCAGAAGCCCGCCGACGATGACTTGCATCCCCGAGCGAAGCACCTGCACGAAGACATGACTCTTCTCGGCTCCCAGCGCGACGCGCAGGGCGAATTCCTTGTATCGTTCCGCCACCGCATACGCCATAGCGGCATAAACTCCGAGCAGCGCTACCAGAAGGCTGCAGACGGCGTATGCGCTGATCATCTCAACAGGTATGCGCTGCCCGAAGTAAGAAGCATCCACATGTTCGGCGAGCGATTCGATCTTGCCCAGCGGCAGCGTGCTATCGATCGATGCTACGGCCTGCTGTACGTCGGGCAGGATGCCGTACGCCGAGGTCTTCGCCCGCACCACCAGGTTGACTTCGCCGTTGTAATGCTGCAGCAGCGGGATGTATAGCACGGGATCCCGCCCGTCGTCGGCTGCATAGCGGTAGATGTTATGGCGTGAGATCCCGACTACTTCGCACCACACCCCGCCGACTTGCACGCGGCCTCCCAAGGCATTTCCCTTCGGCCAATACTGCCGAGCCATGTCTTCATTGACGATGAGCACCGGGGCAGCGCTCGCGTCATCCTGGCTGGTGAATTCGCGTCCTTGCAAGAGAGGAATGCGGAGAGTACGAAAATAGTCGGGTCCAATTGCATCCGTGACGAGTGCAAGACTCTCGTCCTTGGCGGGAACGTAGCCTTCAATCGCTACTTCGCGCGTATGGCCGCCGCCCCAGTTGCCCATCGGGACATAAGTTGTGAGCGCTGCATCGTCCACGCCGGGAGCGGTGCGCAATCGCTCTAGCAGCGCGCTTTCGAATTGCAATCCTTTCGGGCTGGTGTAGCCGGCCCGGGTCAGGTCAAGCGCGGCCACCAGGGTGCGGTGCGTGTCGAAACCTGGATCGCGCTGCATTACGTTAATTAACGTGCGCAGCAGCAAGCCGCAGCACAGCAGGACGATGAAACCGATTCCGAGTTGCAAACTGAGCAGTACAGTGCGCTTGCGTCCACCGCTCGCGCCCAGCACCGAAACAGCACCGTCATGCAAAGCCTGCACCTGCGACACTCTTATGGCCTGGCGAGCGGGTAACAACCCGCTTGCGACCACCACCGCGCAGGTTACTCCCATTGCGAACAGGAAGACGCGGAAGTCAGGGTGCAGGTTGAAGTCGAGCGGCATACCGAACTGAGGTAGCAGCAGATAAAGCGTGCGCGAGAGCGAGAGGCTCGCCAGCCATCCCAACACACCGCCCAGAATCGCCAGCACGGCGGTCTCCGTCAGCAAATGGCGCACGACACGGCCGCGGCTTGCGCCCAGCGATGTGCGGATCGCAATTTCCCGCCTTTGGCGCATGCCGCGTTGAATAAGCAGGCCCGCAACGTTGGCGCAGACCAGAACCAGGAGCAGGACAGCGGCGCCAACCAGCAAGGGCATGGCCTCTCCTACCATGCTGTAGAGACCGCGGGGCAGGTGTGCCGTGTCATTCAGGTTCAAGTCCCATCCGCGGTACTTTGTGCCTTGCTGGGCAGCGGCAAATTGACGGGCGAGCGCGTGCAATTCAGCAGAAGCCTGTTCCTCGCGCACACCCGGACGCAGCCGGGCGGCAACCTGCATGCCAAAGTGCCCCTGTCCCAAAGGATCCGTTCCGGCATCTCCCACGACGGGCAGGTTGGAAAACGCCAGCCACATCGATTGTGCCATTCCGCCGTAAATGCCGACAAAACCGGGCATGGCGATGCCCACTACCGTGAAAGCGTGGTGATTCAACCGGATCGTCCGACCGAGTATCGCCGGATCACCACGAAAGTTCGTGTGCCAAAGATCGTCGCTGAGCACGACCTCAGGGCGCGAGCCGTAGGCGCGATCATCATGCACGGTGAAGAAGCGGCCCAGCTCCGGTTGCATGCCGAGTACATCGAAATAGTTACTGGAAACAATTCCTGCCCACAGAGTCTGCGGACGATCGCCGCTCGCGGCCAGATCCACAGGCAGGATCTCGTGAGCCGTCATCGCCGAAAAGCTCTGCCAATGCGTGGCCAGGTATTGGTATTCCGCGTAGTTCAAGGAGTAACCGCCGCCGGTGTGAACCGTAGCAGACACCGCGCGTATGTCCCGGGCGCTTCTGACGTGCGGCCACGGGTTGAACAAAATTGCGTTACCCCAGGTAAATACGGTAGTGATAGCCCCTATGCCGAGTGCCAAGGTTACGATGGCAACCAGCGTGAAGATGGGCGCCCTTCGAAGCTGCCGCAGCGCGAACTTAAGATCTTGCAAAACCGATCGCATGGTTATTCCTCGCGCAGAGCCCTGATCGGTTCGATCGAGGCCGCCCGCCGGGCCGGCAGGTAGCTGGCCAGCACGACCGTCGCCAACAACACCAGGATTGCCAGCAGCCAGGGCAGGCCGCTCAACATGCTCACGCGGAACAACAAGCTAGAGAACACACGGCCGACGACAAACGCCAGTACCACGCCGATCAGCAAACCGACTCCCGCGAGCCGCGCGCCCTGGAGCATCACGAGGCTTAGGACCTGGTTGCGCTGTGCGCCCAATGCCATTCGGACGCCGAGCTCGCGAGTCCGTGCCCGCACCGAATAGCTGATCACCCCGTAGAGTCCAAGTGCGGCGAGGAGCAGGGCAAGCCCGGCGAACGTTGTCAGCATTAGGACAACGAACCGCCGGCCGATCAGCGACTCGTTTACGCGCTGCTCCATCGTCTTTACGTCGTACGTGGGAATGCTTGGATCGACTCCTCGTACGGCCGCCGCCACGTCGCTGGCCAGGCTTTCCGCCGAGCGCGAACTGCGCACCACGATCGTCGCCGTTGGGCTAGGCGCTTGTGCGATCGGCAGGTAGTAAAAGCCCTCGTTGGTGTCAGACTCGAGCGATGAAGCTTTGGCATGCGCCACCATGCCGACAATTTCCATCCATGGCCCCTTGGTATCGAAGCCGATGTACTGGCCGATCGGATTTTGTCCGGGCCAGTATTGTCGCGCCAGGGTTTCGTCGACGATCGCAACCAGCTGTGTCTTGTCGCGATCCTCGAAGGTGAAGGTTCGGCCCTGCAGCACTGGGATTCGCATGCTGGCAAAGTAGCCTGGCGAAATCATACGAATGTTTCCGTGCGGCCCGGGATTATTGGGTGCGGTGGGCTGGCCCTTGATATTGAAACTCGATGAGCCTCCCTGGTTGTCGAACGGCACGCTATCAGCAAACCCGGCGCCACTCACGCCAGGAATATTGCGCAAGCGGTCGTTCAGGGCTGCATAAAAGGCTACCTGCTCCTCGTTTTTTCCGTAAACTGTTCTCGGCAGCGACACCCGGGCCGAAAGAAGCCCCCCCGGCTCGAAGCCGGTCTCGACACGTTCCAGCTGTTTCAGGCTGCTCAGGAGCAGGCCTGCACCCGCCAACAACAGCAGGGACGTCGCGATCTGTCCGATCACCAGTCCGGAACGTACACGCTGCCCTGATTTGCCTGAGGTCCCGGAACGGCCTGACTCCTGCAATGCGTTGAACCATCCTGGCTGGGTGTGCTGCCAGGAAGGCACCACTCCACACAGCAACGAACAGATCACGGCGATCGCAATCACGAAGAGGAATACCGGGCCGCGTATCGTAGGCTGAACGACAGTGCCCAGCAACAGCG
>Ga0306922_10004148_pt1 | contig 13694 bp, 8 predicted proteins | sample sta12Cox44000082_FD_203758 | JGI IMG/M metagenome (GOLD analysis project Ga0306922, IMG submission 203758) | Lab enrichment of tropical soil microbial communities from Luquillo Experimental Forest, Puerto Rico - statoxic.12C.oxic.44.000.082 (v2)... | ecosystem: Environmental > Terrestrial > Soil... | reverse complement strand
CGTCGCCACGGTTGAAGCGCTCGCGGATGTTGCTGTGAAACACTTCCGTCGGCTCTCCGAGGCTTTCGTGATGAGCGACGTAGAGCGGCGGGAGACCAGCTGGATCCATGGGCTCGTACCAATAGCACGCCAACCCTTGGACCAGGTGCTTGCGGCTCGGATCGAAGTCCATGTAGACGAGCCCCTCGTAGACCTGAATCACACGATCTTGAAGCCCCACCGCGATGCCCAGCTCTTCCTGTTCGACCATCAGCACGAATGTCGGCTGCATCTCGGTGGGCAGGTGCACGTCGTAGAACTCCATCAAGCAGCGCAGCGTCGCGACGATGATGGCGCTCGACCCTGCAAATCCGACCTGTCGGGGGATCGTGGTCTGGTAGCGGACGGAGAACTTGCGGTCGTGAAGCAAGTACCCGTTCGCCTGGCAGAGGTCCACGAAACGCTTGATTGTCGCTTTGATGAGCCGGATGCCGCCATAGTAGCCATGCAGCCGTACGTCACGGGCGAGCTCGTAAACCGAATCGAACTTCGCCCGGTCATCATCGGCGAGCACGATCTCGACAGAGTCCCACTCGTACAGGACGACCTCCGCCCAGTAGTTGCGAACGCTGATGGAGATGGTCTTGCCGCCGTACCCGTCGGATGGGTTGCCGAGCAGCGCCGCCCGGGCGAACGCGCGCTTACGCGTAAGGAACATTCAGGACTTCCAGCAGGCGTCGCTTCAGAGCGGGTCCGAACTTCGGATCCGCGAGAGCAAACGCGACGAACGCCTCGAAGTACGAGTCGAAGTTTCCGATGTCATATCGACGTTCGCCTGGGCGCAGCCGGACCCCGTATGCGGTGCCTCCGCCGCGAATGACGGCGCGAATGGCATCGGTCAGCTGGATCTCGCCTCCCTTGCCGCGCCGGGTCACGCTCAGCGCGTCGAAGACGGCCGGCGACAGCACGTAGCGCGCGGCGATCGCCAGGTTGCTTGGCGCGTCGCGCGGCGCCGGTTTCTCGACCAGGTCGACGATCTCGAACAGCTCGTCGTTCGTTCTCGGTTGGGCAATGCCGTAGTCATTGACGTCCTCGGGCGCAACTTCCTCGAACGCGATCACGGCCGCCGCGTTCTTCTCTTCATAGCACTGAATCATGCGCCGCACCACGTCGCTCTCGGCGTTCATCCCGATGATGGAGTCGCCGAGCGCCACCACGAATGGCTGGTCACCGACAAACGATCGGGCGCACAGCACCGCGTGTCCGAGCCCGAGCAGCTGGCGCTGGCGAGTGTAGAAATATTGAACCGTCGCGCGCTCGTACTCGAGCTCCGCCAGCAGGTCCTCCTTGCCGCTCTCGCGCAGCGTCTGCACCAGCTCGCCGTCGAGATCGAAGTGGTTCTCGATCGAGGTCTTCCCGGGGCCGGTGATGAAGAGCACCCGCTTCATGCCGACGCGCGTCAGTTCTTCGACGACGTACTGCACGACCGGCTTGCGCCCGACCGGCAGCATTTCTTTCGGCTGCGACTTTGTGGCCGGCAACAGCCGCGTACCAAGACCGGCGACCGGGACGATCGCGATGTCGATGTTCATGCCCGGGATTCGCGCGTCATTCTATCGGGTCCGGCCGGCATTCGAAAGCTCACGCCACAGGCTCGAACGTGCCGGCTGCGGCGCGTGGGCAGCCCCCGTGCCATTGGTCCCGGTGATGGAAGACGCTCGCCCGAGTGAAAATCGACCGAGAGCGGCGGATGACACGTCTGCTGCCCCCAGGTCCCAACGCCCCGGATTTCCGTTTTGTAACAGAGACACGAAAACCGCCCGAGCGAGCAGGGCCCTGCTCTTTCCAGGAGCTTGAACATCGCGTTCCGCTGTGGCGGCCCGCTTCTTGAAACCGATCGTGGCTTTCCGAGCGATCGAGACAGCACCCCGAGGAGGGCGGATGGCGAGCCTTGCTTGGCAGCGTGAAGACGGCGTGTTCAAACGGTATCCTCTCGGATCGATGGTGACCATCGGACGGCTTCCCGATAACACGGTGGTGATTGATAACCCCGCGGTATCGAGTCATCACGCGTGCGTGTTCCTGGACGGCGAAGCGTTCGTCGTGGAGGACCTGCAAAGCACCAACGGCACGTTCGTCAACTCGACACGTGTCGTCCGTGAGACTTTGCATCATGGCGACGTAGTCCTGATCGGTCAGCATCGACTGGTGTTCGATGAACGGGCGGGCACGGAGATGACGAGTCGCGAGCCCGAATCCGCGAGCCAAAGCGAAACCCTTTATCTCAATGGTCAGGAGAATCCCCGATTACTCGCCGTCGTGCTCAACGCGGAAGCTCGCGCGAACTCCGCGCCGGGCCCAGCCGCGCCAATCGGGAAACTTGGGATTCTGCGGGTGGTAGCCGGGCGCGCGGATCAATCCGAGTACGTCCTCACGGACCACACGTCCGTGATCGGGAGAGCGGACTGGACGCTGATACGACTGAAAAGTGCGCTCGCGCCCCGCGTCGCCGTGGCGATTACACGCAACCAAGTGGGCTACGTGGCGACCCGCCTTCACGGCACGATGCGCATCAACAGCCAACCGATGAACGGCCGTCACGACCTCAAGGAAGGGGACATCCTCGACGTCGGCGAGCTGACGCTCGCTTTCAGCGTCAAAGAGTAGATCTCGCCGCACAGAGTAGATCTCGCCGCACAAATCCGCCGACAACGGGCCTGCTCCGCACACGCGGAGGAACGCTGCGCTGCCTACCGCCCAAACACCGCCGCCACGTCGACGATAATCTGCGTGCGAGGGTTGTACACGACGGCGTATCCATCGATGATGCCGCGTCGGTACTCGGGTGGAAGCACGACCAACTGCTGTTCGACGGCAACCGGAAATGGCCGAAGTTTCTGCTGCCAACCGGGCGGTAGCTGACCGGTCCGGTCGTACTTCTTCGCTAATCCGGGCGGCAAGGTTCGGTATTCAGGTTCGTAGTACTCGGCGATCTGGTCCCCTGCGATTCTCGATCAGTGTTTGATGGAAAGAGTCTCCTCGCGCAAGTGCAACCCGAGCGCCTGCCCGCCCAACTGGCCGACTTCGTTCACCTTCCCTTTGACGCGCACATGCGCGCCGGGTGCCGGCATGCTCGAGCTCTCTGACAGCACCGTCATTTCACCCGTGCCGTCGTCGACCCTGTACACGCGGAACGGGACGAGCGGCAGCCCCCAAGAGCTCGTGACCACTCCATTGATGGCAACGGTGTGATCCTGATACCGACCCGGGTTGTGCTGGATGTCGGCGATTTCTGGACTGCGCACGGCAGCCGCGCACGCCGAGATGACCGCGACCACCGCGGCGACGAGTGCGAGCTGGCCGGAACGTCTCTTCATAAGATCCTCGGTAGCGACCTCCACCGAGGACATCAAATCTCATGCCCGATCAGCACGTCTGGAAAACCGTGGAGAAGTCTCCTTTGGCATCGGTCGGCGCTCTATTCCGGAAACGGAACCGCGCGCGTACTCCCAAAAACAGTGACATGGCGGGGGCAGTTCCGGCGTCGGGCATGCCTGGGTGCACCAGCGCGCGATCCCAGACACATTTTGGTGCGTGACCCGACCATTTTGCATCGACTAGCTGTAAAAGCCAGCAGTCATCTCAACGGTTCAACCTGTGTAATCTACTCTGCGCAATGGTGTGCAGAGACTCCGTCCCCATGACAAAAGCACGAGCCCGCCGCCGTCCCCGAGTGCCTCCCGAGCCGCGCATTGATGTCACGCGCATCGACTACGCCGAAGTGCGGAACTTGTCGCTGCAGAACGAAGCCGCGATTAAACGAATCCAGGCGGAGCTCCGGGTGCAGTTTCAACGAATCGCTGAGATCCAAGCCCAACTGGATTCCCAACAAAGGCCGAACCGGCGAAGCGAAAGGCTTCCGGTCACCCTTCCGGCACCACAAAGGCAATTCGCTGCCGATAGAGATTGAGCCGCTCGCGAATGTCGCCGGCGAGTCGCGTCGCCGACGTGCGATCAGCGATGCCGAGCGCCTCGATGGCCGTTGCCGCCGCGGCTTCAAAGCGACCCTCGCGGGCGTAAGCAGCCGCCAGGACGTCGAGCGCCTCGGCATTCGCGCGATCGGTCAGCGCGACTGCCCGTTCCGCGAGCTCGATCGCTTCGGCTGGGCGGCGAATCGTGGGATCGCGGTGCGCGCTCAGCAACCAGGCAAAGTTGACCAGGCACGGCACCGATTCGCCGTCGACGCGCAGCGCCGCTCGATATTCATCGACAGCTTCGATGGGCCGCTTCCGTTCGATCAGGGCGCGCGCGAGGCTGCAGTGTGCGCCAACGAGCGTGTTGTCGCTCTGCAAGGCTGACCGGTACCCGGCGATCGCTTCGTCGACTCGACGCAATCGATACAGCACGTTCGCGAACGCGTTGTGCGCGGGTGCGTACGACTGATCGAGGCGAATCGCCTCCTTGTATGCCGAGACGGCTTCCGCCTCGCGGCCAAGAGCCTCCAGCGTCACGCCGACGTTGTACTGCGCGGCCGGCGAAGCGGGCTGCAGCCGCGCCACAGCGGAGAACTGCACGAGCGCTTGATCGAACCGGCCGAGCTCGCGATAAATCAGCGCGGCGTCGTTGCGAAGATCGACGTAATCCGGTTGGCGAGCAATCAGCACCTCCGACCCGATTGCATCCTCCGCGGTCATCTTGCGGCGGGCGGCTTCGCTCACCGCACGGCGATCGTTTTCGTCGCGCGCCAGCATCTGAATCCACATGTCGGCCATCTCGTCCGACGATCGCCACCCCCAGGCCACACGCTCAGGTGGGTGGCTCGGATTGCGCGCGTTCCGTGCCGAGTTGTCGAAGACGTATTCCATCTCCAACAGCGTCCCTGGCGGTAGTTCGAGCGGCGTCGCGAGACGATACTGATCCTGCCAATTAAAATCCCAGTCGCCGATGTGAAGGAGCGACCGGCGGGTGCCGTCGGGTAATGTTGCCCACGCGGTGACTGTACGCGCCCGGTAGTGCGCGTGCGGCTGGACAGCGACGACGCTGGCCGCAACCGGCAGGCGGAACGAATCGCTCACGCGATAGTCGGCCGCGCCCGCCGGGATGTCCAGGTTCTGTCGGCCGAGCCGGACGATTGCAGGCGCGCGCGCGGGCGCATGGTCGGTGAGGTAGAGGCCGACGAGCGGCGCAACCTGTTCGACGCGCCCGGTGGGCCGCATGTGCAGCTGCACGACCAAATCCGCTCCGCCGGTGAGCCTCCACGCAAGCTCCGTGGACGGCGGCGTCGCCTGCCCCGGCGTCCAGCCGAGAAAGTGACCGTCGGGATAGTCCGCCGAATGAAGCACGACACCCTCGTACCCCGGCTCGGGATCGGCCTCATCGAGCGCGCGAGACGCGGGCGTGGGGTCGATGCGGATGTTGGCGTGGTGTACTCCACGGCTGCGCGGACGGAACTGAAATCCGCGCACGTAGCGCGTCCCTTGGCCTGGCACCGACACGACGAAGTTCCGGAACACGTCAGCGCCGTCGGCGCGGAGTAAGTACGTCGGAAGCGCGAGCACGAGATCGGGTGCGCCCCACTGCCAGCCGCCCTTCGGCGCCGGCAGTGGAGGAAGATCTTCCACGCGACCTTCGGGCGCGCCGGCGTTCACCCACTGATCGATCACCGCGATCTTGTCGGCGGTGAGCCGACGATCGCCGATGAATGCTGGCGCTTCGCCGTCGGGCTTCCAGGGCGGCATGGAGCGCTTGGCGGTGACCTGCGCGATCTGGTTCGCCCGTCGTCGAACCTCGTCGTAGGTGACGAGGCTGAACGGCGCGTCACCGTCGCGCTGATGACAGGTCGCGCAGTGCCCGTACACGATCGGGGCGATGTCTCCTGTAAAGGTCGGCGACCCGCTCCCGGACATGCTGACCGGCCACGCGAGGAGCAACGCCGCTGCCGGGGCCCACCTTGGCACGACGAGTGAGAATACCGCGACTGACACCGTCTTTTGGACAATTCCCCGATTGACGGCTCGGCCGCGACCTCGTACTGTCTTGTGAGGATGGAAAGAGGACTATACGGAGAGAGGAACAATGAGGTCGACCGCTACTATCCGTGGGGCGTTACTGGCCGGTGCGGCAATGGTCGCCACCACGGTCGCTGGGAGCCTGATCCTCCACGCTGCGCCGCCGGCCAAGCCGGACGGGGTGACCTTCGCGCGCGACATCGCGCCGATTCTGCAGCGGAGCTGTCAGAACTGTCATCGCCCGGACGGCGTCGCACCGATGTCGCTCGTCAGCTACGAAGACGTGCGCCCCTTCGCGCGCGCGATCAGGCAGCGGACGTCAATTGGTCCGCATCGCGGCGTGATGCCGCCCTGGTATATCGAAAAGAACGTCGGCATCCAGAAGTACAAGAACGACCCGTCGCTTTCGGACGCCGAAATCGCAATGATCGGCCAATGGGTCGACAGCGGCGCGCCCGCCGGCAATCCTGCCGACATGCCGCCGCCGCGGAAGTTCGATGATCTGAACACGTGGGCGATTGGCACGCCCGATCTCATCGTGTCCACGAAGGAGATCATGGTCAAGGCGAACGCGCCGGACTGGTGGGGTGAGATCGATCCGGTGCCGGTGGGGCTCACGGAAGATCGATACGTCGCGGCGCTGCAGGTGCGCGAGGTGAATGATGTCCCGAGCAAGGACACGAGTGGACGGGCGACCGTCGGCGGCAGGTTTGTGTTTCATCACATGATCTGGGCGACGGATCAGGGCGGCGGTGGTGGAACGAATACGCCTTGGCCGGTGCATGAAGTGGGCCGCGGCGCGGATTTCTTTCCGCCGGAAGCCGGCCGCCTGCTGAAGGCCGGCGAGAGGATCGTCTCCAATTCGGTCCACCTCCACTCGAACGGCCGCGATACGCGGGCCCATCTCGAAATCGGGTTCAAGCTTCATCCCAAGGGCTACCGCCCGACCCTCAAGCCGTCGCTCACTCGCGGCCTCGGCAACGGCGTGGACATCTCGATTCGACCGAACGAGGCCAACCAGGAGTTGCACGCGTACACGGTGCTCCAGGAGCACACGAAAGTGACGTCGTTTGAACCGCACCTGCACGCGCCGGGCGCGCGGATGTGCCTGGAAGCGATTTGGGGCTACAACATTCAGACGTTGTCCTGCGCCGGCTATGATCACAACTGGGTTCGCGGATACGACTACGCGGATGACGCGGCACCGCTGCTCCCGAAGGGCACCATCCTGCACATCATCGGCTACATGGACAACTCACCGGCAAATCGCAACGTTCCGGATCCGCGCAATTGGCAAGGCTCGGGCAACCGTTCGGTCGCGAACATGTTCATTGATCTCGGACAGGGGGTCGCGCTGAGCGACGAACAATTCCGCGAGGAAATGATCAAGCGGCGTCAAGCAAGCAAAGAGGACGTGATCATCGGATGTCCTCTGTGCAACTCGGTTCAGATTCCGAAGAGCACCAGCAACCAGGAGCGATGATTCCCCTGCGGACCCTTTTCATATCCGCGCTCGTCGCGGCAGCGGCACTTCGCGGATCCGGACAATCGTATTCGAGCGGTCAGCCGGTCTGGCCCGCCTTCGAAGGCTGGGAGCAGAACGACGATGGTTCGGCGAATCTCGTCTTCGGCTACATGAACGATAACTGGCAGGAGGAATTCGACGTCCCGATCGGTCCTGGAAACAGTCTCGAGCCGGGCGGGCCGGATCGCGGCCAGCCCACGCATTTTCAGCCTCGCCGCAACCGCTTCGTGTTTCGCGTCCGCGTCCCCAATAACTGGGCCGACAAGGAAATGATCTGGACGCTTACCACACATGGGGTGGCGCGAAAGGCTTACGCGACGTTGCGCACGGATCTGCAAATCGAAAACATCGACATCATGTCCGAAACCGGTGCCCTTGGCGCTGGAACCAGCAATCCGGAGATTCGAGGCGACAAGCCGCCGGTTGTCGAGATTGTCGGGTCGAGATCGTTGACCGCGACTGTCGGCAAGCCCGTCACGCTCGCCGCGATCGTGACCGACGATGGCATTCCGAGGCCGCGAGGCTCGGGGATTGGTCGAGGGCGCGGCGAGGGCGCCGACTTCCCGCGGCCGCCGTCGCGGCTCACGGTTGGCAAGAATCTCGGACTGCACCTGTCGTGGTTCGTCTACCGCGGCCCTGCTGCGGCCGTGTCATTCGAACCCAGGCAGATCAAGACCTGGGAGGACACGCGCGAGGGAGCGAACTCGCCGTGGGCGCCGCGCTGGATCGCGCCGGCAGTGCCGGCTGGCGGCAAGTATGTGGCAGAGGTCACCTTCGGCGAGCCCGGCACGTACGTGCTGCGCGCGCGCGCCGACGATGGCGCACTGACCAGCGACGAAGACGTCACGGTGACCGTGTCGCGGTAAGTCCCGGAACGAACAATCTCCTCACAATTACGATTCAGTTGCCGCGCCAGCGACATTAGTGTAACGTTCGCCGGATCAAGGAGGCCGCCATGCGGCGATTCGCCCCTCTGTTCTGCGCGACAGTCCTGGCGTTCGTGATCGCCCCCCGGAGCTCGTTCGCACAGGCCACCGGCATTGCCGGAGTCGTGAAGGACACGAGCGGAGCCGTCCTGCCGGGCGTCTCGGTCGAGGCCGCCAGTCCGGCGCTCATCGAGCGCGCCCGGTTGGCCACCACCGACTCCGAGGGTCAGTACAAGATTCTCGATCTGCGCCCCGGCACCTACACCGTCACCTTCACGCTCCCGGGGTTCGCGACGGTCAAACGCGAGGAGATCCAGTTGCCGGCCCAGTTCACCGCAACGGTCAACGCCGAGCTGAAGGTCGGCGCCCTCGAAGAAACCGTGGTCGTCAACGCCGCGTCGCCGATCGTTGACGTGCAGAACGTGATCAAGCGGCAGGTCATCAACTCCGACGTCATCGCCTCGATGCCGACCTCCAAGAACTGGTCGACCATCGGCATCATGACGATCGGCGTGTACAGTAACCAGAACGACGTCGGAGGATCGGCGGGCGAACATCAGAATCAGCTGAAGGCGCACGGCGGGTCGTTCAACGACCGCCTCGTGCAGCTCGACGGTCTGATGAACGCGAACATGGCGTGCAATTATTCGTGCACCGGCATTTCCACCAACGACGCTTCCACGCAGGAGCTCAGCTACGAGCTCGGCGCCATCTCGGCGGAAGTCGGCGGCGGCGGAGTGCGCGTCAACATTATTCCGAAGGAAGGCGGCAACCGATTCAGCGGATCCGCGTTCGGCAATTTCGCGAACAACCACCTCCAGGGGAACAACGTCGACGATGCGATGCGGGCGCAAGGCATCACGACGGCCGACAGCATCAACAAAATCTGGGACTCGAGCTTTGCGATTGGCGGTCCGCTGAAGAGAGACCGGGTCTGGTTCTGGACGGCGCACCGGTTCTGGGGCTACGAGCAAGTGCGGACGAATACCTTCTATGAGTCGGATCAATCGACGTTCGTGTTCACGCCGGATCTGTCGCGGCCCGGGACTGAGACGCAGCGGAGTCTCAGCGACGACGTCAGGCTGACGTGGGAGATCACCCCGAAGAACAAGATCTCCGGATACGCAAGCATCTCGCCTCGCGAGACCAACCACTGGACGCTCGTCAGCACCGAGCAACCCGACGCCTCGAACCTGCAGCAGCTGCCGCACAACAATTTCGAGACGGTGCGCTTCACGTCGACGCTGACGTCGAAGCTGCTGTTCGAGGCGGCCGCCGGCGTCATGAACGAGACCTGGACGCGCGAGCCGGTGCAGGACTCTTCGACCTCGCTCGGGTATCCGGTCACCGAGTTCACGACTGGCGTCAATTTCCGCGCCTACGCCGCCACGTTCTCTCGCAACTACACGTCGCTGCGCTCGTATCGCAGCTCGATCAACTACGTCACCGGATCGCACGCGTTCAAGACCGGAATGACGCTGCAGGAAGGTCCCGCCGACACCGACGTCTGGACCAACAAAGATACGGGGCTCATCGTCCGAAACGGGCAGCCGTTCCAGGTCACAGTCCGCACCACACCGTACACGACGCACGAGCGGCTCGTCGCCGATCTCGGCTTGTACGCGCAGGACACGTGGACGGTGAAACGGATGACGATTAACGCGGGGCTGCGGTTCGATTATCTGAACAACCGCGTCGAAGCGCAGTACGCGCCTGGCGGCACGTGGATCGGCCCGCGGCACTACGATCCGCTCTATGACGTCCCGGACTACAAGGATCTTTCACCGCGGCTGGGGGTGGCCTACGATCTCTTCGGCGACGGAAAGACGGCACTGAAGGCCACGTTGAGCCGTTACGTGACGACCTCCACCGTCGGCACCGCGCGCCTGTTGAATCCGATCAACACCTCCGTCAACACGGCGACGCGCTCGTGGGTGGATTCCAATCGCGACGGGATCCCGCAGCTGTCCGAGCTCGGGCCGCTGAGCAACAGCGCCTTCGGCCAGGTCAGCGTCGCGACGCAGTACGATCCCGCGACGATCTCGGGTTTCGACAGACGGCCCAACAACTGGGAAGTGTCGACCACGATCAGCCACGAGATCATGCCTCGCGTGTCGGCCGAGGTCTCGTACTTCCGGCGCGCGTATGGGCACTTCACGACGACGGACAACCTCGACGTAGCGCCCTCGGATTTCCAACCTTATTGTGTCACCGCGCCGTCCGACTCGAGGCTGCCGAACGGCGGCGGCAATCAGATCTGCGGCCTGTACGACATCACGCCCACGAAGTTCGGAGTGGCGACTCGCAACCGCGTCACCTTCGTCGACAACTACGGCGGCAAGCAGACCCAGGTGTTCAACGGGGTCGACATCTCGGTGAACGCGCGGCTGCGGAGCGACCTGTTCCTGACGGGCGGCTATGCCACGGGCAATACGCATTTCAACAATTGTGCGGCCTTCGTCGACGACCCGGTGACTCAGTTCGGGATCTCGACGGTCGCGACGTACCCCTCGACGCCCGGTACCGGGACCAGCTTCGCCTACTGCGATTACGACACGAGCTGGCTCGGACAGGCAAAGCTGACCGGGTCGTACACCCTTCCGTGGCAGAAGATCCAGATCAGCGCCGTGCTCCAGAACCTGCCCGGCCAGATGATTCTCGCGCAGTGGAACATCACACAGGCTGACGTCGCTCAGAACGGGTCGCTCGGCCGGCCGCTGTCGGGTGGGGCGAACACGTCCCGCGTCGTGCCGTTGATCAAGCCGGGCACGGAGTACACGCCGCGGCGAACACAAGTGGATTTCCGGTTCGCAAAGGACGTCACTGTGCGCGGGGCCAGGCGGCTGCAGGTGATGGCGGACCTGTTCAACGCCTTCAACTCGAACGCAGCGGTCGGCGCCACGTCCAACGCCGGCGAACCGCCGCCGGCCATCAACGTGACGTACGGGCCCTCGTGGCTGAAGCCGCTCAACATCCTGCAGGCGCGATATGTGAAGTTCGGCGCACAGCTCCAGTTTTAGCGGGCCTCCGCCGCAGATGGGCCTCGGGATCGGTCGGGGATGAGGGGGCCAGTGCGCATTTTCCTGGCCATCTACAACGCGTACACCGACTCAACGAGCGGGGCCGCACACAGTTTCCGCATCCTGACGCAGTGGCTGAGCAGTGCCGGCCATGAGTGCCGCGTCTTGGCCACCGCCCGGTTTGACGGCAAGCCGCCCGCAGACATTCACGAGCATCTCGCGCAGCTCGGAATTCCTCTCTCTCAAAGGAAGCCCTCGAGCGCATTCGTTCGATCGGCTCGGAAGCCTGCCAACGTCGCGGTCGGCAGACCGACCATGCACTTCACGATGAGCGGCGTGCCGGTGACGATGTTGATGACGCGCCACAATGAGGCACAACAGCCAGACCGGCTCGAATCGGATCAATTCCTGTTCTTGATCGACGAGACGTTGAAGGAATTCGCGCCCGATGTGCTTCTGACCTACGGGTCGCACCCGGCACTCCTTGAGACCATGCGCCGGGCGCGACGACGACGAGTGATCACGGTCTTCTCACTGCGCAACCACGGATATGAAGATCGAGTGTGGTACGAGCACGCAGACCACGTCCTGACGACGAGCCCCTATCTGAGCAGCGTCTATCGGAAAAAGATCGGGTTGCTGAGCACAGGCATCCCGTCTCCAATCGACTGGTCTGAGGTGCTTGCGCCGGCTGAGTCGCGCGCCTTCGTGACCTTCGTCAACCCATCTCCGCACAAGGGTTCGCTGGTGTTCGCGCGACTGGCTGACATGCTCGGGTCCAGGCGGCCGGACATCCCGATCGTGATCGTGCAGTCGGCCACCGACGCGGGGAGTCTCAACGCGATCCCCGGCGTTGATTTCGGGAAGTACCCCCAGATTCTGGCAGCACCCCCTCTGCCCCGCCCTGCGGACTTCTTCGCGTTTACGAAGATCCTGCTCGTGCCGTCGGTGTTCGCGGAGCCGTTTGGCCGGGTCGCCGCGGAGGCAATGGTCAATGGGATTCCGCCTCTGGTCAGCAATCGAGGGGGACTGCCGGAGACCGTGGCGGACGGCGGCCGGGTGCTGCCGATTCCAGACCGCTTGTCCATCGCCACAGTCGAGCTGCCGAGCGCCGAGGAAGTCGCTCCGTGGTTTGATGCTGTCTGCGAGCTCTGGGACGATTCGCAAAAATACGCCGCCGCCTCGCGACTGGCTCGGGAGACGGCCGAGCGGCTCTACAGTGAGCGGGTGCTGCGGCAGCGATACCTCGATTACTTCACCTCCCTTGGCCGCGGCGGTTTGCTGTTCGATGACGCAAAGGCGCCGTCCGATGAAACAAAAGACGCCCCCTGACGAAACAAAGCGCCGTCACACAGCTCGCCACGCGAGTCCGAGAACTCATTCCCTTCGCTTCCCAGAACTGAATTCTCTTGGATGTCTGATCTCTTGCGCTTAGGATGTTTGATCGCCTGAAAGGAGGGCGCTGATATGAACACGAACTCTCACTCTCACTCTCACGCGAAGACTGTCGTCTGCGGCGTCGCGTTGGTGGCGCTTTCCACCATCCGGCCTGCGCCTGCATCCGCTCAAGTCACTTCCGGTGCGTGCGGGTCAGGTTTCGTCCCGACTGGTGCCGTTGCGTTTTGCGTGCTATTCGATCCGAGCGCGCCTCAGCCCGTGACCCAGAGGGTCGACTTCCCGGGCGGGCATTCATTCAAAGCCATCGTGAACGTCCGGAAGGCCTTCTTTCTCCAAATTGTCTCGACTCCAATTTCGCCGCCAGGGCCAACCGCACGATATCCCGACCCGGCTGAGTATTGCATTCCGTACGTTGGCGCGACGTCTGACACCACGCTGGGCACCTGCGCCCGCTACGACGTGACGGCCTTCGATGCGAAAACGGGAGGTGTGATCCTCCAAGGAGATGAGTCCTCGTACGTCGTTTTCCCAGTCCACTACCGGGTCGCTTGGAACAACCCGACCCTCGCGAATCCCACGTATGACAATCCGAGAATGCTCCGCGCTCAACTCTCCTCAAGCCTCTTCTTCGACCGAACAGATGCTGTCCTCCCGAACCTTCAAGCCGGTAAGGATCCAGGGGTCGATGATTGCGCTCCCGGCATGTCCCAGTACCTCCTCGTCGACGAGCCGCACAGCAATTCCCTGGTCGCCTGCCTCGACCCTCTCGACTGCAGTCGCCCAACGGACCCGACGGCCAATGTCTTCCAGGCGGGGCGGACGATACCGATCAAAGTCG
>Ga0306922_10004142_pt1 | contig 13700 bp, 12 predicted proteins | sample sta12Cox44000082_FD_203758 | JGI IMG/M metagenome (GOLD analysis project Ga0306922, IMG submission 203758) | Lab enrichment of tropical soil microbial communities from Luquillo Experimental Forest, Puerto Rico - statoxic.12C.oxic.44.000.082 (v2)... | ecosystem: Environmental > Terrestrial >... | reverse complement strand
GCTGCGTACCCATGCGCGGCCGCTCGCGGCGAGCGTCGCCCGCGCAATCGGCAGCGAGCGCTATAGCGCCGAGCAGGTGTTGCGCATGTTGATCGAGCGCAGCGCCGCGCTGGGGCTGTACGTGCGCGGTGCGCGCCGCGACGCCTTGCATTATTCGCGCTGGATGCTCGAGCGGCTCACAGCGGTGTACTCCCAGGGCGAGACCCCCCACATGCCCTTATGAAGCGGCTGCGCACGCTCGTCGTCGTGCACGCGAGCCTGGTGCCGCCCGAGAGTCTCGAAGGCCGCAGCGATAAGGAAATCGAGGAGTGGCGTACCGAGTACGACGTGACCAGCAGTCTGCGCAACCTCGGCCATGAAGTGCGTGTACTCGGGGTGCTCGACAGCCTGACGGAGCTGCGCAGCGCGATCGCCGACTGGCAACCGGACATCGTCTTCAACCTGCTGGAGGAGTTCGACGGCATCGTCACCTACGACCAGCACGTGGTGGCATTCCTCGAGCTGATGCGCCAGCCGTACACCGGCTGCAATCCGCGCGGGCTGCTGCTGTCGCGCGACAAGTCGCTGTGCAAACAGCTGCTCAGCTTCCATCGCATCGCCACCCCGCAGTTTGCCGTGTTCCGGCGCGGCGCCCGTTTTCATGTGCCGCGCAAGCTGCATTTCCCGCTGTTCGTGAAGTCGACGGTCGAAGACGCCTCGCTCGGTATCGCTCAGGCGTCGGTGGTCGAGGATGCGGCGCGCTTGAAGGAGCGTATTGCCTTCGTGCACGAACAGGTGAAGTCCGATGCTCTGGTGGAGGAATTCATCGAGGGCCGCGAGCTGTATGTCGGCGTCATGGGCAACGAGCGGCTGACACGGCTGCCGGTGTGGGAAATGGTCTTCGGGTCGATGCCCGATTCGCTCGCCGCCATCGCGACCCGCAAGGTGAAGTGGGACAAGCGCTACCAGGCGAAATACGGCATCACCACGCACGCTGCCGCCGACCTGCCCCCGCAGGTGCTCACCGCGCTCGACCGGCTCTCGCGCCGCATCTACCGGGCACTCGGCATGTCGGGTTATGCTCGCATGGACTTCCGTGTGACGCCGCAGGGCCAGGTGTACGTGCTCGAGGCCAACGCCAACCCCAATCTCGAGACCGCCGAGGATTTTGCCGAGTCGGCGCGCGCTGCCGGCACTCCGTACGGCGATCTGCTCGAGCGGCTCATGGACCTCGGACTCAAATACCGCGCGCAGTGGCGGGCTTCCTATGGTTGAGAGCGCGCGGCGCCGATGCCGGTCTGCCGCGAGCGGCGTCGCGGCCGCGCTGGTCGCCGTGTGCGCCTGCACCGATCAGACCAAGGTCCACGAGGGCGAGCTCACGCAGTTGCTCGCGACGCTCCCCGGCCACTACGACAACAGCGCGCAGGTCGAGCAGGACGCGCGCGACGGGGTGAAGCCGGCGCATGACGCGGTTGCGGTCACCGTCATTCATGTCTATACGCCGCGGCTCGGGCATTACGTGTACTACGTCCAGGAGAGCGCCCCCGACGATCCACGCCGCGTCTTCAGTCAGAGAATGTGGAGCTTCAAGGTCGATGAGAAGCGCGGCATCGTGGAGACTGTCTACGAGTTCGCGGAGCCGCAGCGCTGGCGCGAGGGGCCGCTGAACAAGGATCTGTTCACCGCCATAGAGATCGAGGACGTGCAGGCGGAGGGCTGTCTGCTTCTCTGGAAGAAGAAGGACGACGGCTTCGTCGCGACGCATGACCCGAAGGCCTGTCCGGACCCCGGTGGCGCCGCGAAGACGCAGGCCGAACTTACCGGCGGTGTCCTCACGATCGGCGAGTACAAGTTCCGCAAGGCCCGCCACTAACCCGCTCACGCCTCTACGGAGTGCTCGGCTGGTGCGGTGAGTCTCTCAGGTGCGCATCGAGCCCGTTCGCTCACGCTTCTACGGAGTGCTCGGCTGCTGCGGTGAGTCTCTCAGGTGCGCATCGAGCCCGTTCGCTCACGCCTCTACGGAGTGCTCGGCTGGTGCGGTGAGTCTCTCAGGTGCGCATCGAGCCACTCCAACACCGTGTGGTACCACAGCACGCTGTCGGCGTTTTTCAGGACCCAGTGGTTCTCTTCGGGGAGTATCAGCAGCTTGCTTTCGATGCCGCGGCGCTGCAACGCGGTGAAGGTGGCGATTCCCTGTGTGTAGGGCACGCGGAAATCCTGCTCCCCGTGAATGACGAGCATGGGCGTGCGCCACTTTGAGACGAACTCCACCGGGTTGACCCGCTCGTATCCCTGCGGCTGCTGGTAGTAGGGACCGCCGAACTCCCATTCGGGGAACCAGATCTCCTCGCTCGAGTAGTACATCATGCGCTGGTCGAAGATGCCGTCGTGGTTGACCATGCAGCGGAAGCGGTCCGGCCAGTTTCCCTCGATCCAATTCATCATGAAGCCGCCGTAGGAGGCGCCGAGTGCGCAGCTGCGCGTGCCATCGAGCCAGGGGAATTGCTCGAGCGCGGCTGCAAGTCCCTGCTGCAGGTCGAGCAGCGGCTTCCCGCCCCAGTCCCCGCTGATCGAATCGGTGAACGCCTGCCCGTAACCCGGCGAGCCGTGGAAATCGATCATGACGACGGCGTAGCCGCCGCCGGCGAAGGTTTGTGCATTCCAGCGATAGGTCCAGAGATTCGCCATGCTGACCTGTGGGCCACCGTGCACGAGGAAGGCAATCGGATAGCGCTGTCCCGGTTCGAAACCCCAGGGCTTCATCACGTAGCCGTACACCGTCTCACCGTTCCAGCCCCGAAAGCTGAATTGCTGGTACTCGCTCATCTGCCGCCCGGCGAGCACACTCTGGTTCACAGCGGTGAGCCGCTGGGGCTCGCCGCCGCGCAGCGCTACGGCGTAAAGGTCCGCGGGTCCGCCAAGATCGCCGCGCGTAAACACCACCCGTTCACGCGTTGCGCTGAAGGCCTCCACGGTCCCCACCGAGGTGAGGCGCGTCGGCATTCCGTTTCGGGGGTCGATCCGATACAGCACCCGCTGCCCGAGCTCATCCACGCTGGCGAGCAAGGCCCGCCCATCGGGCGTCGCACCAAGATGCGCCACTGAGCGATCCCAAGCGCCGGTCAGTCCGCGCACAGCGCCGCCACGGGCGCTGCGCAACACGATGTGAAAGCGGTCGGATTCGAAGCCCGGCCGCTCCTGGGCGAGCCAGGCGAGATCGCCGTTGGCGAGAAATACCGGCTGGGTGTCCCAGGCGGGATTGTTGGCGGTGAGGTTGACCGGGGTGGCACTGCCGTCCATCGGCGTCTGGTAGAGGTCGAAATTGGTGGACCAGGGCTCGTTGTGCCCGGCGATGCGCGCCGAGAAAACCAGCGAGCGACCATCGGGACTGAAGGCGTAGTCCTCATCCCCGCCGAAGGGCTTGCCCGGCACGTCCGCATCGAAGCCGTGCATCACATCGACTGCTGCCGCGGTCGGCGTCGGTCCATCGGCCGGCACCGTGAACAGGTGCGAGCGCCGGCCATCGCTCCAGCGGTCCCAGTGCCGCACGAACAGCCGCTCGTAGATGCGCCGCTCCGGCTTGATCCTGGCGCGGGCATCGAGCCGCTCGCGGGTGCAGGCGAGCGTCGGACAGTCCGGGAACACCTCCATCGACACCGCCAGCAACTTGCCCGTCGGCGAGACCCTGAAAGAGCCGACGTCGAGCGGAAAGTCGGTGACACGCCGCCCCTCGCTCCCGGTGAGCACCACCTTCCACACCTGCTGGCTGCCGGAGCGGTTCGACAGGAAATATAGCGTGCGGCCATCGGCGGCCCAGCGCGGGCTGGAATCGCCGCCGCTCGCGTCGGTGAAGCGCTGCGGCTGCGCCCCGGCGGCGAGCGCCAGCAGCCAAAGGCTGGTGCTGGTCTTGTTGGCGCCGAGGTCGGTCGCGCGCTGCACGAAAACGACGTAGCGGCCATCCGGCGAGACCTGCGGATCGCTGAGCCGGTTCAGCATCATCAGGTCCTCGACGGTGAAGGGCGCGCCGCCCGCGGCGAGCGCGGGACGCCACACCTGCAGGACGAGCAGGCATGGGCAGAGAGTCAGCGCGACCCACGGGCGGGCGTAGCGATGCATGAATTGTTCTTTCAGTCGCCTCAGCCGACTTCGTCGGAGGCGACCGTCCACGGTTCCTGCTTCGCGGCCTGCAGCCACTCCTGCAGCGCCGCGTCCTCGAGCACGCTCGCCATGTACCAGCGCGCCGTCTGCGAGATGCGCGCGCCATAGGTGTTGAAGCGCAGCACCACCGGTGCGTACATGGCATCGGCGACCGAGTACTCACCGAACAGCCACGGGCCTGCGCCGCCGAAGCGGCCGCGACAGTCGTTCCAGATCTGATCGATGCGCTCGACGTCCGCCTCCAGAGCGGTGGTTAGCGCGGTGCGGCGATTGCGCGCGCGCGCGTTCATCGGCCAGAGCGAGCGCAGCGTGGTGAACCCCGAATGCATCTCCGCGGACACCGCGCGCGCCACTGCGCGCGCCTCGCTGGTCTTGGGCCAGCCGGTGCCGGTGAGCTCCGCAACGTACTCGCAGATGGCGAGCGAGTCCCAGACCCACAGCTTGCCGTGCCGCAGGGCGGGCAGGTGACCGCTGGGGCTGTAGCGATCGATCTGCTCGCGCGTCTCGGGGGTATCGAGCGCAATGACCACCTCCTGAAACTCGGCGCCGGCGTGCTTCATGAACAGCCACGCTCGCAGCGACCACGAGGAATAGTTCTTGTTGGCGATGACCAGAGTGAGCGGTGCCATGCGGTGGTAACCTTGCCCGGATGCTGAGCGACGTGCACGCGATTGCGTTCGATCTCGATAATACACTCTGGGATGTCGAGCCGGTGCTGGAGCGTGCCGAGGAACGCCTCGCCGCCTGGCTGCGGCAACACTGCCCGCGCATCACGCTGTCGCGCGCAGAGATGCGTGCGGCGCGCGAGCAGCTGGCGCGGCGCGAGCCGCACAACGCGCACGATGTCAGCTATCTGCGCATCTCCACCCTCGCGGCGCACGCGCGCGAGTACGGCTACGACGAGGGCATCGCGGCCGAGGCTTTCGAGGTATTTCTCGCCGCGCGCAACGAGGTACAGATATTCCCCGACGTGGCTCCGGCGCTCGCGCGGCTGCGCCGCCGCTACGCGCTCGCCTCGCTGAGCAACGGCAACGCAGATCTCGCGCGCATCGGCCTCGAGCACGTGTTTGCCGTGTCGCTCAACGCCCGGCAGATCGGTGCCGCCAAGCCGCAACGGCGCTGCTTCGAGCGGCTGGCGCAGGAGCTGCTGCTCCCTGCCGCCGAGATCGCCTACGTCGGCGACGATCCGCAGCTCGATGTGGCGGCCGCGCGCGCGGCGGGGCTGCGCACGGTGTGGATGAACCGGCGCGCGCACCCCTGGCCCCGGGAACTGCCGTTCCCGGATATGACGGTGAGCGACTGCGCGCAGCTCGCCGCGGTGCTCTGCAGGGACCCACCCCAGGACATCAGGAGCGTGTGACGCAGTCAGCAGTTGCCGCCGCGGGCTGCCTGGATTGTCAGCACTCGGGCAACCAGGCTGCCAATGTCAGTTGCCGCCGGCACGCTCATTCAGCGGATCCCGTCACGGAAATCCTCTCGCCCTGGGCTGAACCTTTCACCGTTGGGGGCGTTCCATATTAAGGAGGAGGCCGGACGACGATGAGTGAAGCTGCAAAGCGGGTGCTGCCGGTGGCGAATCTGCGGGAATTCTTCCGCGATACGCTGCATGGCGCACTGGTGAGGCAACACCTGGCGGTCGAGGATCAGACCGAGCATTACGTCGTCAATCTCCTGACACTGTATGCGCGCTCGGAGGCGCTGTTCGAAAGTACCCCGGATGGTCTGCGCCTGAAGCCGCTGGTGGCGATGCTGTGCGAGGCGCTCGAGGCGGCGCCCGGCACCGCGGAGCGGCACCGCAATCTGCAGCGCCTCGGCGATGTGTCGCTGTTCGTCGCCGGATTCTTCGCACAGGGCTTCGCCACGCGGCTCATCGACATCGACTACCACATCGCCATGGGCGGACGCGCCTACGGTGCGCTGGCGCAGGCGACCGCGCGCGGCCGCGGGCGGGTGTTGGCCGCAGTCTTCGCCGAGCTCTCCGCAAAGTTCCAACCGATGGTCGACGCGCTGAACGAGGTGAGCGAGAGCTCCTGCGCGCAGACCGACCGCGACATTCTCCGCCTGTACGAGATCTGGCTTAAGACCGGCAGCCCGCGCTGCTACGCGCAGCTGAAGCGGCTGGGCGTCGATCCCACCGGCGCCGGCGGGACGACCTGCACCCACTGAGGCCGCATGCTGCTGTCGCGGCTGCAGAGTCTGATCGGCGGTATCTACGACGTGAGCGTCGCTCACGACGTCTACGACTTTCTGGTCACCGACCGCCAGCGGCTGCCGGCGGCAGCGCGCGGTGGCACCGCGGAGGAGGAGTTGATCGTCGCCGAGCCGGCCGACGGGGGCGATGAGGTGGCGTTGTCGCTGTACCTCGACCCGGCGCTGCTTTCACGGCTGACGCGCGCGGATCCGCTGGAGCGGCTGCACGCCGGCAACGTGGCGGACTGGTGTACGGCGCTCGAGGGCGTGAGCCACTTTCTGTATCTCGCCTGGAACGCCGGACACGACAAGCCGGTGTCGCTCCTCGAGCTGGAGATGCAGGCCGAAATCGACAAGTACGTCGCGAGCTACTGGCTGCTGCGACGGCAGTTTCCCCAACACTTCCCGTCGGAGTTGCGGCGGGTGCTGTTCGCACGCACGCGGGTCGATCCGCGCGCCGCCGCGATCGGGCGCGCCGATCTGTATCGCGAGGCGAGCCGCTACGCCGACAAGTTCTGCGCCCGTCTGGAACAGCTGCTGGCACGCAACCGCTCGGCGCACAGGGGCGGCGCTGCGGCCGATGGGGCGGTGCTGGCTGAGCTACGGCGTTTCTATCGGCTGACGCATGCGCGCAAGCGCGCGCTCATCGAGGGCATCGGCTGAAAACCACCCCAAGAAATCACGCTTCACGCGCCGGGCGAGCTATCGGCCGGCCATCAAGACGCGTGATTTCTCGGGGATCCCGCCGGGCGTGGCGGTACTTACTCCCCGTTTTCGTTCCCGCCGTTGCGCTTGCGCTCCTCGAGCTCGCGCATCTTCTTGATCCACTCCGATAGCTTGCGCAGATCGGTGCGCTTGCCGCTACCGCGCTGGCGCGTGCGGTTGCTGGAGTACGGATCGTAGGAGGTCTCCTCGCTCTTGAGTGTCAGGCGGCCCTCGCCCAGCACCTCGAGCACCGACCGCTCCTCATCCACCGGTGCAGCGTCCCGCTCGACCGAGGCGTTACCGCGGTCCTCGCCGAGCACCTCGAGAACCTGCCGCTCGCTATCCACCGGTGCCGCGTGCCACTCGACCGAAGCGTTACCGCGGTCATCGTGCACGATCGTGCCGATGCGGCGGCGCTCGTTCGGCGACGCCGGCTGCCGCGGCACGGCTGTCTTGCGGTTGTCGCTCACAGATTATGTTCCCAACCCTCTCCCGGGCATGCTTCCCCTCGTCGCAGGGTAGCGGCGTGCACCGCCGCGATTCCGCGAGATGGATCACGAAATGCCCTCCACCGTCATGCCGTTCGTCGGAGGGCTTCCCGGGCACGCAGCAGGCCGAGCGCCGTCTTGCAGTCGGTGATGGTGCCGTCGATGGCCCAGCGGCAGGCCTCTGCGAGGGGCACCCAGTGAATCTCGATCACCTCGGCGTGCTCCTGGGCCGCCCGCGCCGGAGTGATGCCGCTCGCGAGGTACAGGTGCAGTCTCTCGGTGAATACGCCCGGTGAGCTCACACACGTGCCGAGGCTTTCCCAGTCGCGCGCACTTACCCCAGCCTCCTCGATCAGCTCGCGCTGTGCAGTAGCGAGCGGCGGCTCGCCCGGCTCGAGCTTTCCCGCCGGCAGTTCCCACAACCAGCCGTCGACCACGTAGCGGTACTGCCGCAGCAGGCACACTTGGCCGCTGCCATCGAGTGCCACCGCGGCCGCACCTCCGGGGTGATGCACGACCTCCAATAGCGCCCGGTGCCCGTTCGGCAGCACGACCTCATCGGTAGTGACCCGCACGACACGCCCGGTAAAGTGCAGGGTCTGTTTGTCAGGTTTCATGACGCGCATCCTAGCCCGGCTGACCAGGGCTCGTGTACGAAAGGGTATAGTTGCTACCCGCACGCCCATGGCCACGACTACGTCGCATCTCGACCGGCTCAACGCCCAGCAGCGCAAGGCCGCGACCCATGGCGAGGCGCTGCCCGAGAAGGGGTATCGCGCCGGTCCGCTGCTGATCGTCGCCGGCGCCGGCACCGGCAAGACCGACACGCTCGCGCATCGCGTCGCGCACCTGGTGATCCACGGCGTCGATCCGGCGCGCATCCTCATGCTGACTTTCACGCGGCGCGCCGCGCTCGAGATGCGTCGCCGCGCCCACGAGATCACCCGCAAGGCTCTCAACGACACCCTCGGCGGCGCCACGCAGAGCATCGCCCAGCGCCTCAGCTGGGCGGGCACGTTCCATTCCGTCGGCAATCGCCTGCTGCGCCACTACGCCGCGCACGTGCAGCTCGACCCGCACTTCAGCGTCATCGATCGGGCGGACGCCGCCGATCTCATGGACAGTCTGCGCGAGGAGCTCGGCTTCGCGGAGAAGGCGCAGCGTTTCCCGCGCAAGGACACCTGCCTGGCGATCTACTCCAACCGTGTCAACACGCGTACCTCGCTCCTCGAAGTGCTCGAGCAGCAATATCCGTGGTGCGTGCAGTGGGAGGAGGCCCTGACCCGCCTGTTTCGCGCCTACGTCGAGCAGAAGCAGCACTCGCATCTCCTGGATTACGACGATCTGCTGCTCTACTGGCATGGCATGATGGGCGAGCCGCGTCTTGCACAGCACATCGGCGCGCATTTCGATCACGTGCTGGTCGATGAGTTCCAGGACACCAATCGCCTGCAGGCCGAGATCCTCTACGCGCTGAAGCCCGATGGCGCGGGTGTCACCGTGGTGGGCGACGACGCGCAGGCTATCTACTCCTTCCGCGCCGCGGCCGTGGAAAACATCCTGGGGTTCCCCGAGCGCTTTCAGCCGGCCGCCGAGGTCGTCACGCTGGCACAGAACTACCGCTCGACCCAGCAGGTGCTCGATGTCGCGAACGCGGTCATGGCCGAGGCGCCGCGCCAGCACCGCAAGTATCTGCTGTCGATCCGCGGCCAGGGTGCGCGGGCGCGCGTGGTGACTGTCGATGACCTGCAGAGCCAGGCGGAGTTCATCTGCACCGAGGTGCTGAAGAAACGCGAGGCGAGCGTGCCACTCAAGCGCCAGGCGGTGCTGTTCCGCAGCGCCAGTCACAGCGACATCCTCGAAGTTGAGCTCGCCAAGCGCAAAATCCCGTTCGTGAAGTACGGTGGCCTGAAATTCCTCGAGGCCGCCCACGTCAAGGATCTGCTCGGCGTGCTGCGCTGGGTGGATAACCCGCGCAACACTCTGGCCGCCTTCCGCACCTTGCAGCTGCTGCCGGGCATCGGTCCGGTGCACGCGCGTGCGGCGATCGAGCACCTCGAGCGCGGCAGTTACTCGTTCGACGCGCTGAAGAGCTTCACGCCGCCGCAGCAGACACCGGAGATCGACTGGCGGCGCCTGCTCGACCTCCTGCAAACGCTCGGCGACCCCCAACGGGAGTGGGCCGGGCAGGTGAACCAGGTGCGCGAGTGGTACCAGCGTTATTTCGAGCGCCTCTACGAGCACTTCCACACGCGGGCCGGGGACCTCGAGCAGCTCGAGCTGCTCTCCGGGCAATATCCCTCACGCGAGCGCTTCATCACAGAGCTCACCCTCGATCCGCCGCACGCCAGCAGCGATCTCGCCGGCCGCCCGACCCTCGATGAGGACTACGTGGTGCTCTCGACCATACACTCTGCCAAGGGCATGGAGTGGGACAGCGTCTACGTGCTGAACGTGGTCGATGGCAGCTTCCCTTCCGAGTTCTCCACCGGCAAGCCCGAACTGATCGAGGAGGAGCGGCGGCTGCTGTACGTGGCGCTGACCCGCGCCCAGAACGAGCTCGCCGTGCTGGTGCCGTTGAAATTCCACCTGACGAATCAGCCACGCCACGGCGATGCGCACGTGTACGGCGGCCGCAGCCGCTTCATGACCGAGCGCGTGTTGAAGACGCTCGAGGCGATCACCTTCCATGGCGCAGCCAGCGGTGCCAGCGACGCGCTCCAGGACAGCAGCTCGACGGTGACGCTCGATGTCGGCGCGCGCTTGCGCGAAATGTGGTGAGCCAGGACCCCCGGGGTCCCCAAGAAATTGCGCATCTTGCTGAGCGGTGCTCGCTCGCCGGATACGTCAAGCGCAATTTCTTGGGGTGGTCTTATCTGCCCGGCTTCACGAACAGCAGCGTGAATCGATCGCTCTCGCCGATGGCGGCGTACTTATCGTGATCCTTCGCTCCCAAACGGTAGGTCGGCGGCAGCGTCCACACGCCCTGCTCGTAGTCCTTGGTGTCGCTCGGGTTCTTGTTCACTTCTGACTTGGCCACCAGGCGAAAACCCTGGTCCTCGATCAGTCTGATGGCGTAGTCCTCGTTGACATAGCCGCTCTTCGCCTTCGGGTCCTGCGGCAGCGCGGCGTTGCCGCGGTGCTCGACCACTCCCAGGACGCCACCGGGCTTGAGTGCGCGGAACATGGTGCGAAAGGCCTGGGCGGCCTGGTCGCGCGCCATCCAGTTGTGGATGTTGCGGAAGGTCACCACCATGTCGACCGAGCCCGCCGGTACGGCGTCGCCGCCACCGGCAGGGAAGCTGACCACGGTCACACGGTCGTACAGGTCCGGGCGTGCGGCGAGTCTGCCGCGGTACTCCTCCAGGCGGCGCGTGATGTGCTTGCTCGAGGGATCGTCCGCAATGACCGCGGCGTAATACTTCCCCTTCTCGCGCAGCAGCGGTGCGATCACCGCCGTGTACCAGCCCGGCTCCGGCCAGACCTCCAGCACCTTCATCTCCGGGCGGATGCCGAAGAACAGCAGCGTTTCCTTGGGATGCCGGTAGACATCGCGTGCCCGCTCCTCCGGCGGACGTTGATCGCCGGCGAGGATCACGGTGAGCCCCTCGGCGGTGCTCTGTCGCGAGCTGCTCGAGGCGCATGCGGCGGTCAACAGTGCGAAGCCGAGCGCCGCCAGTGCGCACCCGGACATGCCCAGTCTCTGCTTGGCTGACATGATCATGCTCTGCGCGAACATTACCTCATGCCTCGCATAAAAAACCCCGCGCAGGCGCGGGGTTTTCTTTAGCGCTGGATACGCGGCCGATCGTCAGCGACGGAACGGACCGCCACCCTGGCGGGGGCGTTGCGGACGCTCCTGCGCTTCGTTGACGCGCAGCGGTCGGCCGTTCATCTGAAAGCCATTCAGGGCCTGGATGGCGCTCTGCGCCTCGCCCTGCGGCATGTCGACGAACCCGAAGCCGCGGGGCTTGCCGGTTTCGCGGTCGTTGATGAGCTTCACGGATTCCACTTTGCCATGGCGCTCGAACAGGGCCTTCACGTCCTGCTCGGTGGCGGTAAAGGGGAGATTCCCCACGTAAATCGTCGTCATCCGTCGGTCTCTCTCTTCAATTAGCGGACAGCGGCGAGCCGCACGCGTCGGTCGCATGTACCGCGTGGACAGTCAAACAGGTCAAGGCTTCAAGGCACACGATCGGCAGTTTTCAGTCAATGCGCAGCGCTTGGGCCGGCGGCCTGCACCTGCGTTCGCGCGCGGATGGGAGAGGTCGGGCGGGCGGACATGGACTCAACAAACTCAAACAAAGCGGACTCATCCACGACGGATACGAACGCGCGGGTCATGCTACTCCGGGCTTTTCCGCTACGCAAACCAGGGGGTTTTCGCTTGGAGGATTGCGCCATCGCGGGGGGCCGCGGGCCGATGTGCATCAGCCGAGTCGAGGCGCGCGCCTTACATAAGTCGGGAAGGGGGAGCCAGGGCGTCGCGGTTCCCGCTCGTTCGCCCTCAGGCGCCGGCCGGCTCCAGGTAGGCGTAGCCATTCAACTCGCTCTCGTAAAAGCGTTTGATGGCCTGGCTCTCCGCGAGCGTCATGCGCCCGTCGCGGATGGCGCGCTCACAATCGCGCGCCAGCGCCGGGTACAGCTCGGCGACGTCGTACTCCATGTACTCGAGCACCTTGTTGGCGGTGTCACCCTTGACGATCTCCTCGATCCACCAGCCGCCCTCATCGTGCAGCCGCACGTGCACGACGTGCGTATCGCCGAAGAGATTGTGCAGATCGCCGAGTGTCTCCTGATAAGCCCCCACCAGGAAGGCCGCCAGGTAGTACTTCTCGTCCGTTCTCAGCTCATGGAGCTCGAGCGTCCGCTTTACATCGCGCATCGAGACGAAGTGGTCGATCTTGCCGTCGGAGTCGCAGGTGATGTCGGCGAGCACCGCGGTGCGCGTCGGGCGCTCCTCGAGGCGGTGAATCGGCATGATCGGGAACAGCTGGTCGATCGCCCAGCTGTCGGGCAGCGACTGGAACACCGAGAAATTGCAGAAATAGGTGTCGGACAGGATCGATTCGAGATCCTCGAGCTCCTCGGGCAGACGCTCGAGCTTGCGGCAGGCATCGCGGATCCTGGCGCAGGTGGCCCAGTAGAGCCGTTCGGCGAGACCGCGGAACTCGAGCGACAGCAGGCCCAGATTGAACATCTGCAGCACCTGCTCGCGGGCGGTGAGGGCGTCGTGATAACACTCGACCAGCCGCCGCTCGCTCACCGCGCGGTAGGCCTCGAACAGGTCCTGTACCGGCTGCGGCAGCTCTTCCTGCCCGTCATAGTCTTCGGCGCGGTCGCCGGTGACCCGGAACTTGTCGAGCGCCGAGGAGCCGAGCGCATCGAATATCAGCACGCTGTGGTAGGCGGCCACGGCGCGACCCGATTCGCTCACGATCTTCGGGTGCGGGATGTCGCGCGCGTTGCAGACGCTCGCGATGCGGTAGACGACATCGCTCGCATACTCGTTCAGCGTGTAGTTCATCGAGGAGGCGAAGTTGGTGCCGCTGCCGTCGTAATCGACGCCGAGCCCGCCGCCGACGTCGATGTATTGCAGCCCGGCGCCCATGAGCTTCAGCTCCGCATAAACGTGGGCGAGCTCGTTGATGGCGTCCTTCACCCGGCGAATGTCCTGCAGCTGGCTGCCGGGGTGGCAGTGCACGAGCTGCAGGCAATCGAGCATGTCGCGCGCCTTGAGCACGTTGAACAGCTCGAGAATCTCGGTGATGAACAGCCCGAACTTGGATTTCTCGCCCGCGGAAGCGCTCCAGCGCCCGGACCCCTCGCTGAAGAGCTTGACGCGCACGCCAATGCGCGGGCGCACCTGGTAGGTCTCCGCGTGCTTGAGGATCAGCCCCAGCTCCTCGAAGTTCTCCACCACCGGAATGATGGTGCGGCCGAGCTTGGTGGCGAGCGTGACGGCCTCGAGGTAGCTGTCATCCTTGAAGCCGTTGCAGACGATCAGCCGCTCGGGAGCGTTCTCGGTCATGGCCATGACCGCGAGCAGCTCGGGCTTCGAGCCGACCTCGAGCCCGAAGCCGAACTCCTTGCCGTAACGGTAGACCTCTTCGACCACCAGGCGCTGCTGGTTCACCTTGATCGGATACACCGCAGCGTACTCGTTGTGGTAGTCGTTCT
>Ga0306922_10004141_pt1 | contig 13703 bp, 15 predicted proteins | sample sta12Cox44000082_FD_203758 | JGI IMG/M metagenome (GOLD analysis project Ga0306922, IMG submission 203758) | Lab enrichment of tropical soil microbial communities from Luquillo Experimental Forest, Puerto Rico - statoxic.12C.oxic.44.000.082 (v2)... | ecosystem: Environmental > Terrestrial >... | reverse complement strand
CTTCTTTCCCAATTCCGTCAACCGGTAGTACCGCCGCCGCGCGTCGTCCAGCTCCGGTGCCGGCCTTTCGTCGGACTCCTCAATCAATCCCGCGTCGATCATTCGCTTGATCGACCCATATAAGGTCGCGGGCCACAGTCGCACCTTCCCCAGCGTCCGGTTCAGCACTTCCTGCATGATTCCGTAACCGTGCTGCTCCCCGCCCACCAGCGAAACCAAAATATGAAACCACTGTGTTTTCAATGGAATGAACTGCTCGACGTCGCTCATGCCAATATATATCTCACCGGATATATATACGGGTCAAGAGGAATTCTCACCTCGTGGCATTGGACTATGGAATGGGCCAAGGCCGAAATTCCCTCTACTTGGCGAGCCTGGGCCGGGAAGTCTGGGGGTTCGACCCATCCGAAGTGGGTATCGTGATCGCTCAAAAGCGAGCCAAGGAGCTGGGCCTGATCCTCCATATCTCCGTCGTGAGAGATAGTGAGTACGATTTCGGCAAGCAACGGTTCGACCTGATTCTGTTTAGCTGGACGATGCCCGTCGTCCCGATTGAAAAAGTGGTCGGCTCCCTTAAGCCTGGAGGCATCGTGGTGATGGAGTGCGGTCCCGAATTCAACAATAGCCGCAACGCTATGCTCCATCTCTTTGACTCTCTTGAGATCGTGCACTATGAGGTCGTTCGGGATAAGGGCGATTTTGCCGACCTCCGAGAGACAGATGTCATGCTGCTGGTGGCTAGAAAACCGTAGTAGTGCCGTCGCCCTTGGGGTCATGCGACGAGCCGCGAACTCCCGGCCCCTCCCCAATGTCTACAATATCTCCGGCTTTCCATTCGTCTACAGAAGTGGATGAATCAGACGTCGAACGCCACGCGAGCAATGACCGAGCAAAACCGTCAAATCTCCGCAATCTTTGCGGAGCAGCGATCCCGGCTGCGCAATTTCATCCGCCGTCGCGTGCCTGACCCGCGCGATGCCGAGGACATTTTGCAGGACGCCTTCTACAAGCTGGTGGAAGCGAACCGGCTGTTGATGCCCATCGATCACGTCACCAGCTGGCTGTTTCGCGTGGCGCGCAACCGCATCACGGATCTTTTCCGCAAGAAGGAGCCGGATACCTTCAGCCATGCCTCGGTCGCGGACGAAGATGGCGAGCTCCTGCAGATCGAGGACCTGCTGCCATCGCCCGACGGCGGTCCGGAAGCGCTCTATGTCCGCAACGCGCTTCTGGACCAGCTGGAGCTTGCGCTCGACGAACTGCCCGAGGAGCAACGCGAAGTGTTCGTCGCTCATGAGCTAGACGGCCGCAGCTTCAAGGAGCTGGCCGCCGCAACTGGCGTGAGCGTGAACACACTGCTCTCGCGCAAACGCTATGCGGTACTGCATCTGCGCGAACGGCTTCAAAGCATATCGGCGCCCCACGAGGTCCAGCAGCCTCCGCGTCACTTGGGGAAACTGATCCATGAGGGTTTCCAGATCTTTGCGCGGCACGAGTCGGATGATCGATCGTTCGGTCGCCCGAGCCGCGCAGTGATACACGCACTGTCCAATGCAGCCCATTTCGCCGAGGACCGCCAGAGCTTCCAAGTCGGCGATGACCAGTTTCTTGTCCCCCATCATTCGATAAGTCTGCACGCGTCCAGCTTCCAGCAGATATAGCTCTTGGCCAGTTCCGCCGAGTTCAAACAGGATGTCCCCCTCGGCAAACTCTTGGACTCTGGTGTTCTGCTCGACCTTGAGCAATTGTGAAGCGGGCAATCCTTCAAACAGATCAAAGCCTGAAAGACTACTCTTCTCTGCTTGCGTTTCCGCTCTTAGGATTGATTTTCGGGACAATTCCAATTCCTCCTCGTTGGCTCTGCAGCTCATCGCGATGAAATCCGTAGCGTCCGTTCACCAGGATGTGAAGCAAAACAACAGCTACTCCGAACAACACCAGGAAGCCCACATCAGTCGAGACAATCGTCGGCAAGCTGTGTTTGTTACTCACGATGAATCGTCATTGCAGAAATTGAAGTCGTTCTTCTTTTGAAGTAGATCGCCAAGAGCAATATTGACCCCGGCCCAGTAACGACCCACGGCGAGGCCAAAAGGAGCAACTTCGTCGAGAAAACCGGGTACCAATACACCAACGCGATAACGGGGGTGAACAGGCCATTCGCCAGGAAAAGCCAACGGACCCACCGCTCAAAGCCATGAAGGGCGAAGACGGGGGCGGCAAACAACGCCGAGATACCCATGCAGACGTATCCCAATCCGTCTAGAGACCAGAACAGTGAGTACCGTTGGACCGCGAAAAGCGGGTTCGCATTTCCCTGCAGCGCAAGCGGGATGGCGCTTGCGAGCTGAAGGGTATACATGAGCGTGACATAGGTCGTGTATATCACCGCAAAGAGGAGGGCAGCCTGACTCCAAATCTTCTTTTGATCCGGCGTGGAGCGGCAGAGGGCAAGGATGGCGAGCATGAACGGGGCCGCGATCAAAAGAGAGAATCCGTAGATTCCAATCGCGTCAAACGGCCATCGAATGATTCCGAGCACCTGCAGAGCCTGCACGATGGAATAGCCCGCCGCGGCAACAAAAGAGACTAAGGCTGACCAAAATCCGAACCTCGAGGCAATGAGCAGCGATTTCTGGTCGGGCAACTCCATCGCGCACAAGATGGCACCTGTCACAAGAGATGGCAGTGATGGAGGCCACACTGCGATGGATGACCGTTGGGCCAATCTCGGTGCTGGACTCGTTCACGTGCACCGACGGCGCGTGCTCCTGCAACAACGCCACGGTATGCGTGAAGTGATCAAGTCTCCCTGAAGGTACGAGAGTCCGGCCGGCCCCGGCGTTGCGGTCCCCGGGGCTGTGTGTCGCGAAGCTGGTGAGGGCCTGAGTGGGTGCGAGGTCCTGATGCATCGGCCAAGCATTCCGTTGACAGTCCGCAACGCGTTCAGCGGGATCAGTGGTGAACAGACAACGTCAAATTACAATAAGCGTCGTGTCGTTCCGCTGCTGCGCCAAGAAACATGGTGTGGCCTTTTAATACCAGATCGTGTTGATCGGTGTCACAGTCAAGGTAGCCATAGCAACGCCGAAGCATAGGCGTCTTAACACCGAGGCCAACCCGTCACACGTTTGTGTATCCTCAGTACTTGATTCCAAGCAATCTCAAACGCACGATTCGTGATGTTGAAGCGTCTTACGGTCGGAGGAGTCAAATGTCCGACACCAAGATCTTAGGACGCGGTCCGCGAAGTTGCGACTATCGCTGTTGCGAAGTTTATTGTCCTCACAAGAGAACTGCGGCCGAAATCACTGCTGCCAAATGGGCGATTGGGGACAACAACCGATGGACGCGGTGGAAAATAGTTGACTGTCCGCTTCTCCCTGCCGGAGAAGTCTGGTGTGACATGACTTGCCTCTCGCAACTGGAAAGCCCGACTGCGGATACACTGCAGCCCTAGTTAAAAGTCGATGATTTTAATGCGACATTTTGATTAACGGCTGTGCAAAATACTGCGAAGTCTTGACTGCAACTCTTAGGCGTCCTGTAATACTCAAAGCTAGCCCACCCCGGGGCCCCTTCCCCAGAGGTGCTTTGTCGCAAAGCTAAAGTTGTGGACTGTCGCGAACAAAAAAATGTCGAGCTTAAGCTTGATTTGTCGGAAGTCAGGCTGAGGAGGTATTGCATGGGCGATGCGCGATTTATTCATGCTATAGAAGTCGCCGCGAGAGCTACTGGTCTTGTGCTTGAGCACGTTTGTGATCCGCCCAACCCGGACTCGATTGCTGTGCTTTTGGGTGTGTACGGGGCAGATGGATATCTCGAGCCCTGTCTTTTTCGAAGGAGTCTTGTGATTAATTGGGTCCAAACGTTCGACGAGGATGGCCAACGACATCTTGCAGGGCGCATAGAAACAGCGAAGAATTTGATTCGCGAGCACTACCGCCATACTGGAAGAAACCCTTTCACTTAAGCGACCCACGGCTCAAGAACACTCGAAGTGTCCGGCGTGCAGGCGAGGGGCGAGGGGGCAGGTTCTTTCGCCTTCGGTAAGCCACGCCCTGCGGTTGCAAGAGACGCGACCGTAGCGAAACCGGCGGCTAAGAAAAGAAATTCAGGCACGGAGTTCTGAACTAAACCTGTGAGACATGGTTGACCTCGGCAGCCAACGAACCATGGGTTGTCCGTCCAACACTCGGGATAGCCGAGTAGAGCGCGTCTCTGAGAGCCACGTCTCGCGGGTCTCCGGTTAAGTGCGTGCCCATCTGGCTGGTCACATAGGCATAGCCTACTCCATTAACGGGGTCGGCAAAGCCCAAAGCGCCGCCCGATCCCGGCGCGCCGAATGAATTAGGGCTGCCGAACGGCCAGACTGTGCTGGGCTTCATGAAGCCCAGCGAGAACTGCCAACCCTCGGCCTTCATGCACTCGTCGTAGAATCCGTGCGTGGGAGGGATTGCCGGTGCGGCGAGCAGGTCGAGAGTCTCCCTGCGTAATCCCAGTTCGCGGCCACCGTTGGCGAAAACACCGTACGCGTGCGCGATCGCGCGGGCCGTGCCCACGCCAAGGCCTGACGGCACTTCGAGATTGCGCGCGTAAATGCGCTGCTGATCCAGGTAGACTCCAACACCTGGGTTAACCACGAGTGCCCGGGAAATATTAGAACGCCGGTTCATAGTCTCCACCATCAGCCGCAGCGGAAAACCGCGCAGCATCTGCAGGGGGGCGGGCGGCGCAAGAGTAGCCAGACGTGTATTGGGGATCGTCTCAGGCAATCGAATGTAGATATCGAGTCCGAGCGGGGTAGCGATTTCGTCCTGAAAGAACTGTCCCAGGCTGCGATGCTGCGGATCCACTCGTCGCAGCAGCTCGCCTTCATAGAAACCGAGTGTAAGCGCATGATAGCCTTGCCGGGTGCCCGGCTCCCATGCGGATTTCTGCCGAGCCATGACCACCGCCAGGCGATCAAGGTCGGCAACCACGCTGCGATCCACAGGCTCATCGAAGGCGAACAGGCCCGCTTGATGAGCGAGCAATTGGCGTACGGTAATCCGCTCTTTGCCCTGCTGGGCAAATTCCGGCCAGTACATCGACACCCGTTCTTCATAGTCGAGCCAGCCGCGAGAGTGGGCGATGGCCAGGGTCATCGCGGCCAAGCCTTTAGTGGCGGAGTGGACAACCACCATCGTGTCCTGCTCCCAAGGCTCGGCAGTCTGCTTGTTTCGAATACCGCCCCACAGGTCGACAACCTTCTCCCCATGCACAACGGCGCAGCAGGCTCCACCCAATTCGCGCCGTTCAGCAAAGTTCACGGTGAACGCCTCGCGCACGACCTCGCAGCCGCGGCTGACCTGCCCGTGAATACCGGGAGCGTTGTTGTGAAGCATAGGAATGCCCTCCGCCTAAGGTCTTCTTTCTTAGTCCCAATGCGAAGGTTTTTCCGTGACTGAGGTCACGTCAAGCTCACCGGGTGGTTCGTCCGTCATCCTCCAGCAATAAGTCTCGACCTCTGTGGGACTTTTGGACGTGCCATTCACTCTGATATTTTGGTCCTCTTTGGGAGGCACGTCTGCAAGACCAAGCTCTAGCAAATGTTCCGCGGCCAAGTCGCCGACATCGTTTCCGGAACTGTTTTCGTGTTTTGTCGGCTTGGCCGCCTGGGCGGTACAAACCTGGCACCAGCGTTGGCAAAAATCCGGTTTAGGTTCTCGGGAGCGAAAAACTCCTCATACGAGATCCATCCCTCTAGCGCCATAACGAAGCGGTTCGTATCCTCTTGGTTGCCGCGCAGGGCTAGGCGCAATTGGAGGAGTTCAGGGGCGATCGGGGTGAACCTAGCTGCGGCAACATTTTCCCGATATTCGGCCATCGTGGCTTCGTTTCTTCGGCGCTCATATCTCATCAGAGCGTCATCCAGGGGGCACTGCCCAGCCAAACCTTCGTGAATCGCCGTGGCCAAGAAATCGGCGTCACGAAAGGCATCGCAAATTCCGAGCGCCATCATAGGGTCTTTGTGACTGCCAGCATCGCCTACGAGCGCCCAGCCCGCTCCGACTGGACGGCGCAAGAAGTTGGGCACGTCGGCGGTTCCATAAAACCGCTCTTCGCGGCACCCAGTGCGCACGCGTTCCGCGAATCCGGGAATCTGATCCACAACGCGCATGAACTGGCCTTCGATGTCGGCTTTCACCGAACCAAATTCGTCGATGGGCCAACCGATGAAGATCGCGAACAAATTGTCGTTGGTTAGGAAGCTGAAGATCACCCGGTTTTTTCGCAGGTACCACTCAAAACCTTCCGTAGGCACACCGCTCCAATAAGAGAAATACCAGCAGGTCAGCGGGGGAGTTTCTCCGTAGGAGAGGGCACCAACAGCACGGGCGAGAGTCGAATGCCTGCCATCTGCCCCAATGGTGATAAACGCTCTTTCTGTGCTGGTGATACCTTGACGGTGATCGCGGCCGCGAATGCCCGTGACCCGATCACCGTCCCAGAGACAGCTTTCCACAGAGAAGTTCGGGCGGAACTCGACACCAGCTTCAACCGCCGCTTCCACCAGCACTTGGTCGAGCTGGCGCCGTCGCGGAGCATATCCCCAAGCCGTATTTCCCAGCCGTATGTCTCTTCCGATCAGAGGAAAATCTCCGAAATCAGTGCGATGGGTGGTAAGTGGCGGGCAGTTCGTACCAACGACTCTGTCCAAAAGCCCCCACTCGGCGAGCCGTTTCGGACCGTGCCTGTGTATGAAGTGTCCCCGGTGCACATCACTGGGAATCACACTTCGGTCGAGAAGCAGGACCCGGTGACCGTGGCGGGCTAGCAGCATTGCCGTTACCGCGCCCGCGCACCGGGCGCCAATCACAATCGCGTCGTACATATCACCTCCGATAGTCTGCGAATGACCGCAACACAGAAATGTTGGCCGACGACCGGAAGCTTGGATTGTAAGAATGGGAAGTGCTACTTGAGGGAAAGGCGCCGCCCGAAACCGTTGGCGGCACCAGTCATGAATTCCCGGGGAGAATACCCGGTCATTCTCTTGAATTCCTTTGAGAAGTGGGCTTGGTCATAGTAGTAATCGTAAAGGCGTTCCTTGAGAGCGTCATACGACACCCCCTGCGCCCATTTTCGGTAGAACATTTGAAATCGAAAGATCCCCGCCAAAACCTTGGGAGGGAGACCAACCTGCTGCTGAAAGAGGAGGTCTAGATACCGTCGCGAGTATCCTGTCTTTCGTTCCAGTTCTTTTATTGGCATTCGGCCATGGGTTAGTTTCAGAGCGTTGACACAAAACTCGATGACTCCGTTGCTCCGCTGACTCCTGCGGGAAAGCTCGACTAACTCATCCTGAATGAAACTCACCTTCTGTTCCACCCCTTCCACGTTGCAAAGGGCTTCCCTAGTTTCTCTGCCCCATCGGCCGAAAAGCACCTCCGAGTCGAATATTTTTTCGTCCACGGTTTCGTGCATCGGTATCCCAAACAAAGGAAAAGCAGCGTGAGGAGAAAACTCAATCCCGATGAACCCAGTTTTTCGTGCGCTGGAATGGATGAGGGTCGTCTTGATTCGATTCCCAACAAAATACAAACCGTGCTCGCGACTGACTCCTGCGCGGTCTTCGCTTATACCAGACAGCGAGTTTTCGTAAGGAATGATGAGCTTGGAGCAGCCGTTAGGTACCGCCAGATTCCGGTCGGTCAGGGCTATACCAGTTGTGCTTTCGAAGATCCAGAATGACTCGATGTAGGGCTGCAATTCCAGCCGGGGTTTTACAAATGAAAGTTTCACTTTGAGCTCTCAGCAAAAGCGATGACTATGTTTCTATCGCGCACAGCAATGCGCTGGGAGCCACTCAAAACTCTGGCGGAAGAAAAGTGGGAAAAAACCGATGGCCACACCTGCGTGCCGATCCGATTCTTCTTCATTTTGCACCTTATTATTCGATGCCGCAGGAACGATCGAGTTGCGTTTCGACGCACGTTGTCGGTGGCGAACGCTAGTCCGACCGCAGGCTGTTTGCAAACGCCAGTAGCGGTTTGACTGTACGTTGCGTCTCCGGCGCATCTATTGTGCAGCAGTGCTACTTCCTGGGCCTCGCGTGATGCTCGGTCGACGAAACTCCAACGAAACGACGAGAAACTTTCGTGAGGTAACCCTGGCTGAGAAACCGGTTCGCAAAGTGCCCTCGAATTGCCGTTGAACGGCCCCACAATCGTCAATTCAATGGCTCACCAAATTGAAATGCTGCTTGTAGACAAGCGATTTTCACGAATGTAGTCTGTAGTCGTAAGTATGTTCCCCGGCCAGCAGGAGCCTTTTATGCAAACCGCAATGGAACTGGAAAAAACTTTCCGTGGGGTCTCCTGTCGCCATTGTAGCCGCCCGATTCGTCTCCCCGCCTCGATAGTGCGGAGAGAAATTTCATTCAACCAAAATAGGGTGGATGCCGCGCAACAGTGGCGATCGAGAGTCTTTTCTCACCGGTGTAGGACCTGTGGTGGAGAAGCCATCTACGCGCTGAATCACATTTTCGATTTTGAGGATAAAACGTTTGCTCCTAAATGAGTCATGATGCGGTCCTCCCTCATGTCGTTCAGGTTCAAAACAACGCTGGCCGAAAAAGCGGCATATCTGATTGCCGCGCTTGCTCTTCTGCTTAGCCTCCTTATCGCGTACAAGAACCTGTTCCCGCAATAGGACCCGACATAACGATGGCTGGTGATCGGGACTTGACCTTGCCTGACACTTTTTCCAACCGTTGTTATCGATGCTGCTGGCCTGGCGGGGATTGTTTTTATCTCGCCCGAAGAGCGAGGTCCGTCCGAAGAGGCACAGAGACTAGCACAACTTGATTGTTTAGACCATTAGGTCCTTCCCGGAAATGCACGTACAGCTCGGGCCGAACGGCCAGCCCTCAAGAGTCGAACGGCAGCAATGGTCGCGATCAGTTCCAGGCGATAAGCCCAGAAAATCGCCAATGAGAACTACTGCTTGGACGCCTGTTGTATCACCGCGTCAGAATTTGCCCGTTAGCTCAGTACAAAGGAGGCTAGCGATGATCACCTCATCCACAGAAAGATTGGCTTCTTACCCAGTAAAGACTACCGCTGCTCAAAACGAGCACAACGGTGACCTGGAAATCAGTTCTCCCGGCGCAGCGCCGGGCGCAGCAAACATGAACCTCTCAGAATCCGTCGGATTTAGCCGCGGACAGCAGTCCCTGGACCATTCGGTTTGGTACAACGGTGCGCTAATGACCTTTTTGGCTACTGGTGAAGACACGCACGGACAGTTCGCGTTGATCGAAGCGGTTGGTAGGAGAGGCAGTGATGCACCCCCGCATATCCATCACAGGGAAGATGAGATCTTCTACGTATTGGAGGGCGAGATCGTCTTTTCGGTCAGCGATCGCATAATCAAGGGCACGCCCGGCACCGTGATCTTCTTACCGCGCGACGTGCGTCACTCGTTCACCATCGAATCAGAGCAGTACCGGATGCTTATTCTTGTTACGCCCGCCGGGTTTGAAGCGTGGTTCAGGGAATTCGGTGTACCGGCGTCCGCAATGACGTTGCCGCCGGCAAATGAACCTGCATACGTCGAGGTACAAAGAATGTTGGAGGCCGCTCCGCGATATGGCCTAGAATTTGTGTTGCCACAAAATCCATGAGTGCAACTTGAGTCGCGTTCTTCGTGCTCTACAGGCGACTCATCTGTCGGCGCATCTTTGAGCTAGTGGTCAGGCAAAAAGTGCAGGAACAACACTGCCGGTTGACGTGAACCCATGTCTAAAGTGTTGAATGACAATCCGTCTGCGTTCAACCTCATTCCTCTCTGGTAGGGACGCAGTCGTGATCACCTGTAGGATGAGCGGCGATGCTTGTCTGGTTTGTTGCAAAATAGCCAAGAAAGAAAAATAGATGAAGCGGGTCCGCTCGTGTAAGAAACCACGCGTGTTTCAGCCGAAGAATACTCCCATAGCCTCACAATAGGATCAGACGCTATTTTCGGCCCTGGTTTCCGTGGATAATCTGCTCATGGCGCAACTCGAGAACTTTCGCCTAAAGGTGTTTCGTGCCGTAGCGGAACACTTGAACTTTCACAAGGCCGCGGAGCAACTCTTTCTCACCCAGCCCGCGGTGACGCTGCAGATCAAAGCGCTGGAAAGTGACCTTGGCGTTCGACTGTTCGACCGCGCCGGAGGGAAAGTCACTCTCACTCGACAAGGCGCCGTTTTGCTGACCTACGCGAACAAACTCGTGGCCACGGCCTCGGAGGCGGAACGAGAATTAGGTTGCAAAGACAGCAAAGTCATAGGAGAGCTCTCGCTCGGGGTTTCCACCACGATCGCGCAATATGTGCTTTCAAGACTGCTGAACGCTTTCTTCGCCGAGAATCCGCTCATCGACCTCACGCTGCATAGCGGCAACACCAGCGAGATTGTGCGGCTGCTCTTGAGTAGCAAGATCTCTGTCGGCTTAATTGAAGGCCCTGCGCGCGACCGGGGCGTACACACCGAGCCTTTCATGGAAGATGAACTCGTGCCTATAGTTCCAGTGGACACTCGGTCCGACGCCCTATCTGGGATCGAGTTTGTGAGACAAAAACTGTTGATTCGTGAACACGGCTCCGGCTCGCGCCAAGTCGTCGAGACAGCTCTTAAGAAGGCGGGTTACCCGCTAAAGGCATTTAAGAAAATAGTGGTTCTGGATTCCACAGAGGCGATCAAGTCGGCGGTGGAGGTTTGCTACGGAATAGGGTTCGTCTCGCGTTGGGCCATCTCCAAGGAGCTGGAGCTGGGTACGCTCAAAGTCGTCCAAGTCAAAGGAGTGAGAGCGACGCGCCACTTTAGTGTCATAACACGCACCGGACCGGAGCCGCAGGGCCCCGCGGGTGCGCTCCGGAACTTCGCGCTGGAGCGTGCGCGTTTCCTCTCTGACACACTGTCAAAGCCGCAGCAAACACGGTCTTCCAACCGATAAGTCCAGCTCATTACTAACGAGGATTACTGCTTGGACGTTCTCCTCGTGTCCGCATCAGACTGCTCGAAGCAGTTGTCAAAGGGGGCCAAATGAGCACACATATCGAGACGGTCATCGTTGGGGGCGGACAAGCGGGACTGGCGGTTAGCTATTACTTGAGCCAAAAGAACCGTCCGCACATTGTCCTGGAGCAAGCGGACAAAGCCGGCAATGCATGGCGCAATCATCGCTGGGACTCTTTCACCCTCAACACACCGAATTGGCAGTCCGTCCTGCCCGGAACCGAAATCCCGGGTTCAAATCCCGACAATTTTCTGTCGCGCGACGAGATCGTTGCGTACTTCGAAAATTACGTGAGCAGCTTTCAGCTGCCGATGAGCTATGCGGTACAGGTCCACTCCGTCGGTCCAAAATCATCCGGTCACGGGTATGTCGTGCAGAGCAGCACCGGCCGTTTTGAGGCAAGCAACGTGGTCATCGCCACAGGTTTGTACCAGAAGCCGAAGATCCCGGCGGTCAGTGCGGAGTTCCCGCCACAAATAAGGCAGATTCACTCCGACGAGTATCGCAACCCGCAATCGCTGCCCAATGGCACGGTCCTGGTTGTGGGCAGCGGGCAGTCTGGCGCGCAGATCGCTGAAGAGCTGTACAAGAGCGGAAGAAAAGTCTATCTGTCGGTGAGCCGTGCAGGACGCGTTCCCCGGCGCTATCGGGGAAAAGATGCCAACTGGTGGCATGAGCGCATGGGAGACTACGAACGGACAGTGGATCAACTGCCGTCGCCACAAGCAAAGTTTGCCAGTAAGCCGATCATCTCGGGCAAGGATGGCGGGCATACACTGAACCTCCACCAGTTTGCTCGCGATGGTGTGAAGCTCCTAGGGCGAATTCAAAGAGTGCGCGACAACAGCGTCCTTCTGGCCCAGGACTTAAAAGCAAACCTGGCACGCGCGGATCAGTTCGAAGCCGGTCTCGCGAAGAAAATTGACGAGTTCATTGCCAAGAATCGAATCGACGCGCCCGAAGAAGCCCTTCCCATGCTCGCCGATGGCTACGGGGTGCATGAGACACCCGAACTGAATCTAGTGGACGCGAACGTTACCACGGTGATCTGGGCAACGGGTTACAGCTTTGATTTCAGCATTGTTGAACTTCCTGTTTTTGACAACGATGGCTATCCAATGCAAAAACGCGGCATCACCGATCATCGCGGTCTGTACTTTGTTGGTCTGCCGTGGCTCCACAACGCGAGGTCCGGCCTGCTGTTTGGCTTAGCTCAGGACGCCGGGCACATCGCTGCGGCCATCGATGAAGAGGCACAGCACGCGCTGGCAGGCTCCAGAAACGGGATGCGACCAGCTCCAAAGATGAGTCGCCTGCCGCTGGTCAGTCGGAGAAAAGAACTCACCAACTTCCCTGGTTTGAGTGACCTGCTCTAACCATCAGAACCCGCTCCAAGTCACATTCTCGGAAAGGGCGTTTCGTCCACTTAGGATCGGCCTAAAGTCAGTGGGGACACCTTCCCGCGAAACAGAGGAGTTGCAGGCGCTACTTAGATTTGAAGTGGTATTTGTCAATACGCAGGCTTCTGATTTTTGTCTCCAGAGTCGATCTTGGGATTCCAAGCTTGGCGGCCGCGCCGGACGGCCCTGCGACCCGACCCCGGCTCTCTGTCAAAGCTGACTCAATCAGCTCCTTTTCTTGGTCCGCTCCCAAGGAACCTAGCCTTTTTGAGGCTTCGCTTGGCCGCGACGGCTCATGGCGCACCCAGACCTCATCCACCGAAAACGTTTCGTTATCGCACAGAATCACCGCTCTCTCAATCACATTTTGCAGCTCACGAATGTTCCCGGGCCAGTGGTATGCCTGAAACATTTTCAGAGTTCCTTTGTCGATACTTTTGATCTTTTTTCCGATCTTGCTCGCGTAGCGCTCCGTGAGGTATTCCACCAGCATGGGGATGTCCTCTTTGCGATCTCGCAGTGGTGGCACGTCGATCGGGAAAACGTTCAGCCGGTAAAACAGGTCACTTCGAAAGGTTCCTGTGTCGATAGCCGCCTTTAAGGCACGATTGGTCGCAGCGACAATACGCACGTCAACGGTGATGCACTGATTGCCGCCGATGCGCTCAAATTGGCGCTCCTGCAGTACGCGCAATAAGGCAATCTGCGTTTCGGCGGGAAGATCTCCGACCTCGTCGAGAAATAGGGTGCCGCCTTCCGCGAGCTCGAAACGACCCAGACGCCGTTGTGTTGCTCCGGTGAAAGCGCCTTTCTCGTGGCCGAAAAGCTCGGATCCAATCAGAGCCGCCGGTACCGCTGCACAATTTACACTCACAAAGGCTCGGGAGGACCTTGGAGACCGTTTGTGAATGGCGCGGGCGATCAGTTCCTTTCCAGTGCCGGTTTCTCCGGTGATGAGAACCGTGGAGTCGGTCGGCGCAACCTTTGTGACCTGCGTCAGTACGCGTCGTAGCGGTTCGGACGAGCCGACGATTTCCTCAAATAGCGAAGCTTGATCGATCTCTTCTTTCAGTGCCAGGTTTTCCCTGAAGAGCTCCTCTTTTAGCTTCTCGATTTCCTTGAAGGCCCTCTCCAGAGAGGCTCTCGACTCGTGCTGTTCGGTGACATCCGCGGCCGCGCCGACGAACTCGAGGTTGCCCAAAGCGTCTCTAATGGCGTGTGCCCGAACGCGAACATGTTTGACCGAACCATCCGG
>Ga0306922_10004138_pt1 | contig 13708 bp, 11 predicted proteins | sample sta12Cox44000082_FD_203758 | JGI IMG/M metagenome (GOLD analysis project Ga0306922, IMG submission 203758) | Lab enrichment of tropical soil microbial communities from Luquillo Experimental Forest, Puerto Rico - statoxic.12C.oxic.44.000.082 (v2)... | ecosystem: Environmental > Terrestrial >... | reverse complement strand
GACGTGGAAGCCCAGGCAGCCCAGGTTCACCGCCCACAGCACGTGGTCGATGTCGGCGGCGACGAGGGCCTGCGAGGTGGTGCCGTTCGGGGTGGACACGACCGTGGTCTGCAGCCAGTCCGGGACGTTCTTCGGGACCCGCTTCTGGAAGAACGAGGGTCCCGACGCGCCGTCGGGGAAGCGCTGCAACAACACCGGGCGGCCGCCCATGGTGCGCATCAGCGGCTCGGCGACCCTCAGGTAGTGCTGGGCAAGGTCGCCCTTGGTCTCGCCGCGCTCGGCGAAGAACACCTTGTCCGGATGGCTGATCAACTCGTGTGGCGTTGTGACTCACCTCCCCGTGGCAGCGCTGTGGATCGTGCCCGGACGCCGTCCGTCACAATCACGATCATGTCATCTCCCGGCCGGGCAGCCGGGTAACGGGTGGGCAGGCGCGCGCCGGCCGGCTACGGTCGGCTGCCGCGGGCGTTACCCCAGGAGGTGGCAGGGTGACCGGTGAACGTTCAGGCGGCCATACAGCGATCGTGACCGGCGCCAACCACGGCATCGGCGCGGCGGTCGCGGCGACGCTGGCCGAGCGCGGATGCGCCGTTCTATGCACGTTCCTGCGGGTGGACGAACCCTCCGCGCCGGGCCTTCCCGAGGCCTACCGGGAGCACAGGGTGCGAGACGGCGCTACGCTGGTCCGCCGGATCCGGGCCGGAGGCGGGCGGGCGCTGGCCATGGAGGCCAACCTGGCCGACCCCGCGACGCCAGGGGCCCTGTTCGACATGGCGGAGGAACACCTGGGGCCGGTGGACATTCTTGTGAACAACGCGTCGGGCTGGGTGGCCGACAGCTTCCAGCCGACCCATACCGACGGATTCGGCCGGCTGGTCCAGGAGATGAACCCCGGCACCTGGCTGCAGCAGTTCAGCGTGGACGCGATGGCCGCGGGCCTGATGATCGCCGAGTTCGCGCGGCGGCACATCGCGCGCGGCGGGACCTGGGGCCGGATAGTCGGTCTCACCTCGGGCGCGGACGCTGGTTTCCCCGAGGAGGTCTCCTACGGCGCGGCCAAGGCGGCCCAGACCAGTTACACCATGTCGGCGGCCATCGAACTCGCTGAGTACGGGGTCACCGCGAACATGGTCCACCCACCTGTCACCGACACCGGGTGGGTCACCGACGCGGTCCGCAAGCTGGTCGCCGACAGCCCCACCATGATTCACGTCGCCGCTCCGGCCGAGGTCGCCGAGGTGATCGCCTACCTGGCTTCCGACGCTGCCGCCCTGATCACCGCGAACGTGATCACGCTCCGCTGACCGGCCGGCGTGGGCAGGCCGGTCACGAAGCGACGGCAAGCTGTATCGTCCCGGCAACGGCGCTTACTATCCGGGCCGCCCGCCCGGACGACGGCAGCGGCATGGCATCGAGATGGGCACGGCCGCTATCAAGGCGCTGAACGGCACGCACGCGCAACTGGGGCAGCTTTACCCGCACCTCAGCCAGCGCAAGCTTTGGGCACTAGAGGGCCTAACGATCCTGCCGGGGATTGACGACTACGGGAAGGGCGAGGTCACCCATCTGAAGGACGCGCGGACGGTTGCCTCATTCGCGCGGGCCCACGGTCTGCCCGAGATTTCCATCTGGGCGATCCAGCGGGACAACGGCGGCTGCCCGGGCGCCATCGACAGCAACTCCTGCTCCGGCATCCAACAGTCCACTTGCGCGTTCAGCCACATCTTCGACAGCTACACGCGATAACCGGCGCGGGCCCGGGGCGCGGCGCGGCCGTGGAAGTGGGGCGGCCACGGGTCCCGGGTCAAGGGGGTTTGTTTAGCCCTGACCGGCGTCGCGTGACGCCGCGGTGGCGCGCAGCGGTGAGCCAGGCGCGCGGGCCCAGCGCTGTATGACGATCAGCGTCGCGAGCATGATGCCGGCGAGCAGCGCGTACGGCACGAAATCAGATGTCGCCTGGGCCAGGGCCCCGCTCGCCAACGCGGCGATGGCCTGGCCGCTCGCCCAGGCCAGGTTGGCCAGGCCGAAGGCCAGCCCCTGGTGCAGTTGCAGCCGGCCCGCCCCGGCGGACAACAGCGCGGTAGCCGGCGCGAACAGGGCGCCGTAGCAGGGCAGGCCGACGACGAGAAACGCGACCAGCGAATACTCCGTCGGCAGCACCGGGGCCAGCAGGCTGACCACGACGCCAGCCGCCAGGGCGAGCCGGATCGGCACAAGCGCGCCACGGCGGTCGGACAGCCGCCCGGCCGCGGGGGAAATGCCTGACTCGATGGCCGCCGCGACGAGAAACGTCGCCCCGATGACGGTGGCCGAGGCGCCGAGGCGGTTCAGCCGCAGCGGCGCGAGCACGTCCACCACGCCGAACGACAGGCCGGGCAGCAGGGTTAGCCACAGGCCCACGCTGACCTGGCTGTCCCGCAGCGCCGGCCAGGCCGCGCGCAGCGACTGCGGCGGTTCGGTCCGCGGGGGCGGCATGAGGAACGTGACCACGATCAGGGCGGCCCCGGCCACGGCGGCTCCGGCGAACGCGGGCCCGGTGCCCACCTGGTTGGCGACGGCCCCGATGAGCGGGCCGAACAGCGCGCCGACCACCGCCGCGCCCAGGCCGATGCCGAGCAGTTCCCCGCGGCGTTCCTCCGGGGCGGCCGTCGCCAGCCAGGCCATGCCCGCGGCCCAGGTGCAGGCGCCCCCCAGGCCCTGCACGAACCGCGCCCCGTCGAGCAGGACGGGGGTGGTGGCCCAGCCGAACACCAGGGTCGACACGCTCATCAGCGTCAGCCCGAGCAGCACCACCGCGCGGCAGCCCAGCCGGGCCGTGAGCACACCACTGGGCAGCGAGCCGACCAGGGTGCCGAGCGGGTAGGCGGCCACCAGGATCCCGGCGCCCGCCTTGGTCAGCCCGGCCGTGTGCACGTAGTGGGGGAGCAGCGGGGTGAGCGCGGTGAAGAAGACGGTGTCCACCAAGACGATCGCGCAGACGAACGCCAGCAGGGCAAACACCGGACGCGGCAGCCTCAGTAGGGCCCACCCCACGCCGACACCTCCAGGTGAATTGGGAGCACGACAGCCCGCATCAAGAACATCGGAAGCAACATGCCGATTCCGGCGACCCGGGCCAACCGCGCCGGACCGGCCCGGTCAGGTGGTCGCGGTCACCTTACTGAGGTGCGCGGGGGCATCCGGGTTGACGTGCCGGGCGCGGGCCAGCTCACGGGCAAGCTGCTGGCCGCGGGTGATCGCCGCGATCACGTGCACCGCTTCCGGCAGGCCCGGTGGAACCGGCAGCGACGCCGCCTGTGCCCGGCGGCTGCCGAGCAGCGCCCGCAGCTCGTCGAGGTCGGTGTCGGCGGGCCCGCCGCCGTCCACCAGGAGCACCGGGGCGCCCGCGTACACCGCGGCGATCGGCCCGTGCAGAAGGTCCGCCGTAGAGATCCCTTCGGCGAGGATGCCGGTGGTCTCCTTCACCTTGAGCGCGGTCTCCAGGGCGGCCGCGTAGGCCAGCCCGCGCCCGGCCACCACCAGCCGGTCCAGGGCGCGCCAGCGGTCCGCCAGCCGCTCGACCGGCCCCGGATCGCCGAGCACGCCAGCCACCGCGCCCGGCAGGCCGTCCAGCGCGCCGCCGTCCGCGGCGCCCCCGGCGGCACCCGCGGTCCCGGCGGCACCCGCGCCCCCGGCGGCACCCGCGGTCCCGGCGGCGGCGCCAGCGCGCAGCGCCGAGGTGACCGTGACCAGCACGGCAAGCTGGGCCGTCACCGTCTTGGTGGCCGGCACCGCTCGTTCTCGCCCCGCATCGGTGCTGAGCAGCAGGTCTACCGCGTCCCCCAGCGGGCTCTCCGGTTCGTTGGTGATGCCCAGCACCACGGCGCCGCCGGCGCGCATCGCCCGGCAGGTGCTGATGATCTCCGGCGTGGCACCGGACTGGCTCAGCGCCACCACCAGATACCCGCGCCAGTCCACGGTCGCGTGGTAGCGGGTGTACAGGCTCGGGGCGGCCAGGCCAGCCGGCCTGCCCGCGCGCAGTTCGGCCAGGTACCGGCCGAACACGGCGGCGTTGTCCGAGGAGCCCCGCGCCAGGAACACCACCCCGGCCAGCGGGTCGGGCACCACCGCGCGCACCGCCTCGGCGTCCGCGGGCGCCCGCGCCGTGACCCGGGCCAGGACGTCCGGCTGCTCGGCCATCTCGGCCGACATCAGCTCCCCGGTCACGGAGCCTCCGTGCTGTCGGCCGCCACGCCCCAGGCGGTGCCCGCGCCGGTGCCGGCCAGGTGCGCCTGGTCCGGGCCGGGGCCATCCGGGCCAGGCCCGGCTGGTTCCGGGCCGCGGTCCGCACCGGGGCCGTCGGTCTCGGCCGGAGCCGGGGCCGGTGATGCGCCCGGGCCCCCGGTGAGTTGTGCCCAGGCAAGCTCCGCCCCGGAGGCCAGGCAGCCGTCGACGACCGCGTCGGTGCCCAGCGCGCTGACCCGGACCTCGGGCATGACCGGCGCGATCGACCGCAACTCCGCGGTCACCGCGGTCGCGAAGCCCGGCGCCTGGCCCACGCCGCCGCCGAGCACGATCAGTTCCGGGTCCACCACCGTGACCACGGCGCAGAGCACCCGGGCCACCAGCGCCGCCTCCTCCGCCACCACCGCGGCCGCGCGTTCGTCGCCGCGGGCCGCGGCGCTGAACACGCGGCGGGCCGAGACCTGACCGCGCATGCCGGCCCGGCGCGCGGCCCGCACCACGGCGGGCGCGGAGGCCGACGCTTCGAGCGCGCCGCGCTTACGGGCGTCCGCCGGGTCGGTGCCGTGACCGCCCGTCATCGGCATGTAGGCGATCTCGCCGGCCACCCCGTGGGCACCGCGGAAAAGCTGGCCGCCGATCACCAGGCCCATGCCGATACCGGTGCCGACCGAGACGAACGCGAAGCTGTCCACCTCCCGGCCGTGGCCGTGCGCCCGCTCGGCCAGCGCCGCCGCGTCCACGTCGTTCTCCACCACGAGGGCCTGCCCGAACACCCGGCGCAGCCGGGACAGCACGGCCGGGCGGTCCCAGCCGGGCAGGCCGCCGGTGAGCGCCATCGCGTTGCGCCGGGCGTCGTAGATCCCCGGGCTGCCGATGACCGTCTGGGTCACATCCGGCAGGGCCAGCCCCGCCTTGGCGCACAACTCGCCGGCCAGGCTGGCCAGCTCCTCGACCCGGCTGCGCCCGCCGGAGGCGTGCGACCGGGCCGACGACCGGACCCGGACCTCGCCCGCGAGGTCGGCGAGCGCGCCGCGCACGTACTGCGCCCCCACGTCGAGGCCGAGCACGAAACCCGCTTCCGGCCTGATCTCATACAGCAACGCGGACCGGCCCGGCCGGCCAATGCGCTGGCCCGCCTCCCGGATCAGGCCCGCCTGCTCGACCGTGGCGAGGGCGAGGGAGACGGTGGGCTTGGACAGCCCGGACAGCCGGGCCAGGTCGGCACGGGAACACGGGCCGCGGTCGCGAATGTGCCCGAGCAGCAGCTGTTCGTTGAGCGCCCGGATGAGCTGCGGACGGGCGGCCGACATGGCCGCTGGCATGCCAGCCGACATGACCGTCACCGCCACCTCCGCCATCGGTCCTGCCCTAACTATTACGGCCGGAGCACCCGGCCGGCCAAACGTTTGCCATCGTTGCATGGGCACCGACAAAAGAACGTCGGCGTTGCCACAACGACCACGAACGCCGGCTGGCGGGCCGGACCGCAGCGCACCGAGTGCCGCCCGGCGGGCGGGACCGGCTGGCCTCCGGGCCGGGACCAGCCGACCCCTGGACCCGGACCACCCCGGTCACCGGCGGACCGGGGACCGGCTGGCCGGCCGGCGGACGCGCCTACCAGCGGCGTTGTCCGGGCGGACGACCGTTGCCAACCTGTTGCACTGAGGCCTTGTAGCCATCTGATAGTTAGGATACTGTCCTAACAAAATTGAGCAAGAGGGTAAATGTCCCGGGCCCAAAGCCCGCCCGGGGCAAGAGGGGCATCGCCCCTGGAAAGGTACTCCGTGGCAGACTCGCCTGTCATCCTCGGACTCGACTTCGGCGGCACCAAGATCGCCATGGCCGTGTGCGAGCCGGACGGTGAAGTGCGCGCATCCACCACGGTGTCCAGCGGCGGCGAGTTCGGCGCCCGCGCCAGCTTCGAGCGGGGCGTCCACGCCGCGCGTGAGGTGCTCGCGGCCGCCGCTCCCGGTCGTGAGGTGGTGGCCGTCGGCGTGTCCACCTTCGGGATCCCGTTCGACGACCGGGTCGAGCTTGCGCCCACGATCGACGGCTGGGGGGACCTGCCGCTCGGCCGTGAGATGCGGGCCGCCTTTCCCGGGGCAGCCGTCCGCATGGCAACCGATGCGAAGGCGGCGGCCCAGGCGGAAGCGCGCTGGGGCGCGCTGGCCGGCTTCGATCCGGCCATTTACCTCAACCTCGGGACCGGGCTCTCCGCGGCGATCGTGGTGGGCGGAAAGGTATTGCACGGCAAAAACGGGGCCGCTGGCGAGATCGGGTACAACCTGCGCGTCACCTCGGACGTGGGCGTCCCACTGGCGGCCCGCACGATGCTGGAAGACATGATCAGCGGGCAAGGCCTGGCCCGGCGCGCGGCCGGCCACACCACACATGGCGGGCCGATGGAGGCGGCCGAGGTCTTCGAGGCGGGCCCGGACGTACCGGGCCTGGACCGCCTGGTGACCGAGTTCGTCGGCGAACTCGCCTTCCACGTGGTGAACCTCGCGATCTGCATCAACCCCGTGCGGATAGCGGTCGGTGGCGGGATGGTCCAGTCGTGGGACCGGCTGCGGCCGGGCCTGCAGGACGCCCTCACCGCGGGGGTGCCCTATCCGCCGGAACTCGTCGTAGCCCGATTCCCGTCCGATGCTCCGTTGATCGGCGCGGTCGGGCTCGCCGTGGACGCCGCCCGCGAGGAGGGCATCCACGGCGCCGAAGTCACTCTCCCTGCTGTAACGCTCAGTGAAGGGCTACCACTATGAGACGCTTCACGATTATCGCGGTCCTTACCGTCGCCGCGCTGCTGGGTGCCGCCTGCAGCAGCAGTTCATCGTCGGGCAACAACAACAGCAACACCTCAGCCTCAGGCCCCAGCGGCGTACTCACCCTCGACAACGAGAGCGGCGGGACCTGGGCCTGCGATTTCAACCCGTTCAACCTGGCCTACGTCAGCTTCTCGGTTGGCAACATCTATGAGCCGCTCGTCTTCGTGAACGCGCTCCAAAACTCCAAGACCACCCCATGGCTGGCCACCAGCTGGGCGTGGGGCAACGGCGACAAACAGCTCACCTTCACAATCCGCAACGGAGTCAAGTTCACCAACGGCACGCCGTTGACGGCCGCCGACGTCGCCTACACGTTCAACCTGATCAAAGCGCACAAGACCATGGACATAAACTCCGTCTGGTCGGTGCTGTCCAGCGTCACTCAGCAGGGCTCCAACAAGGTGGTCATGACGTTCAAGACCGCGGCGGTGCCCTACTTCTACTACATCGCCGACCAGACCCCGATCGTCTCGAAGGCCATCTGGTCGAAGATCGCGAACCCGGTGACCTACCCGGACAAGAACCCCGTCGGCACCGGCGCGTTCACGATGAGCAAGTGCACGCCGCAGAACATCACCTATACCGCCAACAAGCACTACTGGCAGCCGGGCCTGCCGAAGGTCGAGACCGTGAACTACCCCGCGTTCCTGACCAACGACACGGCCAATACCTTCCTGGCCAACGGCCAGGCGCAGTGGGGAAGCCAGTTCATCCCCAGCATCCAGCAGTTCTACACGTCGAAGAACCCGGGCTACCACTACTGGTTCCCGCCGATCGCGAACGTCACCTTGTTCATCAACCTGACGAACCCGATCCTTAAGAACGTCGCGGTGCGGCAGGCGATGGCCTATGCGATCAACAAGCAGAAGGTGTCCCAAATCGGCGAGTACGGGTACGAGCCGGCGTCGAACCAGGCCGGCATCGTCACCCCGACGTACACGAGCTGGCTGGACCACTCGCAGATGGCAGCGTACGACAACGGCTACGCCTACAACCCGGCCAAGGCGATCTCGACCCTGGAGCATGCGGGCTTTAAGCGTGGCTCGAACGGGATCTTCCAGACCCCCTCCGGCAAGCCGCTGGCGTTCACCGTCGTCAACAACGGCGGGTTCTCCGACTGGGTGGCGTCGATGCAGGTCATCATCGCCGACCTCAAGGCGGTGGGCATCCAGCTAACACCGAATAACGTCGCCTACTCCACCTGGCAGACGGACATTTACACGGGCAAGTTCGACCTCGGGTACTACGGACAGACCGGTGGGCCGTCGCCGTATTACGAGCTCCGGCAGGATCTCTACTCAGGCAACACCGCGCCGATCGGCACCGCCGCCGGGTCCAACTTCGAGCGATACAGCAACCCGGCCACCGACCAGCTGATCAACTCGTACTCCACCACGACGGACCCGACGAAGCAGCACCAGATCGTGAACGAGCTGCAGAAGGTGATGCTCTCGCAGGTGCCGGTGATCCCGGTCACCGAAGGGGTGGACTGGTTCCAGTACGACACCGGCAGCTTCAGTGGCTGGCCGGGCCCGTCCAACCCGTACGCACGGCCGGCCATCTACATCTACCCCGACTGGGCCCAGGTGATGCTGCACCTGACGCCCAAGAAGTAACGAACGAACCTGGACGGCGTGGGGCGCGCGTACCGAGAGCGGGCGCCCCACGGCGCCAGGCCAGCCGACGGGCCGAGACCGCGAGCGCCGGGCGCCGCCCGGAATCGGCCCAATGGCCCCGACCATTGGCCCTTGCGGAGGCGCCGCCGGTGCCCGACCGTTAAGGAGGTAGCGCCGATGACGCTGAGGAGGAGGCCATGAGGTTTGCGGTGCGGCGCCTGGGCTTCTTCCTGCTGACCCTGTGGGCGGCGCTGACGCTGAACTTCGTGCTCCCGCGGCTGATGCCGGGCAACCCGGCGCTGGCGATCCTCGGGAAGCTGAAGGCCGGAGCGAGCCCGCAGACCCTCCATATAGTGGAGCAACAGTTCGGTATAGGAACGCACCAGAACGTGGTCGCGCAGTACTTCGGCTACCTGGGCAACGTCGCGACGCTCAAGTTTGGGACCTCGCTGACCACCCAGCCCGGCGCATCGGTGGGCCGGATCATCCTGGACGCGATCCCATGGACGCTCGGCCTGGTGGGCATCACCACGGTGCTCGCCTTCGTGCTAGGCACCGGCATCGGCATCGTCGCCGCCTGGGGACGCGGAAGCTGGGCCGACACCGTCATGCCGCCGTTCTTCGTGATCATGACCGTCGTCCCGTTCTTCTGGCTCGGCCTGATCCTGATCCTGATCTTCGGCGTGAAGCTGCGGCTGCTTCCCTACTTTTTCAGTTACACGTACACGCTGACCCCCTCCTTCACGCCGTCGTTCATCGGCAACGTGGCCGAGCACGCCGTCCTGCCGGCGTTCGCCCTGTTGCTCACGACGATCGGCACCTGGATTCTCACCATGCGCAACACCATGATGACTACGCTGGCCGAGGACTACGTCCGCATGGCCCGGGCCAAGGGCCTGCCCGGCCGGCGGATCATGCTGGATTACGCGGCGCGCAATGCGATCTTGCCGAACCTCACCGGGTTTGCGATGTCGCTGGGGTTCGTCCTCGGCGGCGCGATCCTGGTCGAGTATGTCTTCAACTACCAGGGCGTCGGCTGGCTGCTGCTGCAGGCCGTCGAGAACACCGACTATCCGCTGATGCAGGCGCTGTTCCTGCTGATCACGGTGGCCGTGCTGGTCGCGATCCTGCTCTCGGACCTCGCGACCGCCATACTCGACCCGCGGACCAGAGGGACAGGTTAGCCATGGCCACTCTCCGAACCCCCCCGGGGGCCAGCGAGGCCGGCACCGGTACCGACTCCAGCGCCGCACCCGGCCGCCCGGCTGGTCCCGCGGCGGCTGGACTGCCGCTGGCAGGCGGTGGCTCGATAGCGGGTGCCCGGTCGGTACGGCGTATGGCGCGGGCGATCACCGCCAACCGCAAGGCAACCGTCGGCGCGGCGCTGCTGCTGCTCTTCACCCTGGTCGCGGCGTTCCCCGGGGTCATCGCGCACGATGACCCGAACGCCCAGATCTATACGCGGCTGCTCCCTGTCTCCTCCCGGCACCTGCTCGGCACCACCGCGCTCGGCCAGGACATGTTCGCACAGCTCGTGTACGGCACCCGGCCTGTGCTCCTGATCGCGATCGGGGTGGGGCTGCTGGCCACGGTCGTCGCGATGCTGATCGGCGTGGCCGCCGCCTATCTCGGCGGGGCCTGGGACGGGACGCTCAACGTGCTCACCGACGTGCTCCTGGTCATCCCGCTATTCCCGCTGCTCATCATCATCGGCAGCTACCTGCACGGGGCCGGCACCTCGGTGATGATCGCGGTCATCGCTTTGACCGGCTGGTCGTACACCGCACGCCAGCTCCGCGCTCAGGCGCTGTCGCTGCGCGACCGGGACTTCCTCAACGCGGCGAAGGTCCGCGGCGAGCGCCCGCTGTACGTCATCTGCGTGGAGATCATCCCAACGATGACGTCGCTGCTCGTGGCCGCCTTCCTCACTAACGCGCTGTACGCGGTGCTGTTCTCCTCCAGCTTGCAGTTCATCGGGCTCGGCGACCCGAACGTGACCAGCTGGGGCACGATGCTGTACTGGGCCGAGAACAACGAGGCGTTCCAGGTCGCGCCATTGTGGATCATCGCGCCCGGCTTGTGCATCATCGCCTTGGGGGGGGCGTTCGCGCTGCTCAACTACGCATTCGACGAGATCGGTAACCCGGCCTTGCGGCCGGTCCGCCGCAGGCGGACCCGGGCTCGCACGGTTACCACCCCCGTTGCGCGCGGGAGGCCCAGTGTCTAGCGCACCGGGTGAGGGCTTCGAGGACGGCGGCCCGGGGGACACCACCGGGAGCGTGCTGGAGGTCCGCGACCTGTCGGTCGAATACATCATGGAACGCGGCACGATCTTGGCGGTGGACGCGGTCAGCTTCGACCTCGCCGCCGGGGAGTTCCTCGGCATCGTCGGCGAGTCCGGCTGCGGCAAGTCCACCCTGCTGTTCGCGATCGCCCAGCTACTGGTTCCGCCCGCCGAGGTCACCGGGGGCAGCGTGACCTTCAAGGGCCGCAACATGGTGGGGCTCACCGACAGGGACATGGCCTCGATCAGGTGGAAGAACCTGTCGGTGGTCATGCAGAGCGCGATGAACGCGCTTAACCCGGTCAAGTCGATCGGATCCCAGTTCGCCGACGCCATGCAGGCGCACGGCGTCCGGTCTAAGACGGAGATCGCCGACCGGTCGGCCGAGGTGCTCCGGATGGTCGGCATCGACCCGATCCACCTGAAGAGCTACCCGCACCAGCTTTCCGGCGGCATGCGGCAGCGATCGATGATCGCGATGGCGTTGCTGTTCACGCCCGACCTGGTGATCATGGACGAGCCGACGTCCGCGCTCGATGTGGTGGCACAGCGGTCGCTGATGGTGCAGATCAAGGAACTGCAGGAGCAGCTGGGCTTCGCGATCATCTTCGTCACCCACGACATGTCGCTGGTCAGGCATTTCTCCAACCGGCTGATGGTCATGTACGCCGGCGTGATAGCCGAGTTCGGGGCGACCGGGCAGGTCTTCGACTCGCCGCAGCATCCCTACAGCATCGGCCTCATGGAGGCGTTCCCGTCGATCCGGGGCCCGCGGGTGCCGCTGACCGGCATCCCCGGCAGCCCTCCGAACCTGGCCAAGATCCCCCCGGGCTGCCGGTTCGCCCCGCGCTGTCCCAAGGCGTTTGCCCGCTGCGAGGTGGAGCCGCCCGAGCTGTACCAGGTGAACGGCACACTGGTCCGGTGCTTCCTGCACGAGGGGCAAGCGCGCAGCCATGACTGATCCCGCCCTCCACGACGGCCAGCCGGCCCCGGCCACGGGTTCCGCCGCCAGCAACGGCGCCGGGCCGCTGCTGCGGACCGAGGGCCTGACCAGGCATTTCAAGATCGGCAGGACGATGTCGCGGCGCACCCTGCACGCCGTCGACGACGTCAGCCTGGACATCGGCGAACAGGAGATCGTGGCGCTCGTCGGCGAGAGCGGCAGCGGCAAGTCGACCGTGGCCCGGCTGCTCGCCAAGCTGTACAAGCCCACCAGCGGCGAGATCTACTTCCAGGGCAAGCCGCTGTCGGCCGTCCGCGGCCGGCGGGCCGTGCTGCGCTACCGGGGCGACGTGCCGATGGTGTTCCAGGATCCGTTCGCCTCCTTCAACCCGGTGTTCCGGGTGTTCCACGGCATCATGCGCTGCCTCAAGCTGCACCGGCCCGAACTGTCCGCGCAGCAGCGGCGCGAGGAGGCGGAGCGCGTATTCACCGCCGTCGGCCTGACGCCCGCCGCCGATGTGCTGCAACGGTTCCCGCACGAGCTGAGCGGCGGCCAGCGGCAGCGGGTCGGCTTCGCCCAGGCCCTGGCGATGCGGCCGAGGCTGATCCTCGCCGACGAGCCCGTGTCCATGCTGGACGTCTCGATCCGGATCGGGCTGCTCAACGTGATGGCTGGCCTGCGCGACGACCAGGGCGTCTCCATCCTCTACATCACCCACGACATCGCCAGCGCCCGCTACGTGGCCGACCGGCTGATCGTCATGTACGCGGGGCACATCGCCGAGACCGGCCCCACCGAAGAGGTACTGAGCCGGCCCAAGCACCCGTACACGCAGCTGCTGCTGTCCGCGGTCCCCGACCCGCGCGCCCCGCTCGGTGTGGGGGCGGAGACCGACCGGGGCGAGCCGCCCAAGGTCATCGACCCCGCCCCCGGCTGCCGGTTCCGCTGGCGCTGCCCGCTGGCCATCGACGAGTGCCACCAGGTCACCCCGCCGCTGCGGGAACTTCTGCCCGAGCACAGCGTCGCCTGCCACGTCGCCCGGGCGGACGCCGAGACCCAAGCCTTCCGGTGACGCGATCATGGATCTGATCGTCTTCGGCACGGTATTCCTGGAGTTGGTGTTCGGCCACGTGCCGGCGCTGCCCGCCCCCGGCGAGGAGATCTACTCCGACGAGTTCGCCATGTCCTGTGGCGGCGCGGTCATCGTGGCCAGCGCAGCCCGGCGGTCCGGCGTGCAGGCCGGTCTGTGCACGCTGCTCGGCGAGGATCTGGGCTCCCGGGTGGCCGAGGAATACTGCCGCCGCGTGGGCATCGACCTGGCGCCGGCGCACCGGGTGGCCGGGCGCACCGCGGGCATCAGCGTCGTGGTGAACTTCGCCGGCGAACGGGCGTTCATCTCCTACCTGCCGCCCCACCACGCAGCCGAGCGCCGCGACGCCACGCGCTGGCTGCAGGTTCTCCGGGAACAGCGCCCTGACTGGTGCTACCTGCACGCGCGCCCGGCGGCGATCGACCTCATCGCCGAGGCCAAGGCGCTCGGCACCCGGGTGGCCCTGGATGTGGACCTGGGCACGATCGACAGCGCCCCCGAGGCGGTGCTCCGTTGCGCCGCGGCGGCGGACGTCTTCCTGCCGAACACCGAGGAACTGCTGCGGCTGGCCGGCACCCGCTCGCTGACGGCCGCGCTGCGCGACGCCGCGTCGTGGTCTCCCCAGGTCGTGGTCAAGCGCGGCGAACACGGGGCCGTCGTCGCCCGCCAGGACGGCCTGACCGAGGTGACCGAGGGCCTGCTGCCGGTCGAGGTTCGCGACCGCAC
>Ga0306922_10004137_pt1 | contig 13710 bp, 9 predicted proteins | sample sta12Cox44000082_FD_203758 | JGI IMG/M metagenome (GOLD analysis project Ga0306922, IMG submission 203758) | Lab enrichment of tropical soil microbial communities from Luquillo Experimental Forest, Puerto Rico - statoxic.12C.oxic.44.000.082 (v2)... | ecosystem: Environmental > Terrestrial > Soil... | reverse complement strand
AAGCTGTTTTAGGGGTGGCGTCGTTACGTTCGAAAATCTTCCAGCAACAGATCGATCGCCCCTTCTGAGCAGAATACTGCAGGTGATGAAATCACACACACACGCGCGACGCCGCGCCGACATGCCGTTTCGCTCAGGCTGCCGGCCGGTATCATGATTTGCCTCGGGGCCGCTTGGCTGGTCGCCGGTGCATTTGATCAACCGGATCTTGGTGCCTTCGTCGGTCTTGTGCGTGACCGCATCTTGCCGCGCAATGAGCAGGCGCAAGCGCCGGCCGATGTGGGAGTGGCGCCATCGGCCGGTGGCGCCATGGGCTCGCCCTCGGGCAACGTCACCACTGCGCCTCCGAGTACCGCTTCTGCCGGCGACTCAACGCCGGAACCCGTGGCGGCCGGTGCCGACCATCCCGGTGCCACTTCTGCCCCGGGGTCGACACCGGAACCAGCGCCTCAACCAGTGGCCGTCGGGCCACGGCTCTCCGCGGCCGAGATCGCGGCTCTCGTGGGGCGCGGCGACGCCTTCCTCGGTGCGGGCGACATCGCCTCGGCCCGGCTCTTTTTCGAGCGTGCCGCCGACTCGGGAGACGGTCGCGCGGCGATGCGCATGGCGGTGACCTATGATGCGGGGTTTCTCGACCGCGCTGGCCTGCACGGTCAGCGCGGCGATCCGGAGCAGGCTGCACTGTGGTACCGGCGTGCTCGTAAACTCGGTGAGGGCAAAGCCGAGCCTCTGCCCGGCAGCCTACGGACCTCCGGTTCTGCCGAGCCGTTGCGCTGACAACAAAGACCAAGGTCGAGCGGCGGAAGCTGACGTCACCGGGGAGGAACGCCGAACGGAGAAGAACCCCGGCACAGACATCGTGTTCACCACGGTACCGCCACCGGTAGTGTCGCTCCGCGCGGCGATCCGCGACAGCTGTCGAGCGGACGAGACCGAGGCTGCGGCGCGCATTCTTGCCGCCGGCGAGATTCCGGCGAACATGCGTGATCGGATCGCCGAGAGGGCACGCGGCTTCGTCGCCGCCGTCCGCCGCCGACGTCTCGGCAAGGGCGGCATCGACGCGTTTCTACACGAATATGCACTATCATCGCCGGAGGGGGTGGCGCTCTTGTGCCTCGCCGAAGCATTGCTGCGCATCCCGGATGCGGAGACTGTTGACCAGCTGATCCGCGACAAAATCGGCGAAGCGGACTGGGAGAGCCATCTCGGGCGTTCGGAGTCGATATTCGTCAACGCGTCGACCTGGGCACTGATGCTGACCGGCCGCCTTCTGCGCGCCGCTCCAACGGCCCACGATTTGCGCACCGCTCTGCGCCACTTTGTTGCTCGTTCCGGCGAACCCGTGGTGCGCCAGGCGGTGACTGCGGCGATGCATATCCTCGGCCGTCAATTCGTCATGGGACGCACAATTGAGGAAGCGCTCGGGCGAGTAAGCGGCGCTGAGCAACACGGCTACCGGCATTCCTACGACATGCTCGGCGAAGCAGCGCACACCGCGGCGGATGCCGCGCGCTACGCTGCTGCCTACGACAGCGCGATCGCCGCGATCGGCCGTACGTCCGGGGGCCGGGCTGTTGCCGAGGCCCCAGGCATCTCGATCAAATTGTCAGCCTTGCATCCGCGTTACGAGATCTCTCAGCGCGAGCGGGTGCTGTCTGAATTGTCTCCGGTTCTCCTCGACCTCGCCCGCCACACGAGGAAAGTCGGCATCGGTTTGACGATCGACGCCGAGGAAGCGGATCGCCTCGACCTCTCGCTCGATCTCTTCGAGACGCTGGCGCTTGCACCCGATCTTGCCGGCTGGGACGGTCTCGGCCTCGCCGTCCAAGCCTATCAGAAGCGGGCTCTCCCGGTAATCGAGTGGCTCGCCGATCTGGCCCGGCGAACCGGGCGGCGGCTGATGGTCCGCCTCGTCAAGGGCGCCTATTGGGACAGCGAGATCAAACGCACCCAGGAGCGCGGCCTCGACGGATACCCGGTCTACACCCGCAAGGTCGCGACGGACGTCTCCTATCTCGCCTGTGCGCGGCGGCTGCTGGCTTTGGGGCCGGTTTTCTATCCGCAATTCGCCACTCACAACGCACATACGGTGGCGGCCCTGCTCGAGCTTACCGGCGAGCGCCGGGATTACGAGTTTCAGCGCCTGCACGGGATGGGCGAGACGCTCTACGAGCAGGTGGTCGGGCCGGAGCGGATGGAGCGGCCTTGCCGCGTCTACGCACCGGTCGGGAACCATGAGGACCTGCTCCCCTACCTGGTGCGGCGGCTGCTCGAAAACGGAGCCAACAGCTCTTTCATCAATCGCCTCGTCGACGAGGCGCAGGCGATCGACGAAATCATCGCCGATCCGGTCGCCCGTCTGGCCCGACTGGCGTCGAAGCCTCATCCGCGCATCCCGCTGCCGCGCGACGTCTATGGCCCGGCGCGGCAAAATTCGCGCGGGCTCGACTTGAACCATCTTCCGGCGCTCGTGGTCCTGCGCGATGGGCTCGCCGAGGCGCTTCGCCGGCCGTGGACCGCGGCGCCGATCATCGGCGGGATCGAGCAGCCGGGTCCGGCAGTGCCGGTCCTCGATCCGAGCGACCGGCGGCGCCAGGTCGGGACCGCCATCGCCGCCGGCCCCCCGGAGCTCGATCGAGCGCTCGGGCGCGCACAGCACAGCGCGCCCTCATGGGATCGCACCCCGGTGGATGAGCGGGCCGGCCTCCTGGAACGCGCCGGGGATCTCTACCAGAACCGGATGGTCGAGTTGATGGCGCTGATCATTCGCGAGGGCGGACGAACGATCCCGGCGGCACTCGCCGAGGTGCGCGAGGCGGTCGACTATTTGCGCTATTATGCGCTGCGCGCGCGGGACGATTTTGCCGCCCCCGAACAGCTGCCCGGTCCGACCGGCGAGCGCAACGAAATTGCATTGCATGGGCGTGGCGTCTTTGCCTGCATTTCGCCGTGGAATTTTCCGCTGGCGATCTTCACCGGTCAGATCGCCGCCGCACTCGCCGCCGGCAATGCTGTCGTCGCCAAGCCCGCCGAGCAGACGCCGCTCGTTGCCGCTGCGGCGGTGCGGCTGTTGCACGAGGCCGGCATCCCCGGCGACGTCCTTCATCTTCTGCCTGGGACCGGCGAAGCGATCGGCGCGGCGCTCGTTGCCGATCCGCGTGTCGCCGGGGTGGCCTTCACCGGCTCGACCGAGACCGCGCGACGGATCAATCTCGATCTCGCCCGGCGCCCGGGGCCGATCGCACCGCTGATCGCCGAAACCGGGGGTCAGAATGCGATGATCGTCGATTCCTCCGCACTCGCCGAGCAGGTCGTCGCCGATGTGCTGACCTCTGCCTTCGAGAGCGCCGGACAGCGCTGCTCCTCGCTGCGCCTGCTCTATGTCCAGGACGATATCGCCGACCGGCTTTTGGCGATGCTGGCGGGCGCGATGGCGGAGCTCGTGGTGGGCGATCCGGCGCTGATCGCGACCGATGTCGGTCCGATCATCGATGCGACGGCGCAAGAAACCCTCGAACAGCATGCACGGCGAATGATGCACGAGGGCCGGCTGCTCTGTCAGTGCCCGCTGCCGCCCGGGACCGAGCACGGCACCTTTTTCGCCCCCCGCGTCTTCCAGATCGACAGCGCCGAGCGGCTCACAAGAGAGGTATTTGGCCCGATCCTGCATGTCGTGCGCTGGCGCGCCGATCGGCTCGACATGGTGCTCGACGAGGTCGCCGCGACCGGCTACGGCCTGACCCTCGGCATCCAGAGCCGGATCGACGAGACCGTGCGCTACATCCTCTCCCGGCTGCATGTCGGCAACAGTTACGTGAACCGTAACATGATCGGCGCCGTCGTCGGGGTTCAGCCATTCGGCGGCGAAGGGCTGTCGGGGACCGGACCCAAGGCTAGCGGCCCGCGCTACCTCCACCGCTTTGCAACCGAGCGCACCCTTTCGGTCGACACGACCGCGGCCGGCGGCAACGCCAGTTTGCTGGGGCTGCAGGACGAAGCCTAAGCAACGGGCGTCCCGCGGGTGCCCGAAATACAACGAAAATCGCGATGGCACCCTCCGGAACACCCGACCCGCCGCTCAGAATGGCCTGTTGGTTCAATCGGTTAGGTTGGAATTTGCAACGCCTAAGAACAACGAAACCCGCAATCGCAGATCAACGAAAACGGCACGATCCTCAGGGAGCGAAAACAACGAAATCCGAGCGGCATCCTTCCTGTGTTCGGCTGGCTCCGCCCCGACCGACGGTCTATGCTCGACGGGCTTCGACAACGGGAGCGCGCAGCATGACGCAAGGGCGGCTTAAACATTTCGGCTGGGGTCGTGAAGGCGAGGGGTTGACGGCCGAGGAGGAAGCGGCCGCGCTTGATCGCTACCGCCGTCTCTTCAAGGTCGACAGGTTCGACGAGTTCGAGCCGCCTCCTCTGTCGGAGATCGAGCTGCGGCGGCCGCGCCTTGCTCCGTCGGCCGCCCTGGCGCCCTACTGCGCGAGCGAGCCCTACGAAAGGATCGCGCATACCTACGGCAAGTCCTTTTCGGACTACGCGCGTGGCCTCCCTGGTCATTACGACAATGCGCCCGATGTCGTGGCCTACCCGCGCAGCGAAACCGAGGTGGCCGCGATCCTCGATTGGGCCGGCGGCGCGCAAGCCGCGGTCACACCGTTTGGCGGCGGCAGCAGCGTGGTCGGTGGCGTCGAGCCTCGGCTCGAGGGTACCGCGTACAAGGCGGCGATCACTCTCGATCTGCGGCACATGAACCGGGTGCTGGAGATCGACCGCACCTCTCGCGCCGCACGCATCGAGGCCGGGGTTTTTGGTCCGACGCTCGAGGCTCAGCTCAAGCCCCAAGCGTTGACCTTGCGGCATTTCCCGCAGAGCTTTGAGTATTCGACCTTGGGCGGCTGGATCGCAACCCGCTCGGGCGGCCATTTCGCCACCCTCTATACCCATATCGACGATCTTGTTGAGAGCCTCCGCGTGGTCACGCCACGCGGTTTGCTCGAGACCCGCCGCCTCCCCGGCTCGGGGGCGGGTCCAAGCCCCGACCGCCTGTTCATCGGTTCGGAAGGCATTCTGGGAGTGATCACCGAGGCGTGGGTGCGATTGCAGGACCGGCCGCGCTTCCGTGCGGGCGGTGCGGTCCGTTTTGATGATTTCTTCACGGCGGCCCGCGCGGTCAGAGCCATCGCCCAGGCCGGACTTTATCCGGCCAATTGCCGGATCCTCGACCCGCAGGAAGCGTACAACACCGGAGCCGCGGACGGCGCTTCGGCGATCCTGGTGCTAGCGTTCGAATCAGCAGACCATCCGCTCGACGCCTGGATGAACCGGGCGCTCGAATGCTGCGCCGACCATCGCGGCACCCCCGAACAGGCGGGTGCCGGGGATGGACATCGGGAGGGCGCCGCAGGCATGTGGCGCAACGCCTTCATCCGCATGCCCTACGCCCGCGAGTGCCTGGTGAGGCGGGCGATCATCGCCGACACCTTCGAAACGGCGATCACTTGGGAGCGGTTCGAGGCCTTTCACGACAAGGTCAAGGCCGCGACTGAAGCGGTGATTCGCGAGGTCACAGGGCGCCCAGGGCAAGTCACCTGCCGCTTCACCCATGTCTACCCCGATGGGCCGGCCCCTTACTTCACATTCCATGCCCTCGGGCGGCACGGCGATCTGCTGGCGCAGTGGCGGGCGATCAAAAGCGCCGCGAGCGACGCGCTGATCGGCGCGGGGGGTACCATCACCCACCATCACGCGGTCGGCCGCGATCACCGGCCATGGTACGATAAAGAAACCCCCGACCTCTTTTCTTCGGCGCTGCGTGCGGCAAAGCACGCCCTCGATCCGCAGGGGTTGCTCAATCCTGGTGTTCTGCTCGACCCGTGAGATTCTGCGGCCGACGACATATAGCGCATCCGTCACGGCGTCGGTTTCACCGGACGTTGAATGGGGGCAAGAGCGTAGACCGGTGCCCGTCGCGGAATCACGGCTGCGTCATAACGACTCATTCGCTTGCCGACCCCCAAATCGCGGCCCTGCGGAGGCCTGACGCATTGTTCGGTGTGGCGAAAAAGTCGCGGCGCGATGGGCGAAATTCCCTCGCCTAGATTAAAACTGTTGCCGGAATGTCGCGCCACATGGCGTTGTGCACTGATTTCCCGACAAGCGGCGCCGTTGCGGGAAAAACCGTTTGCCATCGGCAAGCAGGATGGCGAAAATACGCGAATGGTGGCGGGACGACCATCGTCACAGGCGTATTCGTGGCCGGAGGTAAGGGATGACAAATCGCAGTCTGCTAGGCGCCGGAGTCGCGCTTGCCGTGGCGTTCGGGGGCGTTCAGGCGCATGCGCAGATGTATAATCCGGGGGGCATTTTCCCGACCGGGGCGCCGGGCGCTTGGTATATCGGGCCCGAGGGCGGCTGGACCAGCCTGACAAGTAACTCGGGCCACGTATCGGGCGCCACGTTCACCGGGCCCACCGGTGGCAGCTTTACCACCCCCGGTGCTAACGTGACACCGAATTTCAACAGCGGCTTCAATGTCGGCGCGCGCGGCGGCTATCAGTGGGGCCCGTGGCGCTTCGAGGAAGAATACAGCTATCGGCATAACTCGTTGTCTTCGGTCACCCTCAACAACTTCGGCTTCACCACCTCAGGCTCGCATGGTGAGGGTCAGGCTAATTCCCACTCGATCATGACCAACGTGATCTACGACTTCACGATAGGTTGGCCGGTTACTCCCCACATCGGAGCCGGCATCGGCGCGGTGGATGTCATCGAGAGCGCGTCAAGGAACCAGTTCACGCTAGCCAACCCCATAGGCCCGCCGATCAATCCGTCGATCCCGAATTCCGTGGCGCCACAGACGTTCGGCGGCACTCTTATTAATGGCAACGGTTGGCGGTTCGGCTATCAGGCGATCGCGGGCTTACGCTACGAATTCAGCCCGGCGGTCGCGTTTGACCTCGACTATCGTTACTTGGGGACCACCGACCAGACGCTCACCAATCACGCCCGGTTTCCGTTCCCCGGCGGTTCCGGCGGGACCAACTGCTGCGTAGGCACCCATTTTCAGAGCAGCTACCACACTAACAACCTGCTGGCCAGCGTAACGTTGAAGTTCGGCGCCCCGCCAGCGCCGCCACCACCGCTGCCGCCGGCCCCGCCGCCGCCGCCGGCGCAGAAGGTGTTCCTCGTCTTCTTCGACTGGGATAAGTACAACATCACGCCGGAGGGTGAGAAGATCATCGAGCTCGCGGCGCAACAATACAAGGCGGGTGGCTCGGTTAGGCTGCAGGTCACCGGATATACCGACACCACGGGCTCGTACGCCTACAATCAGCGGCTCTCCGAGCGGCGCGCCAATGCCGTGGCGGGTCGCCTCGCCGCCCTCGGCGTGGCGCGCAGCGATATGGCGGTCAGCTGTCGCAGCTTCAACGATCTGCGCGTCCCGACGCCGCTCGGTGTGCGCGAGCCGCAGAACCGGCGCGTCGAGATCCTCTTCCCGCAGTAAAGCGGTCTCGTTCTCCAAAAAGCCCCGGGATCCTCGCGCGAGGATCCCGGGAAAACGCCGCAAATCAATGCGGCGTTTTTTTGGCTCCCCGATTACCCGGGCAATGAGCGGGGTCGCCTCAGTCGCTATGGTTGAATGGGGCGGGTAGCGCACAGGGCGGCCGATGGGCACGATCCAGGCTGCTTCATATCGAGTCATTCGATAGCCGTTTGACGCATCGAGGGCACCCCGGCTGGCTAACGCACTGTTCTCTGTTGCGGAAAAGACGCGGCAGAGGGCAAAGATTTGCGGGCTTGCATCGAAACTGTTGCGAGAATGTCGCACTGCCCGATGTTTTGCGCCGATTTCTCGATAAGCGGCGTCGTTGCGGCAAAAAGCGTTTGCCATCGTTAAGCGGGATGGCGAAGATCGGGCAGCGGTGGCGGGACAACCATCGTCACACGCGTATTCGCGGCCGGAGGTAGGGGATGACAAATCGCTGTCTGCTGGGCGCCGGAGTCGCGCTCGCTGTGGTGTTCGGCGGCGCGCAGGCGCACGCGCAGTCGTACGTGCAGTCGCAGCCGCAGTCGTGGTGGTGGCCGACAGGGACGCCGTGGGGTCCGTACATCGGGCCCGAGGGCGGGTGGACGTCCCTGACAAGTAACTCGGGCCACGTATCGGGCGCCACGTTCACCGGGCCCACCGGTGGCGGCTTTACCACCCCTGGTGCTAACGTGACGCCGAATTTCGACAGCGGCTTCAATGTCGGCGCTCGCGGCGGCATTCAGTGGGGGCCGTGGCGTCTCGAAGAAGAATACAGCTACCGTAGAAACTCGCTGTCCTCGGCCACCCTCAACAACTTCGGCTTCACCACCTCCGGCTCGCATGGTCAGGGCCAGACTACTTCCAACTCGATCATGACCAACACGATCTTCGACTTCGGCACGTGGGCTTGGAATTGGTGGGTTCCGATCACTCCCCATATCGGAGCCGGCATCGGCGCGGTCGAGGTCAACGAGAGCGCGTCAATCAACCACTTCACGCTAGCCAACCCCATAGGCCCGCCGATCAACCCGTCGACCCCGAATTCCGTGGCCCCACAGACGTTTGGCGGCACTCTTATTAATGGCAGTGGCTGGCGGTTCGGCTATCAGGCGATCGCGGGCTTACGCTTCGAATTGAGCCCCTCGGTCGCGTTTGACCTCGACTATCGTTACTTGGGGACCACCGACCAGACGCTCACCAATAACGCGCGGTTTCCGTTCCCAAGCGGTTCCGGCGGGACCAACTGCTGCGTAGGCACCCATTTTACGAGCAGCTACCACACGAACAACCTGCTGGCCAGCATAACGATGAAGTTCGGTGTGCCGCCAGCGCCACCGCCGCCGCTGCCGCCAGCGCCGCCGCCGCCGCCGGCGCCGAAGGTGTTCCTCGTCTTCTTCGACTGGGATAAGTACAACATCACGCCAGAGGGTGAGAAAATCATCGAGCTCGCGGCGCAGCAATACAAAGCGGGCGGCTCGGTTAGGCTGCAGGTCACCGGATATACCGACACCAGCGGCTCGTACGCCTACAACCAACGGCTCTCCGAGCGGCGCGCCAATGCCGTGGCCGGTCGTCTCGCCGCCCTCGGCGTTGCGCGCAGCGATATGGCGGTCAGCGGTCGCAGCTTCAACGATCTGCGCGTCCCGACGCCGCTCGGTGTGCGCGAGCCGCAGAACCGGCGCGTCGAGATCCTCTTCCCGCAGTAAAGCGGTCTCGCTCTCCAAAAGGCCCCGGGGTCCTCTCGCGAGGACCCCGGAAAACGCCGCAGATCACTGCGGCGTTTTTTTTTCTGCCTGCGCTGCCGCATTGATCGAGCACGAGCGGGTTGACGTCTCTTCCGTTCGATGCGACCGATTGGTCGAAGCGAGGTCGTCAACACCACCGGGTCGGCTCATCAGCATCGGCCCGATTCGCATGCCGACGCCGGTTAGGCGTCGGAGCGCGCAGAAAACTAACGCGAGTTCATCGTAACGGAACACCGATTTGGATGAATATTTTCTAGTCCTGCGGGCGCTCGGCCGCCCACCAATAGGAAACGCTGCGCCGTGATGTCGCAGCGAGCGCTGGCTCGGCGGTTTATTTGATAAGCCTTACCTACGCGCGCCCTGATCGTGCTAAATATCATCGCGCGATTCGAGCGTACAACTAGTGCGATGGTAATGCCGGTCGGCAACGCTTCTCGAGTGCTAGAAAACCCACGAATCGTTATTTTAATCCAGGAGTCCCTTCATGAAGGCGTTGATCTCGGGGTTTGCCTTGCTGACCTTCCTTGCCGCTAGCACGCTGCCGCTCGAATCCTATGCGCAGACCAGCACGGGCGGCGCGACGACCATGGCCCCGGACACCGGTACAGCTGCGACGAGCACCACCAAAAAGTCAAAAAAGTCAACATCCAAAACTCACGCAAAGAAGAAGTCGAAAAAGCCCACCACGACCCAGACCAGTTCCACCAAGCAACAGCATCATTCGATGAATGCCAGCAAACAGGCGCGGCATACCGCCAGCTGACGCTGCCTCGGTTTACCATGAGGGACGATCGGCGAGTTCGGCGATGCGTGGGAAGGCGTGGCTGGCGCCGCCTGCTCTGAGATCCGTCGGGGACTGAGTTGACGTTGGCGGCATCCGAGTCGCCCTCATCTCGAGGCCGCGTTCGAAGAACATAAGACGGCTGCATTCCGCTCTTTCAGCATTTCGGGAAGTCGTACGACTGCCCGAACGGCTGTCGTCGGTACGCTCGATGGATCTCTGCCAGGTGACCGCGCGATAGCGCTTCGCGCCAATATAGGCGCCTTGCATATCGACGAGCAGAATGCCTCGCGTTATCCCGGGCGCATGCCTACCCGCGGTCACTATGGTCACATTGCGATGTGACTTGGCGCGGCGAAATACCTCGAGACGGGCCTCTCGCGGCGACGATCTACTTCATCTTTCAACCCGCCAAGAAGAACGAGAGCGGGACGAACGGCGTCCCTCGTCGGGGAAGCGTAACATGCTGTTTCGCGCCGAATTCTGTGAGATCACGGCCGCTCTTCAATGCGCGACAAAAGGGCACGTGGATTCTCGCTTTTCCCGTTCTTCGCCGGTATGCCTGGCTACCGGGGCGCTTGAAAGGTGCCGGTTACGCCCATATTATCGTGTATTACCGGAACAGAACGACGCCTGCCTCGTTAACGCAGAACTGCAACGGAGGATCAAAGTCATGAAGCATCTCTTGACCGGCGTAGCGATTGTTGCCGCGCTCGCGTTCGCCGCACCGGTCTGGGCGCAGCGCACCGGCCCAGGCGCGGGCGCAGCCACCGGCACCGGCCCGGGCGTCACCCCCCCGGGGGGGCTCGGTCCCTCCTCGCCGCTCTCCAATCTGCCGGGGCCGGGGGCACCGGGGTACGCGCCACCGGCGGGGTACGCGCCACCGGCGGGGGCGGCCCCTGGGATGGGACCTGGGGCGACGACATCAGCGATGCCGCCAGAGCATCGGCATGCACGGGCTTCGACTCACCACCACGGAATGAGGGCACACCCTCCGTCGGAAATGACCGGAACCACGGCGAACCAACTGAACCAGGAAGAGCTGACCCGACTAGCGTCGGGTAACTTCTCCATGCCGCCGGCTCCTCCGGGTCCGGAGCCTTCCGCCGCCAACCCAGAGGTCGGCCCCGGTCGCGCCGCGCGCCGCGCGAGACAGTAACCCGTCAGGCCGTCGTGTCGAAAGTCTGAGAATCTGAAGAGGGGGGCGCTGCCCCCCTCTTGCCATGCCCAGCGCGCCTGGCGGTCGTATCAGGCTGTCGTCGTGCAGATCGCGCGACGTCGCCAAGACGCAGGACTGAGACCCTCAAGAGCTTTGCGCCGACCGGTGACCTGCTCGGCCACTCGGTAACGGGCCAACCCTACGTCTCTTGCGCAATGGTCATTCGCCAGCCAGCACGGGTCGTTGCCGATTGGGTTACCCCGCATCTCCAATCGCAAAACCGGGACCAATGCGGCGGTCGCCAACTCCGCCTAAGAATCTGCAAAAACTGGCGAACGCGGCGCAGTCCTCTGGGTGCCGGTCGCGCTCATATTATCGTGTATTACCGGAACAGAACGACGCCTGCCTCGTTAACGCAGAACCGCAACGGAGGATCAAAGTCATGAAGCATCTCTTGACCGGCGTAGCGATCGTCGCCGCGCTCGCGTTTGCCGCACCGGTCTGGGCGCAGCGTACCGGCCCAGGCGCGGGCGCAGCCACTGGGACCGGTCCGGGTGTCAATCCCCCCGGGGGGCCGGGCCCTTCCTCTCCGCTTTCCAATCTGCCGGCGGGGTCTCCCGGCATACCCGGTACGCCGGCGTCGCAGTACCCCGGATACGCGCCCGGGGCGATTCCGCCTCCTGGGATGGCCCCTGGACCTGGGGCGACAACATCGGCGGAACCGCCGGCGCACCGGCATGCACGGGCTTCAACGCACCACCACGGACTGAGGGCACATCCGCCGTCGGAAATGACCGGAACCACGGCGAGCCAACTGAACCAGGAAGAGCTGACCCGCGTGGCGGCGGGTAACTTCTCCATGCCGCCGGCTCCTCCGGGTCCGGAGCCTTCCGCCGCCAACCCAGAGGTCGGCCCCGGTCGCGCCGCGCGCCGCGCGAGGCAGTAACCCGTCCGTGCGTCGTATCGAAACGCTAGAATCTGAAGAGGGGGGCTAGCCCCCCTCTGGGCGCGCCGGGCGGAAATAGTCTTCCCGTTACACTGTACCTTTGCCGACCCGGCGACGTTACCAAGGCTCGCAACACGAGACCCTCAAGAGTTCTGCGCGGGACCGGGGACGTCCTCGGCCGCTCGGTAGCCCCGCAACCCCGCACCTCGAGCAAATCGTCATTCGACAGCCAGGACGGGTCGGTGCGACCAACGCAGCGGTCGCCAAGTCTACCCCTCACCTGACTGGGTAAGAATCCGCGAGTTGCCGGTTCGGCTGCCGGCACAAGCTAGTCGATCGATATTGTGGCCAGCGGCGGCTCATCGAGAGGTCTGCCGCTGTTCGTGGCAGCTCAACCAGCGCTATTCGGTCCTCGGTTATCGGCTACGGACCCAGGATGCCCCACACTAGCCCGCCTTCACGTGCCAACCTTGCGCTCACGGGCGCACCGAGCTCAAAGTAGACGGAAGTATTGGGCGTTCTGAAGAACCGATCGGGAGAAATCCGTCATGAGCACTGTGGATGCGAACCGCGTGATCCTTACCGGGGAAAATTCGGTCATTCGGCTCAGCAATAGCGATAGCGATAACTTCACGACTAATGCTACCTTTTGGCGTGTCCTGTCGTCCCAAGGTGGGCCGGGCCATGTTCTCTATCTGAAAAGTGAGCTGACGGAAGCTCGCTGGCGAATATATTCGGACAACATTGCAATGGCGCGTTGGCTGCAATCCACCGTGCTGGGCGTAATCTATGCCGAGCTTCTCGACCTGACCATTGCAGTGACCGACGCGCATTTCGGCAAGTCCGGTGACGCGCGTGATTTTTGGACAGAACGCCTAGTCACCCGCGATGAAGAGGTTGTGCTTACCTGGTATGAGATAGGCGAACCGTTCTTGGTCCACACTCAACCCAATACGATTCCAGGGCGCCCCTATGGGATGTGCACGGTGCTTGTCCCGGCGCTCGGCGCTCGGCTCACCTACAACGGGACCGAGGCCGAAGGTCGGCCTTGGCCGAGGGAACGCGAAGGCCATCGCTCCAGCACCTGCGTACTGGGATTATGCGAAAGCTGGACGGAGGCTCGATAGGCGATCCTAGTTTTGCCAGCTCCTGGTCTCGTTGCGCACCTTCAGGCATGGTGAGCGACCGGACCCTTCGGGCGTGCTGCGCGGAATTTCTCGGCATGAACCCGACCCAGTATGTGCGGCTGCGCCGGTTGAAGGAAGTCCGTCGCGCGCTGCGCGACGCCTACCCTGACAAAGTTAAGGTCGCGGAAGTTGCCAACCGTTTCGGTTTCACGCAGCTAGGGCGCTTCGCCGGGACATATCGGGCGACATTTGGCGAGATCCCATCGACCACTCTCGAACGTATTCCGGGAGTACCACTAACCGGCCGGTAAAATTTTCCAATTTTTGGCATAGTCACGAAGAAACCCAGGGTTTAGTCTTGTGCCGGCGGGCAGGGCTCGCTAGAGCACCGAATGAACCAATCCGGAGAATCGTCCGC
>Ga0306922_10004135_pt1 | contig 13712 bp, 8 predicted proteins | sample sta12Cox44000082_FD_203758 | JGI IMG/M metagenome (GOLD analysis project Ga0306922, IMG submission 203758) | Lab enrichment of tropical soil microbial communities from Luquillo Experimental Forest, Puerto Rico - statoxic.12C.oxic.44.000.082 (v2)... | ecosystem: Environmental > Terrestrial > Soil... | reverse complement strand
ACGCGGGCGCGATCACTTACATGCTCGATGATCGCCAGTACGTGCTCATGCCGTCCGGCACCACACTGACTGCGTTCGCGCTCGCCGAATTCTGAATGAGAAACCAGAGCGTGAACACCGGCCGTTGACGCCGCGTCTTCTCTCAAGCCTCCAACGGCACGTCGACATGCCGACTCACCGATCGCTCTCATACGAGGGGTGATACATCGATGACTCGATGAAGGCGGGGAGGTCGGTCGGTTCAGGGTTGTTTGCCAGGCCGTCGTCGTACGCGAGGCGTGCGACGCCGGCGGCAATTGCGGCTGCGACCGTTCGTATTCGCTCGACAGGCGGGAACAGGCGACCGCGCGCCAGATCCGCATCTCCGACCTGTGCGGCGAGTGTCCGGGCGGCCGTCAGGAACATCTCGTCAGACACTCGCGTCGCTCCGCTCACGATCAGCCCGAGGCCCACGCCCGGAAAAATGTACACGTTGTTTGCCTGACCCGGCTCGAATGTGATGCCGCCGTACCGAACTGGTGGGAATGGGCTGCCGCTGGCGAAGATCGCCCGGCCTTTGCTCCACCCGTAGGCCTGCTCCGCGGTGCATTCCGACTTCGTTGTCGGATTCGACAACGCCAGAACGATCGGTCGGTCATTGAGCTCGCTCATCGCTTCGATGACCGCGCGTGTGAACGTCTGCCCCTGGCCCGCGACGCCGACCACGGCTGTGGGACGAAGCGCCCTTACGGCCGAGAGCAGGTCGGGAATGGGATCGTGGTCGTGCGCGAACGGCCGCTTGTGCGCGGCAAGGTCTGTGCGGCTCTTGACCACGAGCCCCTTGGAGTCGACGAACCAGCAGCGTCGCCGCGACTCCGACGCCGACAATCCGCCGGCCATCAGGGCAGTCACGACGAGCGCCGCGATACCCGTGCCGGCTTCTCCGGCTCCCAGAAACAGAATCTTCTGATGCTCGAGTCTGGAGCCCGGGAGGAGCCGGAGCGCGGAGAACAGCGCCGCGAGACACACCGCAGCCGTTCCCTGAATGTCGTCGTTGAAACAGCACGTTCGATCCCGATAGCGCTCGAGGATCCGGAACGCATTTCGAGTGCCGAAGTCCTCGAACTGGACGACTGCGCGGGGAAAGACGGTCTGCACGCCATCCATGAATTCGTCGACCAGCGCGTCGTACGCGTCTGGCGGCAGCCGTGGCTCTGACAACCCGATGTACAGCGGATCCGTGAGCAGGCTCTGGTTTCGAGTGCCGACATCGAGCACGATCGGCAAACACGAGGCCGGATGAATGCCCGCGCAGGCGGTATACAGCGACAGCTTGCCGACCGGGATGCCCATTCCGTTCGCGCCCAGGTCTCCGAGGCCGAGGATCCGTTCGCCGTCGGTGACAACGACGATCCGCACGGGACCGGGCGTCCAATTCTTCATGATGCGAGCGACGCGTCCGCGATCCTGTGCACTGATGAACAGTCCTCGCGCCCGGCGCCAGAGGTGGGTGTACATCAGACATGCCTGCCCCACCGTGGGCGTGTAGATGATCGGCATCGTCTCGGCGAGATTGTCCATCACGACTCGATAAAACAAGCGCTCGTTTCGATCCTGGAGGGCGATCAGGTAAATGTACTTTTCGATGTCCGATGTCTTGGCCCGAAAACTCTCGAGCACCTTTTGAACCTGCTGATCCTGTATCAGCACCTTCGGCGGAAGGAGGCCCCGCAGGTGAAAGCGTTCCCGTTCCTCTTCCGTGAAGGCAGTCCCTTTGTTCAGGCTCGGCTCATGAAGACGTGCCGCGCCGCTGAGCGCCGGCTCGCCGCGCCCAAGGTCAGCGTCACGTTCTGGCCGGTTGTCGTCAGTCACGGATTCTTCGCTTCGCCGCAGCGCCTAAGGCCTCCGCCTCCTTCTCAATGCATTGAGCCTGGGTAATCGCCACGAGCGCTGGCGCGATCGCCTCGAGGGGCAGGACGTGATCGACTATGCCCGTGCGAATGGCGGATGAAGGCATGCCAACGAAGGCGGCTCTGGCCGGATCTTGGACGATGACAATCCCGCCCCTGCCTTTGACCGCCCGAACGCCGTCCGTTGCATCGAGGCCTGCTCCTGTCAGGACCACCGCAATCGCACGATCGCCAAACGCCGGGGCGGCAGACTCGAGAAGCGGGTTAGCGGCCGAGAGCACACCCCGAACCCGCGTCCCATCGGTGTAAGCGAAGCGTCGGTTCGGCTGAATGGTGAGGTGCAAGTCGGGTTTTGCGACGTAGACGACACCGGGACGAAGGGGCTCACCTTCCATGGCCGTCGTCACCGACAGTGGCGTGCCTCGGGCAAGGATCGCTTCGAGGACGCCCGTTTGTCGAGGCATGCGGTGCTGCACGACAACGACTGATGCGGGAATCGTCTGCGGCAGGCCCGCCAGTACAGTCGTGAGAGCTTGCAGCCCACCGGCGGACGCCGCAATCCCTATGAACCACGGACGAGCGAGCGATCCTCGCACTGGTGATGGCGGCTTGCGCTTGCTTGACCGTACGCTCCGCGCGCTCGTGCAATTCACGCGACTTTAGACCGAGACTCTCCGCTGTCGCACAGATGCTCTGCGGAGTGTGACGGATGGGGGGACGCTCATGTTGATCGCCACACGCGAGACCAGGGGGGCGAGGCACAGTCCAATCGGCTCCAAGAGGATCGAGCGCAATTGGAGTGCCAGCGTTCACCGTCGCAAAGACTGGGAAATCGAATGGGACCGTCCAGACTGCCGAATTCCCGGCAGGTTCTGACGGCCGCCCGGCCCTTCGAGAGGCGCGGTGCACGACGGCGATCGGTTACCCGGGGACTGATGACGGCTGGTTGATCCTGGCCGAACCAGCAGAACGCCTTCGTGGTTAGATCAAGGTCGCTTTTGAACTCGTGGGTCAATCCTGGGAGTAGATGAGCATGGAGCCAATGTACTTACCTGAAGTCGAACACGCCGACGGCACAGGTCCGTGGGCGCAGGCCATTCGACAGATGCGCGAGGCGAGCGCACCTATCCCACAGATCATGCATCTCTTCGCGTTTAAGCCAGATCGGACCCAATACCTCGCTCAATTCACGCAGGGCGTGATGCGCGGACCGTCGCCGCTCTCGCCCGGTCAACGAGAGCTGATCGCTGCGTTCACATCGCGCCGCAACGATTGTCCTTTTTGAATCGGTTCTCACGCCGCGGTCGCGGCGGAGCTCCTGGGCGACAGACGCCTCGTCGATGCCGTGCTCGAGGACTACCGTACGGCGCCGATCGATAGTCGTGAGAAGGCACTCTTCGCGTTCATCGAGAAGATGAATGCGCAGTCGAACATGCTTCGTCGCGAGGACATTGATCGTCTGAAACGGGCGGGTTGGAGCGAAGAGGCGATTTACGACGCCATCACCGTCTGTTCCCTGTTCAAGTTTTACAACGCCTGGATCGATGCGACCGGCGTTCACGATCTCCCGCCCAGTGTATACGAGGCGAGCGGCAAGCGGTTGGCGACTCGGGGCTACATTCGCTGAGGCTGACCAACTCTTGCGCATGGTCACGTCCTCTCGTTCCGGTCTTCCGAGGTTGGCGCGCATCTCTTCGTTGTAGCGGTTTCGGAGCGTCGAGAAATTCAGCAATCGAACGTGAGGATCAGGACGTTCTTGTCCTTCTCGCGTCGGTATTCAGTTGACGCGGCGTGGGTGCGTATCAATGGAATGCCCAGCCCCCCGATCGGGGCATCGTTCAACGTGAGCGGTGGGTCGGGCGGCGTATAAGCGAGCGGATTGAACGCTGGGCCGCTGTCTGTGACGGTCATCCGAGCTCCACGGGCCAGGCGCTCGAACGTGATTCCGATGGGCCGCGGCGCCGTGTCATCACGGCCGTGCTGGACGATGTTCCCGACGGCTTCGTTCAGACAGAGCTCCCCTTGTTGCGACGCGTCGCCTGAAAGACCCGCCCAGGCCGCCCATTGGCGCCACCAGGCCGATATTCGGCGAAGCTCTCGAATGTCGCTGGCAAATGTCCGCCGGTCTACCTCTTGCACACGTCAGCTGACGCCCGGGTCGGAGGCGCGCACGCGCGCTCGTGCGTCGTCCAGGCTGTAACAGACCGGGATGATCTGGTCGATGCGCGTCGACGACAGCACCTTGGCGACGCTCGGCTTCGGGTTCAGCAGAACCATGTTTCCCTGGCGCTGACGCACGGCTTTCGCGTTTCTAATGAGCGTGGCAATGCCAATCGACGCGAGGAATTCTACGGCCGCGAGGTCGACGATCGCGAACGTCCGTTGGGTCGAAACGAGTACGGTGAGCTTGAGATCGATCGCATCCGCACCTTCGAGGTCCAATCGACCGGTGAGGTCGATTTTCCGGATGCCGTCGGGCAAATCAGTCGAGATCAGTTCCATGGTTCGGTCCGCCTTCCGTCAGCATTGGTCGCTCCCGGTGCAGTAGTTCTCTAGAATCTCGTCGGCCGTCAGGACACGCGGGTAGATGGCAATTTCGTCGAGTCCGGCGGTCAGGTAGCTTACCGCATCGCTACCCGACTGAGCCGCATCGCGCGTGCCCAGGCGCACAGGCAGCGTGCCGTGAGCCGGCACGATCCCGAATGTGCTGTACAGCGTTCCCGACGAGGGGGGGCCCTGTCTGTGAACCCCGTCGCGATAGATGTGCACGCCGGCCGGAGGAACGGTGTCCTTGTCTCCAGGCTCGTACACGGCAACGATGTGCATCCACTGTCCCGCCGTGAGCGCATCCTGGAAATACGCGCCGGCTCCCTCACCGCCCTCCGGATTCCAGAGATACGCCGAAATGCGATTCGGCCGCGACGGGGAGTCCTGGCTGTAGAAGCGGAATCCCCACTCGCATTGTCCGGATCCGGACACACATTTGCCCAGCCAGTGGATGTAGATGTCCCTGGTCTGTCCGGGGAAAACAAGCACATCAGGCCGGATCCACACTTCGACGGTGAGCCCCAGGCCGCTCGTCGGCTGACTGAACGCTTGACTATCAGGATCGGCGATTTCGACGTAATCCATGGAAGTCGGGCCGTTTACGCCGATCGCGGTATCGGGGTCGTTCGCGATCGCCCCAGGCTCCCCGAACGTCGGGTTGCCCATGGAGGTGCCGTCGTAACCGTTGCCCGATGCATCAAAGGCCGTCGGCCCCTCGGCCTCTCCCAGGCGCCAATATCCGACCGGGCCTTTGGCCAGCACAACGCTGCTGTATTGGTCGCTCGCAACCCGCGTCCTTGCCATCGGTACGACCGAGCGCGCGGCCAAACCGGCCGCGCTCATGGCTCCGACCTTAAGGGCTGTTCGACGGTTGATGCAACGCATGCGCCCCCCTGTATTCGCGTCTCCAATCTCTGAAGAGCGTCAGGTGTTCGTTCCGCCGGGGGCGCACGTTATAGAAGGCAGCAACATGAGTCAACGGCCGAAACTCCCGTGGCTTGCGACTGCCGTGGGATGGTCGCGCTGCCACGATAGTCACGTCGAACAACGACTAATGACGTCCCAAAAATAGACAAAAACCGAAGTAATTGTGAGCTCTGCCGTGACATAATGACACATCCGGTCATACAAAGTCATTCCGTGCGACAGGGTGTCGCGAGGTTTCTTGTGAAAAGCAGCGGTCGAGTCATGGTGCACGTTCGCCTCGCGAGGGTCGTTCCACCATGCACGCACGCGGTTGTTCCGCCGGGATCGGTGGTTCCGCGAATCTGTGATCTGACACCTAGCCCCGCACTCTTATTCGTTGCCAGTGAGAAGAACTCCCGAAGGAGATTCCGATGTTGACCCGTCGTGCGCCCGTGAGTGTTCACCGTCCGAGAAAGCTCGCCACACTGGTTGCTCTTACGTGCGTCATGCTCTCCATGCCGTCGAGCGGGCATGCGCAACAAGGATCAGATGCCTTACCTTATTCGAACGGCTTTCTAGTCACTGGCAACTACGTCGTGGGCGGCGTCGACCTGACTGCGTCAGGGAGCCCAAGCGTGGGCGGCTTCACCACCGGCACGATCACCATCAGCGGCGTCCCTGCCAACGCGGACATTCTGGCTGCGTACTTGTACTGGGAGACGATCAATTTAAGTACCGTGTTGAATCCAGAAGCGGGCGTCAAGTTTGACGGTTTGGACGTCACCGATCCGAAGGTGAGGCTTCTAAAGAAGAGTCCGGTCGCCCTGGGGTCGAGCTCGAAATGCTACGCCTCAGGCAATCAGCCATTGACGCTGACGATGCTCAAAGCCGATGTGCTGCACCTCTTGCCCCTGCAGGCGGATGTGAATGGCATTAAGACCGGAAAACGCTTGGTCAACGGGAACCACACCGTCACGCTGCCGGACGTAAGCAGCGGAAATGTCGTTCCGGAGAGCGCGGGCGCCTCGTTGCTGGTGGTGTATCGAGATCCCACGAGCGATCCTACGTTGAACCCGTTGAGAAAGATCGTGGTGTACGACGGTGTCTACATCCAGCCAGACCTCGTCACGCCGATGACGCAAACGCTCCGAGGGTTCTACAAGTCGTCTGCAACCAGATCGGCGCAGATTACGCACATCGTCGCCAGCGGACAGCCGAACGCTAACGAACGCATCTTCTTCAACGATGGAACCACCGTCCAAATCGCGGCCGATCCGTTTGCAGGCGTGAACTCATCGCAGCGATCGTGGGGAAACCCGACGTACAACGTCAGCGCGTTGATGAACCCCGGGAACAATGCTGGTGCCGGCTTCGGCGAAACGGCCATGACGACGGTCGATCATTCAGGTGGCGGTGGATACGACTGCCTCACGTGGAGTGCCGTCGTCTTCAGTACGGCGATTGCGGACGTCGACCATGACGGCTTGCCGGACGGACTGGAAGACTCAGCCGCAAACCTCAAAGATCCGGACGGTCAGCCGCTTCCGAATCTCAATGCCATGGGCGCGAGCTCGTCACACAAGGACCTCTTTGTCCAAATGAATGGCATGTGGGCACCCGCAGGGACGACCTACGGGTCTGCGGCCGCTCCTTTCAATGCCACGATCACTCAGGTGACCGACTCGACTGGACACAATCACCTGCCGACGCCCGAGGTCCTCAAGATGGTGGGCGACCTGTACGCCTCACACGGGATCACGCCGCATTTCGACGTCGGCGACCTCGGAACCTACCACGCGCTCCCCGGTTATGGGTCCCCCGAGAGTGACGCTTATCTTGTCCCGTCGGCCTATGCGCGAGGGGGCGAGCTTATCCAGGAAACGGCCATCGCGACGAGTCAGTTCCCTGCCTATCCGGGCACCGTGGGGTGGATGCTCGGCTTTCAAAGCTACATGGATCAGCTCGTGTGCAACAACGGCGCCGAGGTCACGTCACCCAGTTGTGATTCGACGACAGAAGGTCGAATGCGATTTGATCGGAACCGCATCGGTCTGTTCCATGAGGTGCTGAACGCTCACGCCCGCGCCAAGCCGCGCTCGCTGCCATGCCTGGATTCACAAGGCAGACCCACTTACAATGTGGACGCACAGGGCAAGTCCACACTCGTCATCACAGGTGTCTGTAAGGTAGCAACCAACCCTGCGTTCAACCCGCTCTTTTACCACACGCCATCGAGCACGTCAGGCATCGCGAATCTGCCCGGCAGTCGCGTCCTCGTCACGCTCGGGCTCTGGGACATTGTCCAGTTCGTGGGGTCATCGTTCATACGGGCGTCGACGACGGTGCACGAGCTGGGGCACAACGTGGAGCTCTATCACGGCGGAGCCGCGCCGATCTGGGGCACCGCCACCACAGCCACGTATGCCGAGCCGAACTGCAAACCGAACTACCTCAGCATGATGAGTTATCTGTTTCAGTCGCGTGGACTGCTCGACGACTCGAATCAACCCCATGTGAACTATTCGAGTGGGGGGAACTCCAACATCGACGAAACGTTGATGAGCCCTGTGTCGTTGGGCTTACTCCCCTACCGTACCGCGTGGTTCGAGCCTTTGGTTCCAGGGACGACAGCTTTCGCCCTGGGATTGCCCGCGTCAAAAAGATACTGCAACGGTTTGCCTTTCCCCAATGCGAACCTGGCAGGTCCTGGCACGCCGCCGAACGGTATTGCGATGGCTCGCATCGACGCGGCGACCACTTCCTCGCCGATCGACTGGAACGCGGCTTCCACGGACGTCGACCTTGATGGCGTTTTGAACGGCGTCAACCCTGCTCCGGGAGCCCCTGTCCTCCCAGTACTTCATGATTTTGATGACTGGGGCCGCCTGCGCCTGGACCAAACGGGCGCGGGGCGAAGTCTTTGGGGGATGTCGCAAGCCGACGCCGTGTCCGAGGCCGATGCGGTCTCCGAGGCCGACGCCGTCTCCGAGGCCGACGCCGTGTCCGAGGCCGACGCCGTGTCCGAGGCCGATGCGGTCTCCGAGGCCGACGCCGTGTCCGAGGCCGACGCAGTCTCTGAGGGCGTCGACTTCGATACGGTGGGAAGCACTCCTCCGAACGGCACGATGACGGCGCGCGTGCTCGGACCAGCGGATTCTCCGCTGCCATTGCACCGAACTCTGTTGTCCGGCTGGACGGCGCCCAACGTGGGCAACGTCGTGACGTACACGGGCTATCGCGTGACGGGCGCCTCCATCGGCTCCACCGGGCAGGGTGTGCCGGTGGGAACAACGCCGGACGCGACGACGACGACCATCGTCGATAACCAGGGACTCCCGAACGGCGTGCAGTTCACGTACTACGTGAAGGCCAACCTCACCGATGGGACACAGAGCGGCGCGACGAACACGGCGACCATCACCGCTGTGAACGACGCGCCGGTGGCCAACCCCGACAGCGGCTACCGTGTCAACCAACGTACCAGCCCAGCTGCCCCCGGGCTGACCGTCGCGGCGCCTGGGGTGCTTGGGAACGACACGGACGATGACAGCGCAGCGGCGTCGCTGAGGGCTGTCCTCGTCGCGATGCCGGCGAATGGAATGGTGACTCTGAACCCAGACGGATCGTTCACGTACACGCCCAACGTGGGCTTCGCCGGAGTCGATACCTTCACCTACAAGGCGAACGACGGCGTCTGGACGGATGGTTCGACGCCGATGAGCCCCGATTCGAATGTGACGACCGTCTCGATCAATGTCGTCACCGCACCGCTGGTGAATCTCACGATCCCAGCGCCGACCGGGTCCAACAACTGGTTCAAGACTTCACCCGTGATCGTGGGACTTACGGCATCCGACCCGTTCAACGTGACCTCCGTTTCATGCACTGATAACGGCTCGCCGATCGCGATAAATGGCCTGCCCGCTCTCCCAGCGCCGACGGCCAGCGGAAACCTGAACGTGAGCGCGCAGGGGACGCACAACCTCGTGTGCCACGCCACGGACTCGCTTGGCAACGGCAGCGACGGTAGCGTCGCACCAGGTTCCCGCAACACAGGGACCGTGATGATCGACACGGTGCCGCCGGTCACAACGATCACATCTGGACCGGCTCAGGGCTCGGAGATCACAGCCTCATCGGCCTCGTTTGTGTTCTCGGCAACGGATGCGGTCCCCGGTTCGGGCGTCGCATCGTACCAATGCCAGCTGGACGGTGCTTCGTTCTCAACCTGTACGAGTCCAAGCGCGCTGACCGCGCTTGCCATTGGTCCACACTCCTTCAACGTGCGCGCCACGGACAGCGCCGGCAACGTGGGCAACCCGGCCAGCGTGACGTTCAAGGTCGTCTACGCCTTCATCCTCACGCCGCTGAAGAGCCCGGCCAACCTGGGCAGCGCCGTGCCGATCATCTTCCAGGTGACAGATCCGCAGGGCGTGACCGTCACCTCCCTGAACGTCTTGCAGAAAATGGAGAGCGTGTTCAATGGTTCCGTGGTGCCCGCGGGCGGGTGCGTGGCTTCGACCGCGGGGCCGCGGCAAACATTGTTCAGTCAGCCAAGCGGCGCGACCGGGAACAGCAGTTTCCGGTATGTTCCGCCGTTCCAGCTCAACTGGGACACGGGAACGGTAAACGCCACAGGTCCCGGCTGCTACACGGTATTGATCTATCTGAGTGACCAGTCGAATCCGAAGATGAGCAATGCCGTGCAATTGAAGTGAGGTCGAGGCGGGCGGGCGCACCTTACGAGCGTGCGCCCACCCGAAGTGGCGTTGTCCGTGACCATCGCGAATCGATCTCACAGCCAGAGAAACTGGCGTTCATGGCCGTCGATCATGTGAGGGGAGACTTCGGGGTCGAAAACGGCTTGGGCACCCTCAGTTTGAGGCGGTAGGGTCAACGTTTTGGCTTGTCGATTCCCTTACGTCATCACATACTGTGGAATCCCGCTGTTATTTGCGAGTCTGATTTGTTGTTGCCCCAGGACCGTGGACCTCACCGTTTGATGATCTGTCCGTTCTGCGGAAAGGAAACCTCCGCGACGCAGGGCTGCTGCACCTCCTGCCGGGCGTTGATCACGGCTTCTTCGCAGGTCGCCGAGGTTGCTCCTGACGAAACGATCCTCACCCACGTGGCGAAGCCTGTCGAGTGTCCGCCTGACTTCGTGGCGACTGTCTTCAGCCCCAACTCGCTGACGGGTTCCGTCACGACGGGCGCCGTCACGATGGTCAGGCCGCCCCGCGCGTTGAAGGCCGACGTCGGTGACGTTTCGGAGACATTCGGCGGTCACTTCGTCCCTGATACCACTGGGCTTCCTCCGTCTGCTGGAGGTGTCCGCGGCGGCAGGCGGGCGACTCGCCAACAGCCGGTGCTGGCGCCCGGCCAGGCGCTCGGGGGGCGCTACCACATCATCCGCCTGCTCGGGGCTGGTGGTATGGGCGCGGTGTACCAAGCCTGGGACGCCGAGTTGAATGTCGTGGTGGCGCTCAAGGTGATCCGCACTGAGTCGACCGCCGATCCTGCGGTGACAGCCGCCCGCGAGAAGCAGTTCAAGAACGAACTGCTGCTGGCGCGCCAGGTGACGCACAAGCACGTCGTGCGCATTCACGATTTGGGCGAGCTGGAAGGCATCAAGTACATCACGATGCCGTACGTCCAGGGCGAGGACCTCGCGACGGTTCTCACGAAGAGTGGTCCGCTTGGCGTGCCCCGAGCCCTCAAGCTGGCGCGGGAAATTGCGGCCGGGCTCCAGGCTGCGCACGAAGCCACAGTGGTCCATCGCGATCTCAAGCCGGCAAACATCATGATCAGCGCCGAAGACGTGGCGCTCATTCTTGATTTCGGGATCGCCCACTCCAGCGCTCATGGGGAAGGCGCCGCTGGCGTCACCGGCACCCTCGAATACATGGCGCCCGAGCAGGCGAAGGGCGCCGCCGCGGATCAGCGGGTCGACATCTATGCCTTCGGTCTGATCCTTTACGAAATGCTCGTCGGCCGGCGAAAGCCCTCCAGCGCGAGCAATCCGCTCGAAGACATGAAGGCGCGCATCGAGAACGGCCTGCCACGACTCCGCGCGATCGATCCGCGGGTGCCTGAGGCGATCGACGATCTGGTCGCGAAGTGCCTCGAAGCCGACCCGGCGGCACGGTTTCAGACGTCGGCGGAGCTGGTGGCCGCCCTCGATCGACTCGACGAAAACGGTGAGCCGATTCCAGAGCCCCGTCGACTCACGTGGCGCCTTGTGACGGCGACCGCCGCTGTCGTGATGATGATGCTCGGTGCGACCTACGTCGTAACGCGCCGCGCGGTGCTCCCGCAAAAGCAGCATGAGCCGGTCTCGGTCATGATTGCGGACTTTCAAAACACAACAAAGGATCCGGCGTTCGAGCGCACGCTGGAGCCGATGGTCAGGCGCGCGCTGGAAGCCGCGGGCTTCATCAGCGCCTACGACCGCAGCAGATTCCGCGTGGCGCTCGGAGTTAACGCCCCGGAGAGACTGGACGAGCCGACAACGCGTGAGCTCGCTTTGAAGACGGGTATTGGCGTGGTCCTCTCCGGCTCGATCGACCGCCGCCGCAGCGGCTATGAGATTTCGGTCAAGGCGGCTCAGACCGTGAGCGGGAAAATCGTGACCACCGCCACGAGTCGAGCATCGAACAAAGATCAGGTCCTGGCTGCAGCGACGAAACTCGTCACGACGGTTCGCAAGGCGCTCGGCGACGGGACATCGGACTCCGCTCAGCTGCTAGCGATGAGGAGTCTGTCGACCACTTCGATCGAGGTCGCCAGCCACTACGCGACAGCGATGGAAGCGCAAACCAACGGCAAGTTCGAGGAAGCCCGACAAAGCCTTCTGAAGGCAGTGGAATTGGATCCAGAATTCGGTCTGGGCTACCAGGGTTTGGCTCTCATATCGCGCAATCTCGGGAAGCTGCAGGATGCCGACAAGTACAACACTGAAGCCCTCCGTCATCTCGAGAGGATGACCGACCGCGAGCGTTTTGCCGTCCGCGCCGCGTACTATATGAACACCGGGGACTCTCAGCAGTGCGTGAAGGAATACGCCGAGCTGATTGCCCAATATGCCGCCGACGTCGCCGGGCATAATAACCGCGCAATCTGTTTGTCAAAACTGCGACGCATGCCGGAGGCGGTCGAGGAAATGCGGCGCGCCGTGGAAATTCTGCCAAGACGAGTGACGTTTCGAGCCAATTTGGCCATCGATGCGGATTACGCAGGCGATTTCCAGACTGCTGAACGAGAGGCCCAAGCGCTGCAGGAGCCGACGGATCTGGCCACGCTCGCCGTCGCGTTTGCTCAATTGGGACAGGGGCGTGTGGCAGAAGTAACCGAAACGTACGACAGGCTCGAAGCGATCAGCGTGCGCGGCGCGTCCTGGGCGGCATCCGGTCGTGGCGACTTGGCGCTGTATGAAGGGCGTTTCTCGGATGCGGCGCGAATTTTCGAGCAGGGCGCGGCCGCAGATCTCGAGCGCAAGAGCGTCGATAGAGCGGCGAGAAAACTGACCTCGCTGGCTTACGCGCAGATCGCACACGGGCAGCGAAGTCCTGCGATCACCGCCGCCGAGAAGGCGCTGCAGATGAGCAGCGCGGTGCCGATTCGATTCCTTGCCGCACGCGTCTTTGTTGAAGCGAACGCGCCCGACAAGGCGCGGACGATCGCAGCCGGTCTCTCCGCCGAGCTTCCAGCCGAGCCTCAGGCCTACGGCAAAATCATTGAAGGGGAAATCGCGCTCAAGACCGGCGACCCGCACCAGGCACTCAAGATTCTGACAGACGCGAACAACTTGCTGGATACATGGTTGGGTCACTTCGATCTTGGGCGTGCGTACCTGGAGCTTGGCGGATTTCCGCAGGCCGACTCCGAGTTCACTCGCTGCTTCAAGCGCCAGGGCGAGGTGTTGTCGCTGCTCGTAGACGAAGAGCCGACCTACGGCTACTTCCCGATTCTGTATTACTACCAGGGGCGCGTCCAGGAGGGACTGAAGTACTCGAGTTTCGCCGACTCGTACCGCGAGTACCTCAAGATCCGCGGGAACTCAACCGAAGATCCGCTTGTGCCAGACGCTCGCCGTCGCACGGCCCACTAACAGTGCGGCTCCTGGTCATAGCGTCGATCATTGCTCCGTCCATCCTCGCGGCACAGGGCGGGGAGAGAATCAGCTTGATCTGGGCGCCGGCTCCAAATCAAACCATCCAGTTTCGCATCGTTCAGGATACCGACGTGGATGTTGTGATGGCCAACATGCCGACGGGCGCCGGCACGGCGGGCGATCCGACGAAGCTCGGAGGCAAGACTCAAATTGAAATGACGATGAGGGTCGGCGCGCCCGACGCTCGCGGACGCATGACC
>Ga0306922_10004133_pt1 | contig 13716 bp, 14 predicted proteins | sample sta12Cox44000082_FD_203758 | JGI IMG/M metagenome (GOLD analysis project Ga0306922, IMG submission 203758) | Lab enrichment of tropical soil microbial communities from Luquillo Experimental Forest, Puerto Rico - statoxic.12C.oxic.44.000.082 (v2)... | ecosystem: Environmental > Terrestrial >... | reverse complement strand
CGTAGTGGACCGCGTTTTGTTCCGCAGCCTTCCGTATCCGCACGATGAGCAGCTTGTTTCCTTTGGGGTGAAAGCGCCGTTTGAGGGCATCGAGTTCATGCTGGCTCCGGAATACGCGGTCCTGCGATCACAGAACACTCCCTTCGTGTCCATGACGTCGCTCGCGCCGGGAGGGTCGGACTGCGACATTACCGAGGAAAAGCCCGTACGACTCAGTTGTGCCTTGGTGGAGTCTACATTTCTCCCCACACTCGGAATCCATCCGATCGTCGGGCGTGATTTCATTCCTGAAGACGATCGACCGAAGGCGCCGCGCGTGGCCCTGCTGTCCTACGGTCTGTGGAAGTCGCGATTTGCCGGCGATCCAAAGGCTGCAGGGAAGAGCCTGTCGCTCGACGGGAAGCCCGTCCGGATCATCGGCGTGCTCCCTGCCGAATTCGAGATGCCTAACTTGGGGCCCGCAGACATACTTTTGCCTCAAGCGCTCGACGAGTCGGCGCTCGACCGGAATAATCCGCGGGTAGTTTTGAGAGCTTTTGCGCGGCTCAAGCCATCCGTCACGATCGAGCAAGTGAAAGCTGGACTGAAACCGTGGTTTCAAGACTCGCTGCGATTTGTGCCGCCGCCGTTTCGTGCCGAAGTGTCGTTGCGGGTGCGCTCGCTGCGCGACCGCCAAATCGAAGACTCGCGAGTGGGCGCCTGGATCCTGTTATAGTTCTCTGCATAAATAATGGAATGAATTAACGCAAAAAAAGAGGCAGTTCAGACTGCAGAATGCAGCCGTGTAGCTTTGCGCGAGACCCTCGAATGCCGTTGACCGAACGAATTACATCTTCCATCAACTCGTCGACGTTCCTGGGACAGCTATTGGCGAGTTCTCCCTTGGCCAACGACCAGACGCCTTCATCGGGGTTGAGGTCCGGCGCGTAGGCGGGAAAATGCTCGATTTTGAGACGGGGGTGTCGAGCACACAGTCTCTCGAGAGGTTCCCCCTTATGGGTGGAGGAGTTATCCAAGAGAACGATGATCGGGCCACGCAGATACCGCAGCAACTCACGCAGGAACACACAAACTTCCTCCTGTCCGATGTTCTCAAAAAACAAGAGATAGTAGAGGCTCAGGTGGCGCCGTTTGGGACTGACCGAAATTCCTGAGATGACAGAGAGTTTGTCCCGCCGTCCCTGGCGATGCCGATGGATGGGGGTTTCCCCTTGCGGAGCCCAAGTCCGAACCACCGTGGGGATTAAGAGGAAGCCCGATTCGTCGGCAAATACGATGTGGGCGCCCAGCCGCGCAGCGTTTTTTTTATCCGGGGCCACTCCTCTTTCTTCCAGCGCTCGATCTCTGCATCTTTCCGCTCCAAGGCGCGCCGCTCGGGTTTCTGAGGACTCCATCTCAAGCTGTGCATCAACCGACCGATATGATCGCGGTGGTAGCGGACTCCGAACTTCCGCTCAATCACCTGGGCAATGCGGGCCGTGGTCCACAGATTGGTTCGGTAACCATGCGCAACCGCTCCCTTGAGGAGCAGAGTGATCAAGCGCCGGCGTTGTTTCTTGCCCAGCTTCCAGGGACGGCCGGGAGAGAAGCGTACCTTCAGCGCTTTCGCTCCGCCTCGCCGCCGGGCATCCCGCCAGCGCATCACCGAACTCGCACTCGATCTAATCCGTCTTCCTACTTCGTTGAGAGAAAGACCAAGATCTAACAAGGCTAAAGCCCGCTTGCGTCGATCTTCCAATAGATCAGCGCTTCCCTTTGGTCTGGGCACAGGCGTTCTCCTCCTGTGCCTATTATTCCATTATTTATGCAGAAGTCTATAGGAGCGGTGATCGCGGTCTTGTTGCTTGCCTGCATAAACGTGGCGAATCTGTTGCTTGTCAGGGCAGTGGGCAGGCAGCGCGAAATCGCCGTGCGCTCGGCGCTTGGCGCAACCCGGGCGCGTCTGGCGGGTCAGGCGCTGACGGAGAGCCTGCTGCTGGCGTTACTTGGCGGCTTTGCGGGGTGCGCGCTGGCGGACCTTCTGCTTCAGGCTTTTATCGCCATTGCGCCCGAGGGAATTGTGCGCCTGCGGCAGGCATCGCTGGATCTTCGCGTTCTTGGATTCGGACTCGTTGTTTCGCTGCTTTCGGGCGTTTTGTTCGGCGTAGCTCCTGCACTCAGCGACCCTGTTCCTGAATCGTTGACGGGAAGGTCCACCGGCGCTGCCGGGCGCGGGTTGTTTCGGCATATATTGGTTGCGGGACAACTAGCCGGCTCGGTGATTCTGTTGGCCGGCGCGGGATTGTTGTTGCGGAGTTTGTGGCGCCTCCAGAGCGTTCCTTTGGGCCTCGAGACGCAGCATGTGATCACAGCGCAAATTTCTTTGGCCGAGCACCGTTATCCGGATATGCCGAAGCAGCTCGCGTTCTTTCGCGAAGCCGAGGCGAGACTCAACCGGATTCCTGGCGTGGCGCAGCAGGCGCTTAGTGACACGCTTCCTCCCTCTGGCGGTATGCAAGCAACGTTCTACGCTTCCATCGAAGTTCCTGGCCGGACGCGTCCCGCGCAGGGAACTGGCGGAATGGTGGGCTGGCGCATGGTGACACCGAATTATTTCCAGGCACTGGGCATTCGCATCTTGCGAGGGCGCGGATTTGCAGACACGGATCGGGCGCCCACAGAGAATCCGGTGATTGTCAGCGAGGCGCTGGCCGATAAAATGTTTCCGCAGGAAGATCCGGTTGGAAAACAGCTGCGATTCTCTTCGTTCGACCGGCAAGGGCCGTGGCGAACGATCATCGGTGTCGCAGCGGACGTCAAGAACAACGGGTTGGTGGCGCCGGCGGACCCGGAGTTCTATATCCCGTGGAAAGAGGATCCGCAGACATTTGTGCGGCGCGCGCACGTGATTTTCCGCACATCACTCAGTCCGGCAGCGGTCGTCCCGTGGATCCGCACAGAGATTGCGGGACTCGATCCGATGGTGCCGGTTGAATTTTCGACGATGGAAGAGCGGGTGGGCCGGCTGACGGCGCGGCCGACGTTTGATGCGATTCTTTTATCACTTTTTGCCGGAATCGGGGTGGCGCTGGCGGCGCTCGGGATCTATGGAGTTGTGAGTTTTTTTGTTTCGCAGCGTACGCAGGAGATCGGCGTGCGGATGGCGTTGGGAGCCACGGCGGGGGGAATTCTGCGCATGGTGCTGCTGAACGTGGCGCGCTGGACGGTGGCGGGCGCGGCGCTGGGGCTGATTGGCGCGTGGTTCTGCGCGCGGCTGCTGCAGTCGTTGCTGTTCGAGGTGCAAGCGCACGACCCCATACTGCTTACGTTGTCTCTGTTGATTCTGCTTACGGTAGCCTTTTTGGCGGCGTGGGTGCCGGCGAGAAGAGCGGCGCGTGTCGATCCGGTGGTGGCGCTGCGGTATGAATGAAACGGAGGTGCGATGAGGAGCGTGCGGGCGTGGCTGCGACGCGCAGGTGGAGCGTTGCGAAAGGAACAGAGCGGCGCGGAATTGGCCGCCGAACTCGAGAGCCACGTACAGATGCACACGGAAGAGAAAATGCGTGCCGGCATGACGGAAGGAGAGGCGCGGCGCGATGCGTTGACGCGGCTCGGCGGGCTGGAACAAACCAAAGAGAGTTGCCGCGACCGCCGCGGGTTGCCCTGGCTGGACGCGCTCTCGCAGGATCTTCGCTACACCTTGCGCACGCTGCGGAGGGACCGCGGGTTTGCGCTCGTTGCCGTCGCGATTCTTGCGCTGGGCATCGGGGCCAATACGGCGATTTTCTCCGTCATCAACCGGGTACTGCTGAGGCGGTTGCCCTACAAGGATCCGGACCGCCTGGTCATGGTGTGGGAGGAGAACCGGCACCGCGGCTGGTTCGAGAACATTGTTTCGTCGGCGAATTTCCTCGACTGGAAGCGGCAGAATGACGTGTTCACCGATATGGCGGCGTTTGAGTCCAACTCGTTTAACCTGACAGGAGAACGCGCGGCGGAAGAGGTCTCCGGAGAAAGAGTGACGACGAACCTGTTCGCGGTGCTGGGAGTGCAGCCGTATCGCGGGCGACTGTTTTCGCCGGAAGAAGAAACGCGGGGAAATGCAGCGATCATGCTGAGTTACGGACTCTGGCAAGAGCGCTACGGGGGCGACCCTGAACTCGTGGGGAAGCCGATTGCCGTGAATGGAGAACGGCTCACCGTTGTGGGCATTGCGCCCGCGATCTTTACCGGTGATTACTCGGCTTCCTTTGCGCCGCGCCCGCGATTGTGGGTGTCCGGGTTTGGACCTGAAGCCGGAATTCCGGGAGTTTCATAACTATCATGTGATCGCCCGGCTCAAGGCAGGAGTGAGCCTGGCTCAGGCGCAGGCGGAAATGGACGCGATCGCGGGCCGGATCGAGCAGCGGTACCCGGAATCGAAAGGCTGGGGAGTAGCCCTTGTGCGGCTGCGGGACCAAATTGTGGAGACGACGCGGCCTGCGTTGCTGGTTCTGCTTTGCGCGGTGGGCCTGGTGCTGTTCATCGCTTGCGCAAATGTGGCGAATCTTTCGCTGGTGCGCGCGACGAAACGCGAAAAGGAATTGCGATCCGAACGGCTCTAGGAGCCAGCCGGCGGCAGATCTTTCGACAGTTGCTGATCGAAAGCACGGTGATTTCGCTGGCCGGCGCGATGTTGGGACTGGTCTTGGCAGGCTGGGGCTCGGAAATACTGGTGAGGTTGTCGCCGCCGGGGACGCCGGAACTCGAAGGAGTGGGAATCGACGGCATTGTGCTGCTGTTTGCCGTGGTGGTGGCTCTGGGAACCGGTATCGTGTTCGGGCTCGCGCCAGCGTTGCAGGCGACGAAGACGCACGTGGGTGAAACATTGAAGGAGAGAGGCCGCGGGTTGGACTTGAGCACGAAACGCGGGAGGCTGAGGGGCATTCTGGTGGTCTGCGAGTTCGGCCTGGCACTGACGTTGTTGTTTGCAGCGGGGCTGGCGATTCGGACGCTGGTGCATTTGACTCGAGTGGAAGTCGGATTTAACCCTGAAAACGTAGTGGCGATGACGGTGCCGCTGAGGAGCCAACGGTACGTGGGGCAGCAAGCCCAGGCGCAGTTTTTAGAGCAATTGGTCGGGCGCATTCAGGCACTGCCGGGAGTGCAAGCGGCAAGCGTCTCGCGCGGGGTTCGCATGAACGACTGGGCCGGCTGGAGTTTTATTACCGCGGACAATCCGAATCCCCCGCGGGCGAAGTGCCGGACGCGAATTACGTCGTGGTGGGACCCGATTATTTCCGGGCGCTGGGGATTCCGTTGCGCGCGGGCCGGGCGTTTTCGGCGCTGAGGCACGAGTAAGAAGGATCCCCAAATGAAATGACTGCTCATACCACACTGGGGGGGGGGCTGCCCCGGTTTTTTTTAAGAATGGCATATAAAGGACTTGCAGGAGAGTGAATTGCCATTCGATTCGAATGAGGTGAAGTGACTCCAGCCTTGAGACTGCCTATCGAAAAAGCCGAGGGCGGGCACGGCGGAAAGGGATGCAAGCGCACTGAATCTGCGCGGCGGCATCGGCTTGCAAAGCGTGCACGGGCATGCGGTGAGATGCCTTCGGCACGCAGAAAGGTGTGGTCCTCAGGATGACAACGAACTTTGGATTTTTCGTCGCTATTCGGCGAAAACCAAAGGGCGGAGATGCGTGCCGACCGACTTGTTCTCTAGAAGTTGCAGAATATGACCACAGGGAAAGCGATCTCCGCCCGGTGGAATAGACGAATCATACGCCAGGTAGCGAGGCTGTCAACCAGACGTCCACGAAACGAAGTGCGCCGGACTGAGGGAAAAGAAGCTTGAGGCCCAAGACAGTTTAGAAGCAAGGGTGGGAAGCCTCCAGCCGGCAAGCCGGCAACGGCGGTTGGTCGGCGATCTCTCGGCGCGCCGAGTTTTCGCCGGCGTGACGCTCGAGCACAAGAGCGAGGTTCAGGAGTTCAGCTCTTCGGAGAAGACAACGTAGGAGGAATTCCAGATTTCGGCCGGGATGGAGCCACGGGGCTGCGAGGTGACGATGAGCTTGAAGGTCTCGGGGCTGGAGGCGAGTTCGGCGAGAAGGGCCTGGCGGGAATCGCGGGGGAGCGGCTGGACCAGAGCAAGGTGGCGGAGGATGGCAAAGATGTTCTCTGTGGCGGGAGCGAGGGGAACGTCAGCGGCATCGCTGCGGTATTCAAGAAGGGCGTTGCGTTCACGAAGAGTCCACGCGAGAGCAGCGCAGTAGGTGACGGCCTGCTCGAAACGGTTCGTGTCTGCGATTGTGGCGTTGGGTTCGGCGGCAGAGCTGTGAGGGTCGAATACCAGGAGGACGCGGTAGTCATCCTCGCGTGCGAATTCGCGAACCATAAGCGAGCCGGAGCGAGCGGAAGCCTTCCAGTGGACATGGCGGGCGCTGTCTGTCGGCAAGTAATCGCGGAGAGCGTAGAGATCCTGGCCGCGGCCTTTTGCGACGCTTTCGATGACGCCCTGGACGCCGGGGAGAAGCTCAACGAATTCGGGGGTCGCTTCGACGGATGGATAGACGAAGGCCTCGCTGAGCAGATCGAGACGGCGCGCCTTCTGCAGAAAGCCGAAAGGGAAGCGGGTAACGATGCGAAAGGCTTCCTGGCGATAGGCGCCCCGTTTCGGGAAGAGAAGAGGGACGGACTGCTTCACGGACTGACGGCGGGGGATGTAGGGAAAATAAACGGGCGTAGAGAGGAGCGCGGCGGGCTGGCCTTTCGCGGCGACGCCCTCGACCCGCAGCGAAAAGGAGGGCAGGGTTAGCTTTTCATTCTTGAGTTCGAGGGAGGCGCGGACGGATTGTCCCGCGAAGATGTGCTCCGGAAGATTGAGGCGCATTGCGACGCCGGCGAGAGTAACAGAGGAGAGAATGCCGGACATGAGGATGCTGGCGATAAGGCAGGCAAGGATGAGAAAGAGGAGATTGTTGCCGGTGTTGACGGCGGCGAGCGAAATGAGAACGATTCCGGCGAGATAGATCCAACCTTCGCGGGTGAGGCGGTATTCCATGCGAAAGGTAAACCAGCGGAGGGGAGTGCGTCGCGCGAGGACAGGCACAAGCGCGACGGCAACCCAGGCGGCGACCAAAAGAGCGGCAAAGGCGGAAGTGCTTGCAAGGGCGAAGTGGCCGAGTTGCGCAGCAGCGCCGGAATAAAGAGCGAGGAGCATGGCGATGGTGAGCGCCGCTAGAGAGAGCAGAAAGGCGCGGAGACCAGGGCGATCGCTTTTGGCGAGAGTGCTGGACGTGCTCGAATGAAGCGGCATGATGGTGTCAGCCGAACGGGACAGTAAGAGCCACGATCGCTCGGCTTCGACCCACGAAGAGCGTGTCTCCAGGGTCGGGAGGACAAGCATGGGCTCGGGCGCACGTCATAGAGGCACGCGGACGGAATCGACAATCTCGCGGAGAACGCTTTCGGTGGTCTCCGATTTCTTCTGGAGCGAAGCGTGGCGGGCGCTCGCGACCACGCGATGAGAGAAGACGGCAATGGCGAGTTGCTTGAAATCGTCGGGAAGGCAGAAGTCGCGACCATCGAGAAAAGCACGGGCTTGTGCGGCGCGCTGGAGCATGAGGGTGCCGCGCGGGCTCACGCCGAGAAGAAGCTGATCGGACTTGCGGGTGCGATTGACGATCTCGAGGGCGTAGTCGTGAAGGGTGGAATCGACTTTGATGCGCGCGACGACTTCCTGCATAGAAAGGACATCGGCGATACCGGCGACCGGTTCGATCGCGGCGACCGAATCATCGCCGGCGCGGCTGCGCAGGATTTCGCGCTCGGTTTCGTGCGAAGGGTAGCCCATCTTGATGCGCATGAGGAAGCGATCGAGCTGGGACTCGGGGAGGGGGTAAGTGCCGTGATGCTCGACGGGGTTTTGCGTGGCGATGACGAGGAAGGGCTGAGGAAGAGGAAGAGTGCGTCCGTCGACGGTGACCTGCGCTTCGTTCATAGCCTCGAGAAGAGCGGATTGGGTTCGCGGGGTGGTGCGGTTGATTTCGTCGGCGAGAACGACGTTCGCGAAAACGGGGCCGGGGCGAAATTCAAATTCGCGAGATTCGGGATTGTAGACGCTCACGCCGAGGACGTCGGTGGGGAGCAAGTCTGAAGTGAACTGAATGCGCTGAAAGGAGCAGTGAAAGGACTTCGCGAGGGCCTGTGCGAGGGTGGTTTTGCCGGTGCCGGGAACGTCTTCGATGAGCAGGTGTCCGCGCGCGAGAAGAGTGATGAGGGCGAGTTGGATGACATCTTCCTTGCCGAAAATGGCGCGCGAGATGGAGCGCTGAAGCTGCGAGACCACCTGAGAGGTTGCGGTCGGCATTGGTTGAAAACCCAGAGTCTTCCTGTTACAAATAGATGAAGGGGGTGCAGCAACGGTTTCTGCCGGCGGCACGCCTTCTACCCGTTGTAAACTGACGGGCGATTAGCTCAGTGGTTAGAGCGCTCGCCTCACACGCGAGAGGTCAAAGGTTCAAGTCCTTTATCGCCCACCACTCCCTGCACCATCCAAGTTAGTTTAGCGGAAAATAAACATGTCAACGATTCTTCGTGCGGTTGAGTTTCTATGTTTGAGCCTGTGGCTGGGAGCGGACGTGTTTTTGAGTTTTGTGGTGGCACCGGGGGCGTTCGGGATATTGGGAAGCCGGGACGCGGCGGGAATGATGGTGGGGTACGCGCTGGCGCGGCTGCATTTTTCGGGAATATTTCTGGGATTGGTATTTCTGGTGGCGCGGCTAGCGAGGACGCGGGATTTCGGGAGCTTTACCACGGCGGCGGCGCTGTGCGTCGTGCTGATGGTAGTGCTGACGGCGGCTTCGCAATTCATGGTGAGCACGCGGATGGAGCAGTTGAAGAGGGAGATGGTGTCGGTGCAGAACACGCCGGAGGATGATCCGAGGCGGGTGGAGTTCGACGGGCTGCACAGGAGGTCGGTGATGTTTGAAGGGGCGGTGCTGCTGGCGGGATTGGCGGGGATGTTTTTTCTGGTGAAGGAGACGGTGGGGAAGTCGTAAAAGTTAAAGATTCGAGCAGGCGCCCGTCGGGGCTCGGAAGAGAAGAAAAGCAGATTCCTCACTCCGCAGACTAGCCCTGCCTGCCGCCGGCAAGTTCGGAATGACAGTTCAAGACTTTTTCGCCGCTGGCGGAATACGGAGTGGTCACGGCCGCTTTTTCTTTTCGTTTTTGCGCTTGCGGGGTTTGCGGGGGCGGATCTTGTTGGTGACTTTGTAGCCGGCGCGTTCGAAGGCGCGCCACATGTACCAGCTAGCGACGGTGCGATAGGGGCGCCAGCGCTCGCCGAATTTCAGTAGTTCCTTGGGTTTTGGGATGTGCTTTTTGCCGTAGGCTACCGACCAGCCTTTCCTGACGCCGAGGTCGTGGATCGGCAGCACGTCGGGGCGGCCGAGGCGAAAAATCAAAAACATTTCGACGGTCCAGGCGCCGATGCCGCGAACGCAGACGAGACGCTCGACCAACTCCTCGTCGGATAGCTTGAGGGCTTCGTCGTGTGAGGGGACGATGCCGGCGATGGTTTTCCTGGCGAGATCCCTCATGGCGGCGGCTTTGGCGCCAGAGAGTCCGGCCTTGCGCAGTTTTGCCGTGCGAATTTTGAGCATTTTCTCGGGGGTGGGCGGTTTTCCGTTTTCGCCGAGCGCTTTGATGCGGCCGAAGATGGTGGCGGCGGCTTTACCGGAGATGGACTGGTAAGTGATGGCTTCGAGGAGGACTTCGTAGGGCGATTGCGCATCGGCGACGTCAATCCGGAAGGGAGGGGCCTCGACGATGAGGCGTTTGAGCTGTTCGTCACATTCGGAGAGATGGCGGACGGCATCATCGAGATTGAAAGCGAGATGGTCTGGAGGATGGTTGACAGTCATGGCGGAGAAAAACGGTAGCACAGGGGGACAAGTTTGGTGAGGGAAAAGCGGAGGACGGCCAAGAAAGAAAAACAGATCCGTCGCTTCGCTTGCCTGCGGTAGGCAGGCTCGGGATGGCAGTTTTGACATCCTCCCCCGCCTGAAGGCTGGGGATTCCTACTGGCTCGCCTGCTAAGCAGCGATGCCTTCGGTGGGTTCCTGACACGACGGGCTTACTTCACCCGAAGGATGCGTGCAGGCTAACGATGCGAGTCCCGCCTCTTTGATGTTCCAGGCTGCTTGTTCAACGCCAAGGCTTTGTTATAGACGAAGCGGCACGAGCCGGCAAAACGTCGCAGGTTGCGAAGTTGTTCGCCATTCGGCAGGGCTTCGAATTTGTAGCCTTGCACCCTGAGCACGGAATTATCGTTAGTTAGTCTATGGCAAGACATCAAGACACTTGCCACGGACACTTGGTCTTCATCACAAAGTATGGCATCGAGTATTCGATGGAGATGCTATCAAGAGACTTCGAGGGTTGTTCTCCGAACTCGCTCAAAGGCGTGTGCAGCAGAATACTCCGACAAGAGAGACCTGACTTGGCGGCTCGCCATTGGAAAGGCGTGCTCTGGTCGCGGTCTTACTTCGCTGCTAGTTGCGGGGGTGCACCAACATTCTGCAGGACTATATCCGACAACAGAAGACACCACTCTGAAAGACGGGCTTATATCCCCGCCCTAAAGGACCGGGGCTTTACGCCCGAACGGGTAAAACACCAGCACTAAAAAGACATTTACTTGCTCGCAGGGAGCGCGGTGTGGTGAACTCTCCTAAAGCAGACTCTCGTTATGATTGGGCAGAGGATCGGCCACTACATCATCGAAGAAAGGCTCGGCGAAGGTGGCATGGGTGTGGTGTACCGGGCGCGCGATGAAAAACTGCAACGCAATGTGGCCCTGAAATTCCTGGAAACGCTGCCGAGTGGCGAGTCCGCGGGACACGAACGCGTGCTGCAGGAGGCGCGCGCGATCTCGGCGTTGAATCATCCCAACATCTGCACCATTTACGAAGTAGGGGAGGCCAACGGGAAACCGTACATCGCGATGGAATACATCGAGGGCCGCCCTCTCAGCCAGGAGATTACTTCCGAGGGTTTATCGCTCGAGCAGATCGAGCGATACGGAATGCAACTGGCCGATGCCTTGGCCCATGCCCACGGCCGGGGCGTAATTCACCGTGACCTGAAGGCCTCGAACGTCATCGTGACACCAGCCGGAAGGCTGAAGGTGCTCGATTTTGGGATTTCGCGCCGGCTGGAGCCGACGAGACCACGGTCATGGATCAATCCTGGGCTTCGCAGCACACGTTTACAGGCACACTGCCGTACACCGCGCCGGAGGTGTTCAAGGGACAGGAAGCGGACATCAGGAGCGACATCTGGTCCCTTGGAGTGATTCTCTACGAGATGGCCTCAGGGAGAAGGCCGTTCCGAGGAGCGACGGCGTACGAAACGAGCGCGGCAATTCTGCGCGAGCGCCCACCGGAGATTTCGCCTGCGCTGCCGCCGGTTCTCCAGAGCGTCATCGATAAGTGCCTGGACAAGGATCCCGGGCAGCGTTACCAAAGCGCGGGAGAAGTTCGAGCCGCGCTCGAAACCGCGAGCACCGCTTCGCGAACGCACGACCAGGCTCTACAAAGGCCACCGGGGCCGTCGAGCCTGCTTTCGATCCAGAATATTCTGTTCCTGTGTCTCTTGGTGGCGTTTGCCGCCGGATTGGGCTATTGGTTAACCGGCCGGAAAACTCCGCAACCTTCGCGGGCCGTGCCGGGGGCAATTCAATCGCTAGCTGTGTTGCCGCTGGAAAACTTGTCGGGCGATTCCGCGCAGGACTACTTCGCCGAGGGAATGACGGACGCACTGATCACCGAGCTTTCGCAAATCCGGAAACTGCGGGTGATATCCCGAACATCGGTGATGCAGTACAAACATACGCAGAAGCCCCTCGATCAAATCGCGCAGGACCTGAACGTGGATGCGATCGTCGAGGGCGCTGTCGTACGCGTGGGAGGCAAGGTGCGCATTTCGGCCACACTTTACCAGACCAATGTCGAAGGAGCGCTGTGGGGAGGAAGTTTTGAGAGGAACTTTACCGATGTTCTGGCCCTACAGAGCGAGGTGGCGACGGCGATTGCCCGGGGAATCCAGGTGCAGCTTTCCGGTACCGAACAGAGCCAGCTCTCGAGAAGCCGCAGCGTCGTGCCGGAAGCGTATGAAGCGTATTTGAAGGGCCGATACGAGGCGGAAAAGCGAACTCCCGAAGCCTTCCGGGATGCCGCGAACTTCTTTCAAAAGGCAATCGACAAGGACCAGACGTTCGCGGCGGCCTATGCGGGGTTGGCCGATTCCTACCAGTACATGAGCACCTACCAAATCGGATCGTCGGAAGTGCTCATGCCGAAGGCCAAACGGGCGGCCGAAGAAGCGTTGCAACTGGATGACCGGCTGGCACAGGCGCACACCTCGCTTGCGGCGATTCGCTTCTTCGAGATGGAAGGCGGCGATATTGAGGGGGAATTCCAGCGCGCGATCGCGCTTGACCCGAGCTATGCGCAGGCTATTCATTGGTACGGCCTGTACCTTGCGGCTACCGGGAGGATCGAGGAATCCGTTCGGGAACTGAAACTGGCCCGGGAGATTGATCCGAAGTCTCTGATCATCAGGGCCAACATCGGGTTCGTTTACTACCTTGGGCGGGACTTCGACCGTGCCGAGGAAGAGGAGAAGAACACGATCCAGATGGATCCAAGTTTTATTGCGGCTCACGGCTATCTTGGCCAGATCTATCTCGAGAAAAAGCAATATGCTGAAGCGATCGACCAATTCCGGACAGCCTTGTCGCTCTCGCCGGGAGACATAGCCGCGCAGGCCGATCTAGCGTACGCTTACGCCATCTCCGGGAAGAAGGCGGAGGCTGACGAGATTCTGCAAGAGCTTCAAAACAGCGAGGAAAACAGATACGTCTCGGCCTATGAATGGGCGGTGATTTACGCCGGATTCAGGGATAAAGAGAAAACCTTGAAAGCGCTCCAAGAAGCATACGAAGAACGAAACGGACGAATGGTGAATCTGGCCGTGCATCCGCAATTTGCTTTTTTGAAACCGGAGCCGCGGTTTCAGAAGCTTCTGGCGCAGATTGGATTGAGCGTCTCTGCGCGCCAGGTGAAACAAGGCAGTGAATCAACCGGCCCGCACCCTTGAGCCAAGTGAGGAAACGAAGCTTGACGGACTCTGAAGGCGTCCGGTAGACTCCGCCGAAACGGACGGAGCAGATTCCCTCGTGAGCCGCCCTAGGTCCAGGCCAGAATCCAGAAGCAAAGGGAGCGTGCCATGTTCAAGAGGTTCAACTTGAGGCCGATTGAAAGTGAACTAAAAGACATTCTCACAGATCTGGAGAATCAGGCTAAGCACGTGAAAGGGAAAGATAAGAAGGATAAGAAATTACGGGACCAACTCGACGAGGATATCAGGAAACTGAAGCGATTAATCAAGCAGGTGCCGCCGACCTGCCGCGGTTATGACCTCGGGATCTGAACGTTAAGAAATCTCGAACCTCGAAGGGCAGTGCGGGTGCGCGCGCCGAGACATTCCAAGAGTGAACTCTACCGCCGGTCGAGATGCGTGGTGAGCTATTGGCTGGGGCCGGCACTGGTATTTGAGAATTACGTCGCGCGCCGGCGCGCCGCCGGAGACCCGTTTGTAGCGGAGGTCTTGGATTTTTGCGGCGAGGGCAAGACATTTGACGAGCTGATGATGAGGTTTCCGGAGCAGGGACAGAATGCTTTGCGAGCGG
>Ga0306922_10004123_pt1 | contig 13724 bp, 9 predicted proteins | sample sta12Cox44000082_FD_203758 | JGI IMG/M metagenome (GOLD analysis project Ga0306922, IMG submission 203758) | Lab enrichment of tropical soil microbial communities from Luquillo Experimental Forest, Puerto Rico - statoxic.12C.oxic.44.000.082 (v2)... | ecosystem: Environmental > Terrestrial > Soil... | reverse complement strand
CACCGCGCCGTAATAGGTCTCCGCCGCGTGCTTGCTGACATAGCCGCAGCGCACGTCGTGCGCGAGACTCTCGAGGTCGCGCTCGAGCGGGGAACCAAATCCTCCGCCGCCGCCGGAGCGCAGGACATACGCATCGCCCGCGTGCAAGACCTGGTTCAGCGCCTTGCCGTTGTGGAAGCGCTGCTCTTGCGTCGCGCCAAAACGGTGGATAGCGACCGAATTGCCTGCGGCGCTGAGCCCGCCGTCGAGGCCCCACGGCTTGCACTTCACCCTATCCATCTGCGAGTTGAAGCGAATGTCGTGGCGCGCCTGCACAACCTGCTCGCAGCCGAGCCCACCGCGGAAGCGGCCGGCGCCACCGGAGTCCGGGCGTAGCGCGTAGCGCTCGACCAGCAGTGGATATTTCGCCTCGACCTGCTCGGAAGGGCCGTTGTGGGTGTCGCCGTCGTTCATGGCGATGGTCGCATTGCAGCCGTCGCCGTTGTGCTTGGCGCCCCAGCCGCCGCCGATCAAACCTCCGAGATAGATGTAGAAGCTGTCGTCCTGCGGGCGCCGGCCATTGACGCGCCCGACGACGAGATCGGCATGATGTCCTGCGATGATGCGCTCGGGAATCGCGGGTGCGAGCGCCTTGAAGATCGTATCGATGATGGTCATAGGATAGGTCATCCACATGCGCATCGCGGCAGGCTTGAGCGCGCTGACCACGCGCCCGGGCGGCAACACGATGTCGAGCGCGCGGAATTGGCCGTCGTTGATGGGAAGATCGAGCGGCGAGGTCAGGCATTTGAATGCCACCTGGCAGCAGGAGCGGCCCGCCGTCTCGCCGGAGTTGTAGAAGCCGGCGACCTGCTTCGACACGTCCGTGAGGTCGACCTTCATGCGTTCGCCGGCGATCTCGACGCGCACGCGGATGGGCACCCGCTCGCCGAGCCTGACGCCGTCGTCGTCCATGAAGGACTCCGCCTCGTACACGCCATCGGGGATCTGGCGCAGGCGCGCGCGCGTGGCGGCCTCGCTGTGATCCATGATGGCTTCGATGCCGCCGATCACGGCATCGCAACCGTATTTCTGGATCATTTCTAGGAAGCGCCGCTCGCCGGTCTTGACCGCGGCGATCTGCACGCGGAAGTCGCCCATGGCGCGCTCCGGCAGGCGCACGTTAGTGCGGATGATCGAAATGAGCTCCTCGTTCGGCACGCCCTTGCGATAGATTTTCACGATCGGCATTTGCAGGCCTTCGGAAAAGATGTCGGTCGTGGCGCCGTCAAGCGTGCCGCCGACGTCGGGCCAGTGCGCCATGCAGCAGGAGAACGCCACCACCTGGCCGTCGTGGAAGATGGGCACCGTGAAGGTCATGTGGTTGAGGTGGCTGCCGGTGATGTAGGCATCGTTGGTGAGAAGGATGTCGCCGGGATCAAGGTTTTCCAGGCCGTAATGCGCGAGCTTGGCTTTCACCGTGTCGCTCATGCCGCGGATGAACATCGGCAGTCCTAGTCCGATCGAAACGGTGTTGCCGTCCGCGTCGAACAGGCCGACGGTAAAGTCGAGCGCCTCGTAGATGATCATGCTGTAGGCGGTGCGCATCAGATTGGTTTTCATCTCCTCGGTCGCGGCGATGAGACCGTTGCGCACGATTTCGGTGGTCACCGGGTCGGGTCTATAGCCGGCGGATGCGAGCTTGGCTTTCAGTGGAACGTCCATCCTCAGCTCCGCAGGATCTCGATGACTAGATCGCCGAAAGCATCAACGGTGACCACGTCGCCGGGATGCACGACGGTGGTCGACGCGTATTCCTCAATCAACGCCGGTCCGGCAATGCGATTTTCCGCGAGCAGCGAGGCGCGATCATAAGTCGGCGTGTCGACGGAGCGGTCGAGCTCGGCAAAATAAACGGCGCGCGTGCCGCGAAAAGCGGCTGCCGCCGGCGTCGCAATCCCTGCAGCGATCGGCTCGAAGGTCGGCTTGCGCAGCACGCCGGTGACCGCGCTGCGCAGGCTCACGAGCTCTGCCTTTTCGCCGCGAGCCGAATAACCGTAGCGGGTCGCGTGCACCGAATCGAAGCGCGTTTTGATCCCGTCCCGATCCTCGGCCGCAAACAGCTCGACCGGTAGCTCGACCGTGACCGCATGCTCCTGCCCCACGTAGCGCATGTCTGCTGCACGCTGGACCACGACGCCGGCGACGGCAACCTCGCTACCTTGCACCGCCTCGCGCCCGCGCCGCTCCATCGCGACGTAAGTCTCTTCCATGACCGCAAACGAGGCGTCGGCGAGCGGCGTGAACCAGGTCTTCACGAAATCACGCTGCAACTCCGCGACCAGCATGCCGTAGGCGGAGAAGTGACCGGGAGCGCGCGGGACGACGACTTTGGCGATGCGCAGTTCGCGCCCGACCATCGCTGCGTGCAAGGGCCCGGCGCCGCCATAGGCGACCAGGGTGAAATCGGCGGCATCGAGTCCGCGCTCGGTCGTGACCCAGCGCACCATGTGGGACATTTTGGTGGTGGCGATGCGCAGAATGCCGTCGGCGGCCGCAACGAGATCGAGTCCGAGCGGCTTGGCGATCCGCGCTTCGAGCGCACGCCTGGCGCCGTCGATATCGAGCTTGATCTCGCCACCAAGAAATCGATCGACGCCCAGCCGTCCGAGGATGAGATTGGCATCGGTGATAGTCGGCTCGGCGCCGCCGAGCACGTAACACACGGGGCCCGGCTGGGCACCCGCGCTTTCCGGTCCCACATGCAGCGCGCCCATGTCCACGCGCGCGATCGAGCCGCCGCCGGTGCCGACCTCCTGGATGTCGATCATCGGAATTTGCACCGGCAGCCCGGTGGCATAGCCACCGATGAGCGCGCTTCCCGTCATCAGCACCTTGCCGTCATGGATGACGCCCGCCTTGGCCGTGGTGCCGCCCATGTCGAAGGCGATCGCGTTTTTGAGCCCGATACGGTCGCAGAGCGCTTTGGTTCCGATGACCCCAGCGGCGGGTCCGGACTCGAGCATCCGGATGCAGGCGCTTTGCGCCTCCTCGACCCCGAATAAGCCGCCGGTCGATTGCACGATCAGGAAGTCGCCGTCGAAGCCGGCGGCCTGGAGATGCTCGCCCAGCTCTCCAAGATACCCGCGGACGCGCGGTCCGATATACGCGTTTGCTGCCGCCGTCGAGGTGCGCTCGAATTCGCGATATTCCTGGGAGAGCTCGTGTGATGCGGTGACGAAGAGGTGCGGATGACTCTCCTCGATGATCGCTCTCACCCGCTGCTCGTGCGCGGGATTGCGGTAGGAGTGCAGGAACAGGATGGCGATCGCCTGCACCCCCTGGCGCACCGCATCGGCTACGCCGGCGCGCACCTGCTCCTCGTCGAGCGCGATGAGCACCTTGCCCTGCGCGTCCACGCGCTCGCGGATCTCGTAGCGCAGATCGCGCTCGATCAACGGCTGATGGCGGCGAAAAAACAGGTTGTAGGATTCCGGCCGGTTGACGCGGCCGATTTCGTAGATGTCGCGGAAGCCTTGGGTGGTGAGCAGGGCGCAAGGCGCCCCCGTCCGCTCCAATATCGTGTTGATTGCAACGGTGGTGCCGTGAAGGAAAAGGCGCGCGGCGGAGAATCGTTCGCCGGCCTTCGTCACGCCGTTCTCGATGCCCGTGACGAGCCGCGCCGGCGTCGTGAGCGCCTTTCCGAGGCGAAGCTCTCCCGTCGTCTCGTCGAAAGCGGCGACGTCGGTGAACGTTCCGCCCACGTCGGCCGCCAGGCGAATTCGGCTTGCCTCCCTCGTGCTCAAACCGAGGCTCCGGCTGGCTCGGACGAAACGATATCAGCGCGCAGGAAAGGAATCACCTCGCCGGCAAAGAGGCCGATGGATCGCAGACTTTCCTCGCGCGTCAAATCGCCGAAGGCGAATTGCCCCACCACGTAGTTGCAACCGGTCGCTCTGAGCTGGGATGAAAGGAATTCCGCAACCGTGGCAGGCGAGCCGGCGATGCCCTGTCCGCGCTCCATCACCAGATCAAAGGTCGCGGGCCGCGGATGCGATTGCTGCCGTCCATGCCGGCGGAATAAATGGGTGAAGCTCGCGTGCCAGACGAGATAGGCCCTGCGCGCCAGTGCTAGCGCCGCGGCGTCGCTCGGCGCAACGACGATAAAGCGGCCAAGGCCGAGCTTGGGCAACGCGGTCGCTGGTGCATGAGTCTGTCGCCAGACCGCGCGATAGCGGCCGATGGCGAGCCGCGTTTCGTCGGTCGGATCGAGGCTGACGACGTGGAGGCCGCGTCGCGCCGCGCGCTCGGCGCTGTCGGGCGCGTGCACGCCGTACCAGATCGGCGGATGCGGTTTCTGCAGCGGCTCAAGCTCCATCGGCACGCCACTGAAGGAAAACCGCCGGCCTTTGAAGTCGAGCACCTTGTGGGTCAATCCCTTGATCACGAGCTCGACCGCCTCCGCGTAGATCTCCTGCGCGTTCTGCGGATCGACGCCGTAGTATTCGAGCTCGATCGGTGCCGCGCCGCGTCCGAAGCCGATGTCGAGACGCCCGCCGCTCAGTTGGTCGAGCATGCAGATTTCTTCGATCAGCCGCAGTGGATGGTGGAGCGGCATCGGCCATACCAGCGGCCCGAACCGAAGACGCGTGGTGCGCTCCGCCACCGCTGCAAGAAATACGCTCGGCGAAGGCGCCATGCCCAGAGGCGTCGAGTGATGCTCGGCGAGATGGTAGGCGTAGAACCCGGCACGATCGTAGGCCTCGGCGATTTTGAGGCGGTCCTCGTAGTAGTCCGCGAGGGCGCCGCCGTAGCGGTCGAGGTGATCGAAGACACCGAATTCCATTTGCTCTCCGCGTTTCGCTGTTGGCGCCGCGCGTCCTACTTCTTGGGCTTCAACTTCTTTCGTCGCTGCGCCAGCGTGCGCAGCCGCAGCGCGTTCAGTCGAATGAACCCCTCGGCGTCGCGGTGGTCGTAGGCGACCTTGCCTTCCTCGAAGGTGACGAGGTCGCGGTCGTAGAGCGAATAAGGTGATGATCGGCCGACCACCGAGACCTGCCCTTTGTAGAGCCTGAGCTTGACCTTTCCAGCCACGAACTCCTGCGAGGCGTCGATAGCGGCCTGTAGCATCTCGCGTTCGGGCGAAAACCAGAAGCCGTTGTAGATGAGCTCGGCATACTTCGGCATGAGCTCGTCCTTGAGGTGCGCGGCGCCGCGGTCGAGGGTGATGGATTCGATGCCGCGATGGGCCGCGAGCAGGATGGTGCCGCCCGGCGTCTCATACATGCCGCGCGATTTCATGCCGACGAAACGGTTCTCGACGAGATCTAGCCGGCCAATGCCATGCGCGCGCCCGAGCGCGTTGAGGGCCGCGAGCAGAGTCGCGGGCGAGAGCCGCTTTCCGTCGAGCGCGACGGCATCGCCGCGTTCGAATTCGACCTCGACGTAAGCCGGCTCGTTGGGGGCCGTCTGGGGATCGAGGGTGCGCGAATAGACGTAATCCGGCACCTCTTGCGACGGATCCTCCAGCACCTTTCCCTCCGAGGAGGCATGCAGCAGGTTGGCGTCCACGGAAAAAGGCGCCTCGCCGCGTTTGTCCTTTGCGATCGGGATCTGGTGCTGCTCGGCAAAGGCGATGAGCGCCTCACGCGAGCGCAGCTCCCATTCCCGCCACGGCGCGATCACGGTCACGTCGGGCTTGAGCGCGTAGTAAGTAAGCTCGAAGCGCACCTGGTCGTTGCCCTTGCCGGTCGCGCCATGGGCGACGGCATCGGCGCCGACCTTCTCCGCGATCTCGATCTGCCGTTTGGCAATGAGCGGCCGCGCGATCGAGGTGCCGAGCAGGTACTGGCCCTCGTAGAGCGCGTTCGCCCGAAACATCGGGAACACGTAATCGCGCACGAACTCTTCGCGCAGATCTTCGATGAAGATGTTCTGCGGCTTGATGCCGAGAAGGAGCGCCTTCTCGCGCGCGGGCTTGAGCTCCTCGCCCTGGCCGAGATCGGCGGTGAACGTCACCACCTCGCAGCGATAGGTGGTCTGCAGCCATTTCAAAATAATGGAGGTATCGAGCCCGCCGGAATAGGCGAGCACGACCTTTTTCACCTCGCGTGTTTTGGGGTCGCCTTGAGCCATGGTTGCCGTCGACGCCGACCCTCCTCCACAAGCCGGCGAGGCCGGCGCACCCACCTCACACGCCCAAGCTCCGCCCGGGTATCCACCACTTCCGCAAAGAGGATGGATCGCCGGATCATAAGCGCGTTTTCGCGCATGTTGACGCGCATGCCCGGCAAAATGACCGCCGTGGGAAAGCGGCGCGGAGGGGGAAAGCGCCCCCGTGCAAGCGACTTTCACCCCACCGGCCGGGAGGTCGAGCGCAGTGAATTAAAGCGCGCTTTCTGCTCGTCGCTCAGCGAATTGTAGAATTTCGCCAGCGCCGGCTGCACGGTCTTCACCGCGTCGAGGGTCGCCTCAAGCCGCTTCTCCATGGCCTCGACCCGGCCCGTCGGGGTCAGCGTTTCATAGGTCGGACAGTTGGCCTTGAGCCTTTCCGCCGCTTTGACCGAGGCTTCCTGCAGTTCATCAAGCGCCGCCCGCTGCGTCGGCGTGGGCTGAACCGCCTGGGCGATGCGAGCGATCGGCAAGTCGGTGATGCCCGGCGCCTTCTCATCGCAGAACTTGGTGAGATCGCGCTGATCTTTTCCGGCAGCATTGGCATCATCCGCCGGCGCGACAGCGTTGAAGCGCGCCTTCTGCTCGTCGCTGAGCGATTGGTAAAAGCGCTCGAGCGGGGGACGCACGGTCTTGACGGCCGCGAGCATGACCTCAAGCCGGCTCTGCATCGCCGCCAACCGCCCGGTCGGGATGCTGGGCAGATCGTTCGGGCAACCGGCCTTGAGCATGTCGACGGCCTTGGCGCTCGCCGCGCGCAAGTCGTCGAGCGCGCCACGCTGCGCATCGGTCGGCTCAACCACCTCGGAAATACGCTCGATGGGCCAGTTGGCCAATTGCGCGGCGTCGTCGCTGCAAACGTCCGCGGCGCGGCGCTGGGCGCCGTCCGTGCGCGCGACACGGCGCCCGGCCGAACTTACGCTGCGGTCGCCTGAACTCACGCCGGGCGGGATATAGCCGTAATTGCCGTAGAGACCGTAATAGACGTCGTCGTAGGCATAGGGCCAGAAATCGTCGTAGGCGTAGGGCCAAAACACGTAGTCGAAGAAATCGTCATAGACGTAGGGCCAGAACACCGGCCCGATCCAGCCGATGACGAGGCCACCGCGCCACCACGGCCACCAGCGCGAGCCTACGAACCTGCCGTGAAACCGCGACGAGGCGAATCGCGAATGCCAAGCCACGTTGGCGATCGCGCGATTGCCGAATACGCCGCGGCCTACATGGACGCTGTGTATGCCAGGCGCCGTCACCGTGCGAGCCGAGGCGGTGGCAAAGCGGCCGCCGCCGGCGCGCGCCGTCGCTACGCCGAATCGCGGCGAGGTGACGGAACGGCCGACGAAACTTCGGCCGCCGAAGGAACGAGACCCTACGCCCACGCCGCCGATCCGCGTCACGCCGAAGGAGCGAGGTGCGCCGCTCATGCCGCCGAAACGGGTGACGCCAAAAGAGCGAGCGCCGCCGAAACCTACGCTGCGTCCGGCAAAGCCCGTTCCGCCGACCCGTCCCGCAAAGCCGCCGTGGCCGCCAAAGCCTCCGACGTGCCCGCCAAAACCTCCGCCGTGCCCACCGCCGCCGCGGGCGTCGGCCTCGAGCGTCAGAAGCGGAACGAGCAGGAGCAGCACCGCCGCCATGCAGCCACTCGCCGTCACGACCGAGCGTGCGAGAGATCTCCGCGCCTTCAGAGCCTCTGACATGGGTATGTTCCCTGAGTGGGCCGCCCGCGATCTTTACCATTATCATGGTTTTCTGATGATGGGACGGCTGCGTCCGATCACGAACCGATGAAGTCAGTGCGCCGCCCGCACGCCAAGCCGCGCGAGACGCGGAAGGACCTCGTCGCAAAAATACGGCAGCTCGTCGAGATAGTTGACGAAGGAGAGCGCGATCCCGCGCATGCCGGCTTTGCTGATGCTTGCGAGCTCGTCGGCCACCCGATCCGGCGTTCCGACGAAAGGATAGCCGCCGATCGCGTGGCTCGCAAAATACTGGCGTTTCTTGACGTATTCCTCGGGCGGAATCGTCTGCGGCGTGATGTTCTTGTTCGCAAGCATGCCGTCGATCGCGCCCCAATCGGCGTTCTCGATAATGGCGTGGCGATAGTAATCTTCCGCTTCCGTCTGACTGGCGCGGCAAATCACCTGGCCGACCGTGTAGACCTCGATGTCGCGTCCGAAGCTTTGCGCCGCGCTCTTGATCTCGGCGACCTTCTTCGCATTACCCTCGAGCGAGGTGCGCGAACCCGAGGTCGCCACGAAGAAGGCGTCGCAGTTGCGCAGCGCAAATGCCTGCCCGACTTGCGAGGAGCCGGCATTCATGAGAATCGGCCGCGTTTCGCCGTAAGGCTTGGGATAGGCGCGCACGCCCTTGAGCTGCAAAAACTGTCCGTTGAAATCGAAATCGCCGCGTTCGGACCACGCTTGCTTGACGACGTCGAGCCATTCCTGGGCGAAAGCGTAGCGCGCGTCGTGCTCGCGCTGGGTCACTCCGAACATCTCGAACTCGCCCTCGTTCCAGCCGACCACGAGATTGACCCCGAAGCGCCCCTCGCCGACATGGTCGGCGGTGACAAATTCCTTGGCCGCAATCAACGGGTGGAACAACGGCGCATGCACCGTGCCGAACACGGTCATGCGCTGCGTCGCCGACAGGAGGCCGACGGCCCAGGTGATGGTCTCAAGCGTGTTGCCATGAAACTCGGTGTCGCCGCCGTAGCCTTTCCAGCGGCCGATCGGCAGCATGAAATCGATGCCCGCCTCGTCCGCCATGCGGGCGAGGCGCCGGCAGTCCGGCCAACTCGCGGACCATCGTTCCGGCACCTTGGTGGCGGAGCGGCCGGACGAGCAGTTGGCGCCGAAGACGCCGATCTTGAGCGCATTGCCGTTGTACATGGCGATGCGATCGCGCATGGATGCCGAGCGGGCCAGCACGACGGCCTCCGTTACATTGCGAACCGCTGGCGGCGCAACGACGGCGCCGCCTATTCCAGTGCCGCGTCCTCGCGTGCGGGGTAGGCCCAGCACAGCGCCGACGGCAGAACGACCTCTACCTCGCTGCCGATCTCGTGCCGCGCATAGGTCCCGAGCTCGAGCGCCTCGAGGCGGCCGCCGAGGGCGGCGAGCTCATAGATTGTCTGGGTGCCCTGATAGCGCCGCGCCGCGACGCGAGCGGTGAAGCGATTGCCGTCGTCCGTCACGACATTGTCGCCGAGCCTAATGTTCTCCGGCCGCACCGCGATCTTGACCGCCTCGCCCGCACCGACGGTCGCCGGCATGAGCGCCGTGAGGCGCTGGCCGCCCGCATCGACGATGCCGAATTCGCCGTTGCGCGCAAGCACGCGGCCGGGGAGCAAGTTGGATGCGCCGGTGAACTTGGCAACGAACAAGTCGGCCGGCCGATTGTAGATCTCGTCTGCCGCCGCCATCTGCAACAGCTTGCCGTCGCGCATGACCCCGATACGGTCGCCGAGCACCACGGCTTCCGCCTGGTCGTGGGTCACGTAGACCGCCGTAACCCCGGTCTGCTTGATGATGCGGCGCAAGTCGTCCCGCAGCCGCAAGCGCAGTTGCGCGTCCAGATTGCTGAGTGGCTCGTCGAGCAGAAGGAGCTGAGGCTGGTAGACGAGGCTGCGCGCAAGCGCCACGCGCTGCATTTGCCCGCCCGAGAGCGACACCACCGAGCGATCCGCGAATTCCGCCAGGCCGACCAACCGCAGCACGTCGGCCGTCCTGCGGTCAATCTCGGCGCGCGGTACGCGGCGATGTCGGAGCGGATAGGCAACGTTCTGCTTGACCGTCATATGCGGCCAGACCGCGTAGGACTGGAACACCATACCGATGTTGCGCGAGCGCGGCGGTACTTGAACGCCGTCGGCCGGCGCCGACACCACGCGCCCGCCGATACTCACGCGCCCGGCAGAGGGATGCTCGAGACCGGCGATGCAGCGCAGCGTCGTGGTCTTGCCGCAGCCGGAGGGACCGAGCAGCACTACGATCTCGCCCGCCGGCACGTGAAAGCTGATGCCATCCACGGCGGGCCGACCCGTGGCGAATTGCTTGCGCAGATCGCGGACGTCGAGGGAGGCCGACATGCGCGTCTCCGAGACGTGATCCCCGCTGCCTCTGCGCCCTATTGTCGGTAACCGTAGGTCTTGTTCCAGTCCTCGACCCAGGACGCATGCAGCTTCACGTACTGATCGAAGTCCGGCAGCCAGACTTTGACCACCTTCGGGTCGAAACCCTCGGGATAGACCGGGGCGCGCCGCAGCGAGGTGAGATTGCCAAGCTCCTTGATCATGAAGGTCTGGCCTTCTTCCGACAGGCACCAGTTGAGGAACAGCTTGGCGGCGTTGGGGTTCTTCGCCGTGGTCGGCACGCCACTGGCATACGGATTGACCGGCGCCCCTTCCGGCGCAAAGAAAATCTCGAGCGGGGCCCCATCCCGCTTCTTCGGATAGACGATGTTGTAAAGCAACGGCCCAATCGTGATCTCGCCGCGCACCAGCGCATCCGACATCGGCGCGCCGGATGGATAGAGGATAGGATTGGTTGCCGCCTGCTTTTTCCAATAGTCCTCGCCCAGGACCTGACGCTCGAACATGACGCGCGTCCAGGTCGTTCCGCCTGAAGGCGCGACGACCTGACCGATCTGCCGGTTGCCGTATTCCGGCTTGGTGAGGTCCATCCAACTCTTCGGCGGGTTCTTCACCAGCGCCGAATTGTAGGCGATCGACCAGACCAGAGTGGCGCGCGGCCACAGCTTGGGTGAAATCATTGCCTCGGGCAGATAGTCCTTGCCGTTCGGCGGCGCGTAATCCTGGAATAGGTCCACTAGGTCCTTCATGAGCGCGCGATCGGAATGGTCGACCACGTCGGCCGCGAGTTTGCCGGCGGCGGCTTCCGTCTTCACGCGGGTGATCAGCTGCCCGCCCGGGGCGCGCACCATCTCCACCTTGATCTCGGGGAAGCGCTTGTTGAAGGCCCTGATCACCTCCTGCTCGACCTCCGCGAAATTGGCGGTGTAGTACACGAGCCTGCCTTCCTTCTTCGCCGCGGCGATCAGTTCGGGTGGTCCGAAATCTTGCGCGGCCGCCGGCATCGCGATCAGGGTGGCAACGCCGAGCGCGGTCAACATCGATTTCATGGCGATGTTCCTCCTGTTGTCATGCTCGTCATCCGGCGCGGCCCACGCTCGCCTGCGTGCTGCTTCCGCGGGAGGCGCTGCTTCCGCGGGATAGCCAACCGGCGATGCCGATCACCACCGCGAGCAATACCGTCTGCACCAGGCTGAAAGCAGCCGCTTTTCCGGTGTTTCCGCCCTCGTAGTAATCAAGCAGCAGCACCGCCATGACCATCGTGTCGCTGGTGTAAAGAAAGAGCGACGAGCCGAGCTCGCGGATCGCCAGTATGAACAGCAGCGTCATGGCGGCGACCGTGCCGGGCCGTGCCAGCGGCAACACGACGGTGCGGATGGTGGCGAGGCGACCCTTGCCGCAGATCCAGGCTGCCTCTTCGAGCTCGCGGTGAATCTGCAGAAAGGAAGTGGACAGCGATTTCATCGTGTCGGGCATGAAACGCGCGACGAAGGCGAGGATGAGAATCCACATCGTACCGTAGAGCCCGCCAGGCAGCCCGATCCAGGCCCACAGATAAGCGACGCCGATCACCAATCCCGGAATCGCCACCGGCAACGTCGCGAAAAGATCGATTGCTCGTCGTGCGGGTGCACTGCTGCGGTGAACGGTGTAACCGATGGCGAAGGCGATAACACCGCCGAGGATCGCGGTTCCCAAGCCGACCTCCATGGTGTTCCAGATCGACCGCATGGTGAGCGGGTTATCGAAGATGGAGTCGAAATGCACTAGCGAGTAATGTCGCATGTCGAAGAGGCTGGCGGCATTAGGAATGAATAAGAACCGGCGGAAGGCGGCAACGATCAGCGCGAGCGTGGGAAGCACGACGACGGCGAAGAGATAGAGTAGCGCCAAGCCGAGCGTGAGCCAGCGCCAGGGTCCGAGATCGATGACGCGCGGCCGGAACGCTTTGCCGGCAACGGTTATGAAGCTGCGGCCGGCAAGCACGCGCTGCTGCAACAGCACCAGGGCGCCGGTCACCACCATCAGAATGATCGCGACCGCGGCGGCCGTGCTGTAGAGCGGCGGTGACCAATTCGTCAGCTTGAAAATATAGGTGGTTAGCACGGGGATATCGGCAGGCGCGCCGAGGACCGCCGGGATGCCGTAGATGCCGAGCATGACGATGAATGACAGCAGCATGCCCGAAACGATCGCCGGCGCGATCAACGGGAAGGTGACGGTGAACAGCGTACGCAGGGGGCTGACGCCTGCGATCTCCGCCGCCTCCTCAAGACTCGGATCCATGTTACGCAGCGCCGACGCCGTGAACATATAGACGTAAGGCGCGTAATACATTCCGAACACCAGAATCAGTCCGGCCATGGAATAGAGATCGATGCGCCAACCGAGGCCGGCCCATCCCATCATGGTGTTGATGAGGCCGGACTTCGGCGAGCCCAGGATCGACCAGGCGACGCCGGCGACCAGCGGCGGCACGAACAGCGGGATGAGACTCGCGGCCGCGACGAAGCCTCGCCATGGCGTATTGGTGCGCACGACGATCCAGGAGAAAGTAAGTCCGATGATGACCGCGAGCGCGGTGCCGCCGGTGCATGCGATCAGCGAGTTCGCCAGAGCCAGGTGGACGTTGGGATTGCCGAGGACGGTGATGAAGTTGGCGAGCGAAAGATCGAACACGCCGAAGCCGTCCACCACCGGATTGGTGTTGGTCAGCGCGCCAAGCAGCAACATGGCGACGGGATAGAGAACGAGAAACCCCAACAGCACCAGGAGCGTGCCCGACCACAACCAGCCGGCCACGACGCCAAGTCGTGCCGCACGCTCGATCTTTGCAGCAGGCACGGCAACTGCCGCGGCGTCTGCCGTCACGCTATCCCTCCGGCGGTCCCTGGCGCAGCCTTTGCGGCGCCTTTTATCATTGTCCCATCGGTAGCATAGAACGCGGCGGGCGGGGAACCGCCGGGTGCGCACCAGCAGGCACGTTTGCGTCTGCTGCCCGTGCGGGGAATGACGGCGCTCCGGCCTCCCATGCGACTCTCCTCGCGGGCCGGGGCAATAAAAAACCGCCGCGGAGTGCCCGCGGCGGTTTGACAGGAGTGGATCATGAAGAGGCGAGCGCCCTTAGCAGGCCTGGCAGCGACCTACTCTTCCAAGTCTTGAGACTTAGTACCATCGGCGCTGGGAAGTTTAACGGCCGAGTTCGGGATGGGATCGGGTACGGGCTCCCCGCTAATACCACCAGACCGGCAAAGGGCACTTCAGGAATCAGCAGCCAATGATGGCGCTCATTCCTAGCAAGCTGGTTCTACGAATTCTTGGATGCGCATTGAAGATGAGTGCGATCAAGTTCAAACGAGCGATTAGTACCGGTAAGCTGAACGCGTTGCCGCGCTTGCACACCCGGCCTATCAACGTGGTGGTCTACCACGGCTCTTAAGGGAGAACTCGTTTCGAGGTGGGTTTCCCGCTTAGATGCTTT
>Ga0306922_10004118_pt1 | contig 13727 bp, 11 predicted proteins | sample sta12Cox44000082_FD_203758 | JGI IMG/M metagenome (GOLD analysis project Ga0306922, IMG submission 203758) | Lab enrichment of tropical soil microbial communities from Luquillo Experimental Forest, Puerto Rico - statoxic.12C.oxic.44.000.082 (v2)... | ecosystem: Environmental > Terrestrial >... | reverse complement strand
AAGAGCTCGATGCGTTACAGGATGCCGGGAAAACATGCGTCCTCGTTGGTGAGACAGGCGAAAAGACTGTTCGCATCCTGGGAGGACTGGGCATAGCAGACGTGCTACGCGCTGAAGCACCCGACATGGTGCGCGTGCTCAAGACAATCGGCATAGAACGCGTAGTGATGGTTACCGGTGACAACCGCCGGGTCGCCTCTGCGATAGCTCGACAAGCCGGGGTAGACGAATTTCATGCTGAGCTACTGCCGGAAGACAAAGTCCGGGTGCTTAAGTCACTCAAGGCAATCGGACCGGTCGCAATGGTTGGGGATGGAGTCAATGATGCTCCCGCACTCGCAACCGCGACCATCGGCGTAGCAATGGGCGCGGCTGGCACTGATATAGCGATGGAGACAGCCGATGTCGTACTGATGAGCGACAATCTGCGTAACATTCCATTCGCGATTTCCATGAGCCGCCGCGCACGCACGGTGATCTGGCAGAACCTGGCCATCGCTCTATCAGTCATGGTTATGCTGGTGGCATCCGCACTTGGACTTGCACTACCATTGACACTCGGCGTCGTCGGTCATGAAGGCAGTACAGTTCTTGTCTGCCTGAATGGGCTGCGGCTGCTCGCATTCGGCGCAAAAGAAAGCACAGCGTGAAGCGTTCAAATATGCAAATTCCTTTCTTCATTTTGCTCCTAACAGCGCTGTTGGCGTTGCCGTGGAAAGCACAATGCAGAATCGGCGAAACATTAGACGAGTGTAAGGCACGCTACGGGAACCCAGTGGAGTTAAAAAAGGATGCCGCGTTGTTCTTGAAGAACGGAATGTATGTATCTGCCCACTTTGCTGACGAAAAGGTTGACGAGATCTCCTACTATAGGAAAAGCCCGAAGGATCCCAAAAAGTCAGTCTGCCCGACGGATGCAGAGGCAGAAATTCTTTTGCGAGCTAATGCTCAAGATACACCCTGGGAAATCGAGTTTGCTCACAGCCGCGACGTGTTGTGGAGAAATGAGAAGAAGGGCTTGTCTGCATTCCGCACCCAACGAGCGCTTACCATAAGTGTCTCCGACCCGATGGCCTATAAGGCTTACCATGAACGTAAGACGGCCGCGAGGGATCTGGAAGGCTTTTAGGTTGAGGGGCCTACCGAATAGATAGCGATGCCGAGCACTTTGAATGGATCTCTGGATATGTTCGCGCCGCACGAGCTCAACGCGGACACGGTTCTTGAACATCTTAAGGTCGACCCCTCTGCTGGACTCTCCACGCCGGAGGTACGGCGCCGACTTGTCCAATATGGTCCGAACGACCTCGTCGAACGATCTACTCGAAGTCCCTGGAAGATTATCTGGGATCAGTTAGCGGCCACTATGGTAATGGTGTTAATCGCGGCAGCGGTAATCTCTCTTGCACTGCGCGATTACAGAGATGCAATCGCAATTCTGGCTATCGTTGTTTTGAACGCAGCTTTTGGTTTCGTCCAGGAATATCGTGCGGAGAAAGCCATCGCTGCTTTGAAAAAACTAGCGGCGCCGAATGTAAAGGTACGGCGTGACGGCCGGCTCCAGCGGGTCCCGGCACGAGACTTGGTTCCGGGTGATATTCTTTTGATCGAGGTCGGGGACTTTATTGGAGCCGATTGCCGGCTGTTGCGGGCCGAAAGTCTCTGCGTTGAAGAAGCGTCGCTTACCGGAGAATCCGCGCCAGTAGAAAAAGACGCCACGCCAGCGCTGGACGAACGGACACCGCTCGCCCAACGACAGAACATGGCCTATCTCGGCACAGCGGTAAACTACGGCCGTGCCACTGCAGTAGTAACCCAGACGGGCATGCAGACCGAACTAGGGCGTATCGCAGGAATGCTTCAAACAGTGGAACGGGAGCAAACGCCTCTTCAGCGGCGGCTAGATCATTTCGGCCGTTTGATGGCTGTAATAGCGATTGTCCTCGTTTGCGTCATTTTTGTCCTCGGGCTTCTGCGTGGAGAGGAAATGCAGTTGATGTTCCTGACAGCAGTGAGTATGGCAGTCGCTGTTGTTCCCGAAGGGTTGCCGGCAGTTGTGACCATTGCACTCGCACTTGGGGCACAACGCATGTTGAAACGCCAGGCGCTCATCCGCAGGTTACCAGCTGTTGAAGCGCTAGGTTCAGTGACGGTGATTTGTTCGGATAAGACCGGCACACTGACGGAAAATCGGATGGTCGTTACAAATCTTGAGGCTGCCGATGAAAAGGCAACTCTTACCGCAGAGCCTCACCCGGTCGCGAACAAACCGAAATTGGCGTTATTGATGCTTGGCGCGGCTTTGTGTAATGACGCCAGCTTGAAACCAGGAAATCGTCTGCGACCCGAAGCCATCGGAGATCCCACCGAAGCTGCGCTTATTGTTGCAGCAGCCCAAGCCGGTCTCTACGAGCCGGCGTCGGTTTTGCAACGTATCAGTGAGCTACCGTTTGATCCCGGGCGCAAGCGAATGACAACAGTTCATCAACTGCCGTCGCCACCGGAGCTTCCGGCTGCTATGCGGTCAGCTCTGCCGGGCGTTCCCAGAAATTATAGGTTCGTAGTCTTTACAAAGGGTGCGGTGGAGAGCCTGTTGCAGGTCAGCGACCGGCAGTTGCAAAATGGTCATTGCATAACTCTCACCCAGAGCGGCCGCAGCAGAATCGTAGAGGCGAGCTGCAGGCTGACGAAATCGGGGAATCGCGTGCTCGGAGTGGCCTTTCGACTGATGAATGCACTGCCTGATAAGTCGGAACTTGAACGCGAGCTCGTTTTCATCGGAATGATTGCCCTCTCTGATCCACCGCGAAGAGGAGTTAAAGAAGCGGTGGGCACTTGTCAACTTGCTGGAATACGTCCGTTGATGATTACTGGCGACCACCCTATGACGGCGAGCCACATTGGCCGTGCACTTGGCTTCGCTGGCCGCGTCTTAAGCGGTCGCGAGTTGGAAGGAATGTCCCTTCGCGAAGTCGAGGAGGTATCTGACGGAGTCTCAATTTATGCGCGCGTCATACCTGAACAGAAACTCAAAATTGTACAAGCTCTGCAAAATCGTGGCCACGTCGTGGCAATGACAGGCGACGGGGTGAATGACGGGCCTGCGTTAAAAAAAGCCGACATCGGTGTGGCAATGGGCTTAACCGGGACAGACGTGGCCAAACGGGCTGCTGACATGGTGTTACTCGACGACAATTTTTCGACGATCGTCGCCGCGGTCGAAGAAGGACGCGCAATCTATGATAATATTCGCAAATTCATCCGGTACGTGCTTGCCGGTAATGTAGGCGAAATCTTTGTGATGCTGTTCGGACCACTTCTTGGGTTGCCCCTGCCCTTGCTTCCCCTGCAAATCCTCTGGATCAATCTTGTAACTGACGGCGCCAGCGGTCTCGCTTTAAGCGTTGAACCGCCAGAACGAAACGCCATGCGTCGTCCACCATATCCGCCAGCAGAAGGCGTTCTGGGGCATGGAATCGGAGCCCACATCTTGTGGGTCGGCTGCCTCATGGGACTGGTGCCTTTGTGCACCGGGTGGTTCTATTGGCGGCAAAATGACCCGGCATGGCAGACAATGGTATTCAGCTTGCTGACATTCGGGCAGATTTTCCAAACTCTGGCCGCACGTTCGTGGAGCGAATCGGCGTTCTCTGGAAGCTTTGGGTCGCATAGAACAATGATCGGTTCGGTTGCGCTCACGCTCACGTCCACCCTGGCGATCATTTATCTGCCGTTTTTGCAAGACGCGTTTGGTACCAAGGCGCTGACTTTTCGTGATTTGCTGGTCAGCTTGATTCTCTCGACCATTGTATTCTGGAGCATTGAGCTGGAGAAGTTAGTCAAGCGCCTCCGTGGATAGAACGTGCACCGTTGTTGTCGACAGGATTCTCCGCAGTTGTGTGCGCCCGAACTCAATCTGATGCCGGAAAGCCCTATAACCTCTCCAAAACCTTCTCCGAGAAGTAGCGCCCTTTGTTTGTCACGAGAGTTGGCCATTCTCGAAGGAGAGTCGCGACAGCGAAGAATCAACATTGGCGATGTGATCGCTTTACTCGATGAGCGCGCCTACACCTTCTTGCTTGTATTGCTTTCTCTACCGTTCATCCAACCCATCCCCATCCCGGGTCTCTCGACTCCGTTCGGGGTCGTGATTGCGCTTCTCGGTATCGGGCTCCTGGTTGGGCGAAAGCCGTGGTTGCCAGATCGGCTCCTCAAAATTCAATTGCCGGAAAAATTCTTGGCTGCTGCGCTTAAGGTGATGCGCCGTTTGGTACTCTTACTGGAAATGGTGTTGCGGCCGAGAATAGCCTTTTTGGTGGTCAATCCAGCCATGCGACGCTTGCAAGGCTTTTGTATTCTAGTCTCGGGTGTTTTACTTTCTTTACCGTTGCCGATTCCCTTTACGAACATGTTGCCGGCTGTGACCGTCATAGCGTTTTCGTGCTCAACGCTTGGCACAGACGGCTTTTTTTGCCTCGCTGGCATTTTCTGTTTTGGGATCACTGTGGCATTTTTCGCGGTGATTGGATTGGGAGGCACGGTAGCGGCGGCATGGATCTATGAATGGCTCGCGGAAAATGTCTTCGCACAGTGAGGCGTCATTGCGAGCTTTATGGTACACGTTTCAAAGTGCGCTCAGTGTCACCAGTGTGATTCGCTAATTGTGACCGCCAGCGCCGGCTCTTATCAGGAAGCCATGTTCTCTAGCACCATTTCTTGCCTTGGCTTCCGACCTGATGAAGTCCGCATCTCGCGGTTGCGTCTTTTTGGGATGAGCTGACAGCGCCCAGATAATCCAGTATCGTTTAGCTGTGATAAGCGCGGATCCAAGAACTATTGATGCGAGAGCAATTTTCCTCTTCTATGGAGTGGCGTTCATCCTAAATTGTCTGTTGGCGTTACCATTGTGGCTTGGCCGGGAAGGACTACATGCATCCATTGCGCTCGAGCTGTTATCGCTCATGATGTTCACTCCGGCGATCGGAGTCGTCATAGTCCGATTCCTTCTGCCGAAATCAATTCAACCAATCGTTGAGGTGACCGGATTAGGTACAGGTTCATTGCCGAAGTGTCTTTATTACTGGCTTTTCGGGTGGTTTGGGATCACCGCCTTGGTCCTCGCCGCGCCGTTTGTTGGGGCGCTGCTGGGCATGTACACCCTGGATCTCGAGAATTTTTCCGGATTGCGCCAACTCTTGCGACACCAGCCTGGTGACGAGGCAATAATACAAAAGGTTCCGCTTCACACCTTGCTCCTGATTCAGTTTACGCAGCTCCTGATTGCCCCTGGGACTAACGCCGTTTTCGCGTTCGGCGAAGAATGGGGTTGGCGTGGATTTCTTTTATTTAAATTGTTGCCGTTAGGGCAATGGCCTGCGCTCGTTTTCAGTGGAGCGCTGTGGGGTCTCTGGCACACGCCTGTGGTTTTGCTCGGATATAACTACCCACTACATCCTCGGTTTGGGGTTCTCTTAATGACGATTTTTTGTGTTATCATGGGAATTCTTCTTGGCTGGACGCGATTAGCGACTGGAAGTATCTGGCCAGCTGTGATCGGCCATGGCACACTGAACGCGGCGGGCGCGTTTGGTTATGTTTTTGCCGATGCGGACCAAACGATCGATACCGCACACGTCACGATTGTAGGTTGGACAGGATGGATTCTACCTCTGTTGACAATTCTCCTTTTGATTGCGCTTAAGCGCTTACCACTCTCTGAACCACGCTAGCGCCGCGGCACATGCAAGAGCGTAAGTTCTGCTCGCGCAAGAACGACATCGACGCCTCGATCAATCGCTTCCGTACGAGCCGGTTTTCCCGACTGAGAGAAACTATGCCGTAGCCGATGCTGTTCTGATGATTTTTACGAATCTTGCGAAGTAGCCGGGCCACCCGCCGAGGCGGAGCTCGTAGCACAAGCCAGCCTTTTCGGCGCGCTTACGAAGTGTCCTGAACCCGACCATGTGCGGGTCGCCAATAACCTCGCCTACGACGAGTCGGCCGCTGGGACGCAGCACGCGCCGAAGCTCGCGCAGAGCTGCGTCTTGATCGGGGATCTCGCCGAGTACTGTGACGAGGTACGCGGAGTCGAAGTGATCGTCGGGATAGGGCAGCGCGCAGGCGTCGGCCACGTGTAACTCAATGTTGTTGATGCCGAGCTCATCAGCGTGGCGGGCCGTGTGATCAACCATCTGCCGCTGAATGTCGATCGCGTGGATAGTGCCGCCAGGCTTTACCCAGTCGGCCGCTTTGAGCGCGCAGTACCCGGTGCCGACATCGGCCTCGAGTATGCGCTCGCCTGCGCCGGGCGCGATTATCCGGCGCAGCCGATGACGAGTAACAAACGGGCGCGGAATCTCGAGCCAAAAACGTTGCGAGTACGGGCACGCAGAGGGGTGTCGGCGACACCAAGCGACAACGCTGATGAGCGCGAGACACCCCACCATGGGAGCTCCCGCGAGAACGACAACCCTTTTCATCGACTTAATCTCGTACTTTGTGCACCTAGCGATCTCCAATCGATGCGATGACGCTTCTGATCGTTAACATAGACCGACAAAACGCAATCCTCGTGATGTCAAAACGTCGAGGCCCTTCGAGCGGATGAATCATACGAGGACCACCCCGTATTCCTGGGCGCAAATCGATTCTCACCTATCTTTGGCTTCACCTCCTCGTCTTCGTTGCTACCGTCGGGCCTAGAGTTGATTAGTATCGCCTTGGCGAACGAGAGGAAATTCATAACTGCCTGGTGGCCCGAATTCTGCCGCGATAACTATCCATTGCGGAGTCTCCAAGACATGGATTTCCACATCGAACCGACCAAGAGTTGCCGCGTGGGTACCCGGATTCGCATCCAGGAGCCCGTACAGCTGTTCGCTCTCTGACTGGAGCAAGAATGGCGCCTCGAAAAATTCCCTGATGTAGTTTATACCCCAATCCCCATTGGCGACTAGGGTCACCGCAATTTTCCGCTCTGTAGCCGAAACAGCGATCGTAACAGATTCATCCGGGACGTTGCCTTCGATATACACGAAGGTGTTATCATGAACCTTGTAGGCGGGTTTCTCAAAGGCATCGTCGAAGTAGCTTAGGACCTGCTCGAAGGAAAACGGGAGAGCGTGTGAACTTAAAGGGGACCTCCCTGACAAGTGCGGCGTCTTGCTAAAGTCAGACCACTTCGTGGCGCTACACCACAAAGGCGTCAGTAAAAGCCCAAAGACAACTCCGGCAACTCCAAGCAGATTGCGCTTTCTCATGCAGCAGCCTCCTTTCTATTCCTAGCATACCTTCGCCGGACGAGACAGCTGGGCGCTGGTTGTCATTTTCTTCCACAATTTTGGCGCCGCACGGCGATCTACAAGAGCCACCAGCCGTCAGATTCTATGCAATCCACGGTCAACGTTTTAAGGTACTGGCGGACTAAGAAATCCGATAAATTGCGCTTTTACATGACGCAGAACACCCGCTCGATTCTTTCAAGAAAAAGCCAACGGTATTCAAAAGGCGACCGGTCGTGTGAAATTCTTTGGCCGGCGCCTCAATAGGTTTGCTTAAGTTTCAGTTCCGCCCACATCACAGTTTCCAGACGATCAAAAGTCACAGTAAAACCGACTTTCTTGGCGATTTCGAGCATGCTGTAGTTCTCGGGCAGGATATACCCGCAAATGCGCTCAAGCCCTTCTTGCCGGCCGGTGTCGACAAGAAGCTGCAGAAGGCGAGTTCCGAGCCCTTGTCGTTGGAAGCGATCACTGATTTCTATGGCGAACTCTGCCTCGGGCACACCATGTCGCCTGACCAACCGACCCACGCCAATAATCTCGGGTTCTTTCATCTCCGATTCTTGCCGAACCGCTACCAGAGCCATTTCCCGGTCGTAATCGATGAAACAGATTCGGGTCAATCGTTCATGGGCGATTCGCAGCTCGAGCTTTTGCTGTCCAAAGTAACGGAAAAACACGGTCTCCTCGGACAACGTACCGTGGAACTTGACCATCAGAGGTTCATCCTCAGGCCGGATCGGCCGAATGATAATCGAAGGTCCGTTTCGAAGTTTCCACGGACTGGAATATTGTTGGGGATAGGGCCGAATGGCTAGGCGCGGCAGATTTTCCTTTGGGAGGCTTTGGTCGTGCAGAATAATGCGCGCGTCTAAGGCAAGCATTTGGGCAGCCGATACCACAAAAGGGTTAATATCGATCTCCTTGATCCAGGATTGTTCGGCGACAAGGAGACTGAACTGGACGAGTACTCTTTCGAGTTTCGCCAGGTCGACTGCAGGGCGGCCGCGAGCACCCTTCAGGGCAGTGAATATCCGCGTTTGCTCCATCAGGCGGCGGGCTAGCGTCGCGTTAAGTGGAGGCAGACCGAGCGCATAATCCTTCTCCACCTCCACCAGTTGGCCACCGGAACCGAAAAGGAGCACCGGGCCAAATTGGGGATCGATGCTGCTGCCAAGAATCAGTTCGTATCCGTCGGTCTGAACCATGGGTTCAACCACGACGCCCAAGAATGCTCCCGGGATTTCTTGTACGCGCTTTTCGATCTCGGAATACGCGCGACGAACCTCATCTTCGGTTCGAAGATTCAGCTTTACACCTCCGACATCCGTCTTATGGGTGACTTTTTCTGAATAGAGTTTTAAGGCTACCGTTGAACCAAGGCTTGCTGCGGCCTGAACGGCTTCTTTGGCACTAGTGGCAATAAGCGTCTTGACTGTAGGAATGGCATAAGCCTCCAAAATCTCTTTCGACTCAGGCTCGGTCAACAGGGCACGATTGGCCTTTTGGGCGGCATGAATGATTGACTCGTTTCGTGTTCGGCTCAGACCAATATCGAATTCGTCAGTACCAAGTGCCGGGGTCTCGTAAAGAGCACGCAAATTGTCGCTATACCGCCACATGTAACAAAAACTGCGCACTGCTTCGTCCGGGTATTGGAAGGTTGGTATACCCGACGCATTGAGAATGGCTTCGCCTTCTGCAATATCGTCGCCACCCCTCCAACTCGCGAGAATCGGTTTTCGAGGGAGTCTCTTAAACTTCTGCAGCCCTTTGGCGATAGCCGTAGCATCCGTCATCTTCTGCGGAGTTACGATTGCCAGAATGCCGTCGTTGTTTGGATCAGCGCTTACGATTTCGACGGCCCTTCCGTACCGGTCGGGATCCGCATCGCCCAAAACGTCGACCGGATTGTTCCGGCTCCAATGGCTTGGGAGGGTCTCATTGAGCTTTTGCAGGGTCTCTTCGGATAGTGTTGCGACTTTTCCGCCTTCCGTTACGAGCATATCTATTGCCAATACGCTGGGCCCGCCTGCGTTCGTTACCACCGCAAGCCGAGGACCTTTGGGACGGGGTTGTTTGCTCAAAATCTCAGCCATATCGAAGAGGTCCGCGATCGTCCTGACCCGCAGAACCCCGACTCGGCGAAACGCGGCATCGAGTACAGCATCGTTGCCCGTAAGGGTACCGGTATGAGAGGTCACTGCTTTGGCCGCAGCCTCCGTACACCCCGCTTTGATCACTATAATCGGCTTCCTGAGCGCAACTTCCCGCGCCGCGGAGAGAAACGATCGCGCATCTCCAATCGACTCCATGTATATCAGAATACTTTGGGTGTGATGGTCATCGGCCAGGTAGTCGATGAGGTCTCCCCAACCGACATCCAGCATCGAACCGATGGAGAGAAAGGCACTGAAGCCTACGTTTTGTCGAAAACTCCAGTCCAATACCGACGCACAGAGTGCCCCACTTTGGCTAATGAATGCGACGTTTCCGCGCAGAGCCATCCTGTTTGCGAAGGTCGCGTTCAACCCAAGGTCCGGAATCATAATGCCCATGCAATTCGGCCCAATCACCCGCATTCGGCTGCGGCGTGTGACGATGTCTTGTTCGAGCTTCACCCCGGCGGCCCCGGTTTCTTTGAAACCGGCCGAGATGATGACTGCGCCAGGGACACCGGCTTTTTCGCATTCGCCGACTACGTCTGGAACGCTAAACGCGGGCGTAGCGATCACGGCCAAATCGACTGGGGCTGGGACATCAGCTATCCGTGGGAAGGCTTTTAGGCCAAGGACATTGGGGCGCTTTGGGTTGATTGGGTAAAGATTCTCGGCGAACGACCGGAGGTTTTCCATCAGAGCGCGACCAACGCTACCGGGAGTCTCAGTTGCGCCAATTACCGCGACAACTTTTGGGTTTAACATTCGCTGTAGCCTCGGTCTGCGACCGCCTGGAGTTCCTAGAAGAGAACTTGCTGGTTGTGAAGGCACTGTTTTATTGCCGCTCCCGTCGTTCACCCTCCAATCGGCTCTAGCCAGACCAGAACGAGACTGCCCGGTTTCAATTTTCATATTAAATTATACGGCTAAAAGGAATGTACAGCCATGCAAGGGTTGCCGTTCCCTCCACCAACATTGAACTGGTGGCAATTCGTCGGAGGGAGAGGGCGTTGAACAGCAAAAGACGCGACCAAGGGCCCTGGCAAGCTTAGCCACGGGGGATCGGCCTGCCAGGTTGGCAAAGTCTTCATTTGCGCAGTGAACGAGTAAGTACGTCTCTCACCGTTCGCGACTCCATTGGACCTCAACGGAGTAACTTTCTGCTGTGTAACGAAACTCCAAGCTGCCTTTATACGCGTGACGCAGTGCTTCGCCGATCGAACGCGGAAGGTGGATGTCCGTTGTCTTGATCATAATCGAATCTCGCTTCTCTTCGACGTGCATAATGCGATGAAGTGGATGTTCTCGTTTTTCCTGTAGCTCCAGGTGTCGCACCAGGTTAAGAATTTCTGCTTTGTGAGTTAGAACGAACCCGCCACCAACCGTAACTACCCCTGCCGGGTACCCATCGCTAGTACGGTGACAGGCTTGGCAGGTCTGCCGGTGCGCGTCGATCGGCCACGAATCAGCCCATTGCCAGCGACCCGCTTTGAAGACGGCATGGCAGACCGGACACACTGTTGGCTCCGGCGGTTTGCTCTTTGTCTTGTAAGGATCATGAACACGCTCTTGAATCAAGCGGTCCATACGCTCAGAAGTGCGAGTCTCAAATTGTGAATTCATGATGCCTCCCTAGTTCAAAGAATAAAAACTGTGCTTATCCTCGTGCACGAGCAATACCGGGCAGGGCATGCGGCGGAGAAGTTCTTCTTCGTCGCTACCAGAGACCAACCTCCGGAACCACTTATGAGGGTGGGTGGAAATCACAAGCATGTCGATCCGCAAGTCTTGCGCTGCCTTGATGATTTCTTCGCAGGGTATTCCGACGCGGAACTCGGTCCGACAATCGCCGTATCGCTCTCCGATCTCTTTTCCGAAGGACTCGAGAGCGTTCTTGGTATCGTGAAAATGCCATTCTATCCATGCATAAGCGGGAGAACCGCGCAAATAAGCTACATTGTAAGGTTCTCTGTAGACGTGCAATACCGTCAACTGAGCAGCGCACCTCGCGGCGAGCATAGCAGCATATTTCACCACGCTTCGGCTCCCGGCGGTCAGATCGGTCGGTGCCAGAATTCTCTGCACTCCGGTCCAAAATCGGACACGCTCACGCTTCTGCCGATCCCAAACGTGACTAGCCACCGCACTTCTCATCTGCTCATAGCAATCTATCCGTCAGGAAGTTGTTATGGAAAGTCCATCTTTGCGTAATCCCTCCCTTCCTTTGTCATCCAAAAGTGGTAAGACGGGATCGCAGACATGGTCCTGCGCGGCCCGATATCGCCGCGGCTAGTTCCAAAATCTGCCAAAATCCGGCCAGCAAAAGCCAATCTGTGGATAACTCATCTCGACGGCCGATTGTAGGGTAACGGTGGGCTCCCTGAGAGATTGTGCACCTGTGAGCTGACGATTGTGAAATACATCTTTCTTACAGCAGCGCTGCTTGGGGCGTTCAGCTTAGCGCCACGCGTGGAAAAGATCATTTTGAGATTCGGCTCTTTTCCAAACGTCACTTGCGCGCCGGCGCTCATCCCACCTAGCCTGTCGTGCTAAGGCGAAGGCTGGTCCGAGCAACGGCTTGGGGCAGAAGTTGAGGTGCGGTGGTTCATTTACAATGCCGGCCCCAGCGCGATTGAGGCGATTTGTGCGGGTTCACTTGACGAACGTTACGTTGGTCCGAGTCCAGCGTTGAATGCGAATGCCCGCGCGCAGCGCGCGAAGGGGCGAAACATGCCCAGTAATCAAATTCCTCCACCAAAAAACGCTGTGGTGGAAATCGGCTTTAGATTTTGAACTCATATTCTACATTTAACTAGTTTATTGTAAGTGTGTTACACCGATACATTTTATCCACACAATTGGCGATTCCGGCCCCCAAAATCGGCTTTCCCACAGCAAATCCCACAACATAATTTTCCCATTTAAAGTTGTTCTCGGCTGTTCTGTAGGATGTCTCAGAAGGCAGTCACCCTTCTTTAGGAGTTCCTTTAGCAAGGTGCTATTGAAGATTTCGTACGTCTTCGGCAGTACACTAGCGAGCGACGGATTGTTCTTCTCGATATCGCGTATGGCATCGCTTAGCGCCTTCCCGACAGCTTCCCATTCCGGTAGCGCCAGCAAGTAATCGAACCGAGCATTCGGCGAGAGATAAAGGACACCCTTGGCGTGATAGGCGCTCGGCCTACAGATGTGACACAAGGTTTGTGTTCCGCGCTTCACTTTTTTGGGTTCAACGAAAACCGGTGACTGGGGAGCCACAGGCTTACTCAGAACATTCATCAGCAGATCTACTCTGCTCGAGATTGGTCGATTGATTGCAGAACCGAGAACCCGCGTAGAGTCGTTCGAATGGCGCCAGGGGATCAAATATGATACAACCGCGCTTGCATGAACGAATGGCTACACAACCTTCCGGTTTGGTGGATGACTCTGGTGGTATTTGCGATTACCTATCTGGCTGCGGGCGTGATTTTCGCGAGCATCATGGCGCTTGCCAAGGGCGAGCGGGTGCGCGCTTTCAAAAGTGTGTCCGCCGGTCTGCTGTCTCCCATGGGGACTATTTTCGGGCTGCTGGTCGTATTTAGTGTCGTACAGGTCTGGGGCGACATAGATCGTGCGAGGGTGGCGGTCAATCGCGAGGCAAGCGCGGTTCGTATGATAGTATTGCTGGCCGCCAGCTTTCCAGGAGAGCCCGAAACACAGATTCGCAACCTGCTCCGCCGTCATGTTGACGAAGCAGTTTTAGCTGAGTGGCCTACAATGGCGAAACAATCGGCTTCTTTAAAGGTCGCTCCGCCGACGTTGGCCGAAGTGTTGCGGTTGGTCCTTTCTTTGGCCCCCACGAGCGAGGGGCAGATCGTAGCGCAGCATGAAATCGTGACGCAGCTCGAAAATGCAACGGACGCGCGGCGGCAGCGAATTATCCTAAGCCGGTCAAGCGTGAATTGGGTCAAATGGGCCTGCCTGTTCGCGCAGGCCGGTTGCACGCTGATTGCGATCGGCATTGTTCACAGCGACAATCGCGCCGGTGGCGCGATCGCGATGTGGATCTTTGCAACCGGCGTGGCCGTCTCTGTGCTACTGATCGCCAGCCACGATCGGCCGTTCAGCGGAGAGATCTCCGTCAAACCCGATGTGCTTCTGCAAGTCAGGCCGGAGTGACCGAAGTTGCTAATTCGCGCTAACCTGTCGCCGCGCCGCCAAGGCAACCGTCACACGATAGCCATTCTAAAGTCAGCACGTTCCGCCCGCTTGAGCGAGGCGATAAGCTCGGCATCCGATTGTCGCA
>Ga0306922_10004117_pt1 | contig 13728 bp, 9 predicted proteins | sample sta12Cox44000082_FD_203758 | JGI IMG/M metagenome (GOLD analysis project Ga0306922, IMG submission 203758) | Lab enrichment of tropical soil microbial communities from Luquillo Experimental Forest, Puerto Rico - statoxic.12C.oxic.44.000.082 (v2)... | ecosystem: Environmental > Terrestrial > Soil... | reverse complement strand
AGACAGGCTGACCGAGGAGGAGATCATTGCAAACTCCATCATCACATTGGTCGGCGGGCTGGAAACTACTACCAACCTGATCGGGAATGGCCTGTTGTCGCTGCTGAGAAATCCGCGGGAGCTTCAGCTGCTTCGAGCAAATTCCTCATTGTATCCTTCGGCTATCGAAGAGCTGCTGCGATACGAGAGTCCCATCCAGTACACCTCGCGCCTTGCGCCGGCTGACGTGGACCTGGGTGGGAAATCAATTAGCAAGCGCCAAGCGGTGATCGCCGTGGTGGGTGCCGCAAACCACGACCCGGAGCGCTTCCCTGATCCCGACCGCCTGGACATCACGCGCCAGGACAACCGGCACCTGGCTTTCGGCTGGGCGGCGCACTTCTGCTTCGGCGCGCCGCTAGCGCGGCTCGAAGGACAGATTGCCCTCTCGACAATGTTGCGGAGGCTACGCAATCTGGCCTTGGTTCCCGGGGCCCTGGTGTGGCGAACCAATATGGGTTTTAGAGGCTTGGAAGCCCTGCCGGTGACGTTCGACCCGCATGAGAACAAGATTGCCCAACATGCAAGCGAGTCTTAGCAGTGACTGTTAAGCGCAAAGACGGCAGTATCCGAAAATCAAAAAGCGGCGTCGAACATCGGCTTCTAAGGGCAGGAATACCCGGCATACAAGAGTTTCGGGCCATCGTGGCCTGAAGCTCCCGCAGAGAGATGTGCTGTGGAACCCAGTCAGTTCTATTCTAAAGGTCCTGGGCGAGGCACCAAACTGCGCGAGGCCTCCAGCCGAGATTATGAGCAGATCGCGGCGCTCGAATCCCGTTATGGGCTTAGCATTGGAAGCTTCGAGCGATGGCACCACATCTGGCTAAACAATCCAGAATACCGGGATGTTCGGCGGTGCTGGACCATCGGCTGGGTGATTGAGAACGAAAACCGCCAAATTGTCGCCTCCATCGGGAATATTCCCTTATCGTACGAACTTGCAGGCAGAAGAATCCTGACAGTTTCTGGCCGCTCCTGGGTCGCGGAAGCTCCCTACCGAAGTAAGGCGCTGGCGCTGCTAGATCGTGTGATCAACCAACCCAATGTCGATCTGTATTTGAATAATACTGTAAATTCGAACTCGGCGGATGCCGTAAGCGTTTTTGATTGCTCACGAGTCCCGGTCGGTTTGTGGGACGAGTCCACTTTCTGGATCACCAACTACCGGGGTTTTGTGGAGCGCCTTCTGGCCAGAAAGACCCACCGACTGGCCAAGCCTTTGAGCTATCCGCTTTCCGCTGCGGCCTTTCTCAAGGATCGACTTACCACCAGGGGTTTGCGTGTCGGTGATGTGGAAGTGCAATCCTTCGCGGGTTTCGATGATCGTTTTGATGATTTCTGGGCGGAATTGAAGAGAATTAATCCGCACGTGCTCCTGGCCGTCCGCACCCGTGAAGTGCTGGAGTGGCACTTCAAATATGCCCTGCTCGACAACCGACTGTGGATCGCTACTGTGGTGGATAGCACTCGCCTGGCGGCGTATGCGATCTTTGAGCGGCAGGACAGTCGTGCGTTTGGTTTGACGCGGATACGTCTAGCGGACTTTCAGTCGCTCGACGGAAGCACTTCTTTGCTGGAACCCTTGCTCTGCTGGGCTTTGAGAAAGTGCCGGAACGAGGGCATACACATACTGGAAATCGTTGGGCGCTGGCTGGAAAAGGGAGAGTTCATCGAGGCGCTCGCCCCTCACCGGCACAAACTGGATGCCTGGAGATTCATTTACCGGACCAATAATCCCAGCTTGGCGGCGACTTTGCGAGATCCGCGCACATGGGCTCCGTCTCTGTTTGACGGTGATGGAGCGCTGTAGGAACAAGCCTCTTCTCGCGTTGTGATTGCGGGCTTTTTGGATCTTGCCAGGTCGTGCATGCTCATGTGACTTTATTGGTTGCAGCCCATGCCGAGCTGACGCGCAAATGAACGGAAAGCTCTCTGGCATAGACTCTAGCGCTAGCGGGAGTTTACTCGAAATTTTGAAAATAGAGAGGGGTAAGTAGCTGACGCGCAAGAAGTTCAGGCAGTAGCGCGTGTATTGCCCTCTTTCGCCTCTCGCAGCGTGTCCAAGCCCAGCTCCTTGGCCAGGCTTTGCTGAGCCAGGGTTTGCTTCGACAGAACCAGAGCCACGCGGTTGATCCCCTTTTCACTTTGCGGAGGATAGAGCAGCGCGAACTGTTGAATCTGACCAAGTTCTTCCAGCAACTGCTCCATCGACAGCCCCGCCCAGGCGGCTTGGGCTTTCTTGTAAATGTACTGCAGCAGCGAGATCCCCAACATGCAGTAGAAGGCATGGACGCGAATCTTTTGGTCGGTCCAGTGATACATGGGTCCCCTACCGTAGGTAATACAAACTCTCCGCTGTTTCGAGCACAGAAGTGGTTGATTGGGGGAGGGTTATCCAATTACAGGGGACAGACGAAGGGGCTCCGCAAGTAAACTCCCGCTAGGGCAAGTACTCATGGTGGGACAAGTTGCAATGCCGGGTGGGCTGGGGCTCAACTAGAAATTCCTCTCCTTCTCTATCTAAGTAGAATGGGCCGCCGGATTCATTTTTAGGTAGGCCAGGAGCTCTTCAGCGGTATCAAAACCTTGCATAGACAGTGCGCCGCGCACAGAGCGCTTGGCTAGAGCTCCAACATACCCTGCTGCAGGTTCGAGATGAAAAAGGCCCCACTTTGAAACGGTCTCTCCTTCGATCTTGAGAAAGCCCGTAGGTTCTCGCGGGCTTAGAGACACTTCAGATCGGTTCAAAGGAACGGACAAGCCGTACCCCGTTGCCTTTACGTATGCTTCCTTGCGGGTCCAACAGTTAAAGAAAGCTTCTGTCCGTTTATCTCCGGGGACGCTAAATAGATCTTGGTATTCAGTCGGGCTGAAGAAGTGCTTGGCAATTGATGCAATGTCGGATAGTGGCCGAACGAGCTCGAGATCCACGCCCAATTCACAATCTTCGCTTACGGCGTAGAGCACGCGACCAGCGGAGTAGGCCAAGTTAAAATGGACCTTCGATTTACTATACGCCAGAGCAGGCTTCCCTTTTGTCCCGTATTTAAATCGAATGTGCTCTGGCGCGCAGCTAACGTACCATCCAAGCAAAGAGCGCAACAAACCCCGACCAATGACAAAAAATGTCTTGTCCCTCTCGAAACGAAATGCAGCGGCTCGTTGCTGTTCTTCCGGGGATAGGCTTCGATAAAAGTCTCTGACTTGCCCCATCGTTGCGACAAGGTGAATAGTCCAGAGATGAGTTCCGCCGCTCATCGGAACATACCATCAGCCGCCGAAAATAATTGTGAATAGCCGACTTTGCCCCGTCGGTCGTGATGAAGCAGCGTCCCTACCGCCCGATTCTCCGGAAGGATGCCGAAGCAGGGCGCAGGCGGTGAGGGCCGTGCCACTGAGCGCTATGGCAGAACGCACGAGCGTGTCATTTCTTAAAGGCCTTTCTTCTGCAGTTGCATGACACCTCTGCGGGGTGTGGTGGCGTCCAGACCAAGAAATAGGTGTGTTTGTATCAACGATACAGCAAGCTGGGTTCGACGTGGTGAATTCTGGTGCCGGCCGGCCGCTTGCCGGCGCGACTGTACGTGTCAACGGGAATCGCCCGCTGCTTGCCGCACTGAATGATCCGGCCAAGGATGGACTGGAAGGTGAATTGGCCGCCGGCAGCGCCGCCGTGACAGTAAATGAACTTACGTCCGCGGTTCCTGAGAGATTGGAAACATCATCTGCAAAACGCATGCACCACCTGACCCATGACTAATGTACGCTTCGTCGAGACAGGATGAACAAAGTAGGAAATTTCAAAATATCTCCGCAAAGCGCCTGGCGGCAGCTGCCCAACTTCACTTCGCCGCTTTCGATATTTCAATCCTCTCGTTACATTGGATGTCTCGCGCGGTGTTGTTTCCCGAGAGGGGCTTCATTCTGCCGAAGGGCTGGGCTTGAAGACGCGTGGCCTGGATGCCATTTGCGACGAGCCAGTCCACGACGGCATTGGCGCGCTCTCTCGTAATTTCAAAATCTTTGTCTTCGGTGCCACCGGTAGTGAATTTGTGACTCTCGATGAAAACGGGCAGATCCGGATTCTGCTTGAGATATTTCAGAAGGGCCGTGAGGGTTTCGGAGCTGTTCTCTAGAATGATGTGGTGTTCGGGAGAGAATTGCAGTCCATAAATGGCAATGCGATTGTGTTCTTGCATCTCTCGGGATATCTGGTCGGCGTCCTTGAGTGGCCTGCAGCTAACTTTCGCTTCGTGAACGACGCTGACATTATAGAAATCGTCGGATACATTGATGAGAATCCATGTGTCACCATTGCGCGCGGTGATGGTGGCGGGCCTGTTCGAGTACTGAACTGTAAAGCTGGCCATCGGCAAAGCGTCGAGCAGGTTATCGAACGTGGATTCCTGCTCCTTCTTCGTCCGATACTCGCGGAATTCATACGCTCCACGAACTCTCTTTTCCTGAGCATAGCCGTTGGCGTCGGGTTTCAAAGGCATGGAAATTTCAAGGGAATTGCTGTTTTGGCACGACACCACTTTGGCCGAAGGCAGGGGCGGTAAAGCCGCGAGCCGCGCACAGCCCGAGGTCTGTTCCTCAGTTTCATAGGGGATGCCATTCGGATCGAGCTGCTGAGCCGAGACAATAGCCGGGAACTGGAGAATGCAGAGGAAGGCAACTGGAAAAGCCAAGCGAAATGGAGAACGAAATGCGGCCATAGTACCCCCTCATTTGAGGCAGTGAGTGCCGTCTAGCGACGATGCCAGGGCGGACGAGCACTTGAGATTACTCAAAGCCCAGAACTCTGCAGTTGCAAAGAGCCTGTGCCAGGTGCGGTAGCGTCTAGATTGAGCAGCAAGCAAGTGCTTGCATCAACGAGATAACAAGCTGGGTGTAAAACCGTGATCTGCGGATTGGGCTGACCGCTTGCGGACGTGATTGTCAGCGTTAAGGGGAATCGCCCGTTGCTTGCAGCGGTGAACGATCCGGGCAGCGATGCGCCCAGAGACGGCGTAGCGGAAGGCGGCGCGGTCGTAGTATTGAAAGAGTTCACGTCGGCGGTGCCCGACAGGTTGGAAACGCCATCGGAGATTACTCGGGCAACGAAGTTTTCGGAGCCGAGCGCACTCATGGACGAGAACGCGGAAGCATAGATACCGTTCACTGCCGAACTGGCAATGGGATTGGACAATGTTTGCTGGAATGCCGCGCCGGCACCAGAAGGACCCGATGCTCCCGTTGCACCTCCGTCAAGTTCGATGAGATAGATGCCCCGGTCCAGAGTCGGATAGGCAGCAAACTGGCTGATCCCAGAAGAGCCCGCACCCGAGATAGTGATCAGGCCGCGCCCGTTGGCGGGTGCCGAACAGGAGGCTGTAATGGATTGGTTGCTGAGCCCCGTTCCGGCAAGAGGAACAACATCCAAGGAACCGGTCGAGCCGCAGGTGAGAATGCCTCCAGCAACCTGTGGCTGAGCTGCAGCGGTCGCTCCGGCTGCAGTGAATGCATAAGTGCCCGAGAGGGAAGGGGCCGCGGACCGCGCAGTAAGATCACCGATAATAAGGACGCTGGGATTACCTAAAGCTGGATCCCGGTAATCGGTGACCAGAAAATGAGTCGCGTCAATAATCCAGAAGTCCAGGCTGAATTTTGCGGGCAGCCCCAAGTTGATGCCGCCAAGGCTCGTTGAGATCTCGCCGTTCTGATCCGGCTTCGAGCCATTAGGGAATACCTGGGAGATTGAGGTAAAGGGCACGCTCGTGATCGCGCCGGCAGTCGACTGGTCAGTGGTGTACTCGGTCAGCGTGTATTGAGTTCCTGACGCCTGAATTGTCACTGCCGATGCCAAGAAGAAGCCTGGGTAAGGGCTAGCGGCCTCTGTTCCTGAGAGCTGCAACGAGTAGGCCCCATTGAGCCCGATGGAACCGCTCTGAAAAGAGGCCACGTCAGTTGCATTTTGCAGGTCGAGTGTTCCTGTGCCGTTTCCAAAACTATCGATTTCGGTGAGAAGTGCATGTTGCTTGGTCACAAATACAACGCTCAAAGTAAGCGTACCGGTGCCACTCGTAGAACCGCGCACGCCAAAGCTGGTGTTCAGAGCAACGGTGTTGATGGTCAATTGAATCTGCCCGCGCCCATCTAAGCCGATGGAATAGGAGCTGGGCGAGACTATTGTTACCAGGCCGGCCGACGCAGCATTTCCGGAGCCGTCAGCCAAGTCCACGACGCCTCCGGTTATGTTGCCGTTGCCATCTCCCGTAATCACCCCTCCTAAAACGTACGGACCGTTTTGTGAGTTTCTGGCGGAGAGTGAGAGTACGAATCGCCCTTGCAATAGGCTATTGGGAGGAGCCGCGTTCGTGACAGTGACGCTCTGGTAGTCGCTCTTGGTTGGGTCGGCGGTGGAGGTCGCAGTGATCGTCACTAGGCCGCCCACCGGTACGGCGCTGGGCGCGGTAAATGTCGTTGAGGCTCCGCTAGCAGTGTGTACGGGGGAGAAGGAGCCACAGGCTCCGGGACTTCCGCAGGTCACGGCCCAATCCACACCTGCGTTCGCCGAGTCGTTGCTCACTGTGGCGGCTAAGGACCCGCTGCCACTCGTAACTATGACGTTGTTTGTAATTCCTTGAGTGATTTTCACGGAAATGGGAGCAACGATGTTGACCGTGACCGAACTCAGAACACTGGTACCCGCCGCAGTGGCGTAGGCGGTGATCGTCACCTGAAGTCCTGGGGGAGGGTTCGGAGAAGGGACGACCGGAGGAGCTGTAAACGTGCCGAACGTCCCGCTGCCAGTCTGAGTTGGTGTGACGGTTCCGCAAGGTGCACTAATACAACTGACGGACCAAGTTACGCCGTCGTTTAAAGTGTCGTTGGTAACTACTGCTATTACGGAAGCCGTGGCGTTTGTAAGCATGGTTGCGGGAGGCGCTTGAGTGATGCTGATGGACATTGGAGCGGTAATCGTGAATATCAAGGTGGCGTAGTAATTGTGATCCGCAGTCGCATTGGCGGTTAAGGTGATCGGGGTTCCGACAAGCGATTGAGGTTGGCTAGTACCCGGCAAGGTAATCGTCTGAGGTACAACGAAGGTAACAGTGTCTCCCGCGGCAGAGTGGAGGTGGGGGCCACAGGTAACCGGTCCATTGGCGGTAGGGCATGTGGCCGTCCAGTCCACACCCAGATTCGCGGGATCACCGAACACGGTCGCCCCTAAGTTGACGAGCGCACCCGCGGGTATAGACGCCGGCGGCTGGCTAGTGATGACGATGCCGGTGACGGTGGATATGATGACGACGCTGGAGGCTGCCGTTTTGCTGTGATCGGTCGTGGAAAGTGCGGTAATGGAGACCTTGCCGTCCGATGGTACCCCTGGGGGAGCGGTGTAGCTTGTGTTCTCGCCGGGGCCAGTGTGGCTAGGTATGAATGTGCCACAGTTAGCGTTACCGCAGGTGGCCACCCAATCGACGCCCGCGTTCGCGACGTCGTTCGTCACGACGGCTGCGACCTGGGTACTCGTGCCAACAGTCATGTAGGCAGGTGGGAGAGCCGACATGCTTACCAGAATACTTGGTGTCTGGCTAGATAAATTAGGCGAGCGGGTCGAACACCCAGACACTCCCCCAAAGGCGGCGACGCTGACCGCAAGGGCAAGCAACGGGCGAAGGCGAGCGCGAGTGCTCCAAGGGCGTCGCGCATTTGTTTGTAAGTCAGATTGAAGAGTTTCCGCGAGGGAATCGGTGCGTGAATACACCTTGCGGTCGCTCCGATATAGACAATTCATGACCACCTTTGCCCTTTCGCTGACAGATTTCCCGTTGCCGCGGGCGAACCAGTTAACAAGGCAACTAACCGCGGTCCTCGTTCGGACAACGATTAGCGTTTGCCACGGCACTCTTTGAGTGGAGCTGAACTTGCGAATCGTAGAGAGCTTCCATGAACTGGTGAAGAATTTCAGGTAACGAGACGTTTACAAAGAGAAATCCACAGTCCACCCGCCTTGCGAAAACGAATTTTTAACATTCCATTCTCGATCTGTGAATCTCTGGAAATGTATGTTGGATATGCTTTGGTATTTCCGAATAGGCGAAGCCAGCCCAAGAAGCTTGGATTGACGATGAATGGCGAAACCGCCCCCACTTCGAGTCTCAAGACTTTTATTAAGAGTATTCCCCTGATTGGGCCGACCGCTCGGAAATTTGCTCACCTTCCGTTCGTTGCCCGGGTGCGACGCTTGGCCTTTCCGGGATCGGCGTCTTTTTGGGAGAGCGTTTACCGCCATGGCGGTACGTCCGGCCCCGGTTCTTATGGCCGTCTAGCACAATTCAAGGCCGAAGTTTTGAACGATTTTGTGCGAACCAGGAACGTACGTACCGTTGTCGAATTCGGCTGCGGTGATGGGGCTCAACTAAGTTTGGCGAAATATCCGGAGTATGTGGGAGTCGATGTGTCGCCGGTAGCAGTGCGGCGCTGCTCGTTGCTGTTTGCGAGTGACCGTAGCAAGCGTTTTTTTCTTATTGGCGCTCTGCCAGCGGATTTGGGAACGTTCGATTTGGTTCTCTCGTTGGACGTGATCTACCATTTGGTGGAGGACAGGGTTTTTGAAGAATACATGAGCCGGCTGTTCAGCTTTTCCCTGCGTTATGTCGTGATTTACGCTAGCAACTACGATGCCTGGACTGAGGCCCACCACGTGCGCCACCGAAATTTCACCGCTTGGATCGACAAGAAGGCGCCGAAATGGCGCGCCGCTGGCTTCATTGCGAATCCCTTTCCCGCAGACCCCTTACAGCCAGACGAGACCTCATTCGCAGATTTTCATTTCTTTATCCGCAAGGACGCGTTGAGCGACTGACACGGTGCCAGCGACGCCTGGCCACGGAGATGCGGCCCGTCCTTGTGTGCGATTTTAACGAGCAAGCACCACGGTCATTCTTTCGCGATATCGTGGTGGTCGTCCTGGCTTTTTGGTGTTTGCGCGCGCATTTGCTGCTTAATCCAGCCGGACAAACCAGCAACTTTCCAAGCCTTCAAGAGATCCACGGCATTTTGATACCTTACGATCGTAGTGCGGTGAGGAGCTGCGGCGCCAATCATTTCTTTCGCAGCGGGTGGAGTTGCAGGTTCACTCACGGTTTGTTGTAACCGAATATTTGGAGTGTGTAGAACTGGCAGGTAGGATACGGGATCGAGGCTGGAGACGGAATGCAGGAACTCGTTGGTCAAGTATTTCGGGCGCTCGTCCGACGGCACAACCGGAGAGCTCTTCAACCATTCCGGCCAGTCACCCCAGGGATCGAGGACATCGAGAGTGGCGATTCGAGAATCGGCCTGAGCGGCCAAAATCGCGATCGCGCCTCCCGAACCCATGCCGAACACCCCCGTGCGCTGCGTATCCAAATCTCCTCTCTGCGCCAAATAGTTGAGAACCAACTGTATATCGTGCGTCGTGCTTCCGAGGGCCTCAGGCAGCTCGCTAACAAACCACTGTTTCAGCGGGCGGTCGTGGAAGCGGTAATCCGTCAATGCGGCTACGAAGCCGACGGCTGCGAAACCATCGGCGGTGGCGCGCCTGCACCAGCCGTTGTCACGAAAACGGTCGGAAGTATCGGGATAGCCGTAAAGGTACAAGATGACAGGGACCCTCTCGGGAACCTTGCCGGCAACTTTCGGGCGAATCACCCACACCTCAATCGGGTCGTTGTTTCGCCACTGAAGCCGAATCATTTCCCGCACGAACTCAGGTTGCTCGTCGCCCTGGACGGTGACGGGCGGGCGGGGGTCAAGGCCGCTCTTGAGATCCGTGAGGCCTTGCCAATTCTCGGCGGACCGTGCCGGAAGGCTGATATTCGCGGCCTGTGAATCCGCTTTCTTACCGCTTGGCGTCGAAACCTGTTGAGCTGAGGCAGGGCTTGAGATTCCAATGGTTAACAACAGTAAACTAGCCCGACAACGACGCATGGGTCTCCTCTTTTCTCTTACTGAACGAATTACTCCTCAGCCCACCAGTTGCATCAATGCTCTGCATTACTTCTAGGCGCAAAGACTTTACAAGCATGCCAAAACACGAGGCGGGGCCAAACCAGAGATCCGGTTTGCCCCCTCCTCGAAATGAAACCGACAATACGGTCCAAGAGGTTACTGGGTCTTGTTGAGCAGGCCTTGGGGGACGTTGAAGTCGGAGCAGAAGTCCTTGTTGGCTGCCACAGTGACCACGCTCCCGCCCGCATCACCCCCGCCTTCTGCGGTGGTGCCGGTGCACAGGTCGTTGGCCGTCGCAATCGTGTTACCCGTGGCTGCCTGTGCGGTTGTCATGCCGATGCTGTTGATGAAGAAGTGTGAATGCCACACCTTCAAGCTAGACAGTGGAACGAAGTCATGCTGAGACCCCGTAATCGTATTTAGCGCAGTCAGCATGTTGCCGATGAACGCGTTGTTCGGAGAACCGACCAGACGCAACACCGACCAAATGGGATAGTTCCCCGCCTTGAGGCCGCTGAAGGTAATATTGGCGCCGACTCCAGGGTCTCCTACGCCGCCGCTACCGGGAAGTATCCCATTTGCCGTGTACGTGTCCTGCAGGGGGTCAATCCCATTGACCTTGAGGTACTTGATGTTGGGCCGACTCGCGGCATTGCCGGCGCTCCAGAAGAAGTAGCCCAACCGGTTGTTGGTCGCGGTCCCCGCGTTTATAGCGGTGGTCATGTCGCCCGTGCCAATGGCGCGGTGACGGCCTGGCGTCACCCCGCTAATCGCCGGAACACCGATATTAAAGCCGCTCGATGCGCCGGTTCCCATCGGGTTCTGGTTGACAGTTCCGGACCCATTGCAGTTAGAGAAATCCTGAGACGCGTGATATTGCGTGCCGTTGGGAACACTGTATTCGAATGTGTTATAGGTTCCCGAGAGTGGTTCACGTACATAGACGTCCACCGCTCTCGTCGTCGTCGGGCCGAACATGTCGGTTGTACGCCCCAGGACGCCCTGGAAAAACAGGGTTAGGGTAAAGCCGTTAATGTCTGTAGCCCCGGCGATTCCTGCCGTGTCGCTGGCGGGCGCAACACCGACGATGATGGGCTGGGCGCCAATCGAGTAAGTGGAATACGCGGGTACTGGTTGATTGGTCTGGGGGTCGTTCCCAAAGATGTTGAAGTCCAAAACGTGAAAAACGCTGGTGCCGATGCTAGGATCCTCTACGATGTCAACACCCACGTGCGGCGTAAGGCTGGCATAACCCAGGCCGAACGTGAAGTAAGAATCCTGGTTGAAGAACTGGCGCGGTATAAGCGCGTTGCACGGGGCGAACGCTCGCACGGTAGCGAACTTCGCGTCCTCCGGGCGAACGTCTGTGCCTGCCCAGTTATAGCGCAGGTTCTGGATCGCGGTAATGACGGAGGAGGGGATCGCTGTATCAGTCAGCCCCGGAACCTTGTTCGCCCCAGCGGTACCCGCTGTGACAGTGAAGATCTGAGTGCAGCCCGAAACGCCACCCGAATCCACCAGAAAGAAGCAGCGGTCCCCTACAACGGAGTCCAACTGCTCGTAAGAGTAGACGTCGAAGGTGCCAGCGGGCGTGGCGCAACTGCCGGTGCCGGGTCCCCAGGCGACCCAGAAGTTGCCCTGCTCATCAAACCCCGACCCGTTGCGAGGGTCCCTCGCAACAATGTTCGCGGTCTTCCCAGAAGTCCAGATGCAACTGATGCCGGGAATCGCTTGAGACGCTGAACCTAGTTCATTGAATAACGCAGACGAGCCACCACCCACAAGTCTGGCGGTACCCTGAGCATTGGAGTTGCTCGTGATTGCGAAGAACACGACCACGAGTGCGAGTAGGTACTTCAGAAGTTTCATATCCTCTCCTCTTTCTACTAATTGAAATGATCACACCGCAGAAGAGCGGGCCGAGGGAAACCCTTCCGTGAACGAAGCGTCAGAGCAGAGGGAGCGGGCACATCCTGGAGCCCAGCGTGCTGCTTTGCTGAGCTCTCCGCCACGGCCACGCTGCGCCTCGTGTCTGCTCTTCTAACTGGAACCTGTTTTAAGGAGCGTCAACAAGAAATCAATTATCGATAACATTCGCGGTCCAATCGTTCCAGAAGCCCGATGAGAGCGTAGAAAAAGGAAGGGAGTTTGCACAATCTTCCCGACTGATCAAGTGTTTGGAGTCGGAGTTTTCAAGGAGAAGAAGAGTTGGTTAAAATTTGACAACAGTTGTGTCTGAAAAAAAACGAGGAAATCTCCCTGAGATGCTAGCCAGAACATCCAGTTCGCGCTCTAATGCGTGAACGTATTGACAGAGTTTTCGCGAGCGTTAAAGAGCGCATCACCCTTCGAAACAAGCGATCGCGGCTCCGTCATTTCTGGAAAAGATAAATGCCAATTGGCTGGGCGGAACCGGGAAGCTGCGCAGGTGGATTGGAAGAGGGGCTGCCTGAAAGCAAGATGACATATTTTCCCTGCACTTGGCCTACAGCCGCGGCAGCGGGGAATGATGCCGCACAAACTGCGCCGCCACAGGTCCAGGGATTAGAAACACTGAACGGAGGGAAATTCGACCCGATGAAGACAGTAGCATTGGGGAACAATCCGTTATTAGACGAATCCTGCGTGCCAAGATCAATCACTACGTCACAGTTTTCGGAGCCGCTGGCTCCCGTTGGGTCATTGAGTTCGCCAGAGCCGGACATCGTGAGAAATTCCCCGCCATAAATGCTGTTTGCGGAAGGGAGCACTGGAACCCCGTTCAATCCCTGGCCGTTGTTGGCGGCTAGGGAAGCTTGCAGCGTGGAACAGGCTTGCGAGGTTGCGCCATAGTCTCCGAAAGAAGAAGCCAGCACGGTGATATCGTAAGATTGTTGTTTGGCGGCGTTTTGTGGCGAGAAGATGAAGCCATTGTATTGAGCCGCGACCACGGAACTGACGTCCAGCGGCGACCCAGGGGCGGCGACTCCGATGACTCCCTTGCCCCCGCCGAGGGCGCCTGCCGAAGGAGAAGTCTTATTGTAGCTGCTCACCAGTAAACCGGAACTTCCGATGCTGATCAATTCCAGGTTGGAAGTACTGCCGAACGAGTTCAAAGGATAGGCTGTAAGTGCACCGAAGATGGTTTGCGAGCAACCGCCGGTCACGACCGATCGTGCTTGTGCCTGAGACCCCACTAGATAAGGTTGAGCGTTAAAGGTCACCGCCGATCCTTGCGCGGTGACCTGAACAATTCCATAGTTGGCCAAGTCGGCGCTCGGACTTACGTTGGGGACGGTCACGTACAAGAATGGCGCCGCGGCGGAGAATTTGGGACAAGTCAAATTGTCCGCCATCGCGGTCGGCGCGGCGCTAATGGTGGCTGGGGCGCTGCTGGTGTTGATGCTAAGCAGGTTCGCCAGAGCTCCAGCACCAGGGATCTCGACGGCCCAAGCGCCGGTTAAAGGTGGATTGAAGGGTGTCAGAACAGCGCTTGACGTGGTCGCCAAGCCCTCCGTAATGGCAAGGAAGCCGGTCGGAGCGGAAGCAAGAGTGCCGCTGATGAGATTCACCGGTACCAAGGTGGTTTGTTGCGCTAGGAGACCAGAAACAGCAAGGCTGTTCGCTGAATGATCGAAAGCCGAAGCGCTCGATGCCACGGTACTCCCGGTTACGACGAAGGGACCACCAAAATAGGAGTGGACCTGACCGGCAGCTGGGGAAACAACA
>Ga0306922_10004113_pt1 | contig 13737 bp, 8 predicted proteins | sample sta12Cox44000082_FD_203758 | JGI IMG/M metagenome (GOLD analysis project Ga0306922, IMG submission 203758) | Lab enrichment of tropical soil microbial communities from Luquillo Experimental Forest, Puerto Rico - statoxic.12C.oxic.44.000.082 (v2)... | ecosystem: Environmental > Terrestrial > Soil... | reverse complement strand
AGGTCACGGCCAAGGAATAGAATCTCGCCGCGCGTGATCCGTCCCGGTGGTTCCGAAATCAGGCGCAGAATCGATAACGCGCTGACGGACTTGCCTGACCCGCTCTCGCCCACAATCGCCACAGTCTCGCCCTGCTCGACGGCATAGGACACCCCATCGACGGCACGTACGACGCCGGCGCCGGTCCGAAACTCGGTATGCAAGTCCTTGACCTGTAGGAGTGGTACCAAGACCCCTCCCGACGTTCCTCTGCAAGGCGAATTCTTTATTATCAGTCTTAGGCCAGGTATTGCTATTGGCCGCCGGAACAGCTGTCAATGTGGCGAGAATGCGCACCTCACGCGCATCGGCCAAGCTCGTTGAGGGAGAATGATCCAGGCGGGGCTGGCGCTACACTGTCTCGATCTCAAGTGGAAACAGCGCGTCAAGGTCACTTGCGCGCATGAGATGATAGACATTGAAACGGTAGGCGGGCCCGACCGAGACTTCCGGCGGCGTGAACGGAAAGGCGAGATTCCCGGCTGTAGACAGCCGGCCTTCATAGCCATGGTGCAGCAGATATTGCTTGGTCGTCCGGACCACTTCGGCTGCGCGCTCCCGCGTGGGCGCGATGCATTCGCCGAGGATGAAGGCTTCACCTGGCGGCGCGTTCCGTGTCACCGGTGTCATGCGGACGCCATTCACCCCGTAGACCCGCCAGGTCAGCGCGTAATCTTCGGCCGCATCTTCGCAGACAAGATCGCGCACCACTCTTTCGACCTCTTGCAAGAGTTGCTCATAGTTCGCAATGAAGCCGGGATCGGCAGTGCCGCAGAGCAAGATCGCGCGCTCGCCCACATGCCGCGCCCCCTCGATCTTGACCCAAGGCTCTCTGGCCTCTTCCCAGAGCGCGCCGACGACGCGTGTGCGCCGGTCGTCGAGGGCATGATACCTGGCGCGCGCGAGATCGAGCCGGCCTTCTGGTTCCTGCACGGTGAACGGATCGCTCTGTTCGTAGAGGCTGTGCGCTGCCACCGACACCGGTGTGGCACGGCGTTGCGGCGCCATGCTTTCGATTTCGAAACCCTCTTGATCGAGCGTTGCCAGGATCGAATCGCGTCCGCCAGGAACGCAGCACAGCGACGCGCATTCGATGATCTTGGCCATGTGCTGGGCGGGCCCGACGGGAAAACCGGCTGCCGCCGGCAACGCTGCGAAGATCGCAGTGTCGCAGGCGCGGCCGGCAACGACGACGTCGACGCCCGCAGCCAAGGCGCGCTGGAACGCGCTCATACCCATCTGACCGACGATGTTGCTCGCAGCGTCCACTTCGGTCGCGTCGAGCGTCGACATACCGTCGATCGGTGTGACACCATTCAAGCGAAGCGCCTCTTTGAGCACGGTCCTTTCAATGTCGGCGCGCAGCACGCCCATGCGAAAGCCGAGACCCTCTTCGCGAGCTATCTCGCGCATGATCGCCAGCGTCTGCTCGAGATGCGGCTTGGCGCCGGCCGATCCGGCGGAGCCGATGATGAGGGGAATTTTCAGCTTCAGGGCGCCGAGCAGCACTTTGCGCAGGTCCCGCCGCGTGGCAGCGGGCGCGGTCGCGAGCTCGCCGCTGCCAAGATAGTAGGGACCGATGTCAATCGATCCCATGTCGCAACCGATCAGATGCGGCTTGCGCTCAAGTCCCGCCGAAAACGCCGGCGTCGGCACGCCGTATCCGAGCTGCCCGGAGGCGCCGAGAATTCGGATCGGCTCCGAGCCGTTCGCTTTGGAAAAATGGTCCAATATCCGCGCGGATGCGGTCATATCTCAAGCTTCAGGAGCGGCGTGTGCTGCTGCGCACCATAGACGTCACGGTCGCCGGGGTCACCAGACATGATTTGGCGCGGCACCACGATCTTGATCGCACGGCCGAGCGGGTAGTTGATCACCGTGACTGAGTCGACTGCCACGCCGTAAAGCGGCGCGATCTTTTCGGCAGTGAGCGCTTCCGACTGCGCCGCCCGTTGATACTCCGCGTCAGTGCGGAAGATCACGTCTAGGGTGATGCGACGCGGGCCGGCGTTCTTGCTGCGCACTACTTGCGCGAGATCCTGAAGCTGCATGGCTATTCGTATGCATGCGAACGAGACGGTGACAAGTGCATTCAGAGACTGGTGTATGTCGGCTTTCGCCAGCTGCGGACATGACGCCTAAATGTTTACAGCCGGGGAGTGCACACAACCGGACTCACGCGGTGCAGCAAAGCTGCGCTTCGATTCGATATCCCAACGGCACCTGGAACTCTGGTGCGGGATCATTGGCTACTTGAACCGGGAGGCCTATCAACCGCCAATGTTGCTATGGCCGAAGCCTCTCGATCTCCGCCTTGAGCACAGCTTCGATCGTCCGGTACGACGCCTCAACGGCGATCACGCGCGACCCGGCATCGGCGATACAGCCAGTCTGGCCGACGCGCTCGATCTCCGCACACTGCTCTGAGAGCTCGCGAGCGCCCAGGGTTGAGCTCGTACCCTTGATCATATGCGCGGTCCGCCGGATGCTCGAGACGTCGGCTCGTGCCGCTGCGTCGCGCAGCGCCGAGAGAACGGATGGGGTCTGATCGAGGAAGCTCCTGATCACCTCCCGCAGCGCCGCTGCCCCTCCGAGATCTTCGCGAAGCTGATCGAGCACGTCGCGGTCTAGTGCGGTGCCGACCGCGATTCTCTGTTTCTCGACTGGCGGCGACGCCGCAGCTTTGGGCGTGGAGGCGGTGGCCAAAGGTCGGCATTTGGCGAGCGCCGCTGCGAGCCGGTCCAACGTCACAGGCTTTACGATGTAGTCGTCCATGCCCGCCGCCAAACACTTGTCGTGGTCGCCCTGCATCGCCTCGGCGGTCATCGCGATAATGCGCGGACGCTCGCTTGCAGCCCAGCGCGCACAGATGGCGCGGCTCGCCTCGAGGCCATCCATTTCTGGCATCTGAACGTCCATGAGCACGACATCGAAGGCGGCATGGTCGAGCCGCGCGAGCGCCTGGCGTCCATCGCTAACGACGTCGGCCCCGTATCCGAGCCTTTCGAGCAGGCGAAGCGCGACATTTTGGTTGATCGGGTTATCCTCGGCGAGAAGGATGCGCAGCGGCACCGACGAGGCCACATCGCACGCCAGCGGAGGAGCCGCGCCGGCTGACGTGTCGCGTTGGTCGCCAATCGTCTCCAGCAGCCGGTCGCGCAGATGCGAGAGCCGCAAGGGCTTCGACAGCTCCGCGGCAAATCCGGCGTCGGCGTGGGCAGACGCTAGCGATTGGCCAGCGGACGACAGAAGGATGAGCACCGGCGTGTGTGCGCCACGCACGGCGCGAATTTCTCTGGCCAGCGCGATCCCGTCCATCTCGGGCATCTGGTAATCGAGCAGTGCCACGTCGAAGGGATCGCCCTGTACGATCCATTCCAGCGCCACGGCGGGAGAGTTTGTATCCCGCGCGCGCATGCCCCATCGCTCGGTCTGCAGCTTTAGCAAAAGACGATTTCTGGCATTATCATCGACGATCAGAACGCGCTTGTCTGCCAGCTCCAGTTGCTCACCGTCGGCAGCCGCACGCTCCAGAGCCTCGACCTCATCTGCGATGATCGTAAAGTGGAACGTCGAGCCTTTCCCCAGCTCGCTCTCCGCCCAGATCCGCCCGCCCATGAGTTCGCTCAGTCGCTTGCAGATGGCGAGCCCCAATCCTGTCCCGCCGTATCGGCGCGTTGTCGAGACATCCACCTGGCTGAAAACCTTGAATAGACGGTCGAACCGATCCTTTGGGATGCCGATCCCGGTGTCGCGCACCGCGAAGTGAACCTCCCGCCGCGAGCCCTCGAGCGGCCGAGCCGAGACAGTCACGCCCACCTCGCCTGCCGGTGTGAATTTGATGGCGTTGGCCAAAAGGTTGACGAGCACCTGCCGTAACCGCGCGGCATCGCCGACGACCAGCCTCGGCATCGCGTCGTCGAGCCCATAAGTCAATTCGATGTCGGTACCCGCTACCTTTGGCGCCACTAGCTGCAGCGCCTCCTCGATGCAGTCGGAGAGATCGAACGGCGCTTGCTCGAGTTCGAGCTTGCCGGATTCAATTTTAGAGAAGTCGAGGATTTGATTGATGATCGTCAGCAGATGATGGCCGCTCATGCGGATCGTCTCGGCCATCTCGCGCTGCCGGGGCTCGAGCCGGCTGGTCGTCAGGAGGTCGGACATACCGATGATCGCGTTCATCGGCGTCCGGATTTCGTGACTCATATTGGCTAAGAAGTCTGACTTGGCCTGCGTCGCAGCTTCCGCGGCAACCTTGGCGCGCTCGAGCTCAGCCTCCGCACGCTTGCGCTCGATGAACTGGCCGACCTGCCCGCCGATACCTTCAAACAGAGCGAGCACAGCGGCGTTTGGCTCGCGGATCTCTGCGCTGAAGAACTCCATCACGCCCAAAAACCCGCCAGGACCGAGGATCGGAAAGGCAAACGCGCCGTGCAGGCCGTCCTTCGCCGCCGCCGCCGCCCGTGGGAAGTTCGGGTCGTGGACAACGTCGGCAATCCACGCGGCTCGCCCAGTGCTCCAAACCCGGCCCGGAAGCCCAACGCCGTGCGGGAACGTGAAGCGACGATTGACCTCGACCATTTCTTGCAACAGCCGCGGCGGGGCAACGTGCATCTCCGCGCAGCGGAGCACGTTCATCTGGGAATCCACGCTCCAGCGCACTCCCATGACCCAGTCGAGGCTTTTGCAAACGGCCTCGAGAATGCGTGGCATGGCCTCCGCCAGCGTCGCCGATTCGACCAGCACAGATGTCGTCACGTTCTGCGCGGCGAGATGACGTTCGCTAGTCTTCCGGATGCGGTCGGCCCGCGAGAGTGCGCGGGCTGTGGTCGCGATGAACGCCGCGAACGCTAAGATTGTGACCGCCGCGGCGATGGCGACGCCGAGTGTTTCGCCGAAAAGCGCGGCTCGCTGTCCCGACAACATGAGCCAGCCGAGGCCGGCAGGGACGAGGATCGCGACGGGCAGCATTCGACGCGCGAGGACTCCGCCCGCATGATCGCTGGCAATGACGGAAACGAACCCGACGTCGGGACGAGCGCAGAGGATGCCGATCCCCAACACGAAGAAAGACGCCGCCGTCGGCAACGCCATGCGTTGCAATTCGCCGAGTCCGTACATTCCCTCCGCGCTATAGGCATAGCCGAGCAGCGAAATGAGGGCGACCACGATCGGAAACAGCGCCACCAGTTGCTCAGGCGCGCGCCGCAGGCGGCGCGGCGAGTTGAGCAGCCATAGAGCGATGCCAATCAGCAATAGAACAAACCCGGTATTGGGCGCAACGCGATTGCCGGCGAGTTGCGCTCCAAACAGGATCTGGTCAACACGAAGGTTGTGACCGATGAAATAGCCAGTGAGGGTGATCACGCCCAGCGCGATGACGAGTGAAGCGGCGGTCACTGCCAGCCAGCGAGCCGGTGCAGAGTCGGGTCTGCCCCTCGCTTGGTGATGCAGCCAAAGCGCGCAGGCGGCCAAAAGCAACGCGAGCGCAGTCGCCGGATTTACTGGCGTGTGACCGGGTAATCCGGTTCGAAGCAGCTCGATGTCGAATTGCCATCCGAGGAGCACTGCCAGACCAACGATCGCAATCAAGCAGCTCGACGCCCGGCTCAACGTCTGGAGCGATGAGAGCAACCGTTGGTTGAGGCCAACCCCTCCTGACGGCGGGATCGGAGCATAGCTGCTGTCATTCATGTGTCGCGCGGAGCCTCAGCCGGACGGCGCAGGAGCCACGCTTGAACGCGGGCCCGAACATGCGCGGGCCGGAAGGGCTTGGTCAGATAGTCGGTCACGCCGGCGGCAAATCCCGCCGCCGTGTTCTCGGGCCCGGACTGTGCCGTGATCAGCACGACGGGCACGTCGCGCAGCGCAGGATCGGGCTCGTTGCGAAGTCGGCGTGTGACCTCCATTCCATCGGCGCTCGGCATCTGCCAATCGAGCAAGATCAAGTCCGGGTACTCGAGCCGTGCAAGGCGCAGCGCCGCCTCGCCATCACTTGCGGTCACGACGCGGAATCCGTCCTGCTGGAGGGCGAGCGTGAGCAGACGCACGATCGTAGGGTCATCGTCGGCGACGAGAATGGTGTGCGGACCAACCTTTCTCGCCGGCTGCGGTGCGCGGGCGGCTGCCGGCGTTTCGGCGTCGCGATCGATGAACCGCAATTCTTGCCCTTCGGCTGCGGCGAAAACCTCGAGTCCGCTCCCGGCAGCTCTGGCGCGCCCGCGACACATCTCCACGACGCGGTCGACCGCTTCGTCGTCGCGGAGCGGATCATGGTGGGTGAGAGCCAGTCGCTTGGCGCGCGCGGCAACCGCGTAGTCTACCGCCCACTCGGCGGGCGTGTGGCCCCAGCCCGTCTTCTGCGGATACTCCGCAATCGTGTACTGAGAATCGTGAATGACGAGGTCCGCCTCCGCAAGGAAATCGATGTGACGCTGGTCCTCCTTATGCCTCGGTGGCTCACCCTCGGCTCTTGCCGCCGGGTTGGGGGCATGCGGCTCGTGATCGACCGAGTACACAACCGCATTGCCGCCGGACTGCAGACGATAGCCCAGCGTGAGAGCTGGGTGATTGAGATATTGCGTGGTGACGCGCATTCCGCCAATGGCGAATTCTCCTTCGGCGATATCGTGAAAGCGAACCGTCGCTGCCAGCTGCGTCAGCGTGACAGGGAAGTAATTGTACTCCATCTGACCCGCCAACGTCCGTTCGAGCTCACGTCCGAGCGCCCCTGGAGCATAGATGTCCCACGTGTTGCCGGGCACGAACAGTGGTGCAAAAAAGGGGAACCCCTGGATATGATCCCAGTGGGTGTGGGTGATCATGAGGTGTCCGTCGCAGCGTGGCCCGGCGGACAACAGCGCTTGGCCTAATCCGTGAGCGCCGGTGCCGCAATCGAGGACAATCAGCGTGCCGTCGTCGCCCCGCACCTCAACGCACGACGTATTGCCGCCGTGGCGTAGCGTGATTCGACCAGGCTTGGCCAAGGATCCGCGGGTACCCCAAAACCGGATATCCATCCTTGTACTCTCGCGCGCCTCAGGGGTGCAGCACCGAGGACGGTAGGGATGACGCCGGTCTCCGCCTCCCTCAGCAACCCGCATCGAGAATTGAACGACGACCACACCGCCGCCGTTGATCGTAGTGTAGCTGGTTCGGAGCGTCAAACGACTGCCTTCGCGGACGTAACCGAGACAAACGGGAACTCACACTTCGTGTCAACGCACTAAATCGCTACGCGATAGTGGGGAGGAGCGGCTCGCCCTGAGCGATTAACCGGGGGGAAGCGCCCTGTCTCGAGGATGGAGGTGCTCCAAAGCCTCACTCAAGACAGGAGTTGCCTACGACAACCGAGGCTATCACCCCGCTGCGTCAGCGTATGATCGAAGACATGAATGCGCGCAAGCTGTGTGCGGGCACGCAGCGAGGCCACATCCGCGCCTGCAAGCGCATAATCCCCCGACGCGGGCCACGATCCTTACCGCCGGATCGATCCGAAACCGGACCTAAATTTAAGCCGTTGGTCGTCTCAGCGGGGGGATGCGGCGATGCCAGCCGCATCGGTGCCTGGAGCAGGAATCTGCAGAATTATCAGCATTTTTGTGCTTCAGGTCACATACGCGGACCCAAACAGCGTCTAAGTCCTGACCCGACTTATTTGGCCTTCTGCAGGTCGCAACTCAGGGAGGTTACAATGACAGCGGTATTCGCAGCAGTGCTTCTTGTCACAGTCGTCGCCGCCCCAGCGAAAGAGGCCGCGACACAATCCGTCGATTCGGCCGCGACACAATCCGTCAATCCTCCTTCTGATGGCCGGATGATCGTCGCGCAAAGATTCTGTCCTAGGGGCCGTTGCTAGCCAACGGAGGCGTTCCATGTGGACCACCTTGCAGGACCAAGCCTTTCTGCTCGGCGCCGCGCTCATCATGCTCGTGCATGCGACTAAGTTTGACGAGCTCAACCTCGGCAACCCGGTCACCGGCCGGTACCTCGCGCTACTACCCGGCGCGAAAGTGCGAGACTTCGTCGGACCCTACGCCTACCACATCGCACTTTTCTCGTTCCTCGTTGTGAGCTTCGTCTCCTACTATTTGTGTTGCCAAATTTCACCCAACATTCTCAACGGCGCAACCAAACTTCTCGGCATCGCAGACGCGGACAAAACATTCCAGGATGTTCCGTACCCGTTGTATATTGCGGCTCTGTTTATTGGCCTCACGCAACCGGTTATTCCTCTCGCGCGTCGGTGAGCTGCAACGAAACTTCTTTCACGATCAGATCGAGGTGCCCGGACGCCTTATAAAGCTCGCCGAGAGATTGACGAGTGCTATCGAAGCTCGCGCCGGCGGAGACAAGCGGCACTTGGCGAAAGAAGCGCGACGCCTCGTCAACGGGGAACTGCTTGCAACCGTGCAAACATACGGCGACGTGGTCTTTTACAAGCTTCAGCTCGAGAGATTGGGCTTCGAAGATCAGGGCGCTTTCGACAAGACTGTCAGAGAGAGCTCACCGAGGGAATTACGCAGCCTGATCGAGCGTCTCGTTTTTTGCACGCTCGTCGCGGTGATGCGGCAGTCTGGAACGAAAGCTGTTTCCAAGGTCGCGGATGCGATCGGAATTCCCTCCACGGTCCCACGCCTCAATAACCTCAGATATCTTCTGACCGGCATCGCGGCGAGCGGGATAGTTTTCTCTCTTTGCATTCTGACCATCGCGCACATTTTCGTTTTGCTCGCTGAGCCGATAGCCGTTCTCTTCTCTAAGCCGCTGGATCAGAGTCTATGGCCGAATAGTCTCGAATACGTGGGTGATGAGCTATGGACGATGGTGCCTCCTATTTTTGTCTGCCTGGTCATAGGCGTCACTTTTCTGGTGCCACGCGAGCCCATTCAATCGATGACTCCACCACCATCCCCATCCTCAGCGATTGCTGATCTCGTTGGTTTCTTTCGCGCCGGCATCTCCATATTTGTCTGGTGCATTGTCGCCTCTCTTCTCATCAAGTTCGCGCAACTGTTCTACGAATACGGCAGCTTTCACCTGCCGAAAGAAGCTTTGTCTTCAAAGCGACTGCTGCTGCCGGTGATTCAGTCTTTCATTCCGATCGCTGTGTGCCTGTTCACGACCTGGTATCTTGCCTCTCACAGTGATGCCACCTCGCGGTGTCGCCTCTCCTTCGTAGGCACGTTGCTCGCAATTGCGGGTACGGTAGGTTTCCTTGCCGTTCTGTATGATCTAACGTTCTTGTCTGAATATCTGCGCGCCCGTCCACAAGACGGTCCCGGTTGGGAGCACCTGCTATTCAGTGTCGTCGCCAATGCACTAATTTCGGTCTCCGCGTTCGTATCGCTCGTGCTGTTCTTTAGGAGCCGAAGTATTCTGCAAAAGCCCGCGGTTACACTTCAGCGGCAAAGCAAGTCTGCAACCGGCAACGCCGCGTCCTCGGCCCATGATTTCAACCAGCCGCAATACGTGCTGCGGATCGGCAATCAGCGCAGGACTGCGAACACGGCTGGGAGAGCGATCAGGCAACGTGGTGCCCACGGCCAGTCCGGCGAGAACGGATATGCCACCGGTACGTCCCTCGACTTGGATCTCGTCAAGGGACGCGTCAACCCCGCCTAATTGGCGAGTTCGAGCACGGCATCCGACTTGTGGCGTCGGGCGCTGCACGCCTAAGTCGCTTGACCGCCTCCTTTAATTATCCACGTACTCGATGGCCCACGCGAGGATTCCACTCCCGTATAGCTCATAAGTCCGCCACTGCCTTTACTGCACTGCCGAGATCGTCCGTATGGGCGTGCTTGCGCCCTCGGCAGTGTGGTATCATGTGACTTACGACCACACGGAACGCGCCATGCAGGGCATTGCTGAATGGCTGGCATCGATTGGTCTCGCAGAGTACGTCGAACGCTTTGCCGAGAACGCCGTGGACTTGGCGGTTCTCCCCGATCTGACTGAGCAGGACTTGAAGGATCTCGGGGTGAAGCTGGGGCATCGCCGCAAGCTGCTGCGCGCAATCGCCGAGCTCGACCTTGCCGCCCATGCACCAGCCACGCAATTGCCGAGAAAACCGCCGCCGAGTCAGCCGCCGCGACCAGAGGCCGAGCGACGCCAACTGAGCATCATGTTCTGCGACCTCGTCGGCTCGACAGCGCTTACAGCGCAGCTGGACCCAGAGGACATGTGGCGGGTGATTGCCTCATACCACGACTGCATCAGCGGTGTCGTGACGCGCTATGGCGGCAAGGTCGCGCGCTATATGGGCGATGGCGTGCTCATCTATTTCGGCTATCCGCAGGCGAGAGAGGATGATGCTGTGCAGGCGGTGCGCGCTGCGCTCGCCCTGGTCGATGCGATAGCGAATCTCCGGACAAACGTGGACGTCGCTCTGCAGGCCCGCATCGGCCTCGCGACGGGCACCGTGGTTGTGAGCGAGCTTTTGATCGACGAAGCCCCGATCGAGCAGGCTACGGTCGGCGAGACGCCGATCCTCGCCGCGCGCCTGCAAGCGCTGGCGGAGCCGGGCGCCGTGTTGATCTGTCCGCAAACACGCCGGTTAACCGGGGGACACTTCAAGTACCACGACCTCGGCCCGGTTTCGCTTAAAGGCTGGGTCCAGGCCATACCAGTTTGCCGGGTGATAGGGACGAGCGACGTTGAGAGCCGCTTCGCGGCGATGCACGAGAGCAAGCTGCCCCCGCTGTTCGGTCGCGAAGAGGAGATAGAGCTGCTGGTGCGCAGGTGGCGGCACGTCAGGCAAGGCGAAGGGCGCGTGGTGCTGCTCACCGGAGAACCGGGCATCGGCAAGTCGCACATTGCGCTTGCTCTCGAGGAGCGCCTCCAGAGAAAAGCACACGCGACACTGCATTATTTCTGCTCGCCGCATCATACCAATAGCGCTCTGTTCCCATTCATTAGCCAGCTCGAGCGTGCTGCCGGGTTCGAGCGCAGCGACTCGCCCGCGCAGAAGCTGTCCAAGCTTAATGCTCTGGTTTCGCAATCTACGCCCGATGGCGAGCGTCTGGCAGCTCTAGCGAGTCTCTTCTCTTTTCCGGCAAACGGTCAAGACAAGCTCCAGGAGCTCACTCCTCAGAGGAGAAAGGAGAAGACGTTCGCAGCCTTGTTGGGTCACATCGACGCGCTGGCGGCACAGCACCCGCTGTACGTGATTTTTGAAGATGTGCATTGGATCGACCCCACTTCGCTGGAGTTGCTTGCCGCGGTGGTGGAGCGTGTACCCAGGCTTCAGGTCTTGCTGCTTGTCACGGCCAGGCCGGAATTTACGCCGCCTTGGCCGAGCTACCCGCACATCACCACTCTCCCGCTCACGCGCCTTGGTCGACGCGACGGTGAGGCATTGATCGAGCGCGTAGCGGGCGGCAAGAAGCTGCCGAAGGAGGTGATCGACGAAATTCTCGGTCGCACCGATGGCGTCCCTATGTTCATTGAGGAGCTGACCAAAACGCTCTTGGAAGGTGGGCTGTTGCGGGAATGCGGCGACCATTATGTGCTCGAGCATCCGCTCCCGGCGCTGGCCATCCCGACGACGTTGCACGCATCACTGATGGCGCGCCTTGATCGATTGTCGCCGGTGCGGGAGGTGGCGCAGATTGGCGCTATAGCGGGCCGCGAGTTCCATTACGAATTGCTCTGCGCGGTTGCCGGCTTGCCCGAGGGGAAACTGGAAGAGGCGCTGGGTCAGCTGGAGCAGTCGGAGTTGATTTTCCGCCGCGGCGAGATTCCACACGCGATTTACTCCTTCAAGCACAGCCTGGTGCGGGATGCCGCATATGCCAGCCTGCTGAAAAGCCGGCGGGGGTATCTGCACGGCGCTATCGCCAACGCAATGGAGCAGCAATTTCCCGAGCTCGTGCAACTTCAGCCGGAGACGCTTGCGCACCACCTCACAGAAGCCGGACTGACCGAAAAAGCGGTCGGCTATTGGCTGCAGGCCGGCAAGAACGCCGCCCTGCGTTCAGCCAATCTTGAGGCCATCGCCCTGCTCGAGCGGGGCATCGAGGTAACGGGCCGCTTGCCGGCCGGCGAGCGCAACGACAAGTCTGAGCTCGAGTTCCAGCTGGCCTTGGGGCCGTGCCTCATCGCCACCCATGGCCCAGCCGCGAGCAAAGCCGTGTCGACCTTTAGCCGCGCTCGCGACTTGTGCGAGCGCCTTGGCCAACCGCCAGAATACCTGCAAGTTCTGTTCTGGCTGGCAACCGTGAGCGTGGTACGAGGGGAGTTGCCGCAGGCCCTCGAAGCCATCGCAGGATTACCAAGTGCCGCTGAAGCGCGTGACAATCGGCCGGCATTGATCAACGGAATACGCGGGCAGGGCATGATTCTCATGTTCATGGGGCGTATCGCAGAGGCCAGCGAGAGGCTCGATCGTGCCATCGAGGTGTTCAGCGCAAGTCAAGAGGACGACAGGTTGGCTGCTCGTGCAGCCGGCCAGGACGCCGGAGTGGCGATGCTGGTGCTCAAGGCGTGGGTACTTTGGATCCTAGGCGAGGTCGACGACGCTGTTCTGCGCATGGCCGACGCTTTGCAACGCGCCGACGCTGTCCAGCATGCGCATAGCTATGCTTATGCTTGGTACTATGCCGCGATCCTGCACAGTTTACGCGGTGAGCCGACAATCGCTCGGAGCTATGCAGAGCGCTGTCTCGCTATATCGGAGCAACACGAATTCCGGCAGTGGCTCGGGCTCTCGCGCGCGATCCGCGATGTCTGCGTCGCGCAAGATGGATCAGCAAGCTTGCTTGAGGAAGCGAAAGCGTCGTTACAGCAGTATCAGCGGGCCGGCTACCAACTCGGTCTGACCGCCCAGTTCGTGCTGTTGTGTCCGGCCTTGCTGCTGGGCAACGAGACTGAGACAGCACTGGAGGTCATTGAGCATGGGCTCTCGATCGTCGCTCACAATAGCGAGCGGTTCTTCGAGGCCGAGCTTTATCGTTTGAAAGCCCTTATTCTGCTCAGGCTCGAGGCACCAGAAGTCGAGGCGGAGAGGCTTCTCGACCAGGCATTGCGAACCGCGCGGGGCCAGCAGGCGCGCTCTCTCGAGCTTCGCGCGGCCACCGACCTCGCCCGGCTTTGGCTCAAGCAAGGCAAACGTGCCGAGGCGCTCGATGTCCTTACATCCATTTATGGGCGCTTCAACCAGGGCTTCGACACGCGGGACCTCAAGGAGGCCAACACAGTGCTGTCGCAGCTGCAATTAGGCGAGGGGATTGGCTCTACTGTCGGAACGAATGCGCAGATTTAAACGCGTATTGTGCATCACGGCAAATTCGGCCGCTAATGTCCGAATCGGGTCAAAACGAGAAGTCGAATTTTTTCGGGCTTATGTCGGCTTCGGCCGGCTGCGGACATTGCGTCGCACACGGTTATGTCGGAGAGGTGCACAATTCCGGACCTCGACGGCAGTGCAGCAATTTACCCTTTTCTTTCAGCTACTCGATCACCTCTTCGGCGATGACGAGCAGCGTTGGCGGGACGACGAGGCCGAGTGCCTTGGCAGTTGTCAGGTTTAAGACGAGATCGAACCTGGTCGGCTGCTCGACTGGGATATCGCTCGGCCTTGCCCCGCGCAAAATCTTGTCGGCGAACTCAGCGGCGCGACGGTACAGGTCGGGCAGGTTTGGTCCATAGGACATCAGGCATCCCGCTTCCACGAGTTCTCGAAACATGCACATCGTC
>Ga0306922_10004107_pt1 | contig 13745 bp, 11 predicted proteins | sample sta12Cox44000082_FD_203758 | JGI IMG/M metagenome (GOLD analysis project Ga0306922, IMG submission 203758) | Lab enrichment of tropical soil microbial communities from Luquillo Experimental Forest, Puerto Rico - statoxic.12C.oxic.44.000.082 (v2)... | ecosystem: Environmental > Terrestrial >... | reverse complement strand
GTGTTGCCGTGCGTCCATTCTGCGCGATGGTCTTGCGGCGTGATCGGACAAGTCTCGGGGTCAAGATGCTCCCAGCTTCGCCACTCCCATACAACCTCGCCGCTCGTGGTCATTTCGACCAGGTAATCGGCATAGATCCCACCGCCCGCTTCGCTGCCAGGCAGTCCGCCACGGACGCGACCGGCGATTTCGTCGGGCAGCGGTCGCAGGCACAATAGCAGGACATTGCCGTTGCGCAGTCGACGGGCGTCGTGGTGGTGATCGTTGTGCCGAACCTCCCACAGCACCTGTCCGTTCCAGTCGGCCTCGAGCACAGCGCCGGCCTTGAAGCGGGGCCATGCCTCGAACCGTTCGAGGTCCTCCATGACCTTGCCGCCATAAAAGAGATGGCCGTCGTCGAGCAGGTGGCCGTAGAGGCCGGGCCGATATGGCATATGCCAGGTGTGCACCACATGCCCGTCCATGCCGACTAGGTATACGGTCCCGTCGCCGTACATCGGCGCGAAGAGCGTATAACCCTGCTGCGCAAGTACCGGATCGTGAGCGATGAGTCCCGTTCGAGCGCGCCGGATCTTCTGCTGGTCAACCGTGGTCACGCACGGATTTCCTGGCGCTGGAAGACGACGTAGGCAGCTGCGAAGATCAGGATCATCGCAGCGATCAGCCCAGTTAGTTGCGGCCAGACCAGGATGAAGCTCTGCGCGGCTGGCAACGGCGCGCCGAGCAGCGCGCCGCGGAGCTGGCTGATGAACACCGGACCGAGCGTACGTGTCGCCGGCTGCAGCAGGGCCAGCGCAATCTCGGCGTAAAGTGTGTTGGGCGAGATCCGATCGAGCACCTGTGAGGTTTGAATATAGGCGAGGTTGGGGCCGAAGATGTCCTCCGGCGGCCCGGCGATCAGGGTCGCCGCGAGTGGTTTGATAACTAACGACCAGAAGAACGAGAAGACGAGCCAGAGGCCCAACGCCGCGAGCGCTGCTGTCGCCGGCGCTCGAAACAGGATGGAAAACAAGAACGCGACCGCAAGCCACACGCCCCCGTAGGCGAGGGTCGCGACGAGAAAGCCCAACATCCGGACCAGCTCTTCGCTGCTCGGCGGCAGCCCGAGGCGCAGGAAGCCCACACCTAGCACGAGCAACCACAGAGAAAGCAGCGCAATGGCCAACGCGAGCAGTCGAGCGAGAAATTTTCCGAGTAGCAGGGCGTCGCGATAGATCGGCTGTGCCAGGATCCGGCTCAAGGTTCGCTGATTGAACTCTGCGTTAACCGCATCGAAACCCAACGCGATAGCGATGATCGGCGTCACCAGCCCAACCGTATCGATAAATGAAAACGGTATTGGGTCCGGTGCCATCGTCAGCAAACGAAGAAACAGAAACGGGCTCTGTCCTATCGATTCGCGGATTGACGTAGTGGAAAACCACGCTAGAACGAGCGCTATCAGAAAAACCAGCGCCTCGATCACAACCATACGAATTCCGCTTAGCTGGTCCGCTGCCTCCTTGGCGAGGACGATCCCCGCCCCGGTAAAGGGCGAGCCGCTACGCCGCATGGCGGACCTCCTCGAAGTAGCGGGTGTAGACCTCGTTGAGACTGGGCTCGGCAAAGCGAATGCCGGTCAGCTCGGATGACGGAGCGAGAAGGCGGGCGAGCTCGGGCCGTAGATCGCGCTCGCAATCGACCCGATAAAGTTGCGGCCCCATCACCTGTACCCGCACCACGCCCGGCATGCCGGCGAGGCGATCGCGAACGCCGACGCCGCGAACCTCGACATCGATCACATGGCCGCCGCCGAGCACCCGTTGCGCCAAGTCGGTCACGCTGCCCGACAGCGCGATGCGTCCCTGGTTGAACAGCGCCACCCGGTCACACACACTCTGCACCTGATCAAGATGATGCGACGACAGCAGAACGGCGGTTCCGTCGTTCTTCAGCGCGCGGATCATGCCAAGAAACTCTTGCGTCGAATGTGGATCCAAGGTCGCAGTCGGCTCGTCGAGAATTGCGATGCTCGGACGCTTCATCAGAATCTCGGCGAGGCCGAGCCGCTGGCGCATACCGCGCGAAAACGTCCCGACCCGCTCCCGGCCGACCTCGGGAAGCCCGACCCTCGCTAGCGCCTCGGCAAAGCGCTCATCGATCTCGCGCCGGGACATCCCGGCCAGCCGCGCGGTATAGGCGAGGTTGTCATGCGCCGACAGGCTGTCATAGAAGCCGACCGAATCGGGCAGATAACCGACCCGGCGCTTAACCTCGAGCGGCTCGCGCAAAGGGTCGAAGCCGGCGACCTCGGCGCGGCCCTCGGTCGGCTCGGTCAACCCGAGCAGCATCAGGATTGTCGTCGTCTTGCCCGATCCGTTCGGTCCCAAAATACCGACGATCTCGCCGGAGCGAACCTCGAGATCGATGTGGTCAACCGCGAGGGTCGCAGCGTAGCGTTTGGTCAACCCCGCGGCCCGGATCACGACCTCGTCAGCCATGACGCCCTCGCTAACGCCTGCCAAACCGCGCGACCGCGAAGACCACGACGAGCAGGGCGATCGCAATAACGCCGATGCCGACAGCACCCCACACCGTCGAGGTCAGGACGGTGATGCGGAAGTTCGCCGATTCGGAAAGCCCTCCCGCAGAGCCCGCGCGGATCGTCGTCTGATAATCCCCGGCAATGGCGCGGGAGGCCGGCGTCAACGTAACTTTGATCGACTGCGATTTGCCGGGACCGAGTTCGGCCAACTCTTTGGGATCAAAGCTCGTTTTCCAGCCCTCCGGCGCCGTCGCGCTGAATTCGATATCGCGTGCCGCTTCGCTGCCATCGTTCTTTGCGACGACAGTCAACTGGCTGTCCTGGCCGGCATAGGCTTCGCCGCTGAGACGGCCGCCTTCGCCGGCGAGCGCCAAGCGGGCTTGGCCGATGATAGTAATGGTAAGGTCGAGATCGGCAGACGCAGCCTCGCTCTTGGCGTGCAGCGCGAGCTTGTATTCCCCGGCCGGCGTATCGCGTGGCACCGCCACGGCGGCTTCGATGTCCTTCGACTTGCCGGCCTCTATCGGAATGCTGGTGAGCTGCTGGGTACCATAGGCCTCCGTGAAGGTAACTTGAACGTTCTTGGGTGCGTCCGCGCTGAAATTGATCGTGGCGTCGCGCCCGCTGTCGTTGGCGACGGTGACCTTGAACTTGAAGGAGGTGGTAGCAGTGCCGCGCAGCGCCGGGAAGTTTGTGGTGAGCTTGAGCTTGGCCGGCAGCTCTTGCCCGATCGTGACGGTTATCGGGAGTTTCAATGTGCTTCCGCCACCCTGCGCCTCGACGAGGAATGAATAACTGCCGGGTCCGGTGCCCGACGGGGGTTCGAGGCGAAGCTGTAGCTTCTCCTCGCTATCCGGTGCGACGATCGCCGACTCGATCGGCTGACCTCCGCCGAGAACCGTCGCTTTCCAGCCGCTCGCGACCTGTGGGACCGACAGTGCCAGCTGTTGCGGCGGCAGGTTGAAGTTGCGCAGCGAAAGATCGATCGTCGTGGTCTCGCCCGCTCGTACGGTCAGAGCGGGATATCGGGTCGTCAGATAGAGTCCGGTGACTCCGGAGGGTTTGTCGGCGGCACCTGCCGCGGCAGTCGCAATGAGGAGAAACAAGACCGCGAGAAGCCGCCGCAGCATCCTCAAACGCTCCAATGATCGTTGCAGATACTTATCCCAACCGCAGCAGAGAGGGTGTGCGCGGGAGGGACCGAAGGCACTTAATGGCGCGGTGAATACGCCAGCCGAGCGTCCGTCTGAAATTAACAATTTTTCATGTTGCGGGGCGCGACTGCGCCGAGCAGATCAGAATAGGCTTCCGAGATTGCGGGCGAACCAACCTCCCTTGGGTAGGCCAGGGTTGCCGGTCCCTGTGACGAGGGCATAACTGTCCTCATACCACTCGCTCCCCGGGTAGTTGTAACCGAGGACTGCGGCATTGGCCTTGGCCTCGTCACTGAGACCGAGCGCCAAGTCGCATTCGACAAGACGCTCGAGCGCCTCGGGCACATGCGTCGTCGTCTGATAATTGTCGACGACGCGTTTGAAGCGGTTCATCGCAGCCAGGTACTGGCCGCGTTTAAGGTAGTAACGGCCGATTTCCATTTCCTTACCGGCCAGATGGTCCCGAGTAAAATCAAGTTTAAGCTTCGCGTCTCGTGCATATTTACTGTCAGGAAAACGACGCACCACATCATCGAGCGCCTTCAAGGCCTGGTCTGTAATCTTTTGGTCGCGGCCGACATCGGTGATTTGGACATAATAGGAGATCGCCTTTAAATAATAGGCGTAAGCAACGTCACGATGACCCGGATGCAGCTGGATGAAACGATCCGCAGCGATCACTGCCTCGCCATAATTTCCTGCCTCGTATTGGGCATAGGCTGCCATAATCTGGCCCTTCGTGGCCCAGACCGAGTAGGGATGCTGGCTCTCGACTTCGTCAAAGGTCTTGGCTGCCGCGGCGAAGCGTTCTTCGACCATCTCGTCCATGGCTTTATTGTAAAGATCGTCGACCGGTTTTTCGACATAAACGTCCTTCTTTGAGCCGCCACAGGCGGCGAGAACGGACATCAAGGCGGCCACGCCGAGCCACCGAAGAAGGGGCAATGGACTCATCGGCAAGCCCGGTAACGGGAGTCAGATTTGGGTTATAGCACAGATCGTGTACACAGGAGATAAGCCAAACTCGAATTATACTCCAGAGAGGTGCATTTCGCCCGGCCGATCGAGCGCACCAAAATCCGTGGCTCGACCTTGACTAGTGTAGCGCCAAGCCTCGGTGTCAGCAAACAGGGCCGCAAGCAAATGCCTCGTATGTGCATGACCCGAGCACACGCCGCGAAATCGTCCGATGATCGGGCCGCCGGCAAGGTAGAGATCGCCGAACGCGTCGAGCAGCTTGTGGCGAACGAACTCGTCGGCATACCGCAGGCCGCCAGCGTTCAATATATGATCGCCGCTAACCACGATGACGTTGTCGAGCGACCCACCGCGACCGAAGCCCGCTTCTCGCAAACGGTCCACTTCGTCGAGAAGGCCAAAAGTGCGCGCTCGGCTGAGCTCCGCCTTGAACGTCGCTGCATCGAACACCACACAAATATCTTGTCGGCTAATCAGGGGGTTCGCGAAACTAATTTCGAAACTCATCGAAAAGCCGTGATCGGGCAACAGGGCGGCCGTTGCACCCTCCTCGATAACGCTCACCGGTTTGAGCACTTTTATCGCGCGCCGCGCTGCGTCCTGCTCGACGAGCCCGGCACATTCGATCAGGAAGAGAAAGGGCGCAGAACTGCCATCCATGATCGGCACTTCCGGACCGTCCAGTTCGATGATGGCGTTGTCGATCTCGGCACCGGCCAGTGCAGCCATTAGGTGCTCGACCGTGCCGACGGTGATCCCTTCGCCGTTTGACAGTACCGTGCAGCGCGGCGATTCGATCGTGTTGACCCAGTTCGCCAGAATCTCTGCCCCGGCATCGGTACGGCGGAACACGATCCCCGTGTCCGGCGCGGCCGGGAGCAGTCTCATTGTCACTTTTTGACCCGAATGAAGACCAACGCCCCGGCAACCGATCATTGTCTTCAGCGTCCGTTGCGACGCTGTCGTCATATCCCCCAACATGCGACAGACTTCTCGAAAACCGAGCCCCTACGGCACAAAACTAACCGGCGCCTGCACGTCGTCTCAAATCACTCTTTATTGCAGATTGTTACGTATCAGCAACATGTCGCCTTTGGATTGGCACGCTGCGCCACCTCCTCCTCGATCGACAGTTCACGCCCCCGCCGAAGACGGAGTGAGGCCGCCGGAGGCACCGCAGTGCCGGTCTAATTTGCTTGACGGCGCAGGAAGGCGGGGATGTCGAGCAGATCTTCCTCCTTGCTCAAGCCTGGCCGATCGTCGGGCTCGAGCGGGGTCAGTCGCGGCTGCGCGACCTGCTTAGCGGGTTGAGAAGCCGGACGTAGTGCCGGTTCCGGCGCCGCGATGCGGGCGCGGCCCACTCCGGTCACCCGTTCGATAAGGCTGGGCACCCGCCCCTTCGGTTTTGGCGCGGGCTCCTTGACCGCCGGAGCTGGCGGAACCGCCGGTTGGGTCAACGGAACCGGGCGAGTGAGTCCGGCGTCGACCGGCTTCGGAACAATGAAGGAACCCCCGCGCATAGCCGCGTTCTCGGCTGCCTCCGCCGCCTGCGGTAGTGGTTCGCTATCGTGCTCCACGCGCAACGGCCCGCTGCGCGGCGATTCCCGTCCGCCATCGATTGGCGACGGCGCTGCATTCTGGGTGAGCAGGGGCTGAGTGTAGACCCCTGCGGAAGCCTCGTGCAAAGCCACAGCGGGCGCGGCATCCCTGCTGCTTACTAGGCTGATCATCGGCCGGACCTGAGAGACCGCTTCAGCGTCAATACCGGTGGCGACGACCGAGATGCGCATCATGCCCGACAGTCGCTCATCGAAGGTCGATCCGAAGATGATGTTGGCGTCGGGATCGACTTCCTCGCGGATTCGATTCGCCGCCTCATCAACCTCGAACAACGTCATATCCAGGCCCCCGGAAATGTTGATTAGGACGCCCTTTGCGCCCTTCATCGACACATCCTCGAGCAGCGGGTTCGAGATCGCCGCTTCGGCGGCGTCGATCGCTCGGCGTTCGCCCTCGGCCTCGCCGGTGCCCATCATCGCCTTGCCCATTTCAGCCATCACCGTACGGATGTCGGCGAAGTCAAGGTTGATCAATCCGGGCATGACCATCAGGTCGGTGACGCCGCGCACGCCAGAATGAAGGACGTCGTCCGCCATCTTGAAGGCGTCGGCAAAGGTCGTCCTTTCGTTGGCCACTCGGAACAAGTTCTGATTGGGGATAATAATCAGCGTATCGACAAACTTCTGCAGCTCCTCGATGCCGAGTTCGGCGATGCGCATACGATGGCTGCCTTCGAAGTGAAAGGGCTTGGTTACCACTCCGACGGTCAGAATCCCCGACTCACGAGCGATGCGCGCGATCACCGGCGCGCCGCCCGTCCCGGTGCCGCCACCCATTCCGGCGGTGATAAACACCATGTTGGAACCCTGCATCGCCTCGAGGATCTCGTCGAGAGCCTCCTCTGCGGCAGCGCGGCCGACATCAGGCCGCGAGCCGGCACCGAGGCCCCGAGTGACACCGATCCCAAGTTGGATCTTGCGAGACGCGGTGGATTGCTGCAGCGCTTGAGCATCGGTGTTACAGGCAACAAACTCGCACCCCACCAAATTCGATCGAATCATGTTGTTAACGGCGTTCCCCCCGGCGCCCCCGACCCCGACAACGGTGATGCGGGGCTTCATCTCCTGCTCGTCTCTCGGGATGCTCAGATTGATCATGCGGTCCCCTCCGCTGCACAGCAGCTCCATGATACCCGGTCCGGTCCGGGCTCCCCCCTCGCTGGCTCACACTTGGCCGGGCGAGCGACAACGCTGAATTTGCCTCAAAAGTTCTCTCGCAGCCAGTGACCCAAGCGACCGAAAAGCCGGTTCGGCCCCCGCGGAGGGCTGCGTCCGCCGGGTGCCACCTCCGCCCGTTCCGATAATGCAAAATGCAGGAGCCCGACGGTCGTCGAAAACGCCGGGCCGCCGGTCGCCTCGGCCAAGCCCGAAACCCGCTGTGGTCGGCCGATCCGAATCTGTTTGTCGAGGATCAGTCCGGCAAACTCGCGTACCCCGTGCAGCTGACAAGCCCCACCGGTCAGCACCACCCGTCGGCCGGCGACCTTGTCAAACCCGCTGGCCTCTAGACGATTGCGTACCAGCTCAAAGGTCTCCTCGATGCGCGGCGCAATAATCCCGACAAGCAAGGATTTCGGCACGTGATTGACATGACCCTCGTCCTCTTCGCCGACTTGCGGGACGGCGATCGTCTCGCGCTCGTCGGTGCTTGAGGAAATGGCGCTGCCGAAGAGCGCTTTCATGCGTTCGGCGTGGGCCACCGGGGTCGAAAGCCCACGGGCAATGTCGTTTGTTACGTGACAGCCGCCGACGGGCACATAGTCGGCATGGATCATATTGCCGTCGAAGAACACCCCGATCGTCGTCGTTCCGCCACCCATGTCAATGACCGTCACCCCGAGTGCGATCTCGTCCTCGACAAGGCATGAGAGCCCTGCCGCATAAGGGCTGACGACGAGGGCGTCTACGTCGAGATGCGAGCGCCCGATCGCAGAGCCGTGATTGCGCACACTGGCCGCGCTCGCGGTCACCACATGCATGTTGACACCGAGTCGCTCGCCAAACATCCCCCGCGGGTCGCGGATACCCCGACTATCGTCGATCGAGAACGCGACGGGCACCGAATGGACGACGTGTTGATCACCCGGTTCGCCTATCCGGTAACCCTGCTCAAGCACCCGCTGCACCTCTGCATCTGTGATCTCCCGCCCGGTAATGCCGATCTCGGCCTTGACAATGCGCGAGGCGAAGAACCCACCCGACAGATTCGCCACAACTTGTTGGATCGTCTCGCCCGCCATTTCCTCGGCGGCGTGCACTGCACTGACGATGGAGGCGCCAGCCGCTTCGAGATCGACGATCGTCCCGTTGCGCACCCCGCGAGAGATCTGATGGCCGATGCCGAGCACCCGGGACTTATCGGCTCCGACCCGCGCGATGAAGCAGCAAATTTTTGTCGTGCCGATGTCGAGAGCAGCAATAAGGCTGCCGCGCGGACGCATCGGCGACCGGCGCGGCTTTGTCTTCCCGCCGTTTCCTGCAGTCGCTGCCATGATTTGATCTTCGGCGCGCAACGGGGCTTCGTCCATCGCGGTCATGTGTTCTTCGCAGGTGGACGTGCTCTTTTCGATGTCGCTGGTTCTTTCTGGGGCTCGGGAATAACCCGCAGAACGAGCCGATCCGGGAGACGTAGATCGACGGTCAGCACCTCCCGTTTCAAGATGGCGCTCGATCGCTCCAGTCGGGCGAGTTGCGACCACGCGCTCGCCGCGTCGTCCGCGGGGAGTAGCACGTCGATCGTATTATCGATACGCAAGTTCCAGCGACGGTTGCCGACGCGGATCGCGGCAGTAACGCGCGAGGCGAGGTCAGGGTCGCTTGCGAGCATCTCGAGAAGCTCTGCTGCGGAGCTCGCAGCACCTTCGCCGACAACCAGCGGCAGCTTGGCGAATCGGTCGAGCCGGGCCACTGGGATGACGTTGCCCTCATGATCGACCAGCTCGAGCTTGCCGCCGTGCTGCCAGAGCGCCAGCGGCTTGCGTTCAACCAGACGTACATAGAGTGTACCCGGCAGGCGCCGTTCGATCACCGCGGTACGCACCCAGGGCAGAGCCTCGAGCTGTTCCTTGACAAGTGTCGGGCTCACCGCAAGGATGGGGGTGCCGGGCTCGGCACCCAGCGCCGCCAGGATCGTCTCGCGATCGGTCGTCTCGCGTCCTTCGACCGTAATGTCGGCAACGGTCAAGCCGAGCAGCCTGGTACCCTGCATCATCCTGTCGGCGGCGCTCTGTAGCAGCGATTGCCCAAACGGCGAGCGGTTCAGCTGAATCGCGCCGTAAACGCCCCCCAAAATCAGCACGGTGACACCGATCCGCAGCCCGATCCGGTGGAGCCCGCGCGCAGCTTCCTGGCGATGCGGCCGCCGTGTCGCTGGTCCGGTCATCCCTCGCATGCCGCGTTCTCCAAGATCCACACGACGAGCTCGTCGAAGCTGATGCCGGCGTGACGGGCAATGTCGGGGACGAGCGAAGTAGGCGTCATCCCGGGCTGTGTATTCACCTCCAGCAGGTAGAGCTCGCCTGGCAGCGCCGCCGTATCGTCATAACGCAGATCGGCTCGACTGACACCCCGGCACCCGAGCATCCGGTGGGCGCGCAAGGCAATGTCGAGCGCGCGCTCGTACGCTTCCGCTGGGATCGGGGCGGGCGTCAAGTGATCGGATCCGCCCACTGAATATTTTGCCGTGTAGTCATAAAAACTACCACGCGGGACGATCTCGCAGACGCCAAGTGCGCGATCCCCCATGATCGCAACGGTGAGCTCGCGCCCGGGGACAAAGCGCTCGACCAACACCTCGCTGCTGAAGCACCAATTTCTCGCCTCCTCGCGCCAGGAATTGTCGTTGACCCGCACGATCCGAACCCCGACGCTGGAACCCTGGTTGGTCGGTTTGACAACGAAGGGCGCCGGCATCGGATCTCTCAGGGCAAGTTGCTCGGGGCGTGCAACCAGGCCTTCGACGATGGGCAAACCGGCGCCGCGAAAGATCGCCTTCGCGGTAGGCTTGTGCATCGCCAAGGCCGAGGCGAGAACACCCGAGTGGGTGTACGGAACGCCCAGCATCTCTAAGACGCCTTGTATCGTGCCGTCCTCGCCGCCGATCCCATGCAAGGCGTTGAAGATTACGTCGGGGCGAGGATCAAGGGCGCGCAACAATGCCGGCACATCGCGCCCGACATCGATCACCCGCACCTTATAGCCGCGATCCGCCAGTGCTTTGGCGCACTCGTGCCCGCTCGATAGTGAGACCTCGCGCTCCGGCGACCACCCTCCCATCAGCACAGCCACGGTTTTTGTCACGGCGCCCACCCCGTGATTAGGCGATCGTCATGATGCTCATTACCCCAACCCTCGTGCCGCAAGCGGGAAGGGAGGGGGGACCCGCACCGCGGAACGCTTCGAAGTGCCAGACGATACGCCCCGACCGTCTTGGGCAGCGGTCCCGAAACCTGGAGCCGGAAAGCCGATACGGCGGATTTCCCACTCGAGCATGATACCGGTCATCTCGTAGACGCGGCGTCGGACCTCCTCGCCAAGACCCTCGATATCGGCAGCCGTGGCGCTTCCGGTATTAATCAGAAAGTTGGCGTGCTTCTGCGAGACCATCGCGCCGCCTCGCTTCAAACCGCGGCACCCGGCGGCATCGATCAGGCGCCATGCCTCCTCACCGGGCGGATTTGCAAAAGTCGAACCTGAGGTGCGGGCGCGCACGGGCTGAGTGGCTTCGCGCATTTCACCAATCGCCATCAGCCGTTTGGCGATTTCCGCACGGTCGCAGGCGATGCCGCGCAATCGAGCTTCGAGGAAGATCCACCCAGGGTCGACCCCGCAATGACGATAGGCAAGTTTCATTGAAGCACAGTCAATCGCATGGCTGCTGCCGCTGCGGTCAAGCGCTGTCGCCGACAGGAGCACCTCCTTGATCTCCGCCCCATAAGCGCCGGCGTTCATCCGCAAACTTCCGCCGATGGTTCCGGGGATGCCGGACAGGAATTCCAGCCCGGCGAGCCCCGCCTCGGCCGCTGCGAGGGCGACAATACGGTCGAGTGCGCCCGCGCCGACACGAACCTCCCCGCGTCCAATGGCAATGTTTGCAAGGCCCCGGCCGAGGCGGATCGTGACGCCGGGAACGCCGCCATCGCGCACCAGCAAATTCGAGCCGACCCCGATTACGGTCACCGGAATTTCCGCCGGCAGCGCCGCAAGAAAGGCGGCGAGATCCTGCGCGTCTGCAGGCCGGAACATGACTTCCGCCGGACCGCCGACACCGAACCAGGTCTGCCTGCCGATCGGCGCATTCGCGGTCAGCTTGCCGCGCACCAGAGGAAGCTTTGCCGACATCGCGGCTTCGCGTCCCTCAGTCACGCGAGGTGGCTCGGGGACTGCGGGCTAGCGAGTTCCCCCGGCAGGTTATTCGCCCAGTTGGTGATCGAGCCCGCCCCCAGGCACACGACCATGTCGCCCGGCCTCGCCAGCTTCCTAATAAGCGGGGCAAGGTCCCGGGGGTCATTAAGGGCACGTGCGTCGCGATGACCGCGCTCGATCAGACCGGCGACGACAGCCTCCCGGGTTACTCCTTCGATCGGGGGTTCCCCCGCAGCGTAGACATCTGCGACCAGGACAATGTCGGCATCGTTGAAGCAGGTGCAGAACCCTTCGAAAAGATGCGACACGCGGGTAAACCGATGTGGCTGAACGACGGCGATAACCTTGCCCTCGACAATCGCGCGTGCCGCCTTCAGCACCGCTGCTATCTCGACCGGGTGATGTCCGTAATCGTCGATCACGGTCACCCCGTTCCACTCGCCGGTCTTGGTGAAGCGCCGCTTGACTCCCCGGAAACTGCCTAGCGCGACCCGCAACGCCTCGTCGCCGAGCCCCATCGCTTCGGCGACGGCGACCGCAGCAAGCGAATTTTGCACGTTGTGCTGCCCGAACATCGGCAGAAACAGCTCAGCGATTGTGCGCCCTCGATCCGATAACGCGTCAGACACGATGGCGTTAAACCGGGCGCCGTCGCACCCGAGCCGGACGTCGACGGCACGGATGTCGGCCTGCGGGCTGAAGCCGTAGGTGAGCACACGGCGGTCCGACAGCCGGGGGATCATCCCCTGCACGACGGGATGATCGATGCATAACGCAGCAAAGCCGTAGAACGGAATGTTGCCGACGAAAGTCTCGAACGCTTGGCGCAGCACATCGAAGCTGCCGTAGAAATCGAGATGCTCGGGATCGATGTTGGTGACGATAGCGATCGTCGCCGGCAGCCGGGTGAAGGTGCCGTCGCTCTCATCGGCCTCCACCACCATCCAGTCGCCGGCTCCTAAGCGGGTGTTGGTGCCGTAGGCGTTGATGATGCCGCCGTTGATCACGGTCGGGTCGAGCTGCGCCATCTCGAGCAGCGTACCTATCATCGAGGTCGTTGTCGTCTTGCCGTGGGTCCCGGCAACCGCCAGTGACCATTTGAGTCGCATCAGCTCGGCGAGCATTTCGGCGCGACGTACCACCGGCAGGCGGCGAACCCGTGCCGCTACGACCTCCGGATTGTCGGATTTGACCGCCGAGGAGGTCACTACGACCTCTGCGGCACCCAAATTTGCGGCGTCATGCCCTATTGCCACCGGGATCCCGAGGTCAACGAGCCGCCGCACATTGGCGCCGTTCGCAAGATCGCTACCTTGAATCCTATAGCCGAGATTGTGCAGTACTTCAGCGATACCGCTCATGCCGATACCACCGACGCCAACGAAATGCAGAGGGCCGATTGTCCGAGGAAGCGCTCTCATGCTGCGGGCACCTGAAACTCGGAAGAATTCCCGGCGCCGGGTACGAGATCGAGGGCCAGTCGCGTCAGACGTTGGGTAGCATCGCGGCGCCCAAAGGCACCTGCGTGCTGCGCCGCCGCTGATAACACTGCTCCGTCAGCGAACAACCGATCGAGGTAAAGGGCGAGGGAGCTCGGGGAAAGGCACGACTGCGGGATGACCCAACCACCGCCGGCCTCGGCGAGGGCCCGGGCGTTCGCTGTCTGATGATCGTCAGTCGCGTGCGGATAAGGGATTAACACTGCCGGCCGGCCGATCGTCGTGAGTTCGGCGATGCTCGAGGCGCCGGCACGACAGATCACCAGATGCGCCCGTGCCAGCCTTGCGGGCACATCGTCGAAAAAGGTATTCAGGTCTGCGGCTATCCCTGTTCTCTGATAAATTTCCGCTACGGTGGCGAGATCCTCCGGGCGTACCTGCTGGCTGACCCGCAACACCTCGCGCAGCCCCCCCTGCAAGGCCCCCAGAGCCGATGGCACAACCTCGCTCAAGACGCGTGCTCCCTGACTGCCACCCGTAATCAGCAGCTCGATCGGCTGGCCGGGTTCCGGTGCCTTGTAGCTTGCATCGCCAACCGTCAGAATCGCCGGCCGCACGGGATTTCCCGTATGGACGGCACGAATGCGATCGGCAAGGCGCAGACCTG
>Ga0306922_10004105_pt1 | contig 13747 bp, 13 predicted proteins | sample sta12Cox44000082_FD_203758 | JGI IMG/M metagenome (GOLD analysis project Ga0306922, IMG submission 203758) | Lab enrichment of tropical soil microbial communities from Luquillo Experimental Forest, Puerto Rico - statoxic.12C.oxic.44.000.082 (v2)... | ecosystem: Environmental > Terrestrial >... | reverse complement strand
GAGCTCGGCCAGCAGATCCGCGTCTGCGGTCGCGCGCAGATAATGGCCGTTGAGGCTCTCCAGCCTTGCGAAGTCGAAGCGGGCGGGCGATCGTCCGATCTGCGGCAGGTCGAAAGCTGCGATCATCTCCTCGGTGGAGAAGATTTCCTGGTCGCCGTGGCTCCAGCCCAGCCGCACGAGATAATTGCGCATGGCGGCGGGAAGGTAGCCCATGGCGCGATAGGCATCGATGCCGAGGGCGCCATGACGCTTGGACAGCTTCGAGCCGTCCGGTCCATGGATGAGCGGAATGTGCGCCATCAGCGGGACCGTCCATCGCAGCGCGTTGTAGATTTGGCTCTGGCGCGCGGCATTGGTAAGGTGATCGTCGCCGCGAATGATGTGCGTGACCCCCATGTCGTGGTCATCGACCACCACGGCGAGCATGTAGGTGGGCGTGCGGTCGGAGCGCAGGAGAACCAGATCGTCGAGGTTCTCGTTCTGCCATACGACCCGTCCCTGCACCTGGTCCTCGATCACGGTCTCGCCGGTAAGCGGCGCCTTGAGCCGGATCACCGGTGCGACGCCCGCGGGCGCCTCTGCGGGGCTGCGATCCCGCCAGCGCCCGTCATAGAGCTTCGCGCGCCCTTCGCGGCGCGCCTGCTCGCGCATCTGCGCCAGCTCGTCGGGCGAGGCATAGCAGCGATAGGCCTGGCCCGCCGCCAGCAGCTCCTCGGCAACCTCGCGGTGGCGCTGGGAGCGGGCGAACTGATAAATGGCATCGCCATCCCAATCGAGGCCGAGCCACTTGAGCCCGTCCAGGATGGCGTCGATCGCCGGCTGGGTCGAGCGCTCGCGGTCAGTATCCTCGATGCGCAGCAGCATCCTTCCGCCACGCCCGCGGGCATAGAGCCAGTTGAAGAGGGCCGTGCGGGCGCCGCCGATATGAAGAAACCCAGTAGGCGAGGGAGCAAAACGCGTAATGACGGTCATATTGCAATGTTTGCCAGCGGGCGCACGATTATCCGTTTAGCACAGAACCGACAAAGGGCATCAAAGGTTTCGCGCCAGCCTTTCCCTGCCCTCGCGGTCTTGGCGCATGCGCGCAGATTTGGCACATAGGCCGCCCGTCCTGATCAGGGAATTGATGGATCGCGAGATGACAGAAGGCAAGGCGGCGCTCGGGCAGCCGGGAAGCGACTTCATTCGAGACATTATTCGTGCCGATCTCGAGGCCAGGCGCTACGAGACCGTCGTGACCCGTTTCCCGCCGGAGCCCAACGGCTACCTGCACATTGGTCATGCCAAATCGATCTTCCTCAACTTCGGCATTGCTCGGGAATTCGGAGGGCGCTGCCATCTGCGCTTCGATGATACCAATCCGCTCAAGGAGGAGCAGGAATACATCGACGCCATCGAGCGTGACGTGCGCTGGCTCGGCTTCGACTGGGGCCGGCATCTCTATCATGCCTCCGACTATTTCGAGCAGCTGCTCGAGTGGGCCGAGAGTCTCATTCGTGCGGACAAAGCCTATGTTGACGATCAGTCGCCGGAGGAAATTCGCGCCTCGCGCGGGACCTTGACGGAACCGGGAAAGAACAGCCCATGGCGTGAGCGTACGGTTGCGGAGAATCTCGACCTGTTCCGGCGCATGCGCGCGGGCGAGTTTCCCAATGGGGCGCGCGTCCTGCGCGCCAAGATCGACATGGCGGCGGGCAATATCAACCTGCGCGATCCTGTCCTCTATCGTATCCTGCACGCCAGTCACCCGCGCACCGGCACCACCTGGTGCATCTACCCGAGCTACGATTTCGCGCATGGGCAGTCGGATGCCATCGAGCACGTCACTCATTCCATCTGCACGCTCGAATTCGAGGACCACAGACCGCTGTATGACTGGTTGCTCGATAATCTTCCGGTCCCCTCGCGCCCGCATCAGTATGAGTTCGCCCGCCTCAATCTCACCTACACGATTCTCTCCAAGCGGGTGCTGACCGAGCTCGTGCGCGGCGGCCATGTGGAGGGGTGGGACGATCCGCGCATGCCGACGCTGGCGGCGCTGCGCCGGCGCGGCGTCCCGCCGGAGGCATTAGGCGACTTCGTCAAGCGGATCGGAGTTGCCAAGGCCAACAGCACGGTCGATCTCGGCATGTTCGAGTTTTCCGTGCGCGAGGTCCTCAACAGGGCTGCGCTACGGCGGATGGCGGTGCTGCGCCCCCTCAAGGTCGTCATCACGAATTACCCGCAAGGCCAATCCGAGGACCTCGAGGCGCTCAATCATCCGGACGATCCGGCCGCCGGCCGCCGGCGCGTGCGGTTCGGCCGCGAGCTCTATGTCGAGCGCGACGATTTCATGGAGACGCCGCCCAAGAAATTCTACCGCCTGGCGCCGGGGCGGGAGGTGCGGCTGCGCTATGCGTATTTCATTACCTGCCGCGAAGTGGCGAAGGACGCAGCAGGCGAGGTGGTCGAGCTGCGCTGCACCTACGATCCCGCAACCCGAGGCGGCAATGCGCCGGACGGGCGCAAGGTGCAGGCCACGCTGCACTGGGTTTGCGCGGCGGACGCGGTGAAAGCGCAGGTGCGGCTCTACAGCGCGCTGTTCTCGGTTGACGAGCCGAATGCGTCCGACTTTGTCGCCGATCTCAATCCTGCCTCGCTGGAGGTTCTGGACGACTCGCTGCTCGAGCCGGCGCTGGCGGAGGCTCCCCCCGGCGTGCCGGTGCAATTCGAGCGCCAGGGATATTTTTGTCCCGATGCAAGCTCCACGCGGGACAAGCCGGTTTTCAACCGCACCGTCGGTCTGCGCGACACCTGGGCCAAGGTTGCCGCCAGAAAGGCGGATTAGCGCAGCGATCTCATCAAGCTCATTCCAACAAACTGAGGTGAAGCCCCTCACCCCACCCTCTCCCCGTGAAGAACGGGGAAAGGGAGCGCACGTCCGTGTCAGCATACACGATGGGCCTGCACGGTGTTTCACTCCCTCTCCCCGCTGGACGGGGTCCCCGCGACGCTTGCGTCGCGGGGTGTCCTTGCGGGGAGAGGGTGGGGTGAGGGGCGTTCAATGCGAAGCCCAGAGATGGTCGGCGTTTTGCCGTGAGGTGCGAGACGGGCTGACCGGCCTCGTATAGCATGGGCCGTTGCGGCGGTGCGGGGGCGACGCGATGGCGGAGCCGGAAAGATCGCGCGGGCAAGCCGGCCGAGTTCAAACCTGGCGGCCGCCAGCCGCCCCGGCACGACCCGCGTGGCTCTGGCCGGGTCTTGTTGCAATCCCGGTACGGCGCGCCGCCGGCCGGCTTCGCGAATGGCTTAAGGCCGAGGTCGGGGTGGGCCGGCTGGTCCCCTGGCTTGCTGTTCTCTTCGGCTGCGGCGTCATCATCTATTTCAGCACCGACCGGGAGCCTGCAACCTGGGCGGTTGTCGTTCTTTTCGCCGTGACCGTCGTCGTGGCGGTGTGGCTTCGGCATCGTCCGTTCGGATTTCCCTTGGCACTCGGCGCCGCGGCGACTGCGTTCGGATTGGCAACCGCCACCATCAAGTGCGCAATCATCACGCATCCGGTCCTCTCGGCGCCCCTGTGGAATGTTGAGATTGGCGGCTTCGTCGAGATGCGGGAAGAACGCGAGCGCTCCGACCGCATCACCGTGCACGTCGAGCGCATGGACGGACCGCGCGTGAGCCAAAAGCTCGAGCGCATTCGGGTATCGCTGCGCAAGGGCACAGCGCCGGCGGTTGGCGATTTCGTGGAGTTCAAGGCACGCCTTACACCACCGCTCGAGCCGCTGCGTCCTGGCGGCTATGACTACGCGCGCGACATGTACTTCCAGCGCATCGGCGCCTCCGGCTTCGTGCTCGGACGCATCCGCGTGCAACCGCCGCCGCGCGCGCCGCCGCTTGCGCTGCGCTATGCCACGGCCATCGATGGGATGCGCGAAGCGATCGACGCACGCATGCGCGCGGTCCTGCACGGCGACAAGGGATCGATTGCATCGGCGCTGATCACAGGCAAGCGCGACGCCCTTTCCGCGCCGGTGAACGATGCCATGTACGTTTCCGGCCTCGGGCATGTTCTCTCGATCTCCGGCTATCACATGGCGGTGGTCGCAGGGATGGTGTTCTTTGCCATGCGCGCGCTGTTTGCGCTGCTGGGGGCATTCGCCAACCGCCATCCCATCAAGAAATGGGCAGCATTCGCCGCTTTGGTGGTGGCCGCCTTTTACCTTGCGCTTTCCGGCGCCGAGGTTGCCACCCAGCGCTCATTCATCATGATCGCCATTGTCCTGATCGGGGTGATGGTTGATCGTCAGACGTTCACCTTCCGCACCATCACGGTGGCAGCTTTCGGCGTCCTTCTGCTCGCGCCCGAGGCGGTGGTCCACCCGAGCTTTCAGATGTCGTTTGCGGCGACGCTTGCGCTCATCGCCGGTTACCAGCAGGGGCTACCCTGGATGAGCAGCGGCGGCGACACGCCGCTGGCTGCGCGCATCGCGCTCTGGGGAGGGCGCGAGCTCCTCGGCCTCACGCTTGTTTCGCTGCTCGCCGGCACCGCGACCATCCCCTTTACCGCCTATCATTTCCATCGCGTCTCGCCTTTTGGCGTGATCGCCAATCTCGCCGCCATGCCCATCGTTTCGGCATGGGTCATGCCGTGGGGGATCCTCGGTCTGCTTGCGATGCCGTTCGGGATGGATGGCATCTGCTGGCGGATGATGGGGGTCGGCATCGATTGGATGACTGGCGTTGCCCTCTGGGTCACCTCGTTTCCGGGAGCGGTCGGGCGCATTGCGGCATTCGGTGTCGGGCCGCTTCTTCTCTGCACGCTGGGGCTGGTGCTGTTTTGCCTGCTCAAGACGCCGCTGCGCCTGATCGGGGCAATCCTGATCGGGTGCGCCGTGCTCGTGATGTTGCGCACCCCGCAGCCCGATGTGCTGATCTCGGCGGACGCCAGTGCCGCTGCCGTGCGCGGACACGACGGCCGGCTTGCCATCGTTCATTTCAGCAGCGACTCATTCGCATTGCGCGAATGGCTTGCCGCCGACGGCGATGCCCGCCTGCCAAAGGATGTCACCCTTGCCAGCGGCATTGCCTGCGATGATGCAGGCTGCATCGCAAAGCTCAACGGCGGCTCGCTGGTCGCGATTGTCAAGCGGGCGGATGCCTTCGAGGAGGACTGCCGTCGCGCGATCCTGGTGATCAGTGCGCGCGACGCGCCCCCTGACTGCGGCGCACTCGCCATCGACCGCCGAGCATCCCGGGCCGCGGGATCGCTTGCGCTGCGGCTCATTGAGGGCCGCTTCGAGGTCGCGGCCGCACGCCCGCGCGGCTACGATCGGCCGTGGGCGCCCGATGCGGCGCGCAATCCCGCCGGCGGACCGGAGGGCGGCGGATCGATCAGTCCGCAGGGGCGTGACGCAACGCCCAGCGTCGACGACCTGGAGGCCGGAGATTAGCCTCGCTAGCTAGTCGAGCGATTCCATGAACGTTGTCATTCCGGGGCGCCACGAAGTGGCGAACCCGGAATCCAGTACACCTCCGCCGGTGATTACTAGATTCCGGGCTCTCGGCCCTTCGGGCCTCGACCCGGAATGACGACGGATTGGAATCTGGAAACGGTGTTCTAGTAACGGCGAAGCAATCCGACCAGCTTGCCCTGGATACGCACGCGCTTGGGCGGAAGAATTCTCACTTCGTAGGCGGGATTGGCGGGCTCCAGCGCAATCGACTCGCCCCGCCGGCGGAAGCGCTTGAGGGTTGCTTCCTCCTCGTCGATGATGGCGACCACAATGTCGCCGGTGTCCGCGACGTCGACCTGCTTTATCACCGCGATGTCGCCGTCGAGGATGCCGGCCTCGATCATGCTGTCGCCCCGCACTTCGAGCGCGAAATGATTGCCCGACGAGAGCAGGTCGGCGGGCAGGCTCATCACCTGGCTCCTCGTCTGAATCGCTTCGACGGGAGTACCGGCAGCGATGCGTCCCATGACCGGCACCGCGACCGGATGGCTCCCTTCGTCCTCCGATGCCGCGCGCACCCGGCCGAGATTGCCCTCGATGACGCTGGGGGTGAACCGGCGCGCGCGCGCGCCGCCCACCCCGTGCGCAACCGATTCGGGAAGCTTGATCACCTCGATGGCGCGCGCGCGATTCGGCAGGCGCCGAATGAAGCCGCGTTCCTCGAGCGCCGTAATGAGGCGATGAATGCCCGACTTCGAGCGCAGGTCGAGCGCGTCCTTCATCTCGTCAAATGATGGAGGGACCCCGCTCTCCTTGAGCCGCTCGTGAATAAAGCGCAGCAGCTCGAACTGTTTCTTGGTCAGCATGGTGGTTTCCCCTGCAAAAAGGACTCATTCGAAACAAATCATGAACATACCCTATCCGTTCCATATGTGTTCCGCAACGGTTAAATTCACGTGAATGGAAGGGGAAGGCGACCTAAGCCCCCAGCCGGATGATGCGACAGGGGCTGCCGGCTGCGGCGGCGGGCGCGTGGGGCTCGCGCACGAGCAGGCAGTCGGCCGCGGCGAGCGGAGCAAGCATGGAGCTGTCCTGGATGGGGGCTGGTGTCGCAATCGGGGCCCCGGCCGGACCGGGAGCAAGCCGCGCGCGCAGGTAGTCGGCGCGCTCGTCGTTCTCCGGGAGATCGCAGCCGAGCACGGCGGGCTCGAGTTCAGGCGCGACATCGGCGCGGCCGGCCAGCCGCCTGATCAGCGGCACCAGGAACAGGACCGAGCACACATAAGCCGAGACGGGATTGCCCGGCAGGCCGAGCACGTGCATGGCGCCCAGCCGTCCATGCAGCATGGGGCGGCCCGGTCGCAACGCCACCTTCCAGAAGGAGAGGGCGAGGCCCTCTTTCGCAAGGGAGCCCCGCACGAGATCGTGGTCGCCGACCGATGCCCCGCCCGAGGTGACAAGAATATCGGCGCCCTGATCGCGGGCGCGGCGCACCGCTGCGACGGTCTCGTCCAGCCGGTCGGGCACGATGCCGATGTCGATTGTCTCGCAGCCTTCGCGCCGCGCCATCGCCATGGTGGCATAGCCGTTGGAATAGACAATCTGTCCCTCTGTGGGCGATGAACCCGGCATCACCAGCTCGTCGCCGGTTGCCAGCACGGCGACGCGGGGTGCGCGGTGCACCGGAAGACAGGCGTGGTTCATGGCCGCCGCCAGTGCGAGGTCGCGGTCGCAAAGAAGGTGCCGCTTGGCGAGGAGGACGGCGCCGCGGCGAAAATCGAGCCCCTTGCGCCGTACGTTCCTGCCCTTGGCTGCGCTCACGTTGACAACCACATTGTCGCCTTCGCGCAGGGCATTCTCCTGGATGACGACAGTGTCGCTGCCGTCCGGCATGACGCCGCCCGTGAAAATGCGCGCGGCCTGCCCCGCACCCACGGTTCCCTGGAACGGGTGCCCAGCCGCGACTTCCCCGATGAGCTTGAGGCGGGCCGGGGCTTTGGCGACATCGTCAGAGCGAACGGCGTAGCCGTCCATGGCCGAGACGTCGGCGGGCGGCTGGGTGCGCAGCGCCGCCACATCTGCACTCAGGACGCGGCCGAGCGCCTGCGCGAGGGGAACGGATTGCGCCGGCAGCGGCTCGGCGTCCGCGAGCACCCGGGAGAGCGCCTCCGCGACGGGTATCAGTGCCACGGGCTCACTCCTTCGCGCGATAGGGTCCTGACTTGCCGCCGCGCTTCTCGATGAGGCGGATGCCCTCGATGCGCATCCCGCGTTCGACGGCCTTCACCATGTCGTAGATGGTGAGGCATGCCACCGCCACCGCGGTCAGCGCCTCCATCTCGACGCCGGTCTGCCCGGTAACCTTGACCGTCGCGCGTACCGCAATGCCCGGAAGCCGCCGGTCCGCTTCCAGGTCTACGCCGATATTGGCAATCGGGAGCGGATGGCAAAGCGGGATGAGCTCATGCGTGCGCTTTGCTGCCATGATGCCCGCGATGCGGGCGGCGCCGAGCACGTCGCCTTTCTTTGTCTGCCCCTTGAGGACGAGGTCGAGCGTTCTTGCGGCCATGACCACGCGCCCTTCGGCAACAGCCACCCGCTCGGTGGCGCGCTTGTTGGATACGTCGACCATGCGCGCTTCGCCGCCGCGGCCGAGGTGCGTGAGCTTGCGCGCAGTGGCCACCGCCTACCCCGCGGCGCTCAGGCGATCCTGCGGTCGAGAGAGCAGCGCGCGCGTCGCCGCCTCGATGTCAGGCTGCCGCATCAGGCTTTCCCCGACCAGGAAGGTCGTGATCCCATGCGCGCAGAGGTCTTCCAGATCGGCAGGCGAGAAGATTCCGCTCTCGCTCACTGCAATGCGATCCGCCGGGATCCTTGCCGCGAGCCGCCTGCTGGTCGCTAGCGACGTCTCGAACGTCTTGAGATTGCGGTTGTTGATGCCAAGGAGCCGGGAGCGCCGGCGCAGCGCCCGCTCGAGCTCACGCTCATCGTGCACTTCGAGGAGCACGTCCATGCCGAGCGCGTGCGCGCGCTCCTCGAGCTCGGCCGCCTGCGCGTCGTCGACCGCCGCGAGGATGATGAGGATGGCATCGGCACCCCAGGCGCGCGCTTCGTTCACCTGGTAGACGTCGAACATGAAATCCTTGCGCAGGACCGGCAGCGCGGTCGCGGCCCGCGCCATGGCCAGGTGCTCCGGCCTGCCTTGAAAGGAGGGAAAGTCGGTGAGCACCGAGAGGCAGGCAGCGCCTGCCGCCTGATACGCAAGCGCAATCGCGGCGGGATCGAAATCCGCCCGGATCAGTCCCTTCGACGGGCTTGCTTTTTTTATTTCGGCGATGAGGGCGAACCGGCCCGCGGCAATACGGCGCTCGATGGCAGCGATGAATCCCCTTGAGGGAGCCGCCGACCTTGCCGCCGCCTCGATGGCGGCAAGGGGGCGATCCCGCCTCGCGGCGATGATCTCGTCGCGCTTATAGGCCGCGATGCGGCTGAGAATATCGTTCATCGCTCATGCATTCGAAACCGCGACCAGGCGCTGGAGCCGTTTGCGGGCTTCGCCGGAATCAACGGACTTCTGGGCAAGCGCAACCGCCTGCTTGAGGTCGCTCGCGCGGCCGGCGACCATCAGGCCTGCGGCCGCGTTGAGGAGGGCGACATCGCGGAACGCGCCCTTGGCTCCCTCGAGCACCCCGATGAGCGCTTGCGCATTTTCCCCCGCCGTCCCGCCGCGCAGCGCTTCGGGCTTGACCCGCTGCAGGCCGGCTTCCTCCGGCGTAACCTCGAAGTTGCGCACGGCGCCCTTGTCGAGCGCGGCGACGTAAGTGGTGCCGGCGGTCGTGATCTCGTCGAGCCCGTCGGAGCCGTGCACCACCCAGGCCGTTTCGCAGCCGAGATTTTTGAGAACCTGCGCCAGCGGCTCGATCCAATGCCGCGAGAACACGCCGACCATCTGGCGCTTCACGCCAGCCGGATTGGAGAGAGGACCCAGCAGGTTGAAGATGGTCCGCGTGCCGAGCTCGACCCGGGTCGGCCCGACATTCTTCATCGCGGGGTGATGCGCGGGAGCGAACATGAAGCCGATGCCCGCCTCATCGATGCAGCGCGCGATGGCGTCGGCGGGCAGCTCGATGTTCACGCCCAGTGCGGAGAGGACGTCGGCAGCGCCCGAGCGCGAGGAGAGGGCGCGATTGCCGTGCTTGGCGACCGGGACGCCCGCTCCGGCCACGATCAGGGCGGCGCAGGTTGAGATGTTGAAAGAGCCCGAGGCATCGCCGCCGGTCCCGACCACGTCGATGGCGTCGGCGGGCGCCCGCACGCGGAGCATTTTCTCGCGCATCGCGGTGACCGCTCCGGTGATCTCGTCGACGGTCTCGCCGCGCACGCGCAACGCCATCAGCAGCCCGCCCATCTGGGAGGGCGTCGCTTCTCCCGACATCATGGTGTGAAAGCCGCGCGCAGCCTCCTCGCGGCTGAGCGAGCTCCCACTGGCCGCCTTGGCGATCAATCCCTTGAACTCGTCGGTCACGCGTTGCTCGCTCGTGCGCTCATCCGGCTCTCACGGCATCCCGTCGCGCCGCGGCAAGCGAGGGCGTGCGCCGTCCGGCTGCAGCATTCCAGGCCTCGGCAACATCCAGAAAGTTCCGCAACATGAGATGGCCGTGCTCGGACGCGATGCTTTCGGGATGGAATTGCACTCCGTGCACCGGGAATTTGCGATGGGCAAGCCCCATGATCGTCCCGTCGCTGGTCTCGGCGGTCACCGCCAGATCATCCGGCAGAGTAGCCCGCTCGACCACGAGCGAATGATAGCGGGTAGCCTTGAACGCGCCGCTGATGCCGCGAAAGACGCCTTCTCCGTGATGTCTGATCTCGGAAAGCTTGCCGTGCATCAGCACGGGGGCACGCACCACCCGGCCCCCGTAAGCCTGCCCGATGGCCTGGTGTCCCAGGCAGACGCCCAGGATCGGGATGTGGCTGCCGGCTTGCGCCACCAGCGAAAGGCAGATGCCGGCCTCGTTCGGCGTGCAGGGGCCGGGCGAGAGCACGAATGCGTCGGGCTCCATCGCGATCGCCTGCACCACGCTGATCTTGTCGTTGCGGTAGACCACGACATCAGCCCCCAACCCGCCCAGATAATGGAACAGGTTGAAGGTGAAGCTGTCGTAGTTGTCGATGAGAACGATCATTTTGGGAACATGCGTTAAATCAAGACTTTATTGCCAGATTTTCAGATTTTAAGCGAGGTTTGGCGAATCTACGAGGAAAGCGCCCCCGAACTGCGCACTTTCTAACACCAACACGAACCCGCGTCATGTATCACGGCCTCCACCAGCGAACCGTGATTATGCATGCGCAAGCCCGGATGGAGCGAAAGCGAAATCTTTGGGATGTGGCGCTGAAGATCTCGGATTTCGCGCTTCGCGCTCCATCTAAGCTGCACCTCGTGCTGCATAGATGCGGTTCTCGACAAATGTTCCGGCCACATCCTATATGTGCCGGTATGAGCGTGGAAATGCGTAAAATCGAAGTCGATGTGGAAACCGCAGATTTGCTGGAAGCGCGAGCGGCGGCACTCGGGATAAGTGTTTCGGCGCTCCTTGCAGCTATCGCAGGTAATGAAAGTATTTTGCCCTCTGATCTGGCGCAGATGCGTGTTAAAGGCGAGGGGCCCTGGTCGCCCGAAGCCATCGAGAAGGACGCGCTGCATCTTGCTGAATTCGAGCGCACCCGAATGGGTGTGCCCTGGGACGAGGTCCAAGCCGAACGGGCTGCCGCGGCCTAAGCCCCGCAAGGTATGAAACTCACCGTCGCGCCGGCGGCGGTCGCCGACTTGGCGCGGCTCCGCGAGTTCCTCGTGGGCAAAGATCCAGCTGCCGCGGACAGAGCAATCGCCGCACTGATCGCCGCGATAGAGTCGCCTGAACATTCCCCGAACGCGGAAGGCTCTCAGGGACGCTGAACATGCGTGAATTGATCGTGCCGTTCGGCCGGTCCGCTTACGTGCTGCGATACGCGTACTCCGCGCCGAACAATGAAGTTACCGTGCTGCGAATCTGGCACGGCCGCGAGACGCGCGATTGACCTGCACAGTCCGTAGCCCGGATGGAGCGATGTGAAATCCGGGGATGAGACGCGAAGATCCCGTTTCGCGCTTCGCGCTCCATCCGGGCTACGAATTACCGTGAGATCCCTTGGGGGAGGCATTGCTAAGCGTGTCGCGTAGCCGCATAGGAGCTGAGCTTGTCCTTCATTGCAGCCTTTTGCCTTGCATCGAGAAAGCTCGCCTCGAACGAATTACCGGCAAGCGTAATGAGCTCTTCCCGCGTGAGCCCAACGGCATCGCAGAGCGCGAGATAATTCTCATTCACGTATCCGCCGAAGTAAGCCGGATCATCCGAATTGATGGTGACAAGCAGGCCCTTATCGAGCATTCGGCGGATGGGGTAATGGAAAAGGCTGTCGATCACGCACAGCCGGAGATTGGACAGGGGGCAAAGCGTCAGCGGTATCCGCGCCTGTGCGAGTCGCGCGACGAGGGCGTCGTCGTCGAGTGAGCGATTGCCGTGATCAATGCGGGAGATACGAAGCACGTCGAGGGCCTCACGGACATAGGCGGCGGGGCCCTCTTCGCCCGCGTGAGCAACGGCCAGCAAGCCTGCATCTCTCGCCCTCGCAAACGGCTCTTTGAATTTTGCTGGTGGATTGCCGATTTCGGCCGAATCGAGCCCGACAGCAACGATGCGCTCCTTGTAGGGAAGGGCCTCATCAAGGATCGCAATGGCGTCTTCGGCGGTCAAATCCCGCAGAAAGCACAGAATAAGCTTCGAGCTTACGCCCAGGCGATTTTGCGCATCCCGCAATGCCTCATCGATGCCCTCGATGACTTCGGAAAATCGAATGCCTCTTCGCGTATGCGCCTGCGGATCGAAGAATACCTCGGCATGCAGCACGTTCTGCGTCTTGGCCTTTTCCATGTAGGCCCATGTCAGATCATAGAAGTCGCGCTGCTCCCGCAGGACGTTGGTTCCCTGATAATAAAGGTCCAGAAACCCCTGCAGGTTCTGGAAGGTGTACGCTGCGCGCAGCGCTTCGACCGATGGATACGGCAGAGAAACGCGGTGGCGACGAGCGAGCTCGAACATCATCTCGGGCTCGAGCGTGCCCTCGAGGTGCAGGTGCAGCTCCGCTTTAGGCAGCCCTTGTACGAAGTCCGTGATATCGCTCACGACGTTGAATTGCTCCGGTGTCGGCATCAGTTGGCACCGCCATGCAGCAGCGACTTCGCCAGCATGACGTGGATGCCCTTGGAGCCGTTGACCGTCTGGGTCACCCGCAAATCGGCTGCAAGGCTGCATAAGGTGTAGGCATCCTCCTTCGACAGGTTGGTCCGCTCGCGGATCAGGCTGATCATGTCGCGCAGCGCCATGACGGCGCATTGATCGAGGTCGGGGTCCATGCCCATGGTGATGTAGTGGCTAGGGGTCTCCGCACGCGGATACGCAAAAGAGAGATCGTCGCGCGCGACGAGCACAAATGTGCCCTGCAGGGCCGTCTCGATCGCCGTGACGCAGACCTCGCCGTCGCCCTGCACGCCGTGGCCGTCACCGCAGGAGAACAGGGCGCCCTCGATGAAAACGGGAAGAAAGAGGGTCGCGCCCTTGACCAGCTCCTTGTTGTCGAGATTGCCGCCGTGGGCGCGCGGGACGATCGATGTGATGCGTCCCCAGGCTTTCGGCGGCGCCACCCCCATGACGCCATAGAAGGGCGCAAGCGGCAGATCCAGCCCCCACGGCAGCCGGCCGACATTGCGCTTAATGTCGAGCGGAATGTTGAGCACCCTCGTCTCATGAAAGTCGTCCGGCAGCGTGCCCGCGAGCGGCCTGATCGCGTTGTACCCCCAGTCCTGCCGCAGCTCGATGTCGAGGATGCGCACCTCCAGCACCTGGCCAGGCTTTGCGCTCTTGACCGCAATCGGCCCGGTTAGGATATGCGGCCCGAAAGGGTAGCCCGGATTGGCGGCATGAATCTCGAGAAGCTCGGGCGGCACGTGAAAGCCTGATTTCGGCACGACGGCGGGCGCTCCCGAGACGCAATCGATGGTCACCTGATCGCCGCTCTCGATGCTGAGCACCGGCGCGCGGGTCGCGTCGAAATAGCCCCAGTGGCAATTCTGCACGCTGGCCTTGAGGCGATGATGGGTCATTGCGTGTCCGTTGGTTCGTTGCGTCGGCGCGATCGTAGCTCGGCAACAGTACCGATATCGTGTTCGCTGGGCTCAACCAAGCCGTTCCGGTTGTGGCTAATGTTCTACTTAT